>Ga0137308_100094_pt1 | contig 156599 bp, 123 predicted proteins | sample Inofrocosms_June_FD_97181 | JGI IMG/M metagenome (GOLD analysis project Ga0137308, IMG submission 97181) | Mouse cecal microbial communities from Vienna, Austria - N-Acetylneuraminic and N-Acetylglucosamine D2O microcosms_June | ecosystem: Host-associated > Mammals > Digestive system > Large... | reverse complement strand
CCGTGTTAGCGTCTGCAATTGCTCCTTCTAAATCCTGTACGCTGGAATCCTCATACTTTGTCTTGTCAACGCCCTTCGCCAATTCTAACAATTCCTGTAACCATGCTTTGTCTTCTTCCGGAGCTGCATAGTCGCCTGTGGACGCACCCTGGAACTCAAACGCTCCAAGATCAACTTTCTCTGTGGCAGCTGCCTGCGTCCCTGCTTTATAGGGAACAGAATTGCCTTTATAATCTTTATTTTCCAGTGTAATCTGTGTCTTATCATTGGGAAGCTTCTCATTTTCCACCGCGTCGAAAGACTCGTTGGGAACCGCCATATACTCCTTGCCCGCATCAATACACGGTGAAGATGCCGCCAACTCCATACCGGCTGTGGAACCGAGCGTAACCGTACCGTTGGCGAAAGCTCCGTCCGTATGCCCTGCCGCCGTCAAATCCTTGAGGCCGGGGTCTGCTGCCATACCGGTTTGATCCTCCTCCCAGGGATATGCTTTCTCGGCGCCTCCCCAGACACAGTTGTTGCTGTAATGTACGCCTTCATGGTTGACAAATTCCTGGCTGTCTCCGTAGAAGATGTTATTGTAAATATCCGTTCCGCTTGTCTTAGCCGTTGCGTTTCCTGATATCCATGCGCCCTGTTTTACCGCCTGTATATTGTCGTAGCTGTCATCCCAATACATGGTATTGTTGTAAACCTGATGTCCGATACTGCCTGATTCTCCAACCCAGAGGATACGGGAACCGTCATATCGGCCGTCGTTGACGCTGACATTGTAGCGGACAACAGAGTTGATGGAATAATATGGTCCCGGACATGCCATCCAGAAGCCGCCCTTGTTGTTGTGGCTGTAGTTATATTGGAATAAAATATTCTGGTTACCGTAATCGGAATCGAACGCCATACCGTCCTGCGTGCTCTCTGTGTAAGCCGCCTCGTTGTTCTGGAATGTCACATTGTTACAGTCCCATGCCCAGATTGCCGCATGCGCCGGATTTCTGGAATAATACCAGTCTTCGCTGGCAGCCTTAACTACCAGGTTATTTTCTGCCAGGCCGCCGTCCGCATTGATTAAAACAATGCCGTCCCCGGCTACATCGTGCACGTAATTATTCTTTACATGGACATTCGGCCATCCGACCCACGGCTTGTTTCCTGCCTGCTGGCTGCCTGCGCCGCCGACTAACGTACGCGCTGCCCAGCAGCTTTCCATATAGATGGCTTCATGGCAGACTTTATTTACTTCATTTCCCTCAATCTGCAGATCTTTAAAGTATGACTCCGTCTCGCCGCCGGTCACGAGAACCATAATTCCGCCGGAACCCTTCTTGTGCCCTTCTGAACCGTTCGTCGACATATAACCATTGACATCATGCACATAATTATTGCGGATGGTAACGCCTGCCAGCTCCCCGGCGTCATGGTTCTCCACCAGGATTCCGGTCAGCATATACTTGCTCTGGTCGAAGAGAATCTTCCGTCCCGGGCTGTTGCTGTTAGAGTTTGTCTTGCCCAGTTTTCCTTCCAAATCTGCCTTATCACTCTCCCAGTTTGTCACTTCCAGATTTTCAATTGTGATGAACTGGGAATTCTGGATATGCACTGCCGCAACGTCCTCTTTCTTTAAAGCGCTGCGGTTCTGGCTATCCAGCCATTTGCTTCCATTGCCGTTGATGATGGGATTTTTACCCTCGCCGTATTTACCGACAATAACCGGATTTTCTTTCGTTCCTTTGGCGTTTTTAACCATCAGTTTCTCATCGCTCCAGGTACATCCGGCTTTCAAAAGCACTTTACCGCCCGCGCCGAGCTGTAAGGAAGAAGCCTTGTACAGAGATTTCCAGGCCTTGCCCTCTGACTTGCCGTCGTTGCTGTCATTTCCGTTTAACGCATCAATATAATATGTACCGTTATCCCCCGTCACTGCGTCGTTATCCGATACGAGAGCTATGCCCGCGTCTGACAACGTCCTGGCGCTATTTTTCGCCGCATCCGCTGTCAGCGGGCTTGCCATGCCAAAGCTGGTCACGGCAAGCGCTGCTGCCAGAAACAGGGAGATACCGGACTTCCATGTTTTCTTTCCCATATCTGCCTCCATTAATTTATTTTACCTTTTTGCTCGTCATTACTTTGCTCCATGCGCCGGTAAGTTTCGTTGTCTTGCCGTTTACCTTTACATTCTCGTATGCACGGATGCGCACATAATATTTTTTGCCCTTTTTCAGCTTCTTAAATGTAGTGGACGTGGTCTTCGCCTTCTTAACCGTCGATTTCTTGACGCCGGATTTAAAGTTCTTCTTTAAGCAGCACTGTACCTCATATCCGGTTGCTTTGGCATCCTTGGTCCAGGTTACTTTGAGGCTCTTCTTGCCCGGTTTCAGCGTCTTTAATTTCGCTTTCTTAGGATTGACCTTTATTGTCACTTTGGTCGTCTTCTGCTTATAAGCCGTCGTTTCAGACGCCGTTACCGTGATCGTGCAGACCCCGACTCCCTTAAGCGTTATCTTGCCTGTCTTTGTATTATAGTCTGCAACCGCCTTGTTTGAGCTCTTGTATGACAATTTGCCGTTACCCGTCTTGACCTTTGCACCCAGGCTGAACGCCTTATCGCCATACGCCTTGGTGAAGCTTGCCTTGACAGTGATTACCTGGTTCTTCTTCTCCGTTACCGGCGGTTTCGGCGGCTGCGGCGTAGTCTTTTTCGGCGTCAGCAATTCTATGGTGTCCCGCAGTTCTTTCAATGCTGCTTCCGCCTCTGCTTCCGTCAAATCCTCTTTTGCCAGAAGACCTTTTGTACTTGCCAGAACTTGCTGGTAATACTCCCACATAGCGTCTTTCTCATAGTTGACTGCGTTCGATTCCGAAATGGCAATCTTCTCAATAGATGACTGTAAATACTCTTTAGGCGTCTGCAATGCGCCCATAGCGTCTCTGAGTTCTGCTGTAGCCGCCGCAATTTCTTCCGCTGTAGAAAGCACGTATTTCTGTACTTCTTTTGCCTTCTCCAAAGCTGCCTGGAATTTATTCCAGCTCGTGTCTGTGTAATTGCCTTTTTCTTTTCCTTCAGCAGCGCCGATGAGCTCTTTTAAATCTTGCGTATCTGTACTGCCAAATTCACCTGTCTTCTCATCTTGAATCATCGCGATCCAGCTAAGAATTGGATCCTGCCCGTTTCCGGTGATGCTCACGGTAACTTTGGCATTCTCTTTTAAAGTAAATGATACGTTCTCCTGGAGGTTCTTGCTGCCTGCCACAGAAAACTCGTCTGAGGAAGCAATGTTCTTGCCATTCGATGTGACAACAATCTTCGTCTTCCTGTCGCCGCTCCACCACTCATGGTAACCGGTAGCCACCGTATAAGTTCCCGCTTCTAAGACAAACGCATAATCAATCGTACTGCCCTTTGTTGCCCAGTAGCCTTGTGACCACATGTCCGTACCGTCGCTCTTGACGCCGAAATCATACGTCGTATCGTCGCCGGCAATACCTTCATCGCCTCTATTTCCGGTATACCCGGCAAGGTTCTCCACTTCATACTGCCGATCGGCATCCTCATTGCGCAGAACAGCTCCAAGCTCCGTTTTCAGAAGTTCCAGATATGCGGAATCTTCCGCTGCACAGTCAAAGAAATAGATAAGCTTCTCATTAAACAGCGTTGCTTTGTGAGTAATTGCACGCTCATAATTTTTACCGCCCTTGGCGTATGTCATAGTTCCCGGCACAGCCACCTCGCCGAGAGTCTTTTCCGCCGGCATATTTTCTGTATCCCAGGTAACGGAAGCTTCAATCTCCGTATTCCCGGAAGCAAACTTAATCTTTATCTTATTTGGCAATCCTTCCTTCAATTCTGCCACGGATTTTGCCGTCTTCGGAAGTTTTGTCACAATCTCATACGGCTCTATGCCGTCAAAAACACTCATGTTCCAATCGCTGTAACGTCTCAGTGCAATCGTATCGTCACCGGTAAACTCAATCGGCAGCCATACATACCTGGAATCCCTCAGTTTACCGCCCGCTCCGGGTCCTACCGTAACTCCATTGCTATTATTTTCATTATACCAACGGTCTCCCATGTAGATAAACCTGCCTTTTTCAGCATCCACCGGGATCACACAGGTACTCTGCGTAAAGAATGTGGTATTGGCGTCCTCTCCGATACTGGGGTCGCCCATCACAGTCCAGTGACCCAGGGGATTATCTGCCACTGCATACTGTGATGCATTGGGCGTCCAGCCGGTACAGCCTGAAGTAATCAGGTAGTACTTATCCTTATACTTGAACATTGCCGGCGCTTCCCTGGAACTGCCAATAAAGTTGACGGAGAAATCCACGCCCTGGATAGCGCCCTGCTCATTTGTCTTGGCAATATTTGTATAAGAATCGTTCATTTTTGCAATGTACATATTGGCATTTCCATCTGAGGAATAAATAATATACCCTGTTCCGTCATCATCCTTAAACACATTCATATCGCGCACGTTACCATGCCCGTCTGCAAAGCCTTGTTTCAGACCGTCAACATAATTCAGCAGATAAGAACCCTGCATCTTAAATGGCCCGAATGGGCTGCTTGAAACTGCCACGCCCGCTTTTGCCTTGGCATAGTTGCCGCCTGTGCTGTCCGGCGTCTGGCCGTCTGCATGGAACCAGATGACATACTGTTTCGTCTTATCATTGTAAATCATTTTCGGACGCTCGATTACGCACCCGGAATTGTTGGAGTCGTTATCCGTCCAAATATCGGCGTAAACTGCTTTTTTCTGTTCTTCATTCAAATCTCCGTAAAGATCGGTAAAATATTTATCCGTCGTAAATGTCTGCCAGTCCGGCACCGTCCTGAGCACACATCCCATATCTTTCCAGTTAAACAAATCCTTGGAAATGTAAACATGGACGCCCGGACATGGACGGTAATCATTCGTCTTGTCCTCACCAATCCAATACCAGAACTCATGCTCATCTGCGTCTATCTGACCATTGCCATTGTAATCGTAATCGTATTTGATCTTTTGTACCTGACCGCCGTGCGCCTGGATAAACTCGCCATTATCATCATAAATGGCAGCGCCGTTCACGCCGGAGAAGGTTGTATAATTATAAATTTCTTTTAATTTCAGGTAAGCGTCAAACAATGCATACTGTGCATTCTCCCGCGCCTGCACATCCTGCGAATTTTTCAATGCTTTTGCTGAAGCAAGCGCCGCGTTGTACGCAGTCTGAGTAGCTTGGGTATAAGTATGGCCGGTAGTCTTCCCTTCACAATAGGTAACCCATTCCTCTAAAGTCTCCGGCATGTCGGGCACATTGATATCGGCCGGTTTTTCATAGAGCCTCAATTCTGAAATATTGCAGTTGCCTGTAGAATCCACCGCATATTTGTAATAGCGGTATGCCTTGCCCATAACGGCCGCAGACTCAAACTCATTCATATATGCACAATTGATGGTATCGGCTTTCGGCGTTTTGGTTATTGTGTGCAGCAACTCCCAACTGCTTCCGTCGTTGGAGCCATAAAGGGAGGCGCCCACGCATCTGCCCAGATATTGACTATCCTTGCCATCATACCGCGGCGCATAGCCGTAAGCTGCAATCGCTTTGGCTTCTCCTAAGTCAATCTGCACATAACCGTTCGCCACGCCGTCAAAGAACGTGCGGTAATCGTTGTCTATCACTTTGTCGACTGTGTTTTCTGTTCCATTGTTCCACGGCGCGCTTCCGCTTACCATATCAGCCGTCAACGAAATATTAAGGCTTTCAAGATCCAAATCGCTTAAATCCAGAACGCTCATTACTTCCGTCTGCATTTTCTTTAAATCTTCTGCCCTCTTGGTGCGCTCGTCGTCTTTCTGCTTGTCAAATTCCACGCCCTCCACAATAAAGGTGGTGATAGAGTTTGCTTTTACGGTAGCCGTAAACGTTCTGTCTGCCGTATTTGCAAGAGCATTTACAGAAGACGATACATCCGCCCAGTTCTCGCCGCCTACGTCCCCGCCGCTGGTACGGGTTGCCGTAATTGTATTACCTATAGTCTCAAATCTGCTCAAATCAAACTTCCATGTCTTATCTGCTCCCGCCGTATTGACAGCCACAATCACTGCTTTCTTGCCCGTCGGGTCGTAAGCCGCCAATGTATTTGCATCATCGCTGGTGCCCATAATCGTATATCCCGGACGGATATACTTAGAAAATTGTCCATATGCATAATACTTCCTTGTCAGGACAAGTTCTTTATTGTTGTGGTCGCCGATGGCAATGCCCCACCAGCCTTTATTCACAGGGTCGTACATAACTTCACCGCTGTCGTTTGTCTTGTTCTTTAAATCTTCAATCGAATCAGCGTCAAATTCATTGTTGGCGTCAACATTGAGGTCAACGGCGTTCCACATAATCCAGGCGGAACATTTCAGTCCATTGACGTCCGTGATAATCCTCTGGGCAAAGCCCAATCCGGCAGCCATTTCCCCAGCGTTTGTCCCTGCTCTGGACGCACCGTCAATCTCAGACATCCACAGATTCTTTTTCTCCTGCTTCGCCAAAGCCGACAATTCTGCACGCTTAGAACCGCTGTATGTATGGGTGTCAATTCTTGTAATAGCCTTTTTCGCCTCTTTCGACAATTTATTATAAGAATCAATCGCCGTATCAATGCTGGTCTCGTCCGTGCCGGAGAGAATAATATTCGTCAGCACATTTTTTACGTTGGCATTCGTTGCAGCTGCCGCTTTCTTTTCCAGTTCTTTCTTAAACGCGACAATGATAGTTGATTCCGACTCGCCTTGATCGAAATGGCAGCCTTCCTGCTTGGCGCTGTTCGCTCCCCAATAACTCGTATAAGGCTCGTTCATCGGCGTTGCACTCGTAAAGTCCACAATGCCTGCCTCGGCGTAATGTTCAATCACATCTGCCATATACGCGGCAAAAGCATTGTAGGAATCTTTGCGCAAGTTGTCTTTGCTGGAATCAGTTGCCCCCGAGGTACACCCGCTGTTTGTCATAAAGTAAGGCGGGGAATTGGAAAATGCCTCTGCAATGAAATCTTCTCCGCTTGCAGCCTTTGCCGCAGTCAGGATATTCCTCTGATTGGCGTCTTTGTCCCAATCATAATTCCATGCATAGCCGCACTCCTCGTCTGCCCTTGCATACTGCTCTTTCCACCAGGTAATGGGTTTGTCCTCAGTAATCTCAATCTTCGTCACATCTTTCCAATATCCCGGCATATCGGAATCGGAACGTTTGATGTGCGGTTTATGTAAAAATGGGTCTGCCTCCGGCAGTACGCCTTCCTCGTCGGACTTTACCACCAGCATTTTTACAAAGTCCAGTGTCCAACCGTTCTTACCCGCAACCTCAATCGTATTGGCTCCCGCTTTCAAAGCCACGTTGCGGATCGTTGCCAGGAAAAGCCCCTTGCTGCTTGCCGCCGCAATCTTACTCTCCTTGAGTTCATCCGCCGTTACGACATGTTCTGTCTCGCCGTTGACTTTGATTGCGATGTCTCTGTCTAAATTTTCATTATGATAAGCGAGAAGCTTCACCGTATAATCTGCCGCTGCCTGTGCATTCACCGTGTAATGCAGATTATCGCCGTCCCCCACTGCGCCGTCTAACTGTTTGACCCAGCCTACATATTCCAAATCTCCTACAGACTTTCCTTTTGTAAAACCGAAATCGGCATCGGAGAACGCATATGTTGCTGCTGCAAACCTGCTTTCCGTCTTTACTTCCATTTTATTTCCAGCGTAACTCAGGACACCGTCCTGTTTCTGCACGCCAAAAATCTGTGCCTGGGGATTAACCGGAACTTCCGGCACCTCGCCCGTGTAATCGCCGCCGCCTACATTGTAACGGCCAATGTTCAAGTCCAGCCCGCTGTCTCCGAAAAAAGCGGTAGCAGCCTTATTCGTCATTGTTGTATCGTAGCCCAGACGGTTTGCCCACCAACAAAGTGAGGTACCCCAGCCTTCAAACTCTCCCAATCCATCGCCATTCGTGTCATTGAACGGTGAGGCTTTGTCAGGGAGCACTTTTACTGTCGCATCTGCCGCCGTTTCGCCTGCTGCATATACCTGGCTGTTTCCACCCACAGGCAATGCCGTCAGGACGAGGGCTGCCGTCAGGACAGCACTGATACCTTTTTTCAATCCTCTCATTTTTCTCTCTCCTTTATTTAATTTTAGCGCAAGGCGTTCCCTTCCATACTTCGCTCCTCCAATATGCCGTCTCTCTAGGTCCTGATTCAGCGTTTATTCAGGTTGAATTTGAGTACTAAGAGAACTTTCGGTGTTGCACGAATGTAAAAATTACAAGATATGGATTCGGGACTGCCGTAAATAATAATATATCAGTGCGACAGCTCCAATTCGATGGCCTATCATTTACAGTAATGAGACAGTCCCTTTGCAAATTTCCATTTTACTTCGTACAACGGCTCCTTTTAACACTCCTGCCAGCTTAGAAAAGCTCAGATTGTCCCACCATGCAACTATTAATATATATTGTAAATTTTTTTAGTAAATTTTTCAAGCATTTTACTAAATTTTTTGCTCAAAAACAAGTTTTTTAGTAAAAACACACAAAAAACCAGGGGTGGAATTTTGCAATCTGCCACCCCTGGCTCTCTTTTCACCGTCTATTATAATTTTTGAATGCGCTCTAACGCGGCCAGCGTATTCTCATAAGTGCCAAACGCAGTCAACCTGAAATAGCCTTCTCCGCTGGGTCCAAAGCCGGAACCAGGCGTACCCACGACATTGGCGTTACCCAAAAGATAATCAAAGAACTCCCAGGACGTCATCTTATCCGGCGTCTTCAGCCAGATATAGGGCGCGTTGACTCCGCCAAATACTGTGTAGCCTGCATCCTGTAAGCCCTTCTTGATTGTCGATGCATTCTTCATATAATAAGCAACTTGTTCTTTGAGCTGCGCTTTGCCCTCGGGGCTGTAAGTCGCCTCCCCGGCGCGCTGCACAATGTAAGGCGCGCCGTTGAATTTCGTTCCATGGCGGCGGGCCCACATTGCGTTTAAGGAAACTTCCCCGCATTTCAAATCCTTGGGCACAACGGCATAGCCGAGACGCACGCCGGTAAAGCCGGCATTTTTGGAAAAGCTCTTGAGCTCGATCGCACATGTCTTCGCGCCCTCACACTCATAAATGGAATGCGCCACATCATCTTCTGATATGTATGCCTCATAAGCGCCGTCGTAGATAATTACAGCGCCAACTTTATTAGCATAATTAACCCAGTCCTGCAATTGCGCTTTCGTAATCGTAGTTCCGGTTGGATTATTGGGCAGACACAGATAAATCATATCCGGCGTCTGTTTGGGGAACTCCGGCACAAACTGATTGTCCATTGTGCAGGGCATATAGATAACGTCGCTCCATGTTTCGGAAGCCGCATCGTATACGCCTGTCCTGCCTGACATAACATTGGAATCCACATAAACCGGATAGACCGGATCGCAAACGGCTATGCGGTTTTTCGGCCCAAAAATTTCCTGGATATTAGCGGAATCGCTCTTCGCTCCGTCGGAGACAAAGATTTCATCTGCCGAGATGTCGCATCCCCTGGATTTATAATCATGTTCCACAATCGCATTGCGCAGGAAATCGTAACCCAAATCCGGGGCGTACCCACGAAACGTCTCAGCCTTTGCCATCTCGTCCACCGCTTTATGCATAGCTTCAATGACTGCTGGAGCCAGGGGCTGCGTCACATCCCCAATTCCCAGACGAATGATATCTTTGTCTGGGTTCGCCTCGGTAAAAGCCGCCACTTTCTTACCTATCGTGCTGAACAAATAACTTCCCGGTAATTTCTGGTAATTCTCATTGATCTGAAACATAATATCCTCCTTTTTCTCTCGCAATATTTATTGATTATACTTTATCGTTAGATTTCCTCTGGCAGCTTAATTTCCCCGTCAAAGACGGTCACAGCCGGCCCTGTCATGTAAACGGGCGCATCCCCGCCTGCCCAGGCAATCTCAAGCTCGCCGCCCATAAGTTGAACAGTAACCTCAGCGCCTGTCTTTCCATTTAAAATGGCAGCGACTGCCGTTGCACAGGAACCAGTCCCGCAGGCAAGCGTCTCCCCACTGCCGCGTTCCCACACGCGCATACGCAAGGCAGACTTATCAATGACATTCACAAATTCTGTGTTAATTCGTTTGGGAAACCTTGGATGATTCTCAAATGCAGGTCCAATGGCCGCAAGATTAAGTTCACGTACATCTTCCTCAAGGAAGACAACACAGTGAGGATTGCCCATAGACACCGCGGTCATCTCGTATGTCTTGCCTTCTACTTCAATCGGAGCGTTGATAACCTGCTCAGTATCTGCTTTGACTGGAATCTCTGCTGCTGCAAGGCGGGGCGCACCCATATCTACTTTTACCCGGGACACCTTGCCGTTTTCCAGAAATAGTTCTAAATATTTAATGCCAGCAAGCGTATCTATACTGATCTGTCTCTTATCCGTCATACCGCGGTCGTAGACATATTTCGCCACACAACGGATAGCATTGCCGCACATCTCGCCCTGGGAACCGTCTGCATTGTACATTGCCATCTCAAAATCAGCCCGCTCTGAAGGTTTAATCAGAATCAGCCCATCCGCCCCGATACCAAAATGCCTGTCACTGACATATTTGGACACTTCTGCCGGATTAGAGACTTGTTCTTCCAAACAATTGACATATACATAATCGTTGCCTGCTCCTTGCATTTTTGTAAATTTCATATGGTACTCCTTTCTGCTATTATGCTGGCTGGATAATTGTCAAACTCTATCTTTCACCCGATTTTATGTACAATTCTCTTATACTATTTTCGATAATTGTACATGAAACTTAAATAAGTAATAATTTTCGCCATTACCGAAATATACTGAGAATCATCTGCGCTGTCTCCGCAAGATTCGTTGCGCTGTCCATGCTGCTTTTTTGCATATAACGGTGCGCTTCCTCTTCCGTCATATTGTTGCGCGCCATCAGGACTTCCTTGGCTTTTTGTATCATCTGTTTTTCTTCCTCGCTGCGCCCGGCGGGTCGGCCTTTTTTTCTGCGCCTGCGCATCAGGGAATTCGCCATCATCTCCAACGTACCCACAAGCTCATGCACCTTTAAGGGCATTGTCAGGGAGACAACATTCTCGGATTTTTCTGCTTCCCACAGACCTGCCGAGGCCACCACAAGCATCTGAAAATGCGGGGACAGATATTCTCTCAGCTGTATGTACATCATATCTTGCAGCCGCCCTGCACACACAATAATCCCCTCCTCCAGCATATCTGCATGCTGCAATACCTGCGCGCCAGATGTACACACTGCGTTTACACGAAAACCATTTTTCACTAAAATACTTTTTATATTTTTGGCATTTTCCATTTTGGGAAATGCGACAATTATATTAATCAAAACACTTCCTCCATGGAACTATATTTTGTATAGATAATTGTCAATTTCCCAATTCGTCACTTGCTCGCAGTAAGCTGCCCATTCCGCACGCTTCTCCTCTGCATATTTCTCTGAAATATGATTTCCCAGCACACGGCAGAGCAACGGATCTTTTTCCAGTTCATCTACAGCCTCTTTTAAATCAGCCGGCAAAGCTGTAATTTCGAGAGTTTCCCGCTCCTCCTTTGTCATATCCATAACGCTGGTACCGACGGGTTCAGGCGGCATAATCTTATGTTCAATACCGTCGAGGCCCGCCGCGAGGCACACGGCAAAAGCAAGGTAAGGATTGGCCGCAGGGTCCGGGCTTCTCAGCTCAATCCTAGTAGCTTCGCCCCGCTCCACGGGAATGCGGATCAATGGCCGCCTGTGGCTCTCCGACCAGGTAATATGGATAGGCGCCTCAAACCCCGGCACCAGACGTTTATAAGAATTTACCAGCGGATTCGTCACAGCCGTCATACCGCGCATGTGCTTCATCAGGCCGCCAATAAAATAATATGCTTCCTTGCTGAGTCCGCGTACGTCTGCCGGGTCTGCAAAAATATTCTTGCCGTCTTTTGTCACAGAGATATTGAGATGCATACCGGAACCGTTGATACCATGTTTCGGCTTAGGCATAAAACTTGCAAACAGTCCAAACCGCTTGGCAATCGTCTTCACCGCCAGCTTAAAGGTCATAATATTGTCCGCCGTCCTCAACGCCTCGTCGTATCGGAAATCAATGCGATGTTGCGCGTTAGCCGCCTCGTGGTGGGACGACTCAATCTCAAATCCCATATCCTCTAACGTCAGCACCATATCGCGCCTCGCATTTTCTCCCAAATCTATCGGCCCCAAATCGAAAAAGCCCGCCCGCTCATGCGAGACAGTGGTAGGCGCTCCGTCCTCATCTGTATGGAAGAGGAAGAACTCGCATTCCGGCCCCACGTCCAACTGATAGCCAAGCTCCGCCGCCCTGGCAAGCACCCTCTTTAAAATATAGCGGGGGTCTCCCTCAAACGGAGTTTGATCCGGGCGGTAAATATCGCAGATAATACGCGCCACTTTGCCCTGCTGGGGACGCCATGGGAAAATTGCAAACGTATCAAGGTCTGGATAGAGATACATGTCCGACGCCTCAATACGCACAAAACCCTCAATGGAGGAAGCGTCGAAAATGCAGCGGTTGTCTAACGCTTTCTGCAACTGGCTCTTGGTAATCGCCATATTTTTGAACATCCCGAACATATCCGTAAATTGCAGACGGATAAATTCTACGTCTTCCTCCTCAACCATGCGGATAATGTCTTGTTTGGTATAATTACTCATGATGGCCGCCCCCTTCTTTCCTGCTCTCTGATAAATTGATATCCTCCGATTTTGTTCCTGACTGTTCGGGCTGTACCGAGTTCGTTCCCGGCTGACCAGGCTGCTCCGTCCCCATCTGCGGCTGACCGGGCTTGACTGCTCCCATCTGCGGCTGACTTGGTGGAACTGCTCCCTGCCTTCTTTGCCCATTCTGATACGAATGCATCATCTGCTGCCTTTTTTGCGCTGATTTTGCCTGCTGTTTTTTTACAAATTTGACAATCAGCCAAACAATCAGAAACAGAAGCAGCAGCTTATACCAGTGCAGTATCAAGAAAAACAGAAGGTTTTCAAAGAATTTCAACATATTTGTCCAGCTCTTGGCAAGTACGTCGCCAAGCCTCTGCGGAAAGCTGGTGCTGCTTTCTTCATACACGGCAACTTCGCTGATACTGACATTTACAATACTATAGGACGCGTCGGTGTCAATTACTGACATCTCGCTCTTAGTTCTTGCAATATCTAAGGATAATTCCGTAAGCTTCTCCTGAATGGCAAGCATCGCATTATCCTCTGACACCTCGTCAAACATCTTTAAATAGCGCGCGTATTCCGCTTCGTAAATCTCCAGCTCCGCCTTCAGCGTACCATACTGCCTTGTCATGTTCGTGACTTTGGAATTGCTCTCTGTCACTTTGCCAAGCCCTTCCGTTTGCTCCATAAAATCCTGATAGGAGTCCGAGGGAATTCGCGCCGTAGCCCGAAAGGACCTTGGATCCGCCTTGCCGTAAGAACTCTCTTCCGTATATTTGCTGCCGCCGCCATAACTCTGCTCATTTTCCAGGAACCCGCCGTGTTCCTGCACGGTTTCTTTAAATGCACGCACAGACGTTTCAAATTCTATGGCGTCAATAGCTACTGACCCTTCGTAAACTAATTTCTTATCTTTGCCATCGAGAGGGGATGCGCCGTCTTTTCCCTGCTCACCGGCAGACTCTCCCTCTGCCGCTCCTTGCGCGCTGTCCTCAGCCTCCTGTGGCTCGGCAACATCCTCCGCTGCCAACGCATCGTCAGCAACATCCTCTGTCTCCATGCTCTTTGTATTTTCATATGCGTCAAAACCAATCTCTTCTTCAGCTGAAGCTGTCGTCTCATCAAACGGCGTGCCTCCGCCGCATCCTGCAAGAACTGCCGTGGTCATACATACTGCGAAAAGCATTGACCTCAGGCGAATCCATCTTCCTGTTTCCTTTGTCCTCATTCTCTTTCCTCCCTGCTGCAAAACTTACAGACCTCTTCAAAGTCCATGGCGCCCCCAAATAAATCAAGGGCGCTGCCTATTGTTACATTGAGCCTGCCCCCGCCAAGTTCCTGCAAAAGCCTTAAATCGCCAAAATCCCCCACGCCGCCGGCATACGTAATCGGAAGCTGGCCCCAATCCCCTAACAACTTAACCAAATCCTCTTCAATGCCCCGGGCCTTCCCTTCCACATCTACCGCGTGAATGAGGAACTCATCTGCAAATTCCGCAAGCCGGCCTAACAGGGAAACGTCTATCGTTTCCCTGGTAAACCGCTGCCAGCGATCTGTCACAATATAGTAATCATCACCCTTCCTGCGGCAGCTCAAATCCAAAACCAACCGCTCCCTGCCAACCGCAGATACAAGGCGTTTTAAGTTCTCATAGTTCACCACGCCGTCTCGAAACACATAGGAAGTGACAATCACATGGCTTGCCCCCGCATCCAGAAATGCGCTTGCATTATCCGCAGTAATGCCGCCTCCAATCTGCATACCGCCAGGATATGCCCGTAATGCCAGCATAGCCTGTTCTCTTGTCGCATTGTAAAATTCACTCCCCACAGGATTCAGGAGAATGATGTGTCCGCCTTTGATATGACGCTGTCGGTATAATTTTGCAAAAAATGCCGCGTCCTGCTTTGCGACAAAATTCTCTTTCGCCTGATTGTTTTCGTCTCTGAGGCTTCCCCCGACAATCTGCTTCACCTTTCCATTATGAATATCTATACACGGCCGAAATTCCATCCCGTCCTCCTCAACGATTCTTTCACTGACATGCAAACGTTAAGAACCTTCATAGTCTGAAAGCCTTGTTTCCATTATAAGCAAAAACCATCATTTGCACAATAGAAATCTTTTATTAGCTTTCCTTAACACACTCAGTAGTAAAATTTATAAACAAAATTTCACCAGTCGTTGACAGTTTTCATCTTTTTTGTTAAAATCGTGGGAATAACATTAAAAAATTTAAGAAAGTGAGGAAGAAAAATGGGTACGATTATCGGCGAAGGAATTACATTTGATGATGTGTTATTAGTTCCTGCATACTCTGAGGTTACGCCTAATATGGTAGATCTGTCTACCTACCTGACTAAGAAAGTAAGACTTAACATTCCTATGATGAGCGCAAGCATGGACACAGTAACGGAGCATAGAATGGCAATCGCCATGGCGCGTCAGGGCGGAATCGGCATTATACATAAGAATATGTCCATCGAAGCCCAGGCAGAAGAAGTTGACAAAGTAAAACGCTCTGAAAACGGTGTCATCACCGATCCATTTTCTCTTTCCCCGGAACATACATTGCAGGACGCAGACAACCTTATGGCAAAGTTCCGCATTTCCGGCGTCCCCATTACGGAGAACGGTAAGCTGGTGGGTATCATCACCAACCGCGATTTGAAGTTTGAAGAAGATTTCACCAAGAAAATTAAGAACTCCATGACTTCCGAAGACCTTGTGACTGCCCGCGAGGGAATCACCTTAGAGGAGGCAAAGAAAATTCTTGCCAAAGCAAGAAAAGAAAAACTCCCTATCGTCGATGGTAATTTCAATCTCAAAGGATTAATTACAATTAAAGATATCGAGAAACAGATTAAGTACCCGTTGTCCGCAAAAGACGCTCAGGGAAGACTGCTCTGCGGCGCCGGCGTAGGAATCACAGCCGATATGAGACAACGTGTAGACGCACTGGTGAAAGCCAAGGTTGACGTGATTGTCGTTGATTCGGCACATGGTCATTCCCGTAACATCTTAGAAGCTGTGAAACAGATTAAAGCCGCCTTCCCCGACTTGCAGGTCATTGCTGGAAACATTGCCACAGGCAGCGCTACCAAAGCCTTGATTGAAGCGGGCGCGGACGCCGTAAAAGTAGGTATCGGTCCCGGTTCCATCTGTACTACACGTGTAGTAGCAGGTATCGGCGTACCTCAGATTACCGCTATTATGAACTGCTATAACGTCGCCAAAGAATACGGCATTCCGATTATCGCAGACGGCGGCATCAAATACTCAGGAGATATGACAAAGGCAATCGCTGCCGGCGCTAACGTATGTATGATGGGCAGCATGTTTGCCGGTTGTGACGAAAGCCCGGGAACCTTTGAATTATACCAGGGCAGGAAATATAAAGTTTACCGCGGCATGGGCTCTCTGGCAGCCATGGAGAACGGCTCTAAAGACCGCTATTTCCAGGAAAATGCAAGGAAACTCGTGCCTGAAGGCGTAGAAGGACGAGTTGCTTATAAAGGCTCCGTGGAAGACACGGTATTCCAGTTAATTGGCGGTTTACGCTCCGGCATGGGTTATTGCGGCGCTGTCAACATTGAGACATTAAAAGAAACCGGGGAATTCGTTAAGATTTCCGCTGCTTCCCTCAAAGAGAGCCACCCGCACGATATACACATTACAAAGGAAGCTCCGAATTACAGTATAGATGAATAAGTATGTAACCCGCCTCAGATGTTTTGTAGCCATTTAGCCTACGAAGCTCTATATATTCCCCTCAGGCGAGTTTACATAGAAGAATTCAAGGCCTCTTCACGAGGTCTTGAATTCTTTTTACCGACTTTTATGGATTCGGCGTCTCCTTGGTTGTATTTTTTTTATTCGTCGCGTTATCTTTGTTTGTGTTGTTTGTATTGTTTGTGTCGTCTGTGTTATTGTTATTATCTGCGGCGCCATTATTGTCCGTCATATCATCCACGCCGTCTTTCACATCTTCACCGATATCTTCCACACCGTCCACGATGTCGTCGCCAACCTCGTCCACAATGCCGTCTCCTTTGCCGTTAGCGTCATTGTTCGTATTGTTGTTGGTATTATTATTCGTCTTGTCGGTATCTGTAGCATTGTTGTTTTTGTCATTTACGCCATTTCCAGTACCATTATTGTCGGTGCCGTTTGTCACATCATTCGTTGTATCGTTGTTGTCCATATTGTCATTATTTCCACAAGCGGTCACGCTGCCTAATACCAGGATGAGCAGACAGCCCATCAACACTTTTTTTAACTGTTTCATAATAAAAGTCTCCTTTGCATAAAATTTTCTTGTCTCTATCCATTATGGACAGAATTTTCTAGTTTATACTTATTTTTTCATTTTTTCATCTTAGGCTGGAAGACCAGACTAGCCAGATATCCATAAATCAAAGCCGCTGAAATACCCACGGCGCTTGCCGTAAAGCCTCCCATGAAAATACCCAGAAAACCATCGGAATCCACGGCCTTTTGAATCCCCTTCCAGAGTGTGTTGCCAAAGCCTAAGAGGGGAACACTGGCTCCCGCCCCGGCAAATTCCATAAACGGCTCATAGAGCTGTACTGCACCCAGCACGGCGCCGCTGCACACCAGAAGCACCATAATCCTGCCTGGAAGCATTTTCGTCTTTTCCATTAAAATCTGTACCAGCGCGCAAATCAGCCCGCCTACCCAAAATGCATTTACATAATCCATAATTTCTTCTCCTTATCCGGCATACTCAATGACTACGCCATGGGAAATCCCGGGCACGCTCTGCCCTTCATTGAAACTTACTGTGGACAACAGCGCACCGGTGGGCACGAAAAGTACGCGTTTCCAGGTGCCTGTCTCCAATTTCGGCAAAATATAGGCGCTCAAAGTCACAGCGGAACAGCCGCAGCCGCTGCCGCCCGCATTGGTGTTCTGAGATTCACTGTCAAATATCTCAATCCCACAATCCATATGCACGCCGGAAATGTCAAATCCTTTCTCTTTCATGAGATCAAAAAGGATTTCCTGTCCTACCGTACCCAAATCTCCAGTAATGATCTTATCGTAGTCCTCCGGCTTACGCCCGAAGTCTTCCATATTCTGGTAAATAGTGTCACATGCGGCCGGCGCCATTGCCGCACCCATATTCATAGAATCCTTCACGCCATAGTCTACGACTTTGCCGGTCGTGACGCCTGTAATCCGCACCTTGCTCCGCTTTTTGCCAAGCACGAAAGCCCCGCCTCCCGTCACCGTCCACGTAGACGATAATGGTCTTTGGTTTGCATATTCCAGTGGAAAACGAAATTGCTTTTCTGCACTCGCAAAATGACTGGAAGTGACTGCAAGAACCTGTTCCCCATAGCCTGCCGCTACCGCCATAGCGCCAAGCGACAAGGACTCGCCCGCCGTAGAACAGGCTCCGTACAGCCCGAACAGCGGAATATTTAATTCCATCAGGCCAAAGGTGGTAGCAATGTTCTGTCCCAACAGGTCCCCGCCAAATATATAGCGGATATCTTCTTTTTCCAGGCCTGCCTTGCCGATTGCCATGGAGGCCGCTTCTTTTTGCAGCGTACTCTCAGCCTCTTCCCAAGTGTCTTCACCAAATTTGTCGTCTTCCCCGACCAGATCAAACAAGCCGCCAAGCGGGCCCTCGCCCTCCTTAGTTCCTACAATACTGGCGCTGCCCAGAATATAGGGAGCCTCGTCAAATTGTATGCTCTGCTTCCCGATTGTCTGTGACATAATTTTTCCTCCTATCAGTCGGAAGGCATTACAAAAATACATCGCATTTGCCTTCCTTCTTTCACAAAGTATCGGCACGTTCCGCTTCGCGTCACCCGCCATTTTCCTGCTGTTATTGTACCCAAAGTATGGATTTTTACTCAAAAGTAAAATTAAAAAAATCCCCAGACTGTATTGTCATACAATCTGGAGATTTTTTATACTATACTGTATTGCCATACAGCCTGGAAATTTTTATACTATTTCAGCCTCGGCACCGGCGGACGCTTAGGATCAATCACCTCCGAAGCATTGAATAAATCAGACAGGCTATCCATTTCGCCAATCGAGTTAAAGTAGATACGGTAACCGTCGAGATTCCTTCTTCCCTGCCGGAAATATGTATCCGTAACCTGTACGGCATACTGCTGAGAATCCACGTTACAGTAAATATGGAAACCTTGATCTTTGAGATAATTATATTTCTCATTGTCGGGCGTATAACCTACCGTCCACTCAGCTAAATCTTGCCCATGGGCGAAAATAATCGTGTCCGTGCTTCCCACCAGAGGTTCCACATTTTCTTTCCATTTCTGCGTATCCGCTTTCAAACGTTCTAAAGATGCCTCGCCCACTTTCAAATGTCCCCAAGTATGGCTGGCAAATTTCCAGCCTTCCGCCTTAATTGCCTCCGCCACTTTCTTGGCTTCGGCGCGTTCTCTCTCTAAATCAAAATCCGGGTGATTTTCCAGCCATTTACGCTTATCTGTGTCAATATCCTCCGGCACTGTCTGGTAAGTGATATCTGTCCTGTACCCTAAAATCCCATTATACCCGGTAAGGGCAATCGTTCCCCTCGCTCCGCGATAAGAAGCGTCGGGATGCTCCTCTATAAATTTATTCATCAGTGGAACGACATCATAGTCTCCTACAACGGTAGTTCCATCCCGCTGTATGTATTCACATTTCGGTTTCCCATTCTCATCCAATACCATCTTGGATGCATAACCGTAGCCGTCATAACTGTGATAATAGGACAAGTCATCGACAGAAAGCACAAATGCTTTCTTATCCGGCGGCAGCATAATCTCGCCTTTCTCAAAGTGCACGTTGCCATTCTCATCCGTAGTCTCTTTCACCATATCATGGAGATCAACAAGCACATAACCCTTGTCGTACATAATCTGGGTAATCTTGTTAAATTCCTCGATGGTTGTCATCCATTGGTTATTACCCACCGCTTGCGGATTCGTCTCCTGGTCTGCAAAGCAAAGCTCCGGGTCTACCACCAGTGAATGGTAAAACACATGGGTAACTTTATCTATGTCTACCGGAACACAAGCCGCTTTCTTATTCTCGTAATCGGTAATCTTTGCTGTCAGCTCCGAATCTCGCTCATAGCCCTCATAGCTCTTAACCGTCTCAATAGCGCTGTCATAATCATAGCCCGCTGCCAACAGATCTGCCTGTTCTAAAACTGCCGCACGCACGTCTGTTTTATCTTCCTGCTCTTCTTTATCCTGCGGTTTTACCTGTTCTTCCGGCTGCTTCGCCGGCAAATCCTTGGATTCCTCATCTTTGACGGCAGGCTTCGCGCCTGTCTCTATAGATTCCCCCTGATTAGAAGATTTATTTCCCTTAGGCACAAGGGCTGCCGCCGTCACCCCAATTGCAGTAATAACTAACAAAAGTCCAAATGTCTTAATCAATCTCTTCTGCATATATCTCTTCCTCTGCATATATTTTCTGCTCTGTTCCTTGTTTATCCTTTTCTTAGAAGTATCCTGATGATTATCCATTTTATCTCTCCCTTACTACGAAAGTAATTTTATGGTAAGCCTAAAGCCCGCGCCGTGAACATACAGATTTATGCCAAACGCTTACTGCTTCTAACAGCTATAATCTATCATATGACGAATGAGGGGGAAAAATCAACCTTTCTTATAAAAAATTTTATTAATAATTATTAAGATGTTACAATTTACTCATCAACCTATATTGTAACCTTCGCCTGACCAGATGATGGAGTGAACTCGGTTATGCCGGGGTATCTGTAGTAGGCTGAGGCTGCGCTGTGTTGTCATTGCCCATTTGCTGCAACTTCTTCATCACATACAGATAAGCCGGCACCAGGAACAAATCTGCCAAAATCCAGGCCGCAGGGCTGGCAAAGCAAATCGCAGCATACCCAAAGAGCGGCACAAGCGTCATTGCCACAAGACTGCGCGCCGCCATTTCACAGACGCCTGCTAAGATGGCAAACCGGCTAAATCCCAATCCCTGAATCGTAAATCGCACAATATTTACCAGGGCAAGCGGAAAAAAGAACGCTGAGTTGGCAGCGAGAAACCAGGAAACCTGCTTTATAATCTCACCCTCGGAAGGATTTACAAACAACAGTGCAAGCCTCCCCCCGAAACACACCAACACGATACAAGCCAAAACGGAATAGCCAAGCCCCAGCAAGGAAGTTGATTTTATGCCCTGAGAAACGCGGTCAAGCTTTCCCGCGCCAACATTCTGTCCCGCATACGTCGCCATTGTGGAACCCATAGCGTCAAATGGGCAGGCAAAAAACATACTGATCTTACTTCCCGCCGCCACTGCCGCCACTGACACAGAGCCAAGGCTGTTTACCGCCGTCTGCAAAATAACGCTGCCAATCGCTGTGATGGAATATTGCAGCCCCATGGGAATCCCCATATTACATAGAATCCCTACACAATTGCTGTCTATACGCCATTCGTCCTTCGTAATCTTCAAAATGTCAAACCGCTTCTTAATATAAATCAGACAGGCAAGCCCGGAAACGAGCTGGGCAATCACCGTTGCCCAGGCTGCACCCGCTACGCCCATATCAAAGGCAAGGATCAGCGTTATATCTAAAATAATATTTAAAATAGAAGAAAACACCAGGAAAAACAGCGGACTTTTGCTGTCACCCAGGGAACGTATGACCCCGGACAGTAAATTGTACAGGTATACCGCCGGAATTCCCAAAAATATCACAAATATGTAGCTATATGAGCCTTCTATGATATCCAGCGGCGTGTCCATCCACAGTAGTATTTGGCGACAGAGCGCGCAGACTGCCACTGTCATCACTCCTGCAAAAGCAATGGAGAGCCAGACAGAATTTGCCACATATTTCCTGAGACTATGGTAATCTCCAGCGCCAAAACGCTGCGCTACCGGAATCGCAAACCCATTACACACGCCCATACAAAATCCTATAATCATAAAGTTAATAGAACCGGTGGCTCCCACGGACGCCAAAGCAGAGACACCCAAAAATTGGCCGACAATCAGCGTATCCATCATATTATAAAACTGCTGGAATAGCATTCCAAAAAACAGGGGTATACAAAATTGCAGGATCAGACGAATTGGAGAACCTACCGTCATGTCTTTTGTCACATTCTTAGCCATAGCAGCCACCTCTTTTCTTAATATTCTACAGCGTTCAGAGTACCGTATCACAGACACTCCAGCGCTCTGGTACAACGAAAATTAGGTCTTTGATATATTTGCGCCGGATAATTGTTTCAGATGCAAGGAAGAAAATCGACGATGCAGCGGTAGCGCTTATCACAAGGAGAGACCCGCTTGCGGGAGGATGCCTTATGATGTACAGCTAGATTTTCTGACGCGGTATCTGGACAATTAGACAAGTGAATATGTCAATTACTAAATATTCGTCGTACTCGCTATCGGATAAAAAGAGAACCATCCAGAGTGTTTATAACCCATGTGGTTCTCTATCGTGTTTGAAATTATATGCCCCTTTACGGCATTTGTCAATCTCTTTTTTCTTATATTTTTGGCAGCCAAAAGTTGATGGCATAAAGCAGCGCTGAGGTTGAGACCCCACACTGAATCTCATTCGTTCTCAGCATATCCAAAACATCATTTTTACAAACCCATTTCTTCGTCTGAACTTCATTTTCATCGAATTCCATTGTCTCATTTTCCACATAAGCGCCAAATATGTGAACCTTCATATCAGATATCCCATTATTGGGGAATTGGCAGAATAAGAAAGATAAATCTTTGAGAGTACATCCCGTCTCCTCCATACATTCCCTTTTTGCCGCTTCTTCGGGCGTTTCATCGTTTTCGATGCGCCCTGCCGGAACCTCCCACTCCAGCCTGGATGTAATATAACGTTTGGATTGGACTAGAAGAATTTCCTCTTTGCTGTTTACAATAACTACGCAAGAAGACTCATACGGGAAATGAAGGTTATGATATTTATCAATCATACGTCCATCCGGCATTTCAACTTTATCGGCATACAGGCATATCCAGTCACTTTCATAGATGACTTTTCGACTAATTCGTTTCGGTAAATTTTTGTTCATTGTGTTTTCTCAAATAAAATATTTTTTTTAAATCAATACTTGCACTATTGACATTATATCAGATTTTAAGAACATTTCCCAGGATTGGCTTCAATATTTTCTAAATCCAAAAAACCCCCAGGATACCTGCAAAGCAAATACCCTCGGGGCAAGCATGGGCGGGGCATCAGCAGAAATCCCGCTCCAGCCCTCTCACAATCTGGTGCATTTCCGACTTGGTGGTAACATTCCTTGCCGCCTCTACCACCTGACGTTTTTCCTCATCGTTCAATTTGGCGTACGCATCCATCGCTTTGGGATTTGCCCCTAGCTGGAAGCTTAGGCCCATAGGCATATCATAACTATTACTTGCTTGTCCCTCCATACGCAATTCCTCCTTTCACATGGTATCGGCACGCGACGCTATGCGTCGCCTGCCAGGTCGTCGGAAGGCATTTTTAAAATGCTTCGCATTTGCCTTCCTCCTCCTAAAATATTCCCATGAGTTTCAATATCCAGTAAATCAGCCCCAACAGCCAGCTCGTGAAAATTCCATAAAGAATGACCGGTCCGGCAATCGTAAAAATCTTACAGCCGATACCGAATACCTGCCCTTCTTTCTGAAATTCAATGGCTGGTGCCGCCACGGAATTGGCAAACCCGGTGATGGGCACCAGCGCGCCTGCGCCGCCCCAATTGGCGATGGCCGGATAGATATTGAGCCCGGTGAGCAGTACGCTCGTAAATACCAATATCATACTGCACCAGCCCCCGGCTGTCTCTTTATCCAGCCCGAAATTGTTTGTCGCCATATTTAAAATAAACTGTCCAATCGTGCAGATAATCCCGCCCACCACAAATGCCTTCGCCATATTCGCCGGCAGGGAATGGGTCGGCGTCACCTGCTTGACGTATTCGTTATATTGCTGATTCTTCTTTTCCTTCTGCTCCATGGTTTCTTGCTGCGCCATGATATTTCCTCGCTTTCCATAGTTATTTTTTTATCCTCATGCCAGTTGGGTCCCTCCTTAGGACTTCAACTTCTGTGGCTTCGGCAAGAGTCCTAAGGCATCCTCCCAACTTCGTTGGGTCCCTCCTTAGGACAAGTTCTGCATATGGTTGGCGTAAAAATAAAATGCACCCGCCATCTTGCCCAACGCCATAAATAACATAATCCAACTCAGCCCTTCCTTAATACCGAAACGGCGGAACATAATGGGAAACGTGTTGAGGATTTCCGCCAGGGCAATCGCCAGACAGCCGACAAAAACGCCCGCCGACAAACCAAATAGCATCACCAGCCAAATCCCCAGATGCAGATTGATGTGGAACAGTGCAAAAATATTGCCGAACACACCGCCCAAAATAACTGTATTTTCGTAGAGCACGATATCGGTCGCCGTCCGGCTTTTACCGATAATCCTCGGCACCACTCCCACGGTGATGATAAAGCTGAACACGCCGGCGGAAACTGCTGTGCCGCTCGCCAGCCCGATAAATCCTAAAAATATCTCTTTCATCCACATTTTTCCGGCTCCTTCTTCTTAGGCATGTCAGGCCTATTCCACATCATTGCTTGTGCCGTTGCGCCCGCAGTTTTCAATAAACGTGGTATCCACATCCTTCTCATAAGTACGCATTTCCACCTGGATTGGCGTAGGATCGGGCGAAATCTTTTTATGCCCGACGTGGTTGAAAAATACCGTGATTCCCAGAAACAGGCCAATCGAATAACAGATTTCAAGAACGGTAAAACCATCCGATTCCGTCCCCATGACCTGCTGATAGAAGTCTGCGAAGACTTCTCCCACGCCCACATCATTGTTGAACGTCATAATGGTAAATGCCGAACCGAAGAAAATCAAAACACAGAGCACCGCCGTCTTCAAATACAGCAGCCATTTGGCTTCTTCCTTAGGCACATACTCAATCACAAAATCTTTTTCACCGATATTCTGGATTTCCACACTGGGAAATTCCTTACCCATTAACTCAATTACTTTCAGAACCGAAAACACCTGCATCTGTGTCTTTTTCTTGCTCTGGTTTGCCGGCGTATGAAAGTTATATACTTTCATCTGCTTCATCTTATTGACTAAAGGACGATTCGTACAGGTGAGCTTGGCGATATCCTTTAAGACTACGGACGGTTCCGTCACCTTTACATTCTGTTCTATTTTCAGATATACGACATCTGCCATTCTATGCCACCGCCTTCTCCTGTCCCTGGTACTGACAAATTGATAAAAGATCCTGCCGTGCATCCTTACAGCCGGCAGGCAGTTCTTCCTTAAACTCTTCCCTTACAAGGGTTCCCTCGGTCACTTTGACCTGGCTTTCCACATAATTCACATAATAAAATATGCCTCCGATAATTGTGAGTATCACAACTACCAGAAGGCATATCCGATAAATCGTACTATGGCTCATATACTCACTTCCTTTTCCATCTTTGGAAGTAGTATGCCATAATAGTAATAATTTTATTCTTTCACGATTACTTTATCGCTACGATTTTTACGCTCTTTTTCTGACCTTTTCCTTTGAGCTTTTTTTTGTAAGATTTCAATTTTGCTTTCGGCACGCGCACGGAGGCTTTGGCGTTGATTTTCTGCAAAGCATTTTTGCCGACTTTTTTTAGTTTCGTGCTCCGTATTGTAAGCTTTTTTAATTTTTTACAATTATAGAACGCTTTACTGCCGATTTCTGTCACGTTCGCCTTTATTTCGGCGCTGGTAACCTTACCGCAGTTCTGAAACGCATTGCTGCCGATAACCGTCACATTGAATTTCTTACCGCCAATCTTAACGGAAGAGGCAACGGTAATCTTCTTTAGCTTCTTGCGCGCAGAACTGCTCTTGACGCCGGTGAGCGCGACGCTGCCCTTGCCGTTTGTCTTGGCGTTTGTAATGCGGTATTTGAAATTTCCCACCGTATATACCGCGTTCTTCTTGACCGTAATAGCAAATGTCCTGGTAAGCGTGCCTGTGTATTTCCCTTTCCCTGTGATGGTTGCTTTTGCCGTGCCAATCTTTGTATTGTTGCTGTACGTCACCGTGTAATCTCTATTTTTCACAAGCGCTTTTCCCTGATACTTCACGCTCACGCCGGGCGTTTTCTTCTTTCCATTGTAATACTGTTTGGAAATGCCGCCAATCTGACAGGATGTCAGCGCAACTTTGTCATTCTTATTGTCGCCATTTCCCGTGTTATCTCCGCCGCCGTATTCCTTATCAGGCGCGGCAGTGACCTTCCCATCGCTGACTGTGAAATCATAACCGCCGGACAAAAGCGTAAACTCCGCCGCCGTCTGCCCATTGTGTTCCGTCATACCCTTAAAAGTAATGCCGGAACTATTGGGCATCTGCCCCATATCCATATGATCCACGGGAAGATACAAGGTAGCTGTCGTATTTGCTGGAATCCTTGCATGATAAAATGCAAGTTTTCCTTCTTCACTCTTCCAGGATGACTCAATTCTTCCATATACGGAATCGTACGAAGCATCCACACGGTTAATTCGCTCCTCATCGTTGTACTTCGTGCCGGTATCGAGCGTCGGCTGCAAAATGACATGCTTAAATCCTGGTTCCTGCAAATCAGAACAGATGCCTGCCATATAGCGGTACATCCATTCCACCACAGAACCATACGCATAGTGGTTGAAGGAATTCATCTCACTGTCGCCAAACCCAATCCCCGGGGAATAAGAGTTCCAACGCTCCCATACCGTAGTCGCCCCCGCCTTCACCTCGAAGAGCCAGGACGGCTGCCCATCCTGCAAAAGCAAATCATAGGAGACCTGGGGATTGCCTATATCCGTCAGCACCGGGGCAATCACATTCGAGCCCAGGAATCCTACGGCAAGCGTATTTTTCCCTGCCTGCGCGCGGATGCTGGATGGGTCGGGATTTTCATTTTTTATATTTTCTATCAATAGCTTCTGCGCAATGTCCCGCATTTCCTCACTGTCATAGAATCCCAGCTTCAACATCCACAACAGCGAAGTCTGTGAATTATTTTCCCAGACGCCGCCTTTTCCCGCGCTGTACATAAACTGAAAATTCTTATTCCCTTCTCCCGATTTAATTACCAGGTTATCATCCCCAAACGTCACATGCGTTTTAAGGAAAGTCTGCTTAATATTGTCGAACTTCGCCTGATATGCAGCCTGCTTATCCTCTTTGCCGAGGATGCCGGCAATCTCTGCCATCAGCTGATTCATATATCCATAATAGTAATCAAACATGACTTCGATGCTGGTGCCCTGAAAAGAGAGCCAGTCGCCATAATTCCTGGCATTATTGGGAATCCAGGACTGATTCGCGCCGCGCTCTTTGCCGGCAAGGAAGGTCATATAAGTATCAAAATATTGCCAATTGTCCTCCAGGAAACTTACATCCCCGGTCTGCTGATAAAGCGCCCAGGGTACGATAATCAACACATCGCTCCAGCCTGCCGCCCAATTGCCGAAAAATTCATTCGTGTCTACACAATCCGTCACAGAGGCCACATAGCCATTCTTCTTGGTATTTTCATCAAAGATTTCCTGCATCTCCTGCAAAAATGCATAAGAGTTAAAATTATACACCGCGGTCTGCGCAAATGCCTGCGTATCTCCGGTCCAGGACAAACGCTCATCCCTCTGGTTGCAGTCTGTGGGAGCCGTGTAATAATTACTGAGCTGCCCGAACAGTACATTATTGAAAAATTTATTGACGTCGGCATTGTTCGTCGAAATCTGTCCTGTCTGCTCTGATACCGAAGAAATCCCCTTGGAAGTCAGCCCATAGATTACCATGTCGTCGCTGGCTGTAAACTCCACATATTGATAGCCGAAAAAGGACATGCCCGGCTGGTACTCTTCCGTACCGTCCCCGGAAAATACATACGTTGCCTGGGAACGCGCACCCCTAAGGCTCTTCTGGTAAATAGAGCCTTTCGGGCCATCCGCCTGCGTAGCGCCCTTCCCCACTTCACTTCCGTCATTGAGCATCTCCGCAAAGCGCATCACCGCCCTGGTTCCACAGGGAGCCGAAAAGCGCACGTTTGGCACGGCTGTCAAATTTTGTCCCATGTTTACCACCATGGTCTGTCCCTTCTTTAAGCTAATGCCATTTGCAAACATATCCGCCCCTGTATATTCTGCTATGGGGTCAATTTCACCGCCCTTATATTCCGACTGCGCTTTCGTTCCACTGTAGACAACTGCGGAAACAGGTTTTTGGTCAAACGCTCCTGTCATTCTTCCCGGAAGCCCGGTCTGTGCGCGGATCACGCCCGGAAATGTTGATGCGGACATACGCATCTTTTGTAAATCTCCCTGTTTCCTGACCATACCCTGATCTTCATTGGCAATCTCTGTCCAATCCGTGCCGTTTTCCGAGACAGACACCGTATAGCATTTCGGATAGTTGGCATAGATACCGCCCAGAATCGAATCCTTGCTACTGCGGGGGAAGATACGCAGGCTGGAAAATTGCACCGCCTCTGCAAAATCAAACTCTATGACAAGCGGCTGACTTAAATCAAGCGTCGATTTCATCCTGTCTAAAATATCGGTGCTGTAACCTTTGTCCGTCTCCGTACCGTAATCTCCATCCGTAAGGTTCTGTGCCCGCCAGGTATCCCCAAACGTAAAAGGTTTATCCGTGCTCACAGTTGGAACCACATCTCTCGCTACATTTTCCATACCGTTCCACAGCTCTAATTCCATGATTTGCAAACGGTTTTCTTTATCAACGTCACTCGGCTCATAGACTGCCGGCCCCACCTGGGACACGCTGATTTTTACCTTCTTGGCCGTAATTTCTCTGCCAAATTCCGTGTCATAATGCTCCGCCTCTACTTCCGGGAAAAGCTCTGTATTGCGCAAATACTCCACCGTATAATCCGTACCCTGCGCATCTCCATTTAAGTCTACGTCGGTCCAATCCGTTCCATTCTGTGAAACTTGAAGCGTATATTTCTTGGGATAATTGGGGCATTCGTTCCCGGACTTAGCTCTCACATTCGTCCTGGGATACAGCCGTAACGATTCAAACGATTTTTCACTGCCGAGAGCAAACGTAAAAGTGATGGGATTATCTTTGAAATTAAAAGCGTCCACCGCATTTGCCCTCAGCACTGTGGAAGTATAGCCCTTGCCGCTGTTCACTCCTAAATCGCCATCCGTTAAATAATCCGGGCTCCACACATCGGGAGCCGGCGACGGAAGCCAGGCATTAGAAATATCCGGGACGTTGCCCCTCACAAGATTATTCTTCTCTTCATCCAATAGCTCGAGTTCCATAATTTGCAGTAAATTTTCACCATTCTCATCTGCCGGCCCTGACTCCTGCACCGAAAGCCGCACATAGGATGCTGTCTGCGGCGCGAATTTATTGACAATACAAGGGCTTGCCAGTTCCCCCTCTTCTTCACCGCTTCCCTGGGCATTAACCCACGCGCTGTCGTCATATCCCGCCTTCGTGTAGCCGCCAAGCTCTTTGGCAAAAATCGCATTATAATCTTCGCCATAATAAATACCGCTGGCCGTAATCCCTCCGGCAAGCGTGCCTTTCCAATCCGTTGTATCCGTCTTGATTGCATTTGTACTGCCATCCGCATAGTCAATCATCAAAAGCGCCTTTACCGCCGGACTGCTGACATCTGTGTTACCCATACCGTTATACCAGCCGGCGCCCGCCGCTACTGCCACCGCCGCGGATTTGGCGTCTTTGACAAACGGCGTAACGTCATACGTCTGATAACCAAGGCTCACATTCCGGTTGCCATATCCGGGATTCATATGATGGTAAACCAGGTTACCGCTCTCATCCCATTCGCCCACGCGGTTTCCGTTCACATACGCCTCATAGGCGCCAAGCGCCGTGATATAGAGCCTTGCTTTGCGAATTTCCTTCTGTTCCAGCGGCTTCTCCGTACGAAATATCGGCGCCAGACGGCTCCTGTTCATACAGATAAATTCCGCGTCTTTCCACGCCTGTACATTGCTCACACCCGTCTCAAAGGTAGATTCCGCCGTATAGGACTGCCCGGCCTGATCCCAGACCATAACCTGCCAACGGTAAGTTCCCCTCTCTGAAATCGTTCCACCGCAGGCGATGCCCGTTGATTTATCACTCTCCACCTTACCGCTGTCCCAAACCTGGGCGCCATCCTCCGCAAATACCTGAACCTGGTATGACGACTGCCTGGCGCCAATCACGGTCGAATCCATCTGCCATCCGAAACGAATCCCTTCCGCCTCAATTCCCAATGGATTCGTCTGGTAATTGGTAGTCAAACCTGTAATGCTTGTCTTTGCCGCCGCACCCCGCTGCGTGGTCATAACCGCCTCGTGCTGCTGTATGCTTCCCGCAGCCCGCACAGGTGAAACAGGAAACGCCGTAAACGCCACGCAGCCTGCAAGCGCTACTGCAAGAACCTTTGCTCTTGTTCTCATTTCACACACTTCCCTTCCCTTAAATATATTTTTACAGATATAACTATTATAAATTGTAACCTGCCCGGCTGTCACTGTTGGTTGGCACTTGCTTTATATGACCTTTGGGGATTATAATGTGATTAACAACCTTATTCTTATTAGGAGGAAGGCAAATGCGAAGCATTTCTGGAATGCCTTCCGACGAAATGGCAGTTGACGCGAAGCGTCGCGTGCCGATACCTACTATAGCCACAAGGAGTAGTCCCATGGAAGACCAAAAAATCCTCGCCGTCCTCAATGAATTTGAACCTGCGGAAGCCGCTTACCGCAAGCTCTACCTTGCCAACCCCTACGACAAAATTCCGCCTGTGCGCGACTGGCAAGACTTTGTCACCGAATACCGCCAGAATATGAAAAGCCCTGTGGAAATCCCCACAGAGCCTATTTCTGATATTTCTACTTATTTTTACGAAAGTCAGTTCTTCTCCCCTCAAACGCTGATTCCCCATAAACCCTCGCCCAATGCCTTTGAGATGGTCTATCCGCCAATTGCTAACTCAGAGTGCGTCATTTTTAAACACCTTCGTTATCTGCCCGTTTTCGATCACGCGCTGGAATTCGTCAAGCTTGTCTATATTTTGCAGGGAAGCAATATCTTTAATCTCAACCAGAAAAACTACCGTCTCCCGGCGGGAAGCCTGATTGTTGTGGGGCCTAACACGATACAGAGCTTCTCGGCTCTCCATGATGAAGATATTGCCCTCAACATCATCATGCGCACTTCCTCCTTCGAGAAAATGTTTCTCCCGCTGCTTATGGAGAGCAACGAACTATCCGACTATTTCTGGCAGATGCTTTACGAAAAAGACTTCTCCTCAATTCTGCTGTTTAACTGTCAAGGAAACCAGGAAATTCGTCATCTCGTCCTACAGCTATACTATGAATCGCAGCTCAACCGCAATCACAGCCTGCTCATCATTAACAGCTATGTACTGTTGCTGTTTGCCCAGCTTATCCGCAACCATATCGGCGATGTGCAGAGACTTTCCGGTGAAAACAGCACAAGCGCTACCTCCAGACTCTTCCAGTTTATTACCGAAAATAAAGCGACCGTCTCTTTAGGCATGGTTGCGGAACATTTCGGTCTCAGCAAAGGTTATTTGAGCCGTTATATCAAATCGCGCACTGGCTATACTTTTTCCGGGCTGGTCCAAAAACTCAGGCTCAAAGAAGCCGCCTATTTATTGATAAACTCTAACCTCAGCGTTGAGGAAATCGTATACAAAGTAGGTTACACTGACGTCAGCAATTTCTACCGGTCGTTTAAAGAAACTTACCAGACGACACCGGGAGAATTTCGCAGCCAGTACTCATAACAATAACCTCACTGCTAACGGTTAAATTTCCTACGCATTTCCAGCAGTATTTTTTTCTCCATGCGGCTCACCTGAACCTGACTGATGCCCATCTCCTGTGCGATTTGGCTCTGCGTACGCTCCTTGAAGTACCGCAGTTCAATCAAATGCCGCTCGTTCTCGCCAAGCTCCTGCAAAAGCTGTTCTAATACCATATGGTTGAGCAGCATTTCATGGCTGTCCTTTTCCTGCGGCAGGCGGTCCGCAAGGCAAATCTCCTTGCCCTCTGAGGCTCCGGTATTCTTATAAATGGACTCTACCTCTCCGTTTGCTTCCAAAGCCATGACGATTTCCTCCCGGGGCATCCCTGTCTCCTCAGAGAGTTCTAAAAGGGTCGGCTCCCTGCCAAGCTCTGCCTGTAACTTTTCGCGCGCCTGTTTCATCTTAGCGCCGCTCTCTTTCAGGCTGCGGCTCACCTTAATCATACCGTCGTCTCTGAGGAAACGCCGAATCTCCCCCGTAATCATAGGTACGGCATATGTGGAGAACTTCACAGAAAAGGATGCGTCAAACTTGTCGATGGCTTTCATCAGTCCAATACTGCCAATCTGAAACAAATCTTCCTGCTCATATCCACGGTTATTGAATCTGCGCACAATGCTCCACACCAACCCCATATTATTCTTTATCATGGCCTCCCTGGCAAAACGGTCGCCCGCCTGGGACTGCTCTAAAAGCTGCCTATGTAACGCTTCTCTTTCCTCTTCCGTCCCCATTATCTTAGGCTCGTCCAACCTTCTCACCCTTCCCCTATGGTTTTGCGCATGGTGACGCAAGTTCCTTTACGCGGTTCCGAGACCACCTCCACCGTGTCCATAAAAGCTTCCATGAATGCAAATCCCATACCTGACCGCTCAAGCTCCGGTTTGGTGGTAAACATCGGCGCCCTGGCCTGCGCAATATCAGCAATCCCTTTACCAACGTCCATCACAGAGATTTCCACCTTATTGCCTTCTATACTGCATTGAATCCAGATGTGCCCTTCTTTCTGTTCATATCCATGAATAATGCAGTTCGTCACAGCCTCGCTGACTGCCGTTTTGATATCCGCCAGCTCGTCCACCGTCGGATTTAGGCCGGCTACAAACGCCCCCACCGCAACTCTCGCAAACCCCTCATTGGAAGATGCAGCAAGAAATTCCATCTTCATCTCGTTCTTTATACTTTCCATAGCTTCCTCCTTTTCTCCTACTCAACTTCCATAATCTTCCTTAAACCGGATAACTGGAACACTCGCTGTATCTGCTCATTGAGATGCACCGCCTTTACATAGCCGCCGCCAAAGCGCACATTTTTGCACCTGCCGATAATGACGCCGATCCCGGAGCTGTCCATAAAACTGGTATCGGCAAAATCAAATACCAGGCTGCGCACCGGGTATCTTAAAATCAGCCCATCCGCCTCTTCCTTCAAAAACTCCGCCGCATGATGATCCAATTCCGCGGGCATTTTCAAAATAAGGCATCCGTATTCCTTCTTGTATTTGTATTCCATAGACTTCCTTCCTTTCCATTTATAAAACTTTCACAATTAGGAGAACATAGGACGACCGCTCACACTTTCACAAGTTAGTGTGATACGGTCTTTCCTATAAGATAAAAAAGACGCCATAAAAATTATGACGTCTTTTGTAATATACTCTACTGTTTTTATTTACGGCTGCTGCCTATTCAGCTCATCCAAATACTGCTGAGACGCCTTTGCCCGCTGCGTCCCCGGATGAAGCTCTATCATTCGCTGATAATATTTCTTGGCATTTTCTATATCCCCGGTCTGGCGGTAAGAATGCGCCAAATGATAAATGGCGTAGCCATCGTCATGGTCCTCCTCCGCCTTTACCACCTTTTCCAATCCGGTGATTGCCGCTGCAAAATTGCGGCTGTTGTAGTCCTGCTCCGCCTGTTGATAAACGGCTGCCATATACTGCTCATTTACCAGACCGTTCATCCTATCGTAGACTGATTTGGCCTGAGCGCCCAAAAGTCCGGGATCTACCTGCCCAATACCGTCTCCTGCCGCCTGAATATTCTGCTGTGAATACTCGAAACAAACATTAATCATCTGCTCATAATTGTCGATAATCTTCTGCGTATCTGCCGATTCCCCCTCCATATTCTCAATCTTCGCTTTGAGATCTTCTATCTCCTGATTGAGGCTATTCATCTCCTGTGTGCGGGAAGTCAGCTCATTGTTGGCTTCCAATTCCGCCTTGCGTGCTTCCGACACGGCGTTCTGCCTCACAGTAGGAATAATCAAAAAATATGTGATCAAGGCCCCGATTGCCACGCCGATAATTAAATTTATTATCGTCATCAGCGGCGACATATCCCTGACGTTTACCGGCTGGATAATCGTCTCATTACCGCTGCGGTAAGAGGCTGTCTCCTCTTTCTTATGACCCGCGCCTTTGGAGGCCGAGACATCTTTCTGCAAACAACTGTCTACCTCCCTCAAATAACGCAGCGTTGTCAGATTGCCGGTGTCAACCCTTGCCGCATCACTGAGTTCTCTTCTGGCACGCTCATATTTGCCCTCCTCCATGTAGAGAAGCGCCAGAAGCTGATGCGCTTTCACCAAACCGGGATTCATGGAGAGCACCTTTTTCAATTGGATAATTGCCAAATCTTTGCTATCCTGCTGGCAGTAAAGCAACGCCTGGTTATATTTCTTAATCGTCTGGTTCACAGAGCTCAGACGGGAACTGTTGGACTGGATTGCATCCAGATATTGTTCCGCGGGATTGCCCTCTGGCTTCAGACTGCGGCTGATAACCCACTCGCTCAGGGCGTCTACCACCTCGCCCATCTCATAATAAACCAGCCCCAACAGATTACGCGCCTCTATATTCGCCTTATAATACTGTAGGCTCATGCGCAAAGATTTGGCTGCGCCTGACAAATCGCGCACCTTCGCTTTCTTCAATCCGTCATTGTAGAAGGTATTTGACAGACGGATAATTTTATTATAACTGTCCATACCAATCCTTTCTATCGCTCTGAACCTACCGTTGTCTTGCTTCCTTGATGATTTCCTGCATGATATCTGTCATGTCCGTGAGATCTCTGTCATATATTGCATCCTCAACCTCTTCCACTTCCAGGCTCGGCTTAAATTTCTTCAATTCTTCCTCAAAATCAATCATTCCATACCTCCTGCAATTCTCTCCAACGCGCCAATCAGATAAAGCGAACCCGCACAGAACAATATCTGTCCCGGCTTTTTCGCTGACAGGGCATACGCATATGCCTCCTCTACCTGCTCTATCTCTGTAATTTTTACTGTCTGCTTATTCTTATCTGCCGTCCGTTCAAATACCTCCGCCAACATATGGCAGTCCGCCCCCCGGTTCCCCGGGACGCATGTAATAATAATATTTTCCCACTCGCCCTTTTGCAGTAAATCTTCTGCGGCACGCACATAATCCTTCTCTTTCACCATGGCAAATAATAAAACTGCAGGCGTCCCGGAAACCTGCCCTGCCGCCTCAAGAAATCTTAAAATGCCATCGGCATTATGGGCCCCGTCAAAATACACATCCGTCCTGACCTGCTGCATCCTACCCGGCCATCTCACTTCCGCAAGTCCTTGCCGTATCGCCGTATGCGGGATATTCTCACTCTGCGCAATACAATTCACAGCCTGCAAGGCTATTGCCGCATTCTGCGCCTGATAAGGCGCCGCAAAGGGTATTTCAAATTCCGTAACAGTACCATCATAACCACAATCATAGGAAAATGCAATCTTTTTCGCCCCGATTAATAAAATTTTAACTTTATCTGGAAAAACCGGATAAGACATGCAGGCCCGCCGCCGGGCACATTCCACGATTACTCTGCCCGCCTCGGGCAAAGATGCGTCGTACACGATCGGAACGCCAGGTTTTACGATCCCCGCTTTCTCCGCCGCAATCTTGGCAACTGTATCTCCTAAAATCTCCGTATGCTCCAGACTGATGGGTGTAATCACCGTGAGAAGCGGCCGCTCTACAATATTTGTAGCGTCCAGACGCCCTCCGAGCCCCGTCTCCAACACGACATACTCTGCCTGATACTCTGCAAAGATAAGCATACCCGTGGCAAACACGTATTCAAAAAACGAGGGATGCGGCATACCCTGCTGCATCATGGAATCTACCGTCTGCTCAACCTTTTGCACCGCCCGCACAAAACACTCCCTATCGCAAGGCCGACCGCCCACCTGAAACCGCTCCTCAATATACATCAGATGCGGAGAAGTGAACAGACCCACGCGCTTGCCTGACGCCCGCAGAATACTGTCAAGAAAAGCGCAGACACTCCCCTTGCCATTGCTGCCCGCCACATGAATCACTTTAAAATTATTTTGGGGAGACCCCAGGCGGCAAAGCAGCTCCCGGGTGTGCTCCGGTTTATTTTTGGCAGAAAACCTGGGAATTTCCAGAATTGCCTCCACTGTCTCTTCGTACGTCTTCATAATTTCCCATTTTCCTTTGTACTTATTCGCAGTGCCCATTATAATACACTCGCCAATTGAAATCTAGTCCTAAATATGGAAAATGCGAATTTTTCGTGTGACATTTTTCTACTTCATATGCTGCAAAGACCGCTATACTTTGCAACATAACATTAATCGACAAAAAAATGACTGGATCCTCTATGAAATCCAGCCATCATCCATATTTTAAGTAATTTAAGATTCTATCGCACACATCAGAATCTTATCCTGATCGCGAACAAATTCCAACTTCTTCTGCTGCTCTTTCACCAGCACCCTCAGCTCGTCAATCTCGACCCTAACGCCCGGGTATACATTGCCGGTAACTCTGACAGTTCCACCTCTTGCACGCTCAATCTGATCCTGAAGCTTCTCAAGCTCTGCCTCATCCCCGGCCAACAACGCTGTGTCACGAATCTTCACGCGCAGAAGGTCGGTCCTTCTGGGATCATTCTTCATATCTTTTAAAATCTTCAGCCCTTCTTCTATCTTGCTGAGATTTGTCTTCTCTATCTTAATCTTGTTCTGTAAGACGCTGATCCTGCGCCGCGTAGCCATGTCGTTACCAATCTTCACATGAGTCCTGACCTCGCCTTCACTGCCCAGCGTGTCAACCTCAATACTCTCAATCGCGCCTACTTCGCCGCCAATAATACTTGCTTTCTTGCCATTGAGTATAATACTCTCACCGCAGGATACCTGACAGTTCAAAAATACATCCGCCTGAATAGTTCCATTGGCATGTACTCTGGTGTACTCAAAAAACTTAGCGGATATATTCCCATTGGCTATGATAGTAGCTCTCGATCCCCCCATAACTCCGCTTCTGAGCACAATATCCTTACCAGCTTCAATATTCGCACCCTCTACAATACCGTCTATTGTAACAGTACCAGTCGCCTTCACTGTCAAACCACTGCAAACAGCTCCATGAATGATCACGTCGCCACGAAAATCAATATTTCCCACAGACAAATCAGCATCGCCATTAATCTCATATACGGGCAGAATGACGATACGCTCACCATTTTTCTCAATCTTACCATCCAATAAAGATGTATATATTAAACCATCCTCTGAACGCTCAAATCCTTTGCCGCGCAACGGCACTAAATCTCTACCGCGCTTCGCAAGAACAGGCTTGCCCCTTAAGTCTATGCCGTCCTTCCCCTGAACAGATTTATGGTATTCTGCAATTACCTGGCCCTGGGTGACTATCTCCACCATCTTAATGCTCCAGTAATCGACTGATCCGTCCGGCTTTAACTTAGGCTTCTTGCTGAAATTCATGTCAAATTTATATTCATAATATCCATCTATGCCATCTTCGGGTATCTGACCCTCCGCAATGAGAACTTCCTGATTATAAACTTGCTGCTCTAACATCTGTCTGATTTTATCTTCATTAATCCCAAAGGTCACGCCGCTCGTCTTGAGCACAGCCATTATATAATTGTAATCATGGACCTCCAACTCCGGCCTCGGCAGAAATAGATAGGCTTTCATGTTGTCTCGGCTTATTCTAACTTTGGGTTCATTTTGCGTTGAGGCTGCCATTACAGATCCCCCCTTTGCATGGAATTACTGTCAAAAAAAGTATTATACACATATATTACCAAGATTCGCAAACTTTTTCAATATGTTTTAACGGATTTCTTATTTTTTAGAAAACAGTTCAGCCAGCCATAACAGCATAGCCAAACCATCCTCTAAACTCCTGCACTGCGGATAACAGGACTTGAACCTGCACGGGGTTGCCCACTAGAACCTAAATCTAGCGCGTCTGCCAATTCCGCCATATCCGCCCAAAGAGGCAGGGTATATGACCCTGCACACCACAACTTCTAGTCTATAATACTAAGAAGCCGCCTTGATTATAATATCTGTTGGTAAAAAAGTCAAGAGCTGAATCTAAATATATTTTAATCCCTCAAATACAAATCACGCGTATATACCTTATCCCTGACATCATCCAGGCAGCTGTCATACCGATTCGCTATGATGGAATCCGCCTGCCGCTTAAACTCAGCCAGCTCATTCACAACCCGGCTGCCGAAGAAAGTTGTCCCATGCTCCAAAGTAGGCTCATAAACGATCACGGTCGCTCCTTTTGCCTTAATCCTCTTCATTACCCCCTGGATAGAGCTTTGCCGGAAATTATCAGAATTGGATTTCATCGTCAGGCGGAACACCCCAACTACCACATTTTTTTCTATATAACGATCGTATCTGTTCTTATCAGTGTATGAATAATAGCCCGCTTTACGAAGTACCTGGTCCGCAATAAAATCTTTCCTTGTCCGGTTGGATTCCACAATCGCCCCAATCAGGTTTTCCGGGACATCCCTGTAATTTGCCAGTAATTGCTGCGTGTCTTTCGGCAGGCAATAACCTCCATAGCCAAAAGACGGGTTATTGTAATGGCCGCCAATTCTCGTATCCAGGCATACGCCGTCTATAATCTGCTGTGTGTTCAACCCTTTCATTTCTGCATAAGTGTCCAATTCATTAAAATAAGATACGCGCAATGCAAGATACGTGTTGGCAAATAATTTGACAGCTTCGGCTTCCGTATAACCCATATACAGAATGTCTATATTCTCTTTTATCGCGCCCTGTTCCAACAGTCCGGCAAATGTTTCCGCCTTATTCCTCGATTCCTCGTCGCATCCGACAATAATCCTTGAAGGATAGAGATTATCATATAGCGCCTTCGACTCGCGCAGGAACTCAGGAGAAAATAAGATGTTCTTCGTGCCGTACCGCGCCCTTATCTTTTCTGTATAACCAACCGGAATCGTAGACTTTATGATAATCGCAGCGTTCGGGTTCGCCTCTATTGCCTGTTCAATAACGGATTCTATGGCAGACGTGTCAAAAAAATCACGTTCCGTGTCATAATCGGTCGGTACGGCTACTATGATAAAATCCGCCTCTTTGTAGGCGCCCTTAGCATCAAGCGTTGCCGTCAGGTCAAGTTCTTTCTCCGCCAGGTACTTCTCAATATATTCGTCTTGTATGGGCGAGACTTTGCGATTAATCATCTCCACCTTTCTGGGAATGATATCTACCGCTGTAACTTTATTGTTCTGTGCTAATAGTACGGCAAGGGACAGTCCCACATATCCTGTGCCTGCAATGGCGATTGTCTGTTTTTCCATGGTGTTCTCCTTTGTTATTTTTAGCCCCTATATTAATTTTCAATAACTTCTTTCTACAGTAGATATGGTAACCAAAAATATAACCCTTGTCAATCTACTCATTTTGAAATAATGCGTGACCGCTTCATATTATCTCAAGTTTCATTTACCTTGCAATCTTTCTCTATTTGTAGTAGATTATACAGTAAATACGATTTCTGTATATAAAAATCTTCTATAGATAACAAACGGAGGAAACTATGAGTAATTTAAAGGTATTAATGTTTTCAAAAAAAAGCAATATTTTTTGTGATTACGCAGAAGCAATCTTAAAATGTAATTTTAAAACCGACGAGTTTTTGTCTATCCGCGGCAATGTCGGCGACGAACTTGACGAAGAATTATATCTGCATAAACCGGAATACGTCATATCATTCGTCTCGCCTTGGATCATCCCCAAAAACCTTTTGGATTGCGCACAGAAAGCCGCTATAAATTTTCATCCGGGATCTCCTGAATACCCGGGAACCGGATGTTATAATTTCGCATTATATGAGGATAGTAAAAAATATGGCGTCACTGTCCATCATATGAAAGAGAAAGTTGATTCCGGCGATATTGTCATGACGTCTTATTTTGACATTTCACCTTACGAATCAGTAGAAACATTAAAATTAAAGTCCATGAACCACCTGCTGTATTGCTTTGAAAAGATAGCATGCGGCATCGCGCTGGGAGAGCCCTTGCCAACGTCAAATGAGACCTGGATGCGCAAACCTTTTACGCGAAAAGAAATGTATGAATTGTTTAAAATTGATCCTGCAAAACATAGTGATAAAGAGATCGAAAAACGAATTCGGGCGGCTGAATATCCCGGTTTTCCCGGAGCGTTTGCAGAGATAGGCGACAGGAAATATTATCTTCCATATGAGAACCGTAAATCTATCGTCGATTAAAATTTAACTGGTTATTATTCTCATTTTCTATGTAGAAATACTTCTCTATCGTTCTTCTCTTCAGAGAGATAGATAAGAGCTGTCCTGAAAACAACCCAGGACAGCTCCCACTCATTTTATCACAAAACAACAACCCCCAAAATATTGGCGTGATACTGCTTTATCAAATCTACTTCTTTATCAATCTCATGATAGGACGATATCCCTTTGAGCTCAACCAATACGAGATTGCCCATTTCCATAGCGGACTGCATGGAAACGGCGTCATACACTATATTACCTCCATCGTGGACCTTAATCTTTTGCTTTGACACTTCCTTCTTTAATTTATCTAATATGCTCTTGTCTACTTTCTCATATTCACTGCCCGTCATATAAACACTGTCAATTTCCCTCTGTTTGCAGGAAAGCATTATATTGGCGGCTATGACCTCTAACTGCTGATCCACCGCTATCTCTCTCTTTCTCCGGTTCTTCAGCTTGAAAAGAAGATTATCAATGCTTGACAGAAAACGTTTCTTCCGGCTGCCAGACGTCTCAATCACCCCTAAAAGGCGCATCCCAAAACGGCCGTTAATTTCCCTGGCCGTCTGCAATTTGGAAGCAAAAATTACCTTACAGGCAATCCACACACAAACAAGAAAAATCCCTGCCATCATCCCTAATATCATATATTTGATATGAAAAACCGGTTCTTCTTCCTCTAATTCCTCTCCGCGCATTTCGCTGACTTCCAAATCAAATAATGTTACCTGATTTTCTGATAAACCTGCTTTTGCCGTCTTTAACTGTAGTTCAAGCGTCGTAACATTATTATAAATATTATTCTTTTTATCAGCCAGCGACGAATCAACCACTGTATTGAGCGATTCGTTTATCAAGTTTAATTTGTGGGAGCCAATCTCCTGGAACTCCGAAGATTTCTGTTCTAACAAGGACTTCACGACGCCGGAAATTTTCTCAAGATTTTCACTATCCGCATAACTGATTGTGAAAAAAATTGTTCCGCTGTCATTCCCCCGCGGGCCTGACACAGTCACCAACTCCGCAAAATCTTCCTGGCTGATCGGAAGCGAAAGTTCCTCTATTACTTTCTTCGTCATCTCTCCGCTGCTAATGTAATTACAATACATAGATATAAGCTCTAACGTATAGTCATGTTCTTTATCCTTCGTATAATTGATAATATAATCCGACTGCACATAATACTGCAGCTCTAACATAGGCTTTGCGTAAGGATCCATCTTCATGATGGCAGATTTCTCCAGGTAACTGTTGAAATCGTCAATTCTCCTCTGTAAACTGACGGCGTCTGCAAGCTGTTTTAACTCTTCCGGCTCCATGTCCTCTTTGATCTTTTCCACATCTATGCTTTTAAACGCCTGATAAGCTCTCACATCCAGAAAATATCTCATTCCGCTGACCAAAACGGCAAATAGAATACCAAAGCATATAAGCTTCCGCCAATTCAGCAGAATTTTCCAAAATAAATCTAGCAAATTTATCTCCCGTTCTCCCTTTTCCTGTGTTCCCATCAAAACTTCCTCCATATTATTCAGCGCTAAATCCTGTATAGTTTCATAAAAATTCTTCTATATGGTAACGAAAAAACTTATCTTTGTCAACCTCTCCCAACTTCCAGCCGACTTGCTGAAACGCTGGTAAAAAAGTACGTTTACCTCTAATCTCCATCAGATATACCTATGACGCCCTACCCCCGAAACATCTTCACTCCCATGAAGATTTTCTTTCGATATAAAAACAGCGTTACTGCCGCACACAAGAGCGTAACTCCTAATTTCAGGACAAAGGACTGTTCTGACAATATTCTGACAACGAAATACAGCCCCAGAAAATGCAGCATAATTTTCTTCATTCCATAAGGGCATGGATAGAAACGCTGCGCGTTGTAAAAATTAATAAAAAGCATAATCGCATATCCTATTAAGGTCGTAAACGCGGCGGCAACGATTCCATACTGTGGAATGAAGAGCATATTCAGCGCCAAATTAACCACTGCCGCCGTCATTGTCGAAAATAGTATGTAGCCTGATTTTTTCTCAAACAGCACGCCATAACATGTCAATGTATATAAGGTATAAAGCACTTGGGCAAACATCATATCTGGCAGCGCTTTATATGCCCCAATATACTCAGGCGCCGCCATAATTGATATAATCTCTTTAGAAAAGATAGAAATAATAAATGCAATCCCTATCATCAATACATACACGATACTCAGTACAACGGAAAACTGCTCCTTAGCCTCCGGCTTCTTATAACTGGAGTAAGCAAACGTAGTATAAGCCGTACTGACTGCCGATATAATAACGCTCAAAATAGCCACAAAACGGCTTCCGATTCCATATATTCCCACGGCTTGTTCGCCATGGAAATATAAGATGATATATCGGTCTGATAACGTTAGGATTAAGGTTGACAGTACGGATGGAAGCATAGGCAGAGAATAACGCATCATTCTCTTTATTAAAATTCTGTCTACAAATTTCACAGAAAACTTTTTTTTCACTGCAAAAGCAAACAAAACGATCTGCAATAGATTAACGATAAGCGTGCTGAGAATTAAGGCGTAAATCCCCAAATGAAACCAAGATAAAAACAGCACGTTAAAAATTACAATTGCAGCTGACGACACCACCGCGACTACGCTGTAGGCAAACATTTTATTCTGAAGCCTGACCTCCAACGACAACGGCAGATACAGAAGGTTTGCAGTCACAGACAGTAACGCTATTAATACTACGTACGAATTACCCGGCGTACGAAACAGCATCTCCGATATTTGTCCGGAAAACAAACATGCCGCCACAGGCAAAAGCCCCATTATGCCAAGCAGCAATGTGATGGAAGAAAATACCTTATCCTGCTGATTTTGCTCTTCCTCAAAATAAAAAGCGCTGAACGCCGAATCGAGCCCCATCACCAGCACCGGAAACACGAAACCTGTCATTGTTGTAACAGCGTCCGATACTCCAAGCATCTCAGGCGTCAATTCATTCGTATACAAAGGAAGCAAAAAAAACTGAATTCCCTTTATAATAATATTAGAAATAAACAGCACCGCGCTTCCCTTAATAAATGTTTTTAATCCGCTTTCATTGCTCTTTCCCATGAGTTCACCTTACGCTTTCCTCTTTCAACAATTCTTTCCCTATCACACCCGCATCTGCTAAATCATGCAGGACCTTCTTCGTGTATATATCTCCACCCAAAGAATTCATATGGTCGCTATCCGTATAATATTGCAGGCTGTCTGTAAATTCTTCATTTTTTGAATAATCTAAGAATAGCAGTTCCGGAAATAACCTGCATATCTCCTGGGTCTTTTCGTCAAAATCTTGCAAAAACTCTTCTGAAAACCTTTGATTAAGCAGGGATGTCACCGGCGTACATAAGAGGACCGGATGATAGCCTTCGTCATAGCAATACTCTATAAGCTTTACTAAATCTCTTCTATTCTCTTCGTATACCCTGTCTTTGCCCTCCCCAAGATTCATGACGTCATTCACCCAGGAATTATATTTATAATCAACTACGTCATCGGCATGATCGGCTCCTCTGTCCATCAATGCCGTAAGATTTTCTGCCTCAATATCCGGAAGCCCCGTATCATGAAAAATATACTTTACATTTTCCTTTGCCGTCAGCAAGGGGAAAATACCGCATTCAATATGTGTATCAAGCTCATAATTGTAGACTTGCCGCGGTTTTAAAAAACTGTAATAACGGTTGTTATACGTCTTCGTATTTGCAAAAAGCTCTCTCCAATTGTAATACCAATCAAAATATGAAACAGGAACCAACACCACCGCACCGTCACAAATACTGCTCTTTGCATTTTTCAGCACTTGATAACTATAGTAGAATGGCTGTGAAGAAGTCGCGAAATTATTGGAGACACCCTGATAATATTTCTCATAACGCAGACCATACATCTCATGGGAATTTCCCAGATTCAAAAGCGTGATATCGTCGGGATGGTTCCTCAGTTCATATACCTCATTCGCGCTTTTCCAGTAATTTGTATTTTTGTACAACTCATTCAATATCCCGAAAGGGATTCCAATAACTGCTAAAAATATAGACAACTTTAATAGAAATTTTTTCATTTATATTTTACCTCCTAAAATTGAAAATATATAAACTGCTGCGATTGAGCCATATACATTTTGCAAAATAAGATATAAAACACAAAGAAAAAGTAAATCCCCCAACGGATACAAGGTTTTTGTACACCTAAAACGTCTGATATTGATCTTTTACACTGTAACCAGTCAATCACTACAAGTATACCCAGAGATACCAACACTACAACGCACGTCAGCTCCGTGAATCCCATCGAAACAATGGAGGCTTTTACATATGAGAGATTGAATTGCCATTGACTGAAATAATGCGATATAATATATACCGCTCCGCGAAGGCTATTCGCCCGGAAGAATACCCAGGCCACAGAAATACATACAAATGTCAGTCCCCACTTCGCGGCCTCAGCAAAACCACTCCTGCGCAGGCCCTTCTTATGCCTTTCTCGCCCCTTATTCAGTCCATTTTCAATGCAAAGCAATATCCCATGTACACCCCCCCATACCCAAAAATTAAGGCTCGCACCATGCCATATACCGCTTAACACAAAAGTCACCATCGTATTAAACATATGACGCATTTTTCCTACGCGATTTCCTCCAAGGGGAATATAGACAAAATCCCGAAACCAGGAAGACAAAGAAATATGCCATCTTCGCCAAAACCCGGAAATTGATTTTGAAAAATATGGGCTGTGAAAATTTTGCATCAGGTTAATTCCCAACATCTTAGAATAACCTATTGCCAAATCAGCATAACCGGAAAAATCACAATAAATCTGAAACGTATATAAGATGGTTGCGATCATAAGCGACAGACCCGTATACTCTGCCGGATTGTCAAACACATTATTCACAACAGGAGCCAAAACATCCGCCACAGCAACCTTCTTAAACAATCCGATCATGACAATCCTTAATCCGGCTACCGCATTGGCATAGGAAAATTCACGTGTCTCCTGCTGCATTTGTGGCACAAAACCTTCTGCACGCTCAATCGGGCCGACTGTAAATTTGGGAAAGTAGCTTATAAACAGCAAATACTTGGCGAAACTTTTCTCAGCAGGCGCCCTTTTTTTGTATACATCCCAAACGTAACCAATATTTTGAAATATGTAAAATGAAATTCCTACCGGAAGCATAATCTGCAACGCCGGCGTTACAACATTTTCACTTCCGGTTAAAGCCGTCATCATGCGGTTCCACATATTTACGCCGAACATCAGATACTTAAACACTGCAAGGATGCCCAGAAAGAGAACAGTGCTTATGATAGCATATTTTTTTCCATAGCTTGCTTTTTTAACAATCAGACAAGACGCACCATATGCCGAAACAGTAACGAATAGCAACAATACGAAGCAAAACGGACTATAACACAATATAAAAAAAATACTGGAAATCAGCAATAGCTCCTGCTGCCTCCGTTTACATACGGTATAATACAAAATAAATATTATGAAAAAAAATAAAAAAAAGCTATATGAATTCAAATTCATGTCCTAATCCTTTTTATCGTTTACTTTTGCATTTGCGCTGCATGGGCGAACGCTTCCCTTCCTTTTATCGGCTGAATCTTTCCGGTATAAACCTCATAAAGCATCCTGGCGTTCTTCCTGCAATCATGGTAATTTTCAACATACTTTCTTCCTGCAATCCCAAGCTCGCGACGACGCTTGCCATCTAATATCAACTGTTCCAAAACATCCTCAATCGTATCGGGATTCGCGCTTACAATCGGCAGTTCCTTTGGCAAACATTGTTTCATCTCGTCCAAAATATAAGTAACGACCGGTTTACCGAGCGCCATACCTTCTATTGCAAACACGCCATATGTACCAAGCTTTATCTGATCTACAATGATATCCGCTTTCTCATAAATCTCCTTAGCCTCTTTTTGCGACTTATTTTCAACTAATATAAATTCAATCTGATACTTCTTCTTTAAAGCCTCAATCGCCTCGATAACCTGGCCGCTGCCTTTGATTTTCCGATTGGAAGGCGCATGTACAATGCATATCTTCTCTTTTTCGGCAGGCACATAGCATGGGGTAAATTTTTTCAAATCTACCCGCAGCGGTACGACAAATATGTTCTTTGCATTTGCCGGAAGATGCGGTATCAATTCATCATCGTGCAGAATTACGCCGTCCGCATATCGGCAGATTTTTTCCACTTTCTTTTTTCTCTTTTCCAAACCCGAAACGAAATCTTGAGTCAGTATATAAGGGTTCACTTTTTCTGCATCGGCATAATCGCGAAGTTCTGAGCCGTGAAATTCAGCAAATACCTTCTTATGCAGCAGTTTAAATAACCATAAATCATAATTTAACAGCAGGCTGCTTCCCGTATGGAAATGAAATACGTTATGCTCCCTTAATATCTTTAATTCATAAAATGCAACTTTCAGCAGATAATACGGATACAGATACCACTTTTTTCTGTATATATTTAATGATACCCCATAACCAAAATTTGCATAATTGCTCCTCCATATCATATGGGTCGTTTTTATTCCCATCTGCTTTAATCCTTTTACTGCATAAAACGCTTGTCCTGCCATCTCGAACATCCCATGAAATACTCTCAGTTCTCTCATTCAATTATCCTTTCTACTTATTCGCGATAAGATTTAACTGATTGCAGATATCCACAATTTCGTCTTCATTCAGATACGGATGCATTGGCAGGCTGAACACCCTTTTACTGAGGCCCGAAGCATTCTCTACATCTGTGTCTGCATATCCCAGATAACGATATGCGGTCTGCATATGCAGCGGGGTTGCATAATAAACCATAATGGGAATTCCTTTGTCCTTCATTCCTTCAACAATCTGATTCCTCTGCGCTTCACTGTCCGCAAGCAACGTATACTGCGCCCACGCGCTTATATTTCCCTCTAAAACCTGCGGCGTTGTAAACTGCTCTCTCAATAGCCGGGTGTAATGCTCCGCCACCTTTTGGCGCAAATCAATCTCCTCATCCAATATCTTTAATTTGGGCTGCAAGATTGCCGCTTGCAATGTATCCATACGCCCATTGAGCCCAATCCGAACATTGTCGTATCTGCCGCCGCCCTGCCCATGCACTCTGATGGATTTAATTTTTGACGCCAATTCATCATCGTCTGTAAAAATAGCGCCGCCATCTCCGTAACAACCCAGGGGTTTTGCCGGGAAAAAGGAGGTTGCCGACACGTCTCCAAACGACCCTGATTTACGGCCGCAGCGGGCAGCCCCCATACTCTGCGCGGCATCTTCCAGAACAAACAGATTGTATTTGCGGGCAATTCTGCCTATCTCATCAAAATCGCAAACCTGCCCAAACAGATTGACAGCAATAATCCCTCTCGGCACATACTTTCCTTCTGCAATCGTTTTCTTTATCCTGCATTCCAAGTCTTCGCAGTCAAGTAAAAAATCATTCTTTGAGTCTACAAATATCGGCGTTGCCCCTGCAAGGTTCACACTCTCAGCCGATGCAAAAAACGTAAACGATGGAACAAACACAGCGTCCGTCTTTTCCAATTCATATGCCATCAGAGGAATCACCAGTGCATCCGTACCGCTGGAACAGGTATACGCATACTTTCTTCCCGTATACTTTGCAAGCGCCCTTTCCAACTCCTCAACTTCCGGTCCCATAATAAACTGCTCATGTTCAAGCACCTTTTGTATATTTGCATTTATCTCATTTTCCAGCTTTTCATACTGCCGTCTCAAATCAATAAATTTCATTCCTTATCATCCTCTCTGCATTTACATATGAAATAACATTCATCATTATCGCGCTCAAATACTCATTCAATATACCCCCCCCCGGTTTCTCATTATTATCCGGGGACTTTATAAGGTTATCCAGGCTCTCGTCTGCACGCTCCAATATATCAATTACCCGAATTGCGGCGTCTGCATCCGTCATAGACTGTTCGCGGGTAACCATACAATTTCTAAAATGTTCCAGGCTGTTATACAATGCGTCTTCGACGTTCAGCTGCGGTATATACGCATCGCCATTTCTTGCCTTAACAACATATTGGCTGTACTCCATTTCTTCCTGCACATCAAAACCTTTGTCGTAGACCACGAGTTTATTTACCACATCCACATCATCATACACAATCATCTTTTTGGTGCCGGCTACAATCAGTTTCCGCTCTTTAATAGGAGAAATCCAACTGGCCCTCATGCTTGAGAAAAAATCTTCATATTGCACCATCAGCTGTGTGATAGAATATCGGCTGCTATACATCTTCGTTCCCATAGCCTTAACACTTCTAACCTTAGACCCGCCTGTGAGATATTCTACAATCGCCAGATCATGTACCGTAAGGTCCCACATGGAATTCACATCATTCTTAACTTGTCCCAAATTCAGCCTGGAACAGTCAATCCAGATAAAATCTCCGATTTCTCCACGGTCTATAATCTCCTTCATTTTTCTGATTGCCGGATGGTACACCATAATATGGTCTACATGAATGATAAGACCTCTTTCCTGCGCCAATGCTTTTAATTCCAGCGCGTCCTGTACATTATCCGTAAACGGCTTCTCTACATAGAGATCTTTGCCGGCAAGCAGCGCCGCCTTCGCCAATTCATAATGCGCGCTTGTCTCAACGGCTAACGCCACCGCATCCACAGAAGGATCATCTATAACATCTTTGTAATCTGCCGTATAATTCACAGATTGCGCATAAATATCCTTCGCCAACTGTAAGCGTTCCTGTCTTTTATCACAGATATAAGCAAATTCCAGATTCTTGTTTCGGTAAATATTCTTAGCCACATTGGGTCCCCAATACCCATATCCCACTAACGCAATTTTCTTCAAGCCAAACCGTCTCCTTTCAACATCTCCAGGGTTCCATCTGCCAAAACATATTGCTTACTGCATTCCGGGCACTTTAATGTTTCTGATAGCTCATACCCGCATTGGCAGACCCATCCCTTCTGCTTTGCCGGTACGCCCATTACCAACGCATAATCGGGTACGTCGTCCGTTACCACAGCGCCCGCGGCAACCAATGCATACCGCCCCACGGTATGTCCACAGACAACGGTGGCATTCGCCCCTATACTAGCCCCCCTTTTGACAACCGTCTTCTTATATTCTCTCCGTAATGATGCCCGCGGCGTCAAATCGTTCGTAAAAACACAGGACGGCCCGCAAAACACGCCATCCTCTATCTCTACTCCTTCATATACAGAAACATTATTCTGAATCTTTACATTATTACCTATCACAACATTATTTGAAACGTTCACATTCTGCCCAAGCGTGCAGCCGCTGCCAATTCTGGCGCCCTCCTGAACATGGCAGAAATGCCATACTTTCGTATCTTTGCCAATCTCTACTCCGTCATCTATGTAACTGCTCTCATGTACAAAATAATCCGTCATCACCGATTAACCTCCTTATCATTATTTTTATGCTTTCCCATACCATACATTATCCCTAAAGACAACTTTTATTTTCGATTTACAATTCTGCATCTGCTCCGCAGGCGCAAAGTAATATAAAAGCAAAACAACCCATGTCATCCTAAGACGCGCCATGCTGCTCGAAGAAATGCTCACCAGCAAGAATGTGGGTACGAATGCGTAACAGATAATTTGATAGAACGTGATTTTCTCCACCTCAAAAATCCTTATAAAGATTTTCCACAATATATAAACAATTAAAATTACCACCACAAGTCCAAAATCAGCAAGAAGTTCTAAGAGAAAATTATGCGGATTAATTCCTACATAAAATGATGTCTGATTGGCCCCAGCTCCAATTAGCACATACTTTAACGCTACTTCCAGGGAATCTCTTATGATCCGCAGACGAAACGCATCACTCGACGACGCGCTGGAAACACTGTTTATAACAGCAACGACGTCGCCGCTAATCAGCCACAGCCCTCCTAACACTATCACTGAAATAATGCCCAAAATGTGGAACGCTTTGCGCTTCTTCCTGTGATCCTTTTGTGCATCCCCCATCAGCTTAAACGCATACCCAATCACCAAGAAAAAGACCGCCGCTACCACGCTCAAGAGCCCGGCCCTAGAGCCCGTATGATAGATAATAAACGTTGCCACAATCCATTCTGCGAGGCATATATAGAGCCTTTTCTGCTTCACATAATACAGGGTGACTCCCAACAAACATAAAATAATCCATGTAGCAAAATCATTGGGGTTTCCCAAAAAACCTCTAATCTCATTATAGAAAGCCGCTTGCTCAGGCGTCCTGTCAAAGTGATGCTTTGTAATTATCTCATATGCGCCAACGGCAATTGACATCCACAGGGAGATTTCCACACTTTTCATTACAACGAGATAGTCCCGGTTCTCCTTGAGTATCATACACATCTCAAAACATATAAATAAATTTATTACCAGCGTGCGCATCCCGGATTTCCACGAGGCGATATCCCCGACCCAAAACACCTGAATAACAGCGAAAAACATCCAGGCTAAAATCAGAAACAGGATTACTTTCTTTTCCCATTCCAACTTTTTGTATTTTAAGTATGCATTCACAAAATCGGCAATTGAAAAAAGAGCCAAGAAAATTGCAATATACTGCGAATACGCCCTGCCAGCCAACTTAAAATAATCTCCAAAAGTAAAAGATATCACTAACAGCCCAAATAAATAGCTTTTTATTTTTTTATCGCTTATACTCACATTCATTGATTATCCTCAAACATACGTTTCCCAAATTCTTTGCGCTCACTATATCTTCCTTGCAGGATTTCCAAATATGCTGCGGTTCGCCTTAATCTTACGAGTAACCACCGCCCCCATTCCCACAAGAACATTCTCCTCAATTTCTACCCGGTTTTTAATGCAGGCGTTTACTCCAACATATGTGTTCTCCTTGAGTGTCACAAAACCTGATATTACCGTCCCGGCAGATACTTCCACATTCTTGCAAATATGAACCTCATGACCTACATGTACAAGCCCGTCCAATTTAACATAATCTTCAAGTATTGTGTCGCCGCACGTCCCTCTGTTTATATCATTATTGGCTCCTATCTCCACATGATTGCCAATTATGACTTTACCCAAAGCCGGCATTCTGATTATGTTGTTATTCTCGTCCTTTGCCAAAGTAAATCCGTAATTGCCAACTGTAGCATTTTCATTACAAATAAAATCATCTCCGATTACAGCGTTTCTAATTACTGTATTCGCCAAAATTCTTGCGTTTCTGCCAATCGACACGTCATGCCATATAATGCAGCCCGGTTCGATATAGGAATCTTCACCAATTGTCACATTCTCTCCAATATAATATCCGCCTTCCGTTAGCTGTAATTTTCTCTTTGCTTCATGTTTCCTGGCTGCTTTGTCAAATTCTCCGGCAAACTTCGCATAGGATAACTGTGGATTGTCCGCGATTACAACAGCGTTATTTGATTTGACCCACTCGGGAACGTTTATGCCACGCTCTGCAAAAACAATGCAGTTTCTGACATTTTCTAAATTGCCTATCTGACTTTCGATTTTTTTACTTATGTACATCGCAGTATTAGATTTAGGATTTCCAATATAAGACGTACCACAAACTTCAAAATCATACCCTTTCATAAACTGGCTCACATTTATCTTAAACATCAATCTTTATCTCCATTTTTCTATTTTTCAACGATTTCAATCAAGCCAACAGCTAGCGAATAGAGGAACACGACTCGCTTCCCATCAAAGGCCACCGCTTCCTGTGCAGGTATCACAACCTTATAGCCTCCTTTTATCAAATCTCTTAAATCTTCCTCCAAAGAATCAGAACAATAACATAAATGATATGGAGTGTTTCCAAGTTTTAAAATAACATCATCAACCGGAGACCCTGCACATTGAGGACAAACCAACTCTATTCGATATCCGTTCATTTCCCCAAAACAGATATTTATCTTCCTGTCCGAATCAGCTATTACATCACCAAATGTATATCCGAGAAGTTCCAGAGCCTTTAGAGCCCGCTCCATCTTTTTTACTGCATATCCAACATGATCCACACTAAGCATCCTGTTCTTTTTCCTTTCCAAATGCGCATATTCTTTTATAAGGCGGAAGCTTAATATTCATCCCCTCTATATCTGTCCGATACATTTTAATTCCCAGCTCCGAATCCTCGCTTACCAACTCAAAGCCCAGCCCATCATATAAATACTCTACCGGACTGTTTTTAGGCGATTTGATATATCTGCCTATGATTGATTGAATATTATGCCTTGTCTTCCCTATCCATTGGCAAACTTCCGCGATCATTACCTTTTCAAGATTCCTGCCCATCACTCTGCAACTCATAAGAAAATCATCAATATAAGCCATGTCGCCGTCATAGCGAATAAAAATAACTGCTACAAGGCCTTCATCGCCAAATTTATCTTCCACCTGGGCTACTACTATATCGCTCTTATCTGACGACAGGAAACTCATTACTTCCTGAGACGAATATCTTGTTGTCGACAGGTTGAACTGATTGGTTTTCCCGACAAGCTGAACAACCCGATTCATCTCCCCATCTTTCATCAAATGTATCTTCGCTGTTATTTCTAATTCTTTCAGGTAGCCGTCCAGCCCCGCCGCTTTGTTCTTTATTTCCTGTCTTTTCGCATTCTTCCTGTATTGCTCAGTCTTTCGCGTGTCTTCTTTTGTAGTTTCCAGCGATTTAAAATATCTATCATATATTTCTTTTATCGTCTTGGGCAGCAACGTTGTGTCTTCTGGAAAATTGGCGACTTCTACTTCAGGACATCCGGCTCTCACTTCTTCGCGTTCAGCTGGATTATCATCAAGAAAAACAAACGAATCCAATCCAATATTTAACTCCTTTGCCAGTTGCATTAAATTATCGGATTTCGCGTTCCAGTTAATTTTCTCCGCAACAAAGTCCTCATGTTTCAAAACCAGATACGGATGCTTCCTGAATACTTCATCAACATCCTCAACATTGTTTTTAGAAACTATCGCCAGCATCACGCCTTTTTTCTGCATCTCTTTCAATAAAATCTGCGCGTTATAATACCTTGAACCTTCGTTATGATTAGACAGTTGAATACCATCCATACCGTCTTCCCCCACAACGCCGCCCCAAATTGTATTATCCAAATCAATGGCAAGACATTTTTTTCTCGGCATAAAAATCCGGTCAAGGCATTCTGCAATCTCATTGGCAATCAGTTTATTCGCCTTAATGGAAAACGGCGATGTGCTTAAATACCACATCTTGCCGCTATAAAAATTGTCCGTACCAATCGTTCCCGCCAGTTCAGTTATGGGAAACAGGTAGGTTCTATCTAATTCTGAGAGCAACTGGCGCCACTTATGTTTCAACGATTCAAACGCAGGCATTTCTTTCATGGAACGTATCTGCATATCCTGGGTGCATAAGTCCGAGACAAAAATAGGGGTATTAGATTTCTCTGCCAGAGAGCGCAAGGCAACATACCACGTGTTCAGCGCTTCTTCGCCCATTTCAGAAACCAGCCACTCATTGCTGTAGGGATTGCAATATAAAATTACAAAAATGGCATCAAAACAACACTTGTTCAGCTCCGATTCTGGATGAAATATCTCCTGCTGCCAAGTGTCGAATCCTGCCGGTATATATACTTCTGCTTTTCCTTTTAATTTGTCTGCGATCATATTGACCGTGACGTTGGACAAAATTGCTATTTTTTTCATATTATTTCACATACTCATACAAGTCGGCAAGCGTCTTCACCTTACTCACACTCTCTATAGGGATTGAAACGCCATATTCCTCCTCTATTTCCATCGTCAAATTAATCAACATTAAAGAATCCCATGGTTTCTCCCCATAAACCATATCTAATGAAACTTCCTCTGTATCAACACCGAAAATTTCCGCTACAAATTCTAAAAATTGTTCCATTCTATCACCTGCTTTCCATTTATAACACTTCAATATTTTCGCAACCACGCAGCATACTCATCACATTTTTCGTGTCAAAAACTGCCTGCGCATTTTTTTGAACCATCTCATAATCAATGTTGTGATGCGCAGTCGTCACCATAACAAGGTCGTATGAAGCTACTACTTCCGGCGTCAAATTCTTTAAGCTTTTTCCACTTTGCCCATACATGTTTTTGAATTCCGGCACCCAGGGATCATAATAATCCACATCCGCCTTTACCTTTCGCAGTTCTTCCATTACACGAATAGCCGGCGACTCACGGTAATCGTCAATATCATTTTTATAAGCCACTCCCAGCATCAGAATCTTAGCGCCGTTTATCGCTTTTTTATGGCGGTTCAGTATATGCATGGCGCGTTCCACACAATACTCAGGCTGGCTGTCATTAATAACCATACTGCTTTCAATCAATGTTGTGTGAAACCCGTATTCTCTTGCTTTCCAAGTAAGATAATAGGGATCTAACGGAATACAATGCCCGCCTAATCCCGGACCGGGATAAAATGCCTGAAACCCATAAGGCTTCGTCTTTGCCGCCTCAATGACTTCCCACACGGAAATACCCATTTTGTTACAGAGCCTGCCAATTTCATTGATAAGCCCTATGTTCACATTACGGTAGGTGTTTTCCAGTATTTTTTCCATCTCTGCAACCGCCGGACTGGAAACTGCGTATACCTCGCCGTCCAATACAGCCTCGTACATCGCTTTAATCACTTGGGATGCTTCCTCCCCTATCGCGCCCACTACTTTGGGAGTATTTTTCGTCTTATAAATGAGGTTGCCGGGGTCTACTCTTTCCGGTGAAAATCCCAAGTAAAAATCTACTCCGCATTGCAGTCCTGACCCCTCCTCTAAGATAGGCTTTATCAACTCTTCCGTAGTTCCCGGATACGTCGTGGATTCCAACACCACCACCGTTCCTCTCGTAAGATACTTTGAAATCGCCTGTACAGAGGATTTGACATAACTGATATCCGGTTCCTGATGCTTGTCCAAAGGAGTAGGCACGCAAATTGCAATAAAATCGACGTCCTTCACAAAATCAAATTGTGTGGTAGCAGACAGCTTCCCCCTCTCAACCAGATTCTTTAATTCACTGTCCACCACATCGCCTATATAATTATGTCCTTCATTCACCAAATCTACTTTCGCTTTCTGTACGTCAAACCCTATCGTGCGAAATCCCGCCTTTGCCTTTTCTACGGCTAATGGCAATCCTACATATCCCAGTCCTACCACACCGCATACAAGATCTTTGTTTTGGATTTTTCTAAGAAGTTCCTCTTTCACTCTTTGCCACCTCATTTTTGAATTAGCGTTTGATTATTTTATGAATTCCCAAGAATTTCATCGTAGAATCTTATCATATTTTTGCCTTCAATGCCAAAATTGAGCTTATTCCGTATCAGCGCCTCGCCTCGTTCACCCATTATCCGGCACTTATCTTCATCGTCTATTAGTTGTCTGATTTTTTCTGCCATTTCAGTTACATTACATGAATCAACCACTTCACCAAATTGATATTTTTCTATCATTCTCCTGTTATATGGAAAATCCGAAAGTATCACCGGGAGGCCGCAGCCCATATACTCATAGGCCTTTGTCGGCAAATTACTGCTCTTATCATACTGGCCTACCGGCAATAACGTACTCATGCCGATTCGTGACCTGGAATACATCTCATATATCTCTTTTCTGCCCACATATCCCAAATACTCGACGCATCTCCACTCTTTCATAGACAGCATCTTTTCTCTGTATTCATCCGAGGTAAATTTGCCCGCCAGAAATAGTTTCACATTGGCCAGGTCGGCTGCTTTCACCAAATTCGTAATACCCCGGTCTTCTGTCAGCGTCCCGGAATAACAGACGGCCCTCTCTTTGGGAAGCCCTGATTGTGCATATGCAATCTCTTCCAGACTAGGCACATTATTGGCATAAGCAAAATGTTTTGTCCTGCCTTCAAATGGATTCTTTACTGCATTTGTTCCTGGAAACATAACTCCGTCTATTTTTTTCAATACAAGCGTTTCAAAGCACCGATAAGAAGCTGCTATACCATTTCTTAATATTTTAGGAATATATGGTTTCTCCCTGATCTGCAAATAATAATCTTCATGGCTGTCAAATACCACTTTCTTGCCATGACGCTTTATGGCAACGGCAACCCGGAGCAGTTCTGGATCATGTAATTGATAGATATCGGCGTCTATTTTTAACGCCTTCGCATACAGGCGATTCACACCCTGCATCATTCTTTCTTTTCTATTCTCAAATTTTTTACCGGTACTATAAATCTGCACTCCATTTATACATTCGCTTTTCTGTTCATCATTTATGAGATAAGAAACTTTATATCCCTCATTCTTGAGATAATCACACTTCCTTAGAATCCATGGATCGTTCCTGTCTCTTGTACTGGATATATGGCAAATTTTAATTTGTTTCACGAAACAATCCCTCCATTTTTCGTCAATGCATCTTTCGGTATTCTTCCACGGCTGTTCTCACTGTCTCAATGACAGCTTTTTGATCCTCTTCCTTTAAGTACGGTGAAAACGGTAATCCCAGATTACATTGCGCATACTCCTGGGAATTACGGAAATCGCCTTTATGGAATTGACGCACATTGTCAAACGCTTCTAAAGAATGCAAAGGATTCGGATAATACACCAATGACGGAATGCCGTTTTCTTCCATTCGCTGTGCTATGAAGTCTTTCTCTTCCTCTGAATGAAACAAGACGCAGTATTGTGCAAAAGAAGAGATGTTTCCTTCTCTTATCTGCGGAACTTTTACAATATCCTGTAATGCATTTTGATAGATATCCGCAAACTTCCCACGCTTCTCAATCTCTTCATCCAAAACAGATAATTTTGTCAATAATACTGCCGCCTGAAGCGTATCCAGCCTGGAATTGATGCCAATACGCACATTATCATATTTAGAAACGCCTTTTCCATGCACTTTGATAGAACGCATAAGCTCCGCAAATTCATCGTTATCCGTAAATACGGCGCCCCCGTCCCCATAACATCCCAGCGGCTTTGACGGGAAAAAGGATGTGCAGGCAATATCGCCGAAAGAACAACATTTCTTACCTTCGTAAGACGCTCCCATAGACTGCGCTGCGTCTTCAATCAGATACATGTCATACTTATCGCAGATATTCCTTATCTCTGTAAGCTCTGCCGGATTTCCCAGGAAATCTACTGCGACAACCGCTTTGGGGTTAAATTTCCCACTTTCTTTTATTTCCCGTACCCTTTCTTCCAGGCTTTGGGGATCAAGATTATAACTTTTGATATCAATGTCGACAAATATGGGCGTCGCCCCCAACAGGCAGGCTGGCTCTATACTGGCAATAAACGTCATATCCGGGCAAAATACAGCATCCCCTTCTTTTACTCCTATCGCCATATACGCAAGCAACAGGGCGTCCGTCCCATTTCCACAAGAGATACAATGTTTTCTTGTAGTATATTCCTGCAATCGCCGCTCTAACTGAGAAACTTCTGTCCCGCCAATAAACCTTGCACTCTCCAAGACTTGTGCAAGCCCCTGGTTCATTTCTTCCTTTAAATACTGGTATTGTGCCTTCAGATCAATAAATTCCATTCCGTCTCCTTAGCTCATTCTGCGCTATCAAAATTCTCCCTGCATGTCTATACTTCCAAAATCCTTTAATGGCAATTTAACCGGCTGGCCTGTTTTCTGGCTTTTATAGATTGCCAGCACCATTTCCAGGGCGTTTCTGCCCGCCACGGCGTCGACGTATGGTTTACGCCCATCCTCTATAGCCTTTATCACATCCGCATAAAGGCTCGTATGTCCGTTTCCATACACATTGCTCGTCTCTTCTTCCAGCCCTTTCTTCTTCTGATCTTCCTTGGATTCATCCGCGAAGTCCCAGACATCTATATTATTGGTTGATTTGCCGCCCAGCTTCACCGTTCCGTTCTCGCCAAAAATATATAATGTCTCCTCTAAATTGTGCGGGTAAACATTCGTCGTACCTTCAATTGTACCAATGGCGCCATTTTTAAATTTTACTACCGCCATGCCAATATCTTCCGCTTCCAGGTAATCGTGAAACTGCTGCCTTGTCTGCCCGTAGACTTCCTCTACTTCATCTCCCATCATCCATCTCAGAAGATCAATACCGTGAATACACTGATTCATCAGAGCTCCGCCATCCTGCGCCCATGTACCGCGCCAGGGCGCCTGCGTATAATAATCTTGATTACGGTTCCACCTTACATTGATCGAACCGTGGGAAAGCCGGCCAAACCTCCCGCTTTCTAACGCCTCTCTTGTTTCTTTGACTGCAATATTAAACCGATTCTGATGGCAGGCAGAAACAACAACGCCCTTTTCTTCCGACCGTTTGATGATCTCTTCCGCGTCTGTCATATTCATTGCCATAGGCTTCTCAATGATAACGTGAATTCCTCTGTCAATACAATACAGGGCAATCTCTGCATGTACGCCGCTCTCCGTTGCGATACCGACCAAATCAATTTGATTTTCCTCAATCATAAGTTTATAGTCTTTATACCGCTTGATCGAAGCGTCTTTCTCCAAACCATGCTTCTTTAACAGATTCTCCATGTGTTCCGGGCATACGTCGCAGACGGCTGCCAGTTCTAAGTGATTGTTCGTTACCGCACAGATATGATTCGTAGCTATTCTTCCACATCCTATTAATGCATACTTCATTCTTCTCTTCCTCGCATCTTATAAATTTTCTATAATGTTTATTAATTTGCCGGTGAGCACAGAAAAATCAAATTCTTTGGCTGCCGCGCTTGCATTGTCACATAACCTCGCATACTCCTGCGGAGCCAATTCAGACATTTTATGGATGACCTCCGCCAACTCTTTGGCGTCCATTTTCTTTTCTACTCCACAGTCATACTTCCTGATAACAGAAAATAAAGTGTCGTCGTTTCCAATTAGAGGTTTCCCAGAGGCCAAATACTCAAAACACTTATTCAGGTCAATCCCATATTTGGTACCGCCATCACGGAAAGTATACACATTGACGTCTCCCTGAATAAGAACTGATGGAATCATAACCTTTTTTACAACGCCTTTATATCTTATATTATCTAATCCAGAATTGTCAATCATCTCACATAATTCTTCGACATAGTCTCCTGCTCCCCAAATCAGAATCTTCACCTTTTCATTATGAAGCTCCTTCAGATATCTTGCCGTCTCGACCAGGTCGCTGACACTGTTTGCAGCTCGGATTGAGCCCGTATAATTTACCACGAATCTGCCATCTTCCGACAAATCATCATCTTCTACCTGATACGCTTCCGCATTATTTTTAAAGCGTTTTAAATCGACGCCGTTATTAATATGGTATATCTTATCGAGGTCAATACAGCCTCCTGATTGTCTGTCCCATTTTCTTCCCTTGATATATTCGGGCGCCCCCTCCATCGTGAACACTAATGCATCTGCCTTTTTGTAAATCCATTTTTCTCCCAGATACATCATTTTCGTCAGCAGGTTTTTCTTCCAAATACCCATGAGCACCATAGTTTCCGGCCACAAATCCCTGATCTCACAGATACATGGCACATGATATTTCCTGGCTAATTTCTGTCCGGCTATCAAGGTCAGCGGATGCACGGACGATGCATATATAATATCCGGCTTTCCATACCTGGCGGCATATTTCTTAGCGGCATACTGTACGTTTCTATAATAGTCAACCATGTTCAGCACGCGATGTATCCCGCCGCTTTCTTCTGCGTGGACCTTTACAATAACCAGGGGAACCTTAATTCCTGTTTTTACTACTTTGAATTTCTTTTTGCCTAATTCAATGCTTTTATCGTAATTATGAAGGTCTGACGCGCCAAAAACTACCGGACGATATCCCCGCTTTTTTAACTGCTCGCTTATCCAAAAGTGTCTGCCGCCTTTTTCATAAAAATGTCCTGTTGCATAATGATTGAGTACCCAAATGTTCTTTTTCAATTGCTTGTCTCCTATTATCTTACTTAAATTTATGTCCTGCCAGCAGCCTGACTTCATCTATATTTTCATAATCATACACTCTAAGCAAACCGTCTTCACAGACAATGTCCAAATATTTTTCTGTGACTGCGGCAATCTGCCCGCTTATCCCATAATATTTCTTATTTTCAAGATAATCCGCTTTCCAAAAAATCACCTTATGTTTTCCGTCATAATCACTGAACGCCCCGGGATAGGGTCTCGATACCGCCCGGATTAGCCGCTGAATCTTTTCTGACGGTTGTCCCCAGTCGATCCTGCCATCTTCCGGCGTTCGTTTCAACAGATAAGTAGCTTCCTCCTCTTTCTGCTTCACCGGCTGAATGGTTCCTTCTAAGAGCTGCGGTAGCAGTTTTTCTGTCATACGGCCAATTGCATCACACATCTTCCGCTCAATATCTTTTGCATAATCCGTATCTTCAATTATATAGGGTTCCTGAATCAATATATCCCCGGAATCCATCCCTTCATCCAACAGGAACATCGTACACTTAGACTCATGTACGCCAAGCAGCACCTGCCATACCATAGCCGCACGCCCGCGGAATTTGGGCAACGGCGTGGGATGAAAACCGATTACGCCTTTTGACGCAGCCTCCAGTATATCGCTTTTCACCAGTTGTGACAAGCCTACCACAAATATATAATCCGGTTTCAACTGCCGGATAATCTCTACGTTCTTAGAATCTTCTATCTTGCGGAATGTTTTATAAGGAATCTGATTCTGCCGCGCCAATTTATGTATGGGACGATATCCCGATACATCCTTTGCATATTGCTCGTCAAGAGAAAACACATAGTCCACCGGATAATTGCTTTCTATCATCTTCTGTAATACAACCTCGCTGGAAACTACAGAGCCTATGACAATCGTTTTCATTCCCATCCACACTCCTTCTTAAACTTCTGTTCCCCAAAGATAACGACTAAAACCGTTTTTATCATAATTGCCAAATCCAGAACAACCGAAAATTTTTCTATGTACCTGACGTCATATTTGATTCTCTCATTCCAAGACAGAGACACGTTTCCGTTCACCTGTGCAAGCCCTGTCATCCCGGGCCGCATACCCAGCCTGCGCAGCTGGAATTCGTCATATTGCTCCACCTGTTCCATAACCGTGGGTCTCGGCCCCACCAAACTCATATCGCCTGCAAAGACATTCCATAATTGGGGTAGTTCGTCAATCTTTAATCTGCGTAAAATGTTACCTGTTCTCGTCATCCGCTCCGCATCTTTGGAAAAATCATGCGCTTCCTCTGCCTGTCTGTCTTCTTTCATAGTTCTGAACTTGAGTATATGGAATACCTTCTTTCCCTTTCCCACTCTCTCCTGCTGAAAAAAGATTTTCCCCGGCATCGTAATTTTTATAAGAAGTACGGTCAGCAAAAAAACAGGCGATAATATCAATAACCCTGCTGCACTGACTATAATATCAAAGAATCTCTTGAGCCCTAAATTTATCCTTCTCATCAATCTTTTCTGCGACATATTATCGTATCTCCCGAATCAAGACAAAAGCTTCCGCGGCGGCAACTTCCACGGTACTTCCCCGATACTTAGCCAGCGCCTCCACAGCCTTGAGTGAACGGGGGTCTGGAAAGTCAGATATCTGCGTTTCAAAACACGCAAGCGCCTGCTTTTTTTTCTCCAGAAAACCACTGATATCTTGATAAACCGTGGGTATGAACGCATTTACCGTATTGGGTATATTCCATTCCGTCTCTGACAAGGTCTCATAGGCGTACACAGCGCGAACCTTATGACGGTATTTCGGCCGCACCGCTACCATCACCGCCTCATTGACAATCTGATGGTCTTTCTGCATATCTCCTATATGGGGAATGTATACCTCGTCAGGGTTTATCTCCTGCAAGACTTTCATGATACTGTCATTTAATATATATCGTTCTATATTTTCCAACATAACCGCCGGAAACTCCAGAAAAAATGCCTTTTTAATCCCTAATAATTTATGTGCCCTAAGAGTTTCTTCCCTGATCTGTTCTGCCACTGTCTTAGAAAACAACGGCTCCTCAGCGCGTGTCACCACGCAGACGTAGACTTCATTTCCTTGCGCAGCATTTTTTGCAATGGTTCCCCCTACGCCTAACACTTCGTCGTCTGCATGAGGCGCTACCACTAATACCTTTTTCATCTTCTATCTCTCCATCTTCTCCCTATTCTGTTTCATCCAGGAACTCCGGCATAAGTCCCTTTTCTGTAATATCTACGACAACCACGGCCAATATCTTTTATAACTTCTCCATGGCCGCTGTTTCCAACTATCAGGAACCCCGTATACCCCCCCCCTAGTATTCTTATCGGTTTCGCAGGCACGCCCACAGCCACGCACGGTGACTGTATATGGCGCACTACCGCAGCGCCCGCTCCAATTATTGTATCTTGTCCGATCGTGATTCCCTGAATAATTTGACTCCCTGTTCCCAACTCCGCCCTCTCTCCTATCCGAACATTTCCTGAAATATTTACTCCTGGATAAACTGTGACAAAAGATTCTAAATGAGCATCATGCCCAACTGTACAGGACAAATTAAGGATGACAAAATCTTGCAGACAAACATTTACTGTCAGAATGTTCCCTGCACAAATAATGTTTCCCTGACCCAGCGAAACAAATTGGGATAACTGTACATCAGGATCAATTAAATTGGGAAATTGAAAATCCCCGATCCTTTTAATTGCAGTCACAATCTTTTCTCTTGTTTTGGCGGAACCAACTGCCACTACAACTGCCGCAGTATCTCCATATTCCTTCAACTTCTCCATCCCGCCCAAAACTTTATAACCATTAATTTCTGTCTGAGGTTTCACCCCATCATCCAGATAGCCTTCAATTTCCCAGGTCGGCTTCTTCTGATTAATACGTTCAATCAGCCATTGGACTTCTCTGCCAAATCCTCCAGCGCCAAAAATTAAAATCTTCTTCATAATATTTCTCCGTTTCCTGCATCAGATAAACCTCTTCGCCCCCCTGTTATCATGTGTTACAGGCGATTATAGCTTTCCCCCACATTCTACTACATTTCTTTTCTATTTACAATTGGATATTTCTATGAAAACTTGCGTTTCCAGCCGCCGAAAAAGGACTATTATTGACAAAATCAATAAGAAAAATTTCAAGCTTCTATGAATAAACCCCATAGTCATCCGCCACACTAATATATCGCATTTCGCGCTTTACGTTACTCATACTGCGTATTATTTGTCATGAAAACTGTAATATCTATTAAGATAAAGAAATGGGATCAATCAACAAATGACTTAACAAAAGGAGGAATTATTGCTATGGATTTCAGTGTCCGCCTTGAACAACTTCTTGAGGAAAATAATATAACGCAAAAACAGCTTGCCTTCGACCTTCACATTGCCAGTTCCACAATCAACGGCTATATTAAAAATTATCGGGAACCAGATTTCGGCATGCTTGTCCGTCTGGCACAGTATTTCGACGTATGTACCGATTACTTGTTAGGCCTATCCGATGAAAAGAAACCTGCTCCTTCTTCCCTGGACCCCGCCGAAACCAGGCTGATCCACCTGTACCGTTCCCTGATACCGGAACGGAAAGAGATGCTCATCGAACAAGCCAATTTCTACCGCAGCCTGCCGGAGAAATTTTAACATATACCCTCGCAAAAATTGGGGTGTCAAAGGAAATGAAACTCTCCTTTTGACACCCTTTTTTACGAAAATTTTTGCAGGTGAATTTATTTGTCCATCTTCTGTATAATACATTCCTTGCGAAAGAAACAGACGCCGTATGCCAGGATATCCTCATACCCTTCCTGCCTCAGCTCTTCCAGGTATTTTTTCTCTTCTATCTGCCTGAGCGCGGCTGCACATCCGTTTTCCATATCACCGAAATCCTTCACCGCCTTTATCTCCATCACTATGGCGCGCCCCTTACGGATGCGGGGCGTCTTTAAGATAATATCTGCACGCCCAAGCCCTGCTTCACGGTTGGAAAGCACGCGATATTTGCTGTTTCTTCCCAGCAGCCCTGCGAGGAACCCATGATAATAGCTTTCCCCATAATCGCTCCTCAATACAGAAATAATCTCAAGATTGTTCAATCCTGTAAAAATGGACTCCCGAGACACCCTCAAACACCCGGTAATCACCGCAAATTCAAGGAATGCGTTCGTTTTGAACGCCGACTCAAACAGCGAACGGATGAACGCTGCCATCTCGTCATAGTACCCCTCGAAATAGGCGCTCTCAAGCGGGACGTCATACTCGTCAATCAGTATGATACATCTCTTGCCATAAGCCTGGTACAGACAACGGGACAAAAATAACAGACTGCTGAAATAATCGCTGTCTTCCCCTTTTCCTGCACGAATGATTCGATATTTCTCCATATCCTCAGGAGTCTCCAGTTTCCCAGACACCATCTTCTCATGTCTTTGGAACTCCCACATAATGGCTTGTTTCAAGCTGGCATACGCCATGGCAAAGCTTCTTTGTTTGGCAGATTTCAGCGTCAGCATGACGACCGGATATTGCCCCATCTCCCGGACATACGCCTCGCCGGCCTTTGCAATTGCAAGCCCGGAAAAGAGTTCTGCGCGCCCACGATTCTCCTCCCCTCCCCCGTTATCCTCAAAATAGTACCGCAGCATGCTTAGGTTCAGAGTTTTCCCGAAACGCCTCCGTTTTCCTCCCGTTCAACCGCAGTTTGCGTTTCATATTCCTCTTTTCGCATATCATACGCTAAAATCGGGGCCTTTCCATTATCATAAAAAAACAAATGTATTCAAAATACGAAAGAACGGAGGAATTATCGCTATGGACTTCAATATTCGCCTTGAAAACCTTCTGGAAGAAAAGAACCTTACTCAGAAAGAACTCGCCAAGGAATTAAATGTTTCCAAATCCACAATCAGCGGCTACATCACCAATTACCGTAAACCTGATTTCTATATGATTATCAATCTGGCACAATACTTCGACGTCTCCACCGATTACCTGTTAGGACTCTCCGAAGAGCGCAAGCCCGCCCCTTCTTCCCTGAACTCTAACGAAAGCAAACTGATCCACCTTTACCGCTCCCTGGTTCCACGGCGAAAAATTCTGCTCATTGAACAGGCGAACTTCTTCTACAGCCTTCCAAAAGAGATTTAAAGAACCTCCAGATATTGCAGCCCCTTACACTGACTTCCACAATCCCCGCACAACCTGGCAGACACGCTGCAAATCGTCATCCGTCATCTTACTATCGCTTGGCATACAGACGCCGTGGGCAAAAATCTGCCCGCTGACACTGGAATCGGCGCCCATCTGCGTATCTGTAATGTGCAGTTCTGACACCGTGGTAACAAAATCATAGTCCGCAAACACAGGCTGCAAATGCATGGGCTTCCAAACCGGGCGGCTTTCCACATCATCCTCCTGTAACGCGCGCATAATATCCATGGGGCTGACAGGACAGTCCTCAGAAAGCAAAATGACCGACAGCCAACAATTGCAGTACGCGTCCTCCGGCATCGGCATAAACGAGATTCCCGGAAGGATGCCTAAATGCTTCTGATAATATTCAAAAATATAGCGTTTTTTTTGTATGCGACGGTCTAACACTTTGAGCTGTCCTCTGCCGATTCCCGCCACAATATTGCTCATTCGGTAGTTGTAACCGATTTCTGTGTGTTGATACCAGGGCGCAGGTTCCCTTGCCTGCGTTGCCCAATATAAAACTTTCTTCGCTTTTTCTTCCGCGTCTTCTGCATTAACCAGCAGCATACCGCCGCCGGAACTGGTAATTATTTTATTGCCGTTAAAACTGATAATTCCGTAATCTCCGAAGGTTCCCGTGTATCTGCCATGGCAGACAGTGCCCAGGCTTTCCGCTGCATCTTCTATTAACGGAACTTCATACTCGTCACAAATTTCCCTGATTTCCCGGATCTTCGCGCAGATTCCATAAAGATGCACGACAATAACTGCGCTCGGCTTCTTTCCCAACTTCCCGTATCTTTCAAACGCCAGTTTCAAAGCCTGTGGATCCATATTCCAGGTATCTGTTTCACTGTCAATAAAGACCGGTTCCGCTTTCTCATAAACAATGGGGTTGGCGCTGGCAGAGAATGTCAGAGATTGGCAGAATACAAGGTCTCCCTGTTCCAACCCCACGGCTTTCAACGCCATATGTATGGCCGCCGTACCAGCGGAAAGCGCTACCGCTTTCGGCGCGGAAAGTTTCGCCGTTATCTCGTTTTCAAATTCTGTCACATTCCTGCCAAGGGGCGCAATCCAGTTCGTATCAAACGCCTCTTTGACATATTGCTGCTCATACCCCTCTTCGCTCATATGGGGCGAAGCGAGAAAAATATGCTGTTTCATCCTTTTCCTCCTAACATCGGGTGATACGTCGGCACAATCTCCTGCACCCATTTGCGGATGTCCTCCGGCTCCTGTACCACATAACTTGCAAGGTTCTCCAGCTGCATCAGGAATTTCTTCTCATCTATCTTAATCGGCATACCGATATGGATTAATTTATTTTCCGTGTCCCTGAGCCCCTCTTCCTTCATCAACATTTCCTCATAAAGCTTCTCCCCCGGCCTTAGCCCCGTAAACACGATGGGGATATCCTCATCCGGCTTATGTCCCGACAGAAGAATGAGGTTTCTTGCCAGGTCAACAATTTTCACCGGCTCTCCCATATCGAGGACGAAAATCTCTCCCCCCCGGGCATAGACGCCCGCCTGCAATACTAAAGACACCGCCTCGGGAATCGTCATGAAATAGCGGATTATATCCGGGTGCGTGACCGTCACCGGCCCGCCCTGGGCTATCTGCTTTTTGAACAGCGGGATCACGCTGCCATTGCTGCCCAGCACATTTCCAAAACGTACGGACACAAATTCTGTCTGTGAGCGGTTATTGTACGTCTGTACAATCATCTCGCAAATCCTTTTGGTAGCCCCCATAATATTTGTGGGATTTACCGCCTTGTCCGTAGATATCATCACAAACCGTTTCGTCTTCCATCTGTCGGCTGCCTGCACCACCTTCCAGGTGCCAAGGACATTATTCTTCACCGCCTCATTGGGACTATCCTCCATCAGCGGCACATGCTTATGCGCTGCCGCATGGTAGACGATATCCGGGCGATACTTCTCAAAAATCATGTCCATCCGTTTGGTGTTGCGCACAGAGGCAATTAACACCGATAAATCTAAATAAGGATATTTATTTTTGAGTTCATTCTGGATGTCGTAAGTCGTATTTTCATAAATATCTACAATAACAAGCCTTCTGGGATTATGCTCTGCCACCTGACGGCAAATTTCGCTTCCGATGGAACCTCCTCCGCCCGTCACCAGCACGGTCTTTCCCGCCACATAGTCTAAGATAGCAGACAAGTCCACCTCTACCGGTTCACGTCCCAGTAAATCATTGACCTCAACTTCCTTGAGCGTATTGACGCTCACTTCGCCGTTGACAAGTTGATAGATTCCCGGCAGGCGTTTGAGTTCGCAGCCGGTTTCTTTGCAGATATCGAGAATTTTTTTAATCTCTCTCGCCGGAGCGGAGGGAATCGCAAGCATAATTTCATCCACATGGTATTTCTTTACCAGCCTTGGTATATCCTCACGCGTTCCCATGATTTTTACGCCATGCAGATAGCTCCCCTGTTTCGCCTTGGCGTCGTCCACAATACAGACCACACGCTTATTGACATGGCTGCTGTTGGTGATCTCCCGCACCAGCATATTCCCAGCGCCGCCCGCCCCCATAATCAGAACGTTGGTCCTGTTCTGAGAATCCTTCTGCCGTTTGGCGACCGTACGCAGCACGCGGTAAGAATAGCGGCTGACCGCCACCATGCCAAACAGACACATGCCATAAAATACATAATAGCTGCGGGGCATCTTCATATCCATCAACACAATCACCGCCATCTGAACCCCTGACGACAATACGCTGGCAATGATAATGTTCATAAATTCCGTCGCTCCCGCATAGCTCCAAAGACTGCCGTACAGCCTCAACACATAGAAAATGATAAGCGTGACTACCATCACAATGGAGATATACTGCAAACTCCTATCAATATATTCCCGCGGGATAGCGCTGTAATTGCCCTCAAAACGCAGCACAAGCGCAAGCAGGCTTGACACTACGACGGCAAACATATCAAATAATGCCAGACCTAATTTTTTCAGCAGAAGCTGATTTCTCTCTATCAGTATTTTCACGCGAGTCCCTCTTTTCCTAGTTTTTCTCTGTCTCTATCCTACCCAGGTAGCCCACCGATAAATAGTAACTCAGCCACAATGGATGTCCCCAGGAAATCTCCACGTTTGTACAGAAACAAAAACACGGGTACACAATACCCAAAAACAGCAAATAAATATTTTTTCCGCCTTTCTTACGGAAAAAGCGGGTAACCCCATAGGCAGCGAACATGATCTGAAAAGCCGCATAAGGAAGCAGGATAAATATTCCGTGCTGGTACGCCATTTTCAGATATCCATTGTAAGGCGCGATTTCACGGCGAAACACCTTCTGCTCTCCTCCATGTCCGAACAAATTGAGCCGCCGGGCATACGTGCGCCAGATAATGGGAAGTTTTTCGGCCTCCTTTGTCCTAACGCCGTCCAGGCTCTGTGGAAACTGCATGAGATACAGCTCTCTCTGCTCTCCCTCAAGCCTCGTCACAAGCAGTTCGTCTTCATATTGCACATCCAGGCCCAAAAGCTGCGGAAAATATTTGGTGCTGATAAAAACAAGACAGGTACAGGCATAGGCGAAAATTGCCGCCGCCAAAACATTTAAAAACACCGCCCGCCAGTTTTTTGATTTCTTATACAGCTTCCTGGCCAGAAGCGGAATATATAAGATACTAAGCAGCAGAAAAATCACAATTCCCGGCAAATGTCCACTCCGCAACAGAAGGAATATGCTGACCGCCCCGCCGGTGATATCTTTCACATAAGAGGCGAATCCGCCCCGGCCGCCTAATACCCGATCCAGATCCGCCAGGAAAACCAGCCCCATCAGGACTGCATACATAGCGAGTTCCTCAGCGCTTCGGAACATACCGTTATAATCAACCGCCGGCAGTTTGCCGCGGAATACCATACAATAACCAACGCCTAAGAAAAAAGTGAGCTCCAAAGCCTCCAGCAAGTCAAGAAGCATTCTACCCGGCTTCTCTATATTTTGCCAGAAATATACGAATACACTCCCAGCGAAAAACATGGCGTACCCGACGATTGATTCCATCTCCCGGACAACAAAGAAGTCGCACAATATGATTCCCAGCCAAAGCAAAAGCCAGCTTTTCATCAACGGCCCGCGCCAGTATATGTTTCGCAGCGGCTTCTCCCAAGATACAAAAGATATAAAAAGAAGCAACAGCGCGCATATGAGCACATGGTAGCGGTTCATCTGCCTGCTCGCAAGCCATCCCGCCGCATTGCCAGCCATCATCCACACAATCAGCAGGCTGAATAAAAATTTGCGCACAGATTCTCTCTGGCAGGGATACAGCTTTCCACCCATCCGCTTGCCCAGAAAATCCCCAAAAACTTTGATAACATCCTGCATAGTCTCCAGAAGCAGGCGCAAGATACGAAAACCGTACCCACCCCCAGGCATTTTTGCCCGAAGAACTCTGCCAATAACAAGAAAGACTGCCATCAGGGCATAGATACCCGCCAGGGCAACGGCAAACAGTTCCAGGAAATGCGGGACTGTAAACCAGGAAGGGGTCGTTCTAATCTGTATATCCGAGATGGAAATAAATTCTCCCTCAGCGTCCAGAATCACAATCCCAAATATGCGAATAGGCAGCGTACTGTCCATCTGAATCATATTCCGTCCCTGGGTAAGCGTTATCGGCTGCTCCAGGATTTTTACATTCTCGCCGTCATAGTACCTGAGAATGCCGTTTACCGGCTCCTTGCTCAGCTCCCGCACTGTTATATAGAGAAAACTCCATGTCTGCACCGTATCGCTTGGGCGATAACGGATCATTGCCTTATCACTCAACAGACGGTGTCCGCCATTTTCTCTCTCATAAAGCCAATTTTCTGAACCCATACGCAGCCTGGCCGGCTCAACATCATATACCCTGCCGGCTGATATGAATTCCTGAAAGTTCACGCTCCCTCCCAGACGCATCATCACAAGCATCACGCTAACCAGCGCTCCGGCAAGAAGGAACAGAAATATATGAAGTTTTCTTCTTTTTCCCATTCCTTCACCCTCTTACACTTCGTTTCACAGGCTGATTGGCAATGCCTCCCAAGGCAATGAAAAATGTCAGCCAGCTAATATAGAAGAACGGCGTCGCCAAATCTTCTGCAAACCCCTGGAGAATATAATTGACGGTAACCAGCAGAAAAAACAAACTCATGCCTGACCGCTTTTTGTAAAAAACAGCTAAAATCCCATATTTTATACTGTAATACAGGATAACAAGGTAAGGCACTGCTACAAATACTCCATGATAACTCATCATCTGCACCAATGTATTGTGGGCGCTCATTGCTTTGCCGTTAAGGCTTTCCAGATAATTATCATGTCCGAAGAGATTCATCTGACGGAAATACTCCTTCCAAATTTCCGTTCTGCTGCTGAACAACGAATCCCAGTCGCCGCTCCTCACTTTACTTAACACACGCTCCGCCACCCCTGTTTCCGGCTCCAACGCTGCATTTGCAACCAGCGTCAGCGGATTTCCCTGCGTCACATAGGCGTCGCCCTCAAATGAAATTTTTGTCTTTAGCAGATCCGGCACATGTTCCAGCCAAAGTTTTCCCGGTATCCAGGTGACGGCAATGGCGACAAGAGCTGTCAACGCATATGCCCTGAGATTTTTTTGATAATTATGCGTCTTTTCACTGGGGAACTGCTTCCAGACAAACACCACCCATTGCGCCAGATACGCCGCAATGGACGTAAGACTCTCTGTCATCAGCAAAAATCCACATATACTGGCAAGCGCCAGCGCATTTTTGCAGAGTACGCCAAACTTCAGCTTTTCCTTATTCAGATTTTCATCTAAACTGATTAAAAATGCAATGTTTACTGTGGCAAGGAAACCGGCAAAAGAATTAGGGTTAAAATAAATGCCCATATAGCGAATACCGGCAATGGCCGGGCGAAAGAATAAGCAGAAAAAACAAGCAGCCCAATAACTCCACCTCATTGCCGCCAGAAAATCCCTTAACAAATTATCCGGTTTCTTCATGGTTCCCCAGGCCAAATAAAAAGGACCCATAAATCCCAGCATGAAAACGCCTACGTGCTCAAATCTTTTTCCCACTATGAACTCGGAAACGATACACATCACACACAGAACAAGCCAGGCAGACATCAGGGGATTTTTCCAATTGACCGTGCGTCTCTTAGGATTGGCTGAGATAACTGCTGCAAGCAACAGGCAAACGCCAAGTAAAAACACCAGCCTTCTGCGTGACAACGTCTGCCACCGCCAGCCGCTGACAAACATAAGATAAATAATCAGCAGGCTCACAAAGAAAAGCGCCCTGCGGACATATGGTATCTTCTGGGCGGAAATTGCTTTGCGCAGCCCTGCCGCATTGCACAGCAGGCAGCTGTAAGCCTCCTGCAATTTCTCAATCCAGACGCTTCGTCTCCAATTCGTGTTTATTTCCTCACGCCGAAACAAAAACATAATAAAGAGCATGACTAAGATAAAGCATCCAAACACGATGCCAAATACCATGAGGGCTTCCCCCCAGCCGAAAGTCTGAGCCTGCTCCCGGAATTGCAGGCGTTTAATGTGAAACTTAGAGGGACCTTGCATCTCCAAGTTAAAACTATAGATGCTATCTTCCTGCAAACTCAGAACATTACGCCCCTCCTGCAACTCACAATCCATTGTATAGATAATATTGCCGATGCTGTCACAGAACTCAGCCCGGCAATGGATGGGACTGCTCAGGTTCCTTACCTCCAGATAAAGATAATTCCACTTCTTCTGCTTACTGTAAATTTGGAATGGATGGCGGCCTGTCTCAGCGCTGATTTCTACCAATTTTGTGCTGTAATTGTACTGCCAGTTCTCTGCTGTTTTCTCGTATTCCGTACTGATTATATCATAAATCGCGCCAACATCATAAAACTTTTGTAGATTGACACTCCCGCTCAGGTACATGACAGAAACCATACCCGAAAAGATTACGCCAACCATCAGGCAGACGACAATTTTCAGACTGTTGTTTTTCTCTGTCACAACCACTGGATAACTCCCATCTTTTTCGCCAGGGCTTTCGGTTCTTTCGCCGGATAACCCATGGCAATTGTAGACCATACAATATGCGTCTTAGGGATTCCATAAGAATCCAATAATTCTCGTATTTTGGGTTCATCGGAAATTGTCTTTAAGGCATTCAGCCAAACAGTACCGATTCCATAAGAGCCTGCCGCCAACATAATATTCTCCGCCGCGCAGGAACTGTCCTGAATGCTGTTTTCATTCCTTCTGTCATTTGAGACAAGCACCAGCGTAACCGGGTTATTAAACCCATAAAAATAAACGCCCTTCTCTTTCGCTGCTTCTGAGACGACCTCACGGAAATGCGCAATCGTGCCCGCATCCTGGATTACCGTAAATTTCCAGGTCTGCATGTTATGCCCGGAAGGAGCATAAATACCAGCTTTGACAATCATCTCCAGCTTTGCCCTTGGAATCTGCGTATCCGTAAAGTCCCTGACGCTGTGCCGATTATAAATAGCCCGGATTACAGGATTCATCAACTCTTCGTCACCGTTTTCCTCCCACATTTGCCGCAACGCCTTATAGTCCAGCTTTTGCATACGATTGCGCGGAAGCTCCTCAATCACAATATATCTATGCGGAATCTTATAGCTTTCCATCTTAGCTGAAAGGAATTTGGCCAATGCGCCGCGGTCAAACTCATTTCCCTCTGGAACCACATAGAGCACCGGTACAAACCCCAATGTATCGTCCGGGTCTTTGACGCCAATACAGCCGCATTCCCGCACCTGTTCAAACTCTTGGGCAATATTCTCAACCTCAATCGGAGAGACCTTTTCCCCTCCGACATTGATAATCGCATCGGCACGTCCCAACATATAGACGTAACCCTCGTCATCTGTATACACTAAATCATTGGTATATAACCATCCGTCCACTAATGTCCTGGCATTTTCCTCCGGCAGATTATAATAACCCGCCATCTGCATGTCGCCCTTTAAGACCATCCTGCCGGCCGTGTCAATATCCCTCGCCTCAATCTGCCTGCCCTGTTCATCTACAACTTTCAGGGTAACGCCCTCGATAGGCTTGCCAAGCGCCATATATTTATCCGGCCTTGCCGAAACATTCAAAAAGATTGCCCCGCCAGTCTCTGTAGAGCCCCATGTATTAAAGATTGTGGTGTTCGGCAAAAGAGCCGTCAGCTTTTTCTTCATATCATAGCTCAGGGAACCCGCTCCAAATTCAATATAACGCAATCTGCCAAGAATCTCGGCAAACTGTTCCTGCATCTGGCGCATAATCAGGTCAATGGACGCTGGAACACTGACGAGCGCCGTGCAGGCAAAATCTGTAATGTTGCGCTCAAGCTCTTTCGCAAACGTAAACCCGTTCTGGATTACGATTGTTGCGCCGACGTATAACGCCGTCCGCAGTACGCGCATACCGACCGAATGGTTGAGCGGCAAGGGAATCAACACGACGTCGGAAGTCTGCATTCCCACCCCATTCCAGGTATTGTGCGTACTTGCATAGAGCGTTCTGTATGTGAGCATAGCCCCTTTTGGCGTACCTGTAGTTCCAGTCGTGAACAACATCTCCGCCACGTCCTCTTCTTCCGGCAGAGCATATTCCATTTCCGGTTCCAGGCCCTTCTCATCCTCTTCTGATACTTCCTGATAAAACTTCTTTAAAGAAACCTTCTCCGCTTGTGCCGCCTTGCTGTCCGTTAGCAGCAGCTTGGGATTGATAAACTGATACACGTCAAGGATATTCTTTTCTTTTGATTTCTTGTCCAAAGGCACAGTCACTGCCCCTAAATACTGCGCCCCCAATAAAATAACTACATACTCCGGCTTCGACATTGCCGTCAGCATCACAATATCGCCACGGCCTACACCGTATTCCGTATGCAGTTTATGCGCGGCAATTTTTATCTGACTACAGAGCTGTGCATAGGTAATCTTCACGTTCTTAAAACCAACCGCTGTCTTCCCGGCAAGTTCGGGTTCCCGCCCATGCGCAAGCACTGCTTCCACAATCGTCTTATACATTTCGTCCTCCTGACTGAATTACTGTAAAAGTCGTCTCAAATGGCGCCAAAAATGACATCCTAGCTGGAAAGTTTCTCAACCATTTTTGCCAGTCCGGCAATCGAATTAAAATTGTCCTCGATAATCTCTTCATAGGGAATCGTAATCCCGAATTCCATCGTCAGTGTGGCAATGATTCCCGTAATTGTCAGGGAATCGAGAATTCCGTCGTCCACCAATGTGTCTGACTCCTTGAAATCAATTTCTGGAAATTCTTCTGATAATAATTCATAAATTTTTTCTTCCATAATTCTAATCTCCTTTTCTAAAATCCCATATAAACAAAATTTGAGGCATCGTAACCAGGTCCATAAATACCAAATATAATTAACGCTATTATTGCAATATAATAAATCGCCCAGCGGAATCCCAGGTTATATCCGGCAATCCGGGTGCGAAGACCTCCTTTTTCCTGTAACATACTGACCGCCCATAACAACACAAACATACACATCAGCAGGGAGAAATCTTTCCAATCCAAACCATATGTATAGATTGTCTCATCTACAAGTTCCCATGGATTGAATTCAAACGCAATTTTGCGGAAAATCTGCAAGGTCATATGCAGATTGTTGGGGATCGTAATAATCCTGCCAATGCAGAATAACCCAAATGTACGCACCATGCGAAAAATCTGAAAGCTCTCCGCTTCTGTGTTAATGTGAAGAAACTGACTGAGCTTCTTGATTTCCGGCGCCCATATCTGCGATGCGATAATCATCGCCCCCCAATAAACGCCCCAGACGACGTACGCCTTGCCCGTACCGTGCCAGACGCCGGTGAGAATCCACACAATCGCCAGCGGAATAACCGCCATCAGTGATTTTCCTACCCGCGCGCCAAACTGCTTTTTCGCCCACTGGAGAATCTTTGCCATTCGCGGGGACGTCACAACGGGCATATATACATAATCCTTGAACCACGCGCCAAGCGTGATATGCCATCTCCTCCAAAACTCCGCGGCGCTTTTTGAGAAAAACGGCCGCTTGAAATTCTGCTCCAACTCGACGCCGAAAATCTGCGAGACGCCAAAAGCCATGTCCATACATCCTGAGAAATCACAGTACAGCTCTACAGTTGCAAAAATGGCCGCCACCAACAACATACTCCCCGACATTCTGGGAATATCACCAAACACATTGCCCGTAAATATCGCAAGCCTGTCTGCAATTACCAATTTCTTAATCAGGCCCCACAGAAAAAGCTGCAAGCCAAAACACGTCCGCCGATAATCAAAACGATGCCCCTCGTACAACTGATTAGCCAGCTTGTCGTATCGCGCAATCGGTCCCTGAAGAATTTTGGGAAAGAACGCTGTAAACAGCAGGAATTTCAGCGCGTTCATCTCCGGCTGGTATTTCCTGCGGTAAATATCAATCAAATAAGAGATAATGGAAAACGTATAATAAGAGATTCCCAACGGTACAATAATCTTTGCCGCCATACTCTCAGGCATATAGCGCGTACATTTCACAAGCGTCAGGACTGCAATGAGAATTATAATCCCAATTCCACTTACAAGCTTCGCTTTTTTCTTGGCTTCCTGCGCCCCCTGGCCCTCATCGCTATAGACTCTGCCAATGCCAAGTCCTGACAGCCATCCTACAGCCGTCGCCGCTAATAACATTGGAAGCATCTCAATGCCCTGAAAGATATAAAAGACAAGACTCCCCATAAGCAGCGCCGTCCAGCGGTATTTCAAAGGTATCGCAAAATATGCGATTACCACAAACAGTAATAAGATATAAAACTCTGCGGAAATAAATGTCATATCAATAAGCTCCTATCTTCCTACTCGAATAAATAAACGGTCTCTAATTCCAAATCCTCTGAATCCGCCTGTTTCTTGATGGCAACCTCACTGAGAATCCTGCCTTTGGCAATATCGTACACCAAAATATTCATGCCCTTCTCATCAAAAAATTCCTCTTCGCCAGCGACTTCCATCTTAACGTCATCCTCATCATACATAATGTCGCTCCAGGCAGTATAATCTATACGTCCATCAAAACTACCGGAATAATCAAGCGGCCCAACCACGGCCTCCTCAAATACACAATTTCCGCGCTCTATAACTCCTACATAATTTCTGCCGGATATTGCGCTGATATCTGTCTTGAAACCGAGAGCTGCAAACTTCTCCTGTACCGCGCCGTTCCAGCTTTCTGAAATATCGCCTGTCAACTGGACAATCACACCATATCTGTCATTATTGAGATTCTCAAGATATTCCATAGGTTCCGTGGACATTTTGAGGTAACAGTCCTCCCGATCCTCATGATATAACTGCATATTCACCGGGTCTATACCATCCTGGCGATAATCTTTCAAGTCATAATTCTCTTGCAAATATTTTCCGAGATAATCAGAAATTTTTTCTGCCCCCCGCAGATTGGGATGATCTGCATCCCGCAAATCGCGCATAGGGTCAAACTTAATTTCCTTCATCAGCTTATCATAATTGAAATCTAAAAATGGAACGCCATACTGCTCTGCCAGCGCTTTCACTCCTTCTGACTTCGATAAGCTCCAGGAAGTTTTCGGCGTCTTAAAAAGAACGACGTCCCAGCCATTCTCTTTACAATATGACAAGATCTTTTCAAAGTATTCCAGCTGTTCCGCCTCCATCTCAATGTCTCTTAACGCATCGTTATCTATGATAACCTTTTCATAGGGCACCGGCTTAACACCGGATTTCATAACGTTGCCGCGGTAAACGAGACTATCTTCCTCGTGGAATACAAAGTCCTCTTCGGTGAGCTCTTTCCACCTGTCATGATACTTAATCATCGGAAACACATAGCTCAAAACGCTGTCCCCGTCATAGGCTCTGCTCTGCTCATATACGGCCTCAAGCTTATTGCGAGACAGCTTCATAGGGTCAAACGCTCTGCGGAAAAGAAACTGTTTGGTCGGCTCATAGAGCATGCTGACTTCAATCGCAACCATCGAGATATCCTGCGTCTTCTCACACTCCTTAAGCCAATGATAATTTCCTGCCATAGGCGCATTGCCCGTCCCCAGGCCGAAAGCAGATATGCCATAATTTTCATACATCGTCATAGACGAAACGCCTGTCACAATCTGGCTGCTGCCAACAATAAAAACTTCTATGCTGTTATCTTTGAGATCATAGAATTCTTTTGTGGTATAAGTCTCCTTATTTGCATCCATCCATTTTCCGCATATCACTTGCGACACACCGCCAATAAGAATCACGCCCACCAGCAGGAAAGCCACTGCTTTCAGCACATTCTTCATCTCTCCCGATTCCTCCTTTGCATCTGGTTATAAAGCCACCCTATACACCTATCCGCCATTCAGCAGATTTATGAACTCCCGATATGCTTTGTGATTGTAATCCTTGATATCAAAATTGTAATCACACAGTACTTTCCCCTCCAAAAATGCACGCATCCCCCGATAGACATCATCTGCGTCTGTACCTTCTATGATATACTGCCCATCCTTTATCAGCACAGATTCCACTGCCGGATAATTGCTCACAACAATCGGCAGCCCTACCGCCCTTGCTTCAAGTACGGCAAGGCCCTGCGCCTCATAGCTGGACGGAAATATAAAACAGTCGCATTTATTTAAAACAGCAAAAGGATTTGTGACAAATCCGGTAATTATCACCCGGTCACTGACACATTCTTCTTTTGCCAGAGCCTCCAATTCCTCCCTCATATAACCGTCTCCAACAATGTACAGCATACAGGAAACATTTTCTGATACCAGACGCTTTAACGCCAGGATCAGGCTCCTGTGATTTTTCTCCGGCATACAACGGCCCACTGTCACAAACTTTACGCCTTTATCGGAAGGAAATGGGATAAACGTCATATTCATAAAACCGTCAGTTCCCTGGCCGTTTTCAATTCCAATATAATCCATCCCGTCCATTTTTGCATTTCGCCCGCCGTGCAGATGCTTATTTATCCACGCTTCATCCATTAAATTTGTACAATAGGTGAACTTGTCTCTTGTCTCCTCAGCAGCAAGTTTGTTTTTATTTATTTCATATACCATCTTGCTGGCAGAGACAATCCTGTCATAATACGGATATACCGACAATAACCCCTGCAGCCGAGCAACTGTCTTATTCATTTTCTGTTTCTCCGTATTCATAAAATCTTCTTTGATATCACTGTGCTGCCAGATAAATTTCTTTGCCTGCGGACACTGTTTTGCCGTTAGACAGGTGAAATAAGGCGCATAACCTGAAAAATCTATAATATAGTCGTATTGGCTGGCGCCAAAACATCTCATATACTCCCGGCGCATCAGATACTCTAATTCCGGCAATTGATTTGCTTTCATAAGAAATCCCTCGCGCATCATGGATTCATATATGCACTGCTGTCTCTCTGTCAGAATAATTTTGCCGTACCGCATTAATACTCTAACTTCACTGGGAATCCTGTGCAAATTATTTTCCTGTAATTTTTCCCCCAATTCTATTACAAACAATGTCACATCATACGTTTCATAATCAATTGCATTTAGCAGGCTCAAGGCTGCGCTTGTGATCCCATTGACGCGAAACGCTCCGGCATACATTAAAATCTTTTTCTTCCCTGTCTGCACCGCAGGCAGCAGACGATAACATTTTTCCCCACGGAATATAATATCTATCATCCGCTCTGATACTTTCCCATCATCATATGGACACGCCCATGAGAAAATTTTGTCCCTGATTTCCTGATATTTAGTTGTATATGTTTGTATACCATTTATTTCCGCTGCAAGCCCATCTAAATCATTGGCATAAGGACCAGGCAGCTCGTCCAGTTTATAATGAACGCCTTGTATGCCCTGATACGACTGCATATCCGGTAAGTAAAAAAGAATTGGCTTGCCCTTATGCAGAAAGTCAAAAAATATCTCTGAATAGTCTGTAACCAGGATGTCCGTCACAGACAACAATTCATTCATATCAATTCCATAAAAAACAAAACATCCTTGCTTTCGCCACTCTTCTGTCAAATTCTCATAGATATATTTATGCGGCCGCATCAAAATCTGATATTCATCTGTAGTAATATGCCGCGTGAGATGACTATAGAACCCTGTGAATTTCTGCATATCACTCATAAAATTAGCCGCATTATTCTTTGTTCTAACTGGTGCATACAAAATAATTTTTTTCCCAGAATCTACTCTTGTACCGCGCACTCTCAGTTTCCTTATAATCTCTTCCCGGTTCGTGAGCCGCACCAAATCACTTCCCGGTCTTCCCTCTTCAATATATCTTCCCTCAAAAAGCCCAGTCAACCGAAAAGATTTATCTATTATTTTGGACATAAACTCATTGGGAGATATAATATAGTCAGCCATCAACATATTGCGTATCATATTTTTGACGGCTTTCCTGCCATTAGGCATATCATATCCCAGCTTCTTAACCGCTGTGCTGTTCCAGGTATTTATCAGTACCTGGTTCTGCTTTTTAGAAAAAATATGAGGGAAAAAGCTATTAGTTATCAAGTATCTGGCTTTTGCCAGGAAATATGCGTATGCCTGGCTGTGAAAATGAATAAAAATCACATTCCTATACTGTCGGTACTCATCTTGCAGAATCCTGTTTTCCTCTGCCCCCTGAATTGCCCATATATGGATATAATCCGCAAACTCCGGCATTTTCTCAAATGATTTAAAAATTGCATAGGGATTGCCTCCCATACCAATTCCCGAAGAATATTCGTATAATATCCACGTTTCCTCTAATTGCTCTTTTTCATGATACTCTGCATAAAACATTTCCCATTCCGGCGAGGCGCTCTGCATTAAGAAATTCCTTATTTTCGCTTCTTTTTTCTTCTGGGCCTTGTTTTTCTTTTCTAAGCGCTCTTTTTCTAAGCGTTCTTTATTGATTCGTTTCTCCTCTAAACGCTTCTGTTCCTTTTCTAAACGATTTTGTTCCTCCTGCAAACGTTTCTGTTCCGCTTCCAGTTCTTTCTGTTTACTGCGGTGTTTCTCAATAATCCCATAAGGAACTGCACTCACCAAAGCCTTTTTTATCTTCCCTTTCATTCTCCTCACGCCCCCATCCTGAAACATAACAGCCGGATGTCACATCAAGCCAGACATTTACTTGGGAATGGTAATCACCAAAGCATCACAGCGACCGGTCACGGTGTACTTTCCTACTCCCGCGGGCAAAAAGAAGCTGTCGCCTTTTTTATATTCAACCGCCTGGCCGCTGTCGCAAATAACTCCCTCTCCATCTAAGACCAAAATATTAACAAATGTCTCCTCTGACACATAGCCTTCCATCTTTTGCATAATAGCGCCGTCCAGGTTTAATTTGTCGACGGTAAAATACCCACACTTTGCCACATGCGGGTAACTTCTGTTATCCTTTACACTGGGATGAAAATTTGTGACTGCGATTGCCTTTTCGATATGCAGTTCGCGCTTTTTCCCATCCTTACCGACTCTGCCATAATCATAAACGCGGTAAGTCACATTAGAATTCTGCTGAATTTCTGCTACAATTACATCTTTGCCAATGGCATGGATTGTCCCTGGTTCAATGAACAGCACATCTCCCTTGCGTACACGGACTGCATTCAGCACCGGAACCAGAGAATCCTCACGGATACGCTTGATAAATTCCCCTTCCGTAATTTCCCGGTTAAAGCCATAATACAAAAAAGCATCTTCCCCCGCATCCATCACATACCATACCTCCGTTTTGCCAGACTGCCCCTCATTCTTGAGGGCATAATGGTTGTCAGGATGAACCTGGATAGAAATATTCTCTTTGGCATCTATAAACTTAACTAAGATAGGAAAATCTTTGAATTTCCGGCAATTGCTGCCTAATACCTCTTTCCCCATCTCATCTATATACTGCTTTAAAGTTTTACCTGCGAATTCACCGTTTGCAATTGTAGAATACCCGTCAGGATGGCAGGACAGTTCCCACGTCTCCGCGAGAACATCTCCTTCACACTCCTTGCCATATTCCTCTTTCAGCCTGCTGCCTCCCCAAAGATTATCCTTGCAGCTTGGTTTCAGCTTCAATATGCTCATACTGTTTTTTACTCTTCCGGAATCAATGTGATAATTTCCTTAAATGACATACACATATCATCCGCCTCCTTCGCTCTATGATTCTTCAAAATAGTTTCCGCCACATTCTGCATTGCCGGAAATGCGCTTCTGGTGAGCTGGTTGGCATAAATAACAATATTGACATTTTTCTCGGCCCACTCCTCTTCTGTAACGCCATTAAAGGAGGTCGGCACTACGACGATTGGAGTTGTCGTATCTTTTGCCCTGAATTTCTCACAAAATTCAAATATTTCTGCCGGGTCTTTCAGTCTGGAATGAATCATAATTCCATCTGCTCCTGCTTCCACATAGGCGAATGCGCGATTCAAAGCATCGTCCATTCCCTGCTCTAAAATCAGGCTCTCGATACGCGCAATCAGCATGAAATCGCTGGTCTTCAACACCTTCTTGCCGGCGCGGATCTTCTCACAGAAATGCTCAATTGTATCCTGCGTCTGCACAACCTCATTGCCAAACAGAGAATTCTTCTTCAGCCCCGTTTTATCCTCGATAATGCAGGCAGACACGCCAATACGCTCTAATGTCTTAATATTATAAACAAAATGCTCAATCAATCCGCCTGTATCGCCGTCAAAAATAATAGGCTTTGTTGTTACCTCCATAATCTCTTCAATCGTCCGAAGCCTCGACGTCATGTCTACAAGCTCAATATCCGGTTTGCCTCTTGATGTGGAATCACAAAGGCTGGACACCCACATAGCGTCAAACTGGTACGCCTTCCCCTCTTCCAACACCTGCGTCTTCTCAGCAATAATACCAGTCAATCCGCTGTGCGCCTCAATCGCGCTCACTGTTGTCTTCATACCCAGCAGCTTTTTCAGTCTGCTCCTTCTGACATCCGGGATAGATAATCTATCCCGGGAAGCATCTTCCAGTCTCTGGTACTGCGCATCGGAAGAATAGGGAAACTCCTTTAGAATACCGCCGTAAGAGGCAAGCACCTCAATCGCCTCGGCACGCACGGAACTCTGGAAGCCTTCTTTCCAGTTATCGCCATGCACAAGATAATCCGGCTTCAATTCTTCTAAGTTCTTCCTGTAACTAAGCGTGTCCTGCGGAACAACGCGCGAAACACCCTTAATTCCCTGGATAATCTTTACGCGTTCTCCATACGCCAGCAGTGGGAAACGTTTATAACTTGCAACTACATCATCTGTCAGTACGCCAACGATCAAATCGCCTAACTCTGCCGCCTTCTCAATAATATTCATGTGTCCTCCATGAATAATATCCGTACTCATACTCAAATATACTGTACTCATTTCTTCCTCCTTCTATGATCACTCGGACTTTTCTAATCAATGTTTTCATCTAATATTACCAGAAATTCCCGATATGCGCTATTGTTATATTCCTCTACATCAAAGTGGTAGTCGCTGGGGACTTTTCCATCCAGATATGCGCGCATACCCTGATAGACTGCATCCTCATCCGTCCCCTCCATAATATACTGCTTATCCTCAAGCATCACGGATTCAACCGCAGGATAATTGCTCACGACAATCGGCAGTCCCACAGTCCTGGCCTCCAGTACGGCAAACGGCTGCGCTTCATAACTGGATGGAAATACAAAACAGTCGCATTCCTTTAAAATTGCAAATGGATTCGGAACAAAACCAGTAATCATAATCCTGTTCTCTATACCAAGTTCTTTCGACAACCCTTCCAGTTCTTCCCGCATATGGCCATCACCGATAATGTACAGACAACATGATATGCGCTCCTCAATCAGACGTTTCATGGCAAGGATAATACTGCGATGGTTCTTCTCCGGCATACACCTCCCCATAGTTACAAATTTCACACATTCTTTTTCCATGTGCGAAAACGGAATCAAGGTAGCGCTCATGACCCCATTATCTCTGATTTCAGTAACAATCCTGATATAATTCCTGCCATCCATCTGGCAGCTTCCCGCACTCCGCAAAAGTTTCTCTATCCGTTCCGCATCCATCAGGTTTCTGCAGTATGTGAATTTCTCCGCTGTCTCTTTTGTGCCAAGTTTTTCTCTATTAATTTCACATATCAGTTGATTTACGGAAACAATTTTATCAAAATAAGGATAAACTGACTGCAATCCTTCTAACGTGGTAACCGCATCATTCAACCTGCGCTTCTGTGTATTGGAGAAATCCTCTTTTAGATTATTGTGCTGCCAAATATATTTTTTTGCCTGTGGACATTGTCTTGCCGTAAGGCAGGGAAAGTATACGCCATATCCTGAAAAATCTATGACATAGTCATATTGGCTCTCTCCAAAACAACGCATATATTCCCGTTTCAGCAGGTAATCCATAATCGGACGTTCTTCCGGCGCAATCCCAAATCCATCACGCTTCATATTACTCCATATATTTTTCTGCTCTTCCGTGAGCGTCATATTTCCACATAAGAGAAATACACGAACGCTTTCAGGAATCTCGTCAAAATTACGGTTTTCTATCTCGCCCTTTAAATATGGGGAAAACAGGCTGACATCATATTTGTCATAATCAATTGCATTTAACAGATTCAGGGCTGCACTGGTTACCCCATTCATCTGAAATCCGCCTACATACATTAAAATTTTCTTTTTCCCTGTTTTTACCGCCGGGAAAACAGCATGCCCTTTCTTCTTACCTCTGAATACAACCTCTACAATTTTTTCCGCCGCTTTACCATCATCATAACGGCACGCCCAAGCTCTGGTCTGGTTACGAACTTCCTTATATTCCCTTTCAACGGTTTCTATATGATTAATCTGGTCCGCAAGCGATACAAGGTCTTTTGCACACGGCCCCGGCAGTTCTTCCAGCTTAAAATAAATACCCCGCATATTTTCGTATGATTTGAAATCTGGTATATAAAACAAGATTGGACGGTCTGTCAGCAGAAAGTCAAAATAAATACTGGAATAATCCGTAATCAAAATATCTACAGCAGACAAAAGTTCATTCGTATCAATAGAATAAGATACATAGCGTCCACTCTCTTTTTCTTCTGCGCTTAAACGTTTGTAAACAATCTGGTGTGGCTTGATTAAAATCTGATACTTATCTTTATCAATATTTGCCATCAGATATTCATATAAATCTGTATACTTTTTCATATCCATGACTGGATTAGTTGTATCGTTTCCAGACCAGGTCGGGGCATAAAGTATCACTTTTTTGTCTCTATCTACACTTGTTCCCCGTTCTTCGAGCTTTCTTATTATCTTATCCCGCTCTGTATGAACCACCAAATCATTTCTCGGATGCCCCTCCTGAATATATTCTCCCTCATATAAATTTTCAAGGCGAAATGACTTCTCAAAAATTTCGGTCATAAACTCATTGGGAGAAATGATATAGTCGGTCATCAGCAAATTACGAATAACATTTTTATTTACTCTGCGCGCATCTGGTATATCATATCCTAAAGTCTTAACTGTTATACTATGCCATGTGTTTAAGTAAATTTGTCCTTCTTTTTTGGAGACCAACGGCATATATCCTACATTATTAACCAGCCATTTAGCCTTCGCAAGAAAAAAGGAATATGCTTTACTCTGGAATTGAATAAAAATAACATTACGATAAGCACTGTATTCTTCTCTGAGCAATGTTATTTCTTCTACATCCCGGATTACCCAGATATGAATGTAATCCGTAAACTCAGGCATCTCCATAAATGATTTGAAGATTGCATACGGATTATCTATCATACCGATACCGGCATAAGATTCGTACATAATCCAATTCTGTTCCAGTTCTTCCTTTTCATGGTATTCTGAATAAAACCTTCCCCATCTTGGCGAGGCTCCTGTCGCCAGGAATTTCTGGCGTTTTTCCTCTTCTCTCTGCTGTCTCTTCTCTTCGGCAAGCCTTTCCTTCTCTATGCGCGCCTGCTCTTTCTGCCTTTCTTTCTCCAAACGCTTCTGTTCCTGTTCTAAGCGTTTCTTCTCCTGCTCTATCTCCCGCTGCTTACGGCGGCGTTTCTCGATCACACCGTAAGGCGCGGCATTTACTAATACTTTCTTTATCTGCTTATTCATTTTCCCTGTACCATTCTCCCGTTTTTATCAAAATAATATTTCCTGCCCTGGTAAGTCACATATTTTTTAACCGCCATACGTCCCTTCTTATCAAAATAATAGCGGTATTTGCCGACGTTGTACATCTGGCCTGCTACCATCTTACCACTGCCGGTAAAATAATATTTATATTTGCCAATTTTGACAATTTTATTATCGGTACGGAATCCATCTTTATCGAAATAATATTTTTTGCCGCCCATCGTCTGCCAGCCAATCAGCATCTTTCCGGTCTTATCAAAATAGCGGTATCTTTTGTTAGAAAACTTACGCCAGCAGTTACGTGCAAATACGCCGGCTTTGCTAAGGCCATAGTAATTGCCCTTTATCTTTTTGATGGTGCATGAACCGGTTCCCATAAGCCTCAGGCCATTTTCATCATAATAGTACTTACTGCCTTTCAGGGTCTGAAATCCGGTCGTCATAACTCCGGTGGTAGTATTGAAATAACGATAGCTCTTTCCGAATCCCACCAGTGAATCCCACTTCTTTGTCTTGGCAGAGTATCTTCCCCTCATCATACAGGTGTCAAAATAATATTTTTTGCCGCCAATCTTCTTCACGCCTTTGGCAAGCTTACCATTCTGGATATAATATTTTACAGTTGTGTCATTTTTTAATCCTGTGCCACCCTGTAAACTTACCCAGCCGGAAAGCTTATTTGACGACGTTTCGGTCCCGCGGTACAGTGTAATTTTATTGTTATTGACATTAATTACTAAGTCTTTTTTCTCATTCGCCGTCAGATAAGCCATTCCATATTCGTTGACTGAACTCCATGCGCGGTGCATAATCCGCCATTTGTACTGCGTATCTGTCAGCTTGCCAGTATAGCCGCTGTTCTGTGCAAACGCATACTGAGGTCTTACCTTTTTGATGAATTCCTCCGTATTGGCTTGGGGAGTCCCATGGTGAGACAGCTTCATAATATCGGCTTTCAGCTTAGACGTACCCTTATACTCCTTGAGCAAAAGCTCCTCCTGCGTACTCATGCAGTCCCCCGCCGTAAGATATCGCGTCTTCCCACAGGTAATCATCGTCACCAACGATAAATCGTTCTGTGACATTTTCTTTGTGACATTCACAGGTCCAATTACCTCTGCGAAAGCTGAACCGATTGTAAAAGTCTTACCCTTTTTCAATCGAATCACTTTGCCGGTCGTATTACTGTAACTATTGTATGCCTCTACAAATCTATCATATTTCGCGGAATACTCTGGATTCGTCCTGCCTATGGATGCGTCTGGAAGGTAAAGATTTTTGATTTTAATGCCGGGTATAGCCGCCACTGCATCGAGGCCCGCGGTAATATCTGTTGACTTGCCGGCGTAGTGGTCAATATGCATGTGACTAAAATAAATACTCAGCTCTTTAATTTTATGTTTCTTGATAAAGGGGATCACATACTTCTGCGCCTGCTCATAGTACCCCATATCCATCAGAAGGTATTCTCCCTGAGACTCAAGCATCACACTGTCCCCGCCTTTGCCGGCATCTTCCTCCGCTTCAGTGCTGCTGGCGCCGGTATTGACACCAAGAAAGAGATCATAAATTGTCATCTCCGTCGTTGCAGCCTCTGCCGGCAGCACATTCAGTTGTATAGAAGTAAGCATTACCACTAACGATAAAAGTCCGCATAAAACTTTTTTCATATCCCTTCACCTTTCCTTTCAGCACTTATCCCTTCTTCACACAATTTTGCCCTGAGCGTCAAGAATCAACTCAGCCACTTCACGGATTGCCCCTTCGCCGCCCTTGGCAGTAGTGACATAAGAGGCTTTTTCTTTGACGCATTCCATCCCGCTTGCTACGCTGCATCCAAAGCCGACATGTGTAATTACCTCAAGATCGTTAATATCATCGCCTACATACGCTACCTGTTCTAAGCCTATCTGATACTCACCGCATAATTCCTTGACAATGCTTAACTTGTCAGCCGCACCCATCTTTAAAATATCCAGTTGCAGCTTATCAGCACGGCGCGATACAAGATCAACGTTTTCACTGGTGATGATTCCAGTAAGAATCCCGCCCTGCCGAAGCAGCTTAAAGCCCATGCCGTCCCTGGTGTTGAACTTCTTTAGTTCATCTCCATGTTCCGAGTAATACATACCCGCGTCTGTCAGGCATCCGTCACAGTCGGTAAGCACCATTTTAATGTCCTTTAAAACCTCTTGTCTGCTGTCCCCGGAGGCAACGCCGTTTTTTTTCATCAGCCCCTCGATAATCACCCAATCGCTTGGCTCATCAATCTCAAAGAAAGAATCTTCACACATTTCTACAGCCTTAATATTGCCGGACACCCTGTTCCTGCTCTTTAAAAGACCGTCCCTCGTTGTTATATAGAATGCCCCATTTTCTGTCAGGCATCCATCAAAATCCTGCCTTCTTGGCCTTGCATACACGTCATAGTTGATGGGCACGGCATTGCCGGCCTCATCATATTCCCAATAAAAACGCTTCTGCGGCACTACAGAGAGAACGCTGTCCGTCCCCTCCTGCGCAAAAATTTCAAACCCGTGTTCCAAATCGCCGCTCGTGAGCAGCGGGGAAGTTGCCTGAATCAGCACGATATTGTCAAACTCATACTGTTCTGCAAACTCCAACATTGCAAATTCCGTAGAAGCCGTGTCGGACGCAGATTCCGCGCTTCTTCCAATCACCTGGGCCTTTTCAAACCCCAATTGTTCTACGGTCTCCTTAATCTTATCGCTGTCCGTTGCAATATAAACCTTATCAATGTGGCTGCACAGACATGCCGCCTTCACTACCCAATACACCAGAGGCTTTCCGCAGATGGGCTTGATGTTCTTGAGCGGAATAGATTTGCTTCCGCCCCTAACCGGTATAAACGCTACATTCATAATACCAAAATCCTTTCATTTCTTGCGGTATTTTAATTTATCTCTCTGTACCTGCTCAATCGGCAGAATTTCCTGCTCTTTGTATGTCAAAGCCTTCTGTACGGCCTTTAAGTTACGCACAAGTTTACGGATGCCGTCCGGCTCTAAGGATGCCGCATGGTCTGTGCCCTTCCAGGTACGGTCCAGCGTATAATGACGCTCAATCACTTGCGCGCCAAGCGTGTAAGCCGCTACATCCACAGCAATTCCCAGATGGTGCCCGGAGAAGCCGATCTTTTTCACGCGCTCTGCATAGCTCTGCTGCATACGCTTAATCTCCAGCAGGCAGACGTCCTCAAAGGGCACTGGATAACCGGACGTACAGTTAAAAATCACCAGATCCTGGTTCCTGCCGTTTTTCTCAAAAAGCTGAATAATCTCCTCTTCCTCCTCATGGGTTGTCATGCCGAAAGACAGCTGAATCTCGCCCTTGTAATTATCGCAGAGCCATTGCAGCATATCAAAATGATTGTTGCAGGCCGAAGGAATCTTGATAAACTCTGGATTTAAGCCTGCAATCTCTTTAGCGGACGTCATATCCCACACGGACGTGGAATAAGTGATGCCTGCCTCCTCACACCACTCTTTGAGCTGTGCATGCTGGTCTACCGTAAACTCTAAGAATTCCCGGTGCGCACCATAAGTGTCCCCGTAAGAGTTGGCCGGATTGGGATGCGGCGCATTGTACTGCTCCTCCGTCAGCAATTCCCTGGGGCAGCGTTTCTGAAACTTAATCGCGTCTGCATGACAGAACATTGCCGCTACATTAATTAATTCCTTTGCTATCTCCATCTCGCCTTTGTGGTTGCATCCTGCTTCTGCAATTACATATGGTTGGTTATCTTTCATCTTCTTCTCCTTTTCCTGTTTGCATTTGTCTATTTGCTTTTATTTCCTGCTACTTCGTCTAAATCTGCGCGCTCAAATACCTCGAGCATGCCGCCGCGGGTAGCATTATATACATGGTAACCGTGTTTTTTCGCATATTTCTCCAACTGCTCATAAGCGTAAAGCGCGCGTCCCTCAAAGCGAATCTGCGCGTCATGCACGCCGATATCCTCGCCCTTAAACATATTGCGCATCTTCATGTGCTCTAATTTCGTCATTTCTTTATCTCGGTAGCTGTTCATGAAATGGTCGTTCTTGCCCCTGCCAATCGTGAAATCCACGCCTAAGAGATAAATCTCGGAAAATCCCATATACATGGCAAGCTCAACCATGAAGGTCATAACTGTGGCAATCGACGGCACATAGTACTCCGTCATATCTCCATGCACATAAAATTTCTCCTTGCGCAGATTGCTGACATAAATTAAATTATCTCCTTTGAACTTCATCAAATCATAGGCAGTCCGCGACACCCATAACGTACACTCAGGGTTGGCCTGAAGCTGTTGCGCCGCTGCCTGCGCTACCACGCGGTCTGACGCGCAAAGGAAGGTCGGCCGCCAGTCTGTGCGCTCAAACACTTTATAAATCATGTTGCAGCCAAAACAAATTTCATCTTTGAGCATATTCAAATCGGCAAGCCTGAGACTTGGCCCATTGCCAATCAGGAAACAACGCTGCCCTTTATATTTATTGCGGAAAGATTCAATTCTTCTCGTATTGTCATCTTTGATAAACGGCAGCTTCTGGAAGTATCCCCGCAGCACAAGTTTCGTATTCCTGCCAAAAATCTTATATTTGACAATCCGCTTCTGTTTCTTAGTTTCAGGAGGGTTTACCTCCACGATCTGATGGGATGTACGGTAAGCGCAGTCCGCGCCGTCAAGGCAGTTGCACGCCTCATTAAACTTCTGATACTTCTCATCATATACAAAATGCGCTAACTGGTCTTTGAGCGCCCGCACCATCTCTTCCTGCGTCTCTACAATCGGCCCGGGAAGAAAATCTAAATCAAAGTTAAGTCCATTGGCGCCGCCCACATATTCCTCCATATCATACATAAAAAATACAATCGGACGGCACAAATTTGCAAAGTCGAACACCGTACCGGAATAATCAGACACCAGCGTATCGCTGATAATATAAAGCTCGTTTACGTCCTGCACCATAGAGACATCGTACACAAATCCCGGATGCTTGTCAAAACGCATGGAGCCGCGTTCCAAATGATGCAGACGGCACAGGAATACATAATCATCCCCCAGCTGTTCATGCAGCTTGTCCAAATCCAACACCGGCACATGCTCAAAGCTCTTACCTCCGATCCAACGGTAAGGGCGCCAGGTCGGCGCATAGAGGATAACCTTCTTGTCCAGCGGTATCCCCAGATTCATTTTGATCCGCAGAACATCCTCCTGCGTATAGCGGAACAAATAATCATTCCTGGGATATCCTGTCTCAAGCATTGCCGTCTCCCGCTTTTTCGGGCTTAGATTATAGGCGTCAGCCATAATCGGCGTAAAGACCGGAGACGGTGAAGTCAAGATGGAGAGCCGCTTGCCCGAACCCGTGTAATCCTTCATCAACTGCCGCTTGCTGCGCTTGCCTTCCGATTCTCCCTGGAAGGAACAGCCAATCCGTTTCAAGGGTTTCCCATGCCAGGTGTATACCATCTTCTGCTCTTTATTCGGCTTGATATATTTGGGCATACCGGTGTTCGTAAATATATATTTGGAGCGGGCGCAGAACTTAATATAGCGTTTGGAGCCGCGCTTTACAAGCACCGTATGCGGATTCTGCTTGAGGTAATTAAACTTCTTGACATTATTGAATGCCCAGATAAATTTATAATCAAAATAATCCGGGTCTTGCAGCATGGACTCGTAAATAGCCCTCGTATTACAGCCGTAATTATTCGTCCCGCCATAAGACTCAAAGACAACCCACTTTGTCTGTACCGGATACAAAAACTGATACAAGATATAACGCAATTTCTTGCGCAGATTATTCATTTCACGGAAGAACTTCGCCCGTTTAAGCACGAGGAATATGCGCTTCTTGAGCGGTAGATTCTTAATCTTTTCTAAACGCTCCTCCTCCGCCGCTTCTTCTATCCTCTGCTGTTCCTCTTCATTTTCCGGCTCAATGAATTTCCATTGCGGCTTTAATTTACGGTTGCTGTAAGATAAAATCTGTACGACCGCTTCCTGTAAATCCTCCATAGTAATCAGAGAATCCTGTGGAACCGCCAGTTCCCGGATTTTTCGCATAATCTGTTCCCGGTAGGAGGCATAAGACTTATTGCCGAAATAAATCCTGCGGTTTGCCAAATCCTGAGACCATTTTTCTAAGGCGCCGCCAAACGCTTCCTCTCTGAGAATCCGGGTATGCAGCTCAAGGGTATAAATTCGCTTGAACATGCTGCTTCCCTCTCGGGGCGCTTCCGATACATGGGCATAAAACCGCTGAACGAGATAGGGAATCGCCACAGCCGCCACGTCCTGCGCCGGAACTCCGATGGCCTGTCCAACCATATGCGGCATCTGTTCCAATCCGCTTCCATAAAATCTGCTGAAATACCCTAACGTATAATTCTCATACAATGCCGCCTGCAAGCCTTCCCTATTACCTGTAAAGAATTTTGAACGGTTTTTCGCAAGCTCACTGAAAACCCTGCGGGCCATAGCCTGCTCTTTCTCCGGCAAATCCTCGCGCAAAAGCGCGCACAACGCGCGGTACATCAGGAGATATATCTTTGCCTTGTCCTCCTCTTCTATGAAATCTGCACCCGCAATATTGCTGTCTAAAATCCAATCGTCTGCCGTACAGAAAGACCAATCGCCATATTCTGCGGGCATAGCCGCCAACAAAATATCCGCCCGTCCCTTCCGGTTTTCGCATGCTTGCTCCCTTGCGTCCTGCGCCAGTTCCAGCGTCTTATTGCCGCCAACCGCCAGCAGCAAATCAATCTGCTCCTGCTGCAAGGCCCGCACAAGTTCTGACAATGCCTGTCCCTGTTCTTTGGTATTGGAAACAAAATACTCTTTATATGCAACCTCCTGGTAATGAAGCAATTCTTTGAGCGCCGTTTTGCCCGACAACTCATCGCACACCAACATTACATTCCTGGCCTGGCTCCGCTCTATCAGCTGTTTGATATACACCGCATGGCCCTGGCCGGAAATAACTTTCCTGCTGAGATAATCTTCCTTCGCCATACGTGCGGCAAACTGCGCGTCCACCTGTCCATCTCTGGCCTGGCCGATTCCCTGCTCCTCGTCAAACCACAAGATGCCCTTGATATCTTTGGCAAGAGAATTGATAAATGAACAAAGAAACTCCCGGTTTGATTGGCAGTTAAAAGCCGGCGCGGCGGAAATGGAATCTTCCTCCGGCTGATCGGGATTGATCTTAATCATGGGAAATACGCCGCAGGTATCAATACCCTCTAAATCTGCGCCAAGCTCCACAATCCAATCCATATCTATTCTGGCCGCCAATTCCTGGCTTGCCGCCTGCCTTGGGAACGAGGCAATGGCATATTTGGAAGACGCCGCCAGAAAATTCTGGAAATCCTCACGCGCATAAAAAAGATTATACGCCAAAAACAGATATGTCTCCTCTTTATCTGCAACCATATCTTCCTTAATCTCTGTTCCTATATATTCAAATGATATTCTGCGAAAATCCTTACGCCCCCCTGCGAAATCCTGGCAGTAGCGAAACAGCGCTTCATTGCCGGCTATCTTAATCTCTGATATCCCCGCTTCCTGAAGTATCCTGAGCTGACGCTCGATAAGCCCTTCGCCGCCCGGTAAATATTTATCATATAATCCTTCTTCCGCCGAACGATTAAAATCGTATAGAAAGGTGTACACAGTGTTCCTCCTTTGTTCTCATTGCCAAAATTTGCTTCGTAACATTATACCATTCAAAGCCTATATTTGCAAGCAAGGGAACTACTACGAACGTATAGATAATGCATATCGTTCCCTTTTCATTGCATCAGATGCAACTTTTTATTTTTTCTCTTGCCCGATTACCGCCGCAAGCAGCTTGCCGGACGAATCCGCACCCTCCAGGCAGTTGAATGTCTCATTGAATTCCCGATATTTCGCATCATAGGAAAAGCCGGACAATTCTTCGCAAACGGCAGGCGCCAGCTCTTGCGAATTTTCTACAATCCTGCCTGGAAGCGTATCTAAGGAAAAATTAAGACCGTTTGCATGCTCAATATACTGTTCCCTGTCATACATGTATAATACCATCGGACGTTTCAGATTGGCATAATCAAATATTGTCCCCGAATAGTCCGATATCATCAAATCACTAATAATATACAGATCGTTGACCTCCGGGTAATCTGTCACATCATACAAGAACCCCGGATATTCATCGTAACAGACGCTTCCTCTCTCCATATGGTGCAGACGGCAGAGCAGTACGCAGTCCTCTCCCAGCTTGCGCCGCATCAAATCATAGTCAAGCCCGCCTGTATGCTGAAAATGATTCCCACCCAGCCAATGGTAAGGCCGCCAGGTCGGCGCATAGAGGATGACCTTCTTCCCTTCGGGGACAGACAGCTTCGCTTTTACGCGCGCAACATCCTCTTTCGTATAACGGAACAGAAAATCATTCCTGGGATAACCGCACAGAAGCAGCGCACGCTCACGTTTCTTATCACTCAGGGCATAGGCCTGGCTCATAACGTCTGAAAATACGGGCGCAGGAGACAAAAGGATATCCAACCGCCTGCCGGAACTTCTGTAATCCATATCTATCTTAGCCTTAGAGCGTTTGCCGTCGCCAGCGCCTTTAATCCCGCAGCCAATGCATTTAAGGGGCTTTCCATGCCACAGATACACCAGCTTTTGACGCCTGCCCGGCCAAATATAGCTTGGCAGTCCGGTGTTTGTAAACAAATAGGACGCCTTGGCACATAATTTCAGGTATCCGTAACTGCCTTTTTTTACTACGCTTGTACGGGGATTCCTCTGCAAGAAAGAAAATTTCTCCGGTTTTTGCACCGACCATATGAATCGGTAAGCCTTATATTCCGGCGCATTAAGCATCCGTTCATATAAGGCTTTCGGGTTACAGCTATAGCTGTTATCTTCCCCATTGTAGGACTCAAACAACACCAGGTTTTTATCCTGTCTAAGAAACGTGCGGAAAAAAACATATGCGATTCTCTTTTCCACGCGGTTGCGGACCTTTGTGATGATTGACATATCATTCCCTCTTCTCAGAGAAGCCGCCTGGTTTCTGTCAGCGGCAGTTCCCGAAATTCCTTACTGCGGCTCTTTCACAATCTGCCGATACATAATGCGCAGCGCTTCCTTTGTTACTTTTACCGGAAAATTATTTAGCCGTTCAGCATTGACGGAGGAGGATAAAATTTCTATATCTTCCTCCCCGCTCTCTATCGGATAGGGAAGCTCTAACGTATCAATCAGCCGCGTAAACCAGGCTACAGATTCCTCCGTATTTTCCTTGCCCAGCATCTGGTTCAATTCCACTAATGTCTGCAATAGGTAATCCTTGCCCCTGCTATCGGTACAGTCTTCGATATGCTCTTGCAGATAAGCCCAGGTCCCCGGCAGACAGATTGCCGCCGCATGCCCATGGGCGAATCCATACATGGACGTAATCTTGTAACTCATAGCATGCGCCGCTGTCGTCTTGGAAATGTTGATGGCGCGTCCCGCAAGGTTCGCCGCCTCCATAATCTGCCGCCAGTTTGTATTCTCCTGCACATAGCCTGGCCATGATTCGCGCACCGCTGCAATTGCCTGGCGTGCGTAACCTCTGCTCTCTTCCGTGGAATTCACCGACCAATACGATTCTATTGCCTGGCATAATGCGTCCAACATGGTCGCTTTTTTCTGGTACAGCGGCAAATGCTCTAAAAATTCCGCATGTAAAACAGCATAATCCGGGAGCAGCGACGGATGCGCCACAGACTGCTTCTCCCCCTGGTAATAGACCACGGCAAAGCTCGTAGACTCACTTCCTGTCCCGGCAGTGGAAGGTATGGCAATATGCTTGATATCGCCTGCCTTCTTTTCCTGCTTTAAATAGTTCTTATCCCTGTCCATAGGCAGAAACATCTTGATGCACTTCGCAACGTCCATAGCGCTGCCTCCACCCATGGAAAGAATCATTCCGCACCGCTCTTTCTCATACAATGCAAGTCCCGCTTCTACTTCTTCATATTTGGGGTTGGGGGAAAATTCATGGAAAAAAACGACTTTTCCCGGGAATTCCCGCCAGAACTCCTCGCCGCAATGTTTTCTTGCCGACCTTGAACAGACTGCCAGTATATTCTGAGCGCCTAAATTTTTTGCAATCTGCGCCGCCTCCTGCAAGGCTCCCGGCCCACTGACAATTTCCTGGGTTTTATAACTTTCTTTTCGCATGGCGTTCGCCCTCCCTGCGGTTTCCAAACCGCTATTTTGACGCCACCGTATCGAAATCCACCCTCTCAAAAATCTCCAGGGCGCCTCCGCGCGTGGCATTATATATTTTTACCTGTTTCCTGTCTGCATATTCCTTGAGTTTACGGTAGGCATCCAGCGAACGCAGCCTGCGCTCCTCGCCAAGCTCATACAATGTCAGATTCGGGCGGTTCGTCTTCTTGCGCACCCACTCCAAATTATATTCATCCACCGACTTACCCGTATAAGATTTCTCAAAATGGCCGGCGGTAAAGGTGTTCGTGCAATCCACGCCCAGTAAATAGATTTCCTGAAAACCCATAAAGACAGCCATTTCAATCATCAATGTCATGACGGTTGCCTGCGCCGGCACATAATATGCCAGCGGATTTCTACTGACTCTGTACTTCTGCTGGTTGATGCGGTTCAGATAGATGACTTGCTCCCCTGGATATTTGATACGCTTGATCTTCTCATATACATCTTTATTGGAAAACAACGGGCGTTCCAAAACCTTATCAAGCATTCCCTCCTCATTGATCGCATGAACTGCCACAACATCAGAGATAAAATGGTAGGTCGGCCGCCAACTGACTTTATCAAACACCTTATAAATAATATTGCAGGCAAAAGAAACCTCCCCGTTAAGCTTCTGCAAATCCTCCATCCTCAGGCTTGGCCCGTTGCCTACAAGGAAGCATCTTTGCCCATCATATTTATTCCGATAAGACAAGAGCCTCCTCGCATTCCCGCTAAATACGATTCCATGGCTTCTTAAAATCCCTATCAACCCATACCATACTTTGATTCCCTGCTTGAGTACCGTTTTTATAGACTGCTTGATATTATAAAACACTCCTCTGCCTCCACATCAGCCCTCTTTGGCAATCACCGGCTCCATCATATTTTGCACGCGCTGTAAATCTTCCAGATTATCGACTTCCGTACAAATCCTGCCCGCAACATTTAACGGATATATCTTTAATTTGCCTGAAATCTCATTCATCGCATTTTCAGCATAGACCCCGCGGGTTCCCTGCCCACAAAATACTAAAATATGCGCAAGCCACTGGGACCAGTCTTCTCTGTTCAGCTTATACAAAGGCTGGGCCGCATAAGCATTTTCAAAAAATTCTATCCCGACCTTGGTAATCCTTCCCTCCTGCACAACCGCCTTAAAGTCTTTTTCGGGCAGGGGCAGCGTCTCGTCCACCACCATCACGCTGGCCTCGCTTCCGGCGATTTCTTTCAACACGCTCTCCTCAAAGACCAAATCGCCATGCATCAGCAAAATATCGTCATCCTTAAGCACATCCTCCGCCAAGGCGATAGAATAGATATAATTTGTCTGGTCATACACCGGATTATGGCGAAACGTAAAAGAAATCTCCGGGTATCTCCCTGACGCATATTCCTGTAAATGCTCGGCAAAGGGCCCCGTAGTAATCACCACATCTGTAATCCCCACTTTAACCAGCATTTTAAGCTGCCAGTCAAGAATCGTAATTCCCGGCGCTATCTCCGCCATACATTTATTCTTCGTCTTTGTCAGCTCGCCCATACGCTTGCCAATTCCTGAATTTAAAATCAATGCTTTCATAATCTTTCCCCTATTTCAAAAATTCCATAAATGCTTCCTTATTCTGTATCGGCGTCGTAGTCGGCCTTCCCAAATCCGCCCGTGATAAAAGGTTTGTCTTGACCTCTGCAAACACTGAGCCTTTTGCTCTGGCAATCTTTTCAAATAACGAGAGCACTTCGTCCTCCGTTTCAGCCGTATAGATATTCTCATAACCGCATGCTTCGGCAATCTTAAGATAATCTATCTTCTCACTTACCGTGGGCATGCCTCCTACCGTCTCATGCGCCCCATTATTGAACAGCACATGGACAAAATTTTGAAGCTGCGCGCTGCCTGCTACCGCCAGGCTTCCCATATGCATCAATACCGCGCCGTCGCCGTCTAAACAGAACACACGGCGCTCTTTCTTCTCCCTGGCAATCCCCATGGCAATCATGGAGGAATGCCCCATAGAACCCACCGTCAGGAAATCTTTCTCATGTCCCTGTCCGCGCGCTTCCCTGGCCTCAAAAAGCTCTCTGGAAAGCTTGCCTGTCGTGGAGACAATAATATCGCGTTCATCGGTATGATCTACAAACAGCTTCACGACGTCCTCCCTGGACAATGGATAATCATTGGCATATTTGAGCTTCTCGTCCGACTCCAGCGCGCCTTTCCTCACAACCAACGCACACTGATGCCCGAGAGCAAATTCTTCCTTAATCTTGGAAAAATACTCCGCTAATTCCTCGGGCGTAGTGTCTTTCGAGATTACATAATTCTGCACGCCCAGGCAGTCCAACAACTCCCTGGTAACCTCTCCCTGATAAATATGCTGCGGCTCATCGTGAACTCCCGGCTCTCCCCGCCAGCCGACAATAAATAACGCCGGAATTGCATAGACCTTATCGTTCACCAGAGAACAGATCGGATTTACAGCATTGCCAATGCCGCTGTTTTGCATATAGACAACCGCCGGATTGCCGGTTGCCAGATAATGGCCCGCCGCCAGCCCGACCGCCGCTCCTTCATTTGCTGCAATCACATGCTTCTCACCGATACCGTAACGGCTCATCAGCGTATCGCATAAAGCCCTGAGCTGAGAATCCGGCACGCCTGTGTAAAACGATACGCCCAATTTTTCAATTTCATCTAATAAATATTTAATTTGCATTTACGATTCCTCCATATTATCGTTATACGCTATTATTTTTACCAATTACCATCATTCTCTATGCTGATTTTTAATATTCAATCAGCCAGGGAGCATGTCCTCCTCTCTGCTCTTCGGGAGGCAGCTTCTTATAATCGCCAAAATTGTGCGAAAGGTATGTTTCAATTCTCTGCGGACATTTGACGGTCAAATTCTCAAATGCAATCTCTGCGGGTTCGAGGACGTCCGCCCGCGGCACCTGAATTTTCGGCAGCCCGCCATAGCCCAGATATTGAGACGGATGATCATTATATTTGCGCATCATCCTGTCTGTCTGGCGATACAGGAAACGTTTGGATACAGGCAGCATCAGCAGATGAAGCGTATGGCGCACACAGCCATATAAGAGCCTCTTCATGCCCCGATACTCCACGCTCGTACCTGTCATGCATTTGGCAATGTACAGGTTCAGCATCCATTTCATCCTGCGGTAATGATTCTTTCGCTCCTTCTCATCGTCCGGCAAGGCGTCATAGGGGAAAATATCAATATAAATTCCAGAATGGATAGCAAGTTTCCGGCAATACTTTTCAACGAATTTCGTATTATCCTTCCTTACCTTGGCAAAATAAAAAGGAGACCCCGGCTCTGTCCGGTAAGTCTGTAAAAATAGGTCTTCCCTTAGATGCTTTTGCGCTTCGGCAAGGAATTTCTCATAATCTTCCCGCCGCATCCCGATATCCAAATCATCATCCCACGGTATGAATCCCCCATGGCGGACGGCGCCCAGCGCAGTCCCCCCCATGATAAAATAATCAATTTCAAGTTCTGCGCATACGCGTATCACGTCCGACAAAATATCCAGCAAATGCCTATGGAGCCGCTTGATGTCATATTTCTTTTGATCCTCAATCTTATGACATGAATTCCTCATACAATGGCAATACCTCCTTGGTGCTTCCCTGCATTTTAATTACCCCGTCATGGAGCCACAGGATTGTATCGCACAGCTTTCGCAGGGTATCCCCATTGTGGGACACAATGACAACTGTACGGTCCTTATCATTAATCAGTTGTTTCATCTTTTTAAAACTCTTCTTTTTGAACTTGGCGTCCCCAACGCTGAGTACTTCGTCCACCAGCATAATTTCTGTTTCCAAAATAGCTGTGATGGAAAAAGCAAGTTTGGAATGCATACCGCTTGAGTATGTCCTCACTGGACGGTCAATAAATTTCCCCAGTTCCGAGAACTCAATAATATCCGGCATCCTCTCTCTGATCTCCTCCTCGGAAAATCCTAACAGCATACCGGAAAGTAAAATATTTTCCCTCCCGGTAAGTTTCTTTTGAAATCCCACGCCAATGGAAAGCAGCGACACCGTGTGCCCATGCAGATCAATGCTGCCTTCGTCGGGGGCAAAAATCCCGGCAATGGCGCGCAGAAGCGTTGACTTACCGCTTCCGTTCTTGCCCACGATACCCATAATCTCGCCTTTCGGCACGTTAAAAGAAATTCCACGCACAGCCTCGAAAATCTCCATATTGCTCTTCTTTAACTTGAACAGACTTTGCTTGATCGACATCTTATTCAGGCAGCGATACCTGATTTTCAGGTCTTTTACCTCGATTGCATACTTTTTATCTTCCATGCCTTCACCTTCACCATCACATAATTTTCACATAACTGTTCTCATTCTTATATATTAACCGAATGCCGATTGCTGAGAATATACATCCGACCGCAAGCCAGAGGCCCAATGCCGCAAAATCCGGCTCCGTATTATACAACATACACTTGCGCAGGCTGTCAATCACAAGCGCCGCCGGGTTACACCTGAGAAGCAGCGTAACATAACCGTCTCCCAATGCCTTTCCAACCCTGGTTTCTATAGAATAGAAGATACCGCTCAGATAGAAGACAAGCTGAAGAAACACATTGATTAGGTTGCTCAAATCATCCACATATACGCCAAAATGAAGCGCAATACAGCTAAAGCCAAACGTTACCACGAATAATACCAACATACAGGGAATAATATAGAGCAGTCGATAACTTACAGGCACCAGATACAGAACCATCGCGCCTGCTACAAGCGAAAATGAAATGCACATCTTAAAAGCATTGATTAACATCTGAATGATAATCAATACGTATTTCGGCATATAGATTTTAGAGACAATAGCGCTATTCTTAGACACCATCCGCACGCTCTGTTTGATTGTCCCGGAGAAAAACCGCCAGGATGACAGACCGATAAACACAAATGCCGCAAAATATTTCTCTCCTTTGCCAAACACAATAATTGCCACAAAAGAATAGACAAGCATGAACAACAATGGATCTAAAATCCACCACAACCAGCTTAAATGAGAGTCTGCCACTTCCGCTTTCAGCCCGGACTTCGCTGAATATACGGCATATTCTCTATATTTCTTCATATCTGCCAGGAATCTTTTCACTGCTGTTTCCTCCGTACTCCATATTATAATCAATTGTATATCATATCATAAAAACACAACTGCGTCAATGAACAGGCTCTTTTCCCTCGGACCGCATGCAACAGTTCAGCCCGCGCCATTCGCAAAGACGCCTACATATATTTCAAAACGCCATGGAACGCATACATCAGAAAATAATAGCAGGATTTCAAAACGCCAAATCCCATATACCGATAAACGCCGAACTGCATTTTGGCGGATTTTAACTTATTTCTGGATTTGCCGCCCTTACTCATACGGCTTTTCAGCAAAGGCTCGTTGACGCCGTATGCTTTGCCGTATTTTTGCAGAACATTCAACCATAAGATATAATCCTCATGCAATTCGTCATGGCACATGTAGAATTCCCTCGCCACTGCCGTTTCCATCACAACAGAAGAACAATTTATGCTGTTGGTGCGAAGCAGCATCGCGTACGTGATCTCTTCCGATACGCCAATCACTTTATGCAAAGAGCTTCCGTCCAGCTTCATCAATTCCCGCCCCGTACAACAGAGCACGCATCCTGTTTCCGCCAGCCTCCTGCATTGCTTTTCAAGCTTCTTCTCCTCCCACCAATCATCTGCATCAAGAAAAGCAACGTATTTCCCCGCCGCTCGCCGAATACCAATATTCCTGCTTTCAGCAACTCCCAGATTGCGTTCATTGCGCAGCAGTATTACCCTGCCGCTATCTACATATTTCCCCGCAATCTCAGCGGTATGGTCTGTCGAACAGTCATCTATAATGAAAAGCTCTAATGGTACGTTCTGGCACAACACAGATTCTATCGCTTTGGCAATATACTTCTGTGCATTGTATGCCGGCATGATTACCGACACGACGATCTGATTCTCCATACATTTCTCCCATTGTTATAATAGTGAGTAAGAATCCGTTGGACGAGCCAGGTTCTTACTCTTTCACTGCCGTCATCTGCCCTTTATCAATTCCTTCTGTATTCTCTTTCTGGAAAATAATCTTGAACGTCATCAACATTAAACGAATATCCTGCCAGAAGGAATAGTTCTCAATATAAGTTAAATCTAATTTCAATTTATCATACGGAGTTGTATTGTACTTACCGTACACCTGAGCATACCCGGTTAGCCCCGCTTTTACTTTGAGACGGAAACTGAACTCGGGAATAATTGCCTCATATTCGTTGGCAATCACTTCCCGCTCTGGCCGCGGCCCCACAAACGACATCTCCCCTTTGAGTATATTAAATATCTGGGGAAGCTCGTCAAAATGAATTCTTCGGATGAACCGCCCTACGGGCGTGATTCTGTCATCATTCTTTTTGGCAAGCTGCGCGCCATTCTCCTCTGAGTCCATGCGCATACTGCGGAACTTGATAATCTTAAAAATTTCACCGTCCCGCGTCAACCGCTCCTGTGTGTAGAACACCGGCCCTCTGTCATAAAGTTTTATTCCCGCCGCAATCAGCAGAAGGACCGGCGATGAAATCACAATGGCAATCAGTGATAACACAATGTCCATCGCGCGCTTCACAAAACGCTGCTCAATCGTAAGTCCCTGGTTGCGTGAGAGCATCAGCGGAGAGTCAAACAGATGGATGCGTTCTGTCCCTGTCAGAATTATATCAGAAATCTTAGGCGTAATATAGGTACGCTTATTCTGGTCGAAACAGAATTTGAGGATCGGATTGCGCATCTTCGTCGGCAAATCGCAGAGCACAACCGCCTCATACTCCATAATTCTCTCATACAATGCTTTATAACCCATATACACACTGGCTGTCGCACAGACATTATACTTATCCTTGCGAGAATTGATTTTACGGATTAAATCATCGGGGGAATGCTGCCCGTAGATAACAATCATTCTTCTCGGAGGATAGAGCCTGGTATAGATAAAGCGCACCAGGTAGACCCCCGGCAGAATTACCAAAAGCTCGGCGCCCATCAGCGCAGCCATCGGATGGACAGGCATATAATTGTTGGCAATCATACAGACCTGAATATAGCCGACTACATTCGTACACAATATGGCAAGTATCTGCGACAGACAGATATCGGTAATGCGCAGATAACCAATACGGTAACCGCCATATATCCTGGTAAAAAAGTACATGATCAGCACATACATACCGATAACTGCCCAGTTACCCTTGTTCCAGAAACGATTTTCCTTCGCCAGCATCGGCGTGTAAACCAGATACCACGTGTACCCGAACATCACTGCTTCAATCAGCAGCATAACAGCATTTGCAGCTAAATTCAACAAATGCTTGTATTGCTCTCTTCTTCTCATATCTTTATCCTTTAATCAGTCTGCGGATTTTCTTCTTATCCCGCCCTTTTGTACCCATCTCGCCCAGCAGCAAATCGACTGTCTCCTCCTCTAAAATGTTGATCCGGTAAGAAACTTTTATGCTGCTGCTTTGCTGCATCATTTCTTCTATTATAATCTTTGGGTCAGAATTGTCAAACAAAAAGCTGTTTTGCCCCGCCCGATAGCCATTCGTTTTGTAACGGACAGGCGCAAGCTCTTCGCCGTCCTTACCGATCCAGATCATGCTCACATCCTTTAACAAACAGGCGCTAAACGCCGGATCCACCGTCACGCCCACAGTATCCGCGGGTATTGTCACGGTATAGCGCAAATCCTTGCCGTCTGCGGTATCAATAAAATACGAATTGTCCTCGCGAAATCCCTGTCCATCATCTACGTACACCTGTACCCGCCTGCGTTCCCTCTCAGCCAGCAGTTCGCCCAAAGGCGCGGCATGTTTTCCCATGCTGTGGTACAGGCTGCCGGGTGAAATACTGCTTCCCGCCACATAAATCTGAAACATCTTTTCCATCTGCCGATAAATTTCCTGTTGCTCCGGCGCAAGCCCAAACTCTTTATAGAAATCAAATTTCCTGCCGAATTCTGCCCGAACAGGCGCGCCTTCCAGATAATAGTGCAGCGCGCGGAATAAAATATAGTCCACAGGAACCGGAAAGAAAAACGTCCACTCATAATCCAGCACGTGGAAACGTCCATCTTCCGTCAGCAGGAGATTGGAGAAAATTAAGTCCACATCCGCCACTGCAAACGAAGGCGCATCTTCGGGAATCTGAACATCGCCAAAAACGTTGTGAAACTCCGGGGTCGCACGGAAATTCTTTGGCGCAGCGCTCTCCTGAATTCTCAGAACCGTCTTTCTCAGCATATCTGCCGCCTCCTGCGTCTTGCCCTGCGACAATAAGCGGTCCAGCTCTTCCTCCACGGTAGTCCCCTGTAAATATTCAAACGTGGCCCTGTCGTCGCCGGGCGTACATTTGTTCACCAAAAGCTGCCCCCGCTCCCGCCAGAGTTCCGCGAGCCGTCTGCCCGCCTCGGCAATATGCGCAATATGCGCTTTTCCCTCGGGGTACTCTGCCTTTTTGTATAAAATATTGTTCCCATCCCTGCCGCTGACAATCCTCGTCTGGATAGAAAATTGCCTGCTTCTGCCGCTGGAATATTTTGTATATAATATACATTCCGGCTGCCTGCTCTTTTTTTGTGCCGCCGTAACTTCCTGTCCGCCTGGTTCAACCTGGGCAGCCTGCGGATTCTCCGCCTGCGGTTTGGTAATCTCCACGAAAAAAGAGTTCGCGTACAAAGGAAACAGTCCGTCTTTTAAAATCTCGTCATAGACCTTCCCCTCATCCATCAGCACCAGTCGGTCCCGGTCAAAATTACAGATATTGCGGTTCAATTCGCCCTGCCGCGGCAGATAGCCATCTGAATAAATCACGGCTGGAAATTTGTAATCGGGATAAGGGTAATAAAACTTGTAATCGGTATAACCGCACTCTTCCATAATCTTTCTGAGCCCCGGCAGCGTAAACGTACGCACGCCAGCTGTATGCTGATAGCCCTCAAGTCCTTCAAAATACGTGCCTACATGGTCTTCACGGCATCCCGCCCAATATTTAAGCCCAAATTTATTCTCAATAGCAAGCAACAATTTCCCGCCCGGACGAACGTGTTCCATAACAGTAGTGAGAAATCCGTGGTAAGGTCTGTCCCCGCCAATATAGCCCTGCCCATACTCAAACACGCCAATCAATGTCGCATAGTCGAAATCCCGTTCCAAATCTTTCTCCACATCCTGGAAATTGCCCAGACGAATCGTAATGTTGCCGCTGTCTTTGTGACGCTGGGCATTTATCATGCTCCGCTTCTTAGACAAATCTATACAGGTGACAGACTTGGCGTCTGCCGCCGCCGCCCCAGTGACCGCGCCGCAGCCTGAGCCTACCTCCAGCACCTTAGCTCCCGGCGCAAACGGATACCAGCTCAAGATATTCTCGCGCTCATGCGCCAGATGGTACATGACCGCCCAATCCTGCTCCTTTGCAATTACATTTGGAAACTCCTTCCCCGGGCAGGACTGTACCAAATCCAGAATACGGTCCTCCACCGCCCCATCACTGTAGAGATCCTCTCCCGGATAATGAGTATCATCCAAAATGACATTTCCGATTCGCTCCATAATTTCCTCCGTTCTGTGCTGTAAGACTATACCTGTTTGAGAGAGAAATCCGCTTTTGACAACGTAAGGTTGGGGTTATAATAGGGATCTCCATGATCCATACATTCCTTCCATTTCTCTACAAAATATTTCATTTCCCGGTAATAACGCTCTATCTTCTCCGGGGAATCCTCAAGCCCACGGGACTTAGATTCATAATGGTAAAGCTGCGCATAAGGATTGTAGACCACCAGCTTGCCCATTTCCCGCACTTTCATACAGTAATCTATATCGTTAAACGCTACCACAAGCTCCTCGGTAAGTCCGCCCACCGCTTCAAATACCGACTTCTTCGTCATCATGCAGGCTGCCGTAACCGCACTGTAATCCTGCGCGCAGATAATCCTTGAAAAATAGCCGTTGGCATTGTGCTCAAACCCGATAAAGGTATGGCCGGCAATGCCGCCGAATCCCAGAACTACCCCGGCATGCTGAATCGTACCGTCCTCATAATAAAGCCTTGCGCCTACGGCGCCTACGTCTTCGCGCATACAGTAACCCAGAAGCTGCCACAGACAGTCGGGATGAATCATTTCTGTGTCGTTGTTTAAAAGCAGCAGATATTCCCCCCGGGCATGGCTGGCGCCGAAATTGTTGATCGCCGAGAAATTGAATCCCCCATCCCAATACACGACGTGGGCCTTCTCATTGTTCTCTTGCAGTTCCTTATAATATGCAAAAGTCTCCTCCAGCTCGCTGTTATTCTCGATAATAATATACTCATAATTGCGGTAGGCAGATTTCTGCTCAATGGACTGGATGCATTTGTCAAGGTCTTCGGTATGATCCTTATTGGGAATAAGGATGGAAATTAACGGCTGCTCCCGCCAATGCCAGGTTGTCCGATAAAGCCCCGGATATTCTCCCATCGTAACCTCCGCCGGCAGCCCCAGCCTGTCGTAATGCGCCTGCACAGCGCGCATTCCCGCCTCAAAGGCATACCGTTTACTCTCGGGATTCTCCGCTGTGGAATTCTCATGCGCACGCCAATGGTAGAGAACCTTGGGGATATGAACGATTTGGTCGGTTTGTTCCGTGCAGCGCAGCACGAAATCATAATCCTGGGCGCCGTCAAATTCCCCCTGTAAAAGCCCTGCACGCTCTGCCAGTGAGCGTTTCACCACAACCAGATGGCAGAAATAATTCATACTGCACAGAAGGTCGGGATTGTAATCTGATTTAAAGTGCGGCTCAAAATACCGCTTGCCGTTCATCGACACCTTGTCCTCATCGGAATAAATCAGCTCCGCCCCTGGCTGCTCCTGCAATACTTTGGCGCACTCATAAAGCGCATCCGCTGTCAACAAGTCGTCATGGTCCGCAAACACAAGGAAATCCCCGTTTGCCGCCTCTATGGCCGCATTCGTGTTATCTGAAATCCGCTGCGGGCTTTGATGGCGCACAACCCGCACCCTTTTTTCCCTCTTTTCCAGCTTATTCAGGTACTCTTCCAGCGGAGAAGGGGAACCGCTGCCATCCGACAGGCACAATTGCCAATTTTCATACGTCTGCGCCTGAATGGATTTCACCAACTGTTCCAGGTACTTGACAGGAGTCTGATACAAAGGCACCACTACCGAGAACAGGGGTTTCGTCTCCCACTGCTGTGTCCGCTGCCGTTCCAGTTCATCCCCTAAAGGCATGACGGCGCGGCGGTATTTTTCATAATCCCCCTGGGGCGCTGATTTCTGCATCAATACCTGCATGGCGCGGGTACAGAACTCCTTGCACCCATGCTGCCGCAGAAAACGCATACCTTTGCCAAGGTAACTGCTGCCCATGACATTTTCAAACAGGTAAGTGGAAACTACCGGAACCGTCAAGCTGCTCTTGCGACTGCCGCCTGCAAACTCCAAGCGCACTTTAGAAAGCCCGCGGTGGGGAAGTTTGATCTCAAAACCCGCGTCGGGAAGGCAATCCGTCTCCCGGTATACATGCGCCACATCCCTGCGCTCATGCCAGGAAATCTCACAGGGAAGTTTCCGTCCCCAGGAGCCAAAAGCTGCCACCGTAACAGGCGATTTAGAAGCCGCCCAGCCTTTCACAATGCATTGCCCTTTTTCCAGTACCGTCTGTTCTACAAACACGTCAAGTTCCCGCTGTCTCTTATACAGTTCTGAGGCCTTAAAGCTGCGGACTGCATGTTCCCCCGCCCACAGCACAAACTCCTTTCTCCGTGCAAAATCCTGCGGCAGATGCACATACAGAAAATACTCCTCCTTAATGCCTAAATCGTATATCATATAACGCTGGCGCACCTCCATGCCATCGTATATCTTTATATTGAAAGACAGCTTCTCGCCATCGAGGGTCACCGCCAGCGTTTCCGCGCCCGTCATTTGGTACTTGAAGCCCTGAATCACCAGAATTCCGGCGTCCTCTATATGAAACCTGACCTTTACTACGTTAAATTTCTCCAGCATACTCATTAATCCTCTATCTCAAACTGCGGCGTTTTTGTGAAACTTCTGCGGCAAATACCCCGTCGCCTACTCAATTTCCACAACAGATTCCAGGTCAAAATACCCTACGGTATTTTTCTCGGAAACCACGCCCAGGCTGCACACATCATACAAGCGATGATGCACCTTAAACTCCTCTTTCTCATAACCCGTGCAGCCAAACGACAGCAGATATTCTCCGCCCTGCAATGTCATCTTCTGGCTAAAACTCACCGTGCGGACGCTGCCCGCTTTCGCAGGTTCCAACATCTCTTTCTCAAGCATGGTGTTCGTACCAGTCAGCTCAATACCCATCAAATTTTTTAAGGTAAATGCAAAAATCGGCTCTGCCACATCTTCATGGAACAGCACTTTCATCTTAATTGTAAATTGCGTGCCCTTTTCAATCACATTTGACAGTTTGCCGGTCTCATCCACTATAGCAAAATCTATGATTTCCGCCTGCTTATCACCATATTCCAGGGTCTCAGGATTGATGCTGATGCGCTCCCTCCACTTCTCCCCGCAATCCGACGGCTTCCACAGCGCGGTATTTTGAAGGCGCTGGGCTTCTTTCTGTTCCACCAGCGCCATTTTATACTGGTCTACCGCCTCCTTGGGCGTGCCCTCCATAACCTTGACGCCCTTATTGAGAAGAACCGCCCGGTCACAGTACTTTGTAATGCTGCTCAAATCATGGCTGACAAAGAGAATTGTCTTGCCCAGCTCCTTAAATTCCTCAAACTTGCGGTAACATTTGGCCTGAAAAAATACATCTCCCACAGACAACGCCTCGTCCACTATGAGAATTTCCGGCTCTATATTGATTGCCACCGCAAACGCAAGGCGCACAAACATACCGCTGGAATATGTTTTGACCGGCTGATTGACAAATTCCCCGATATCTGCAAACTCTAAAATATCATCCATCTTGCCGGCAATCTCTTCACGGGAAAAGCCCATCATTGTCCCTTGCAGGTACACATTCTCGATTCCCGTATATTCCTGGTTGAAGCCCGCGCCTAGTTCCAGCAGCGCGGAAATACGCCCCGCTACCTCTACTTCCCCGCTGCTGGGGGCAATTACGCCAGTAATGATTTTGAGCAGCGTAGATTTGCCGGAACCATTGGTGCCGATAATTCCTATCGTCTCACCCTTCTTAACCTCTAAATCCACGCCCCGCAATGCCTGATGCTCCCGACAGCTTTTGCCGCGCGAAAGCCCCAGCGCATCCCGGAGCCGTGCCGACGGACTGTCATAGAGCTTATATATTTTACTAACCTGCGTTACCTTTATCGCTGTCTTACCCATATCGTCCCTTTCTATAACACATCTGCAAAATGTACTTTCAGCCGCCGGAATACCGTGACACCCAGGAAACATATGACAATTGTAAAGCACCAGAAATACAATGTCATGCCCGGATGTTCAAAGAACCATACTTTATCAATCAACGCTTCCCGGTAGCCCTGCACTATATAATAAAGGGGATTCAGCTTCATTGCTTCCATCACAACATGGGGAAGCTTCCCTTTCATATCGTCAATACTCCACATAATCGGCGTCGCCCAGATACCTATCTGCAAAGCAATGCCCACAATCTGCCTGGCGTCCGGAAAAAACACAGACACTGCGCTGGTGAGGTAGCTCATACCCAACGCCAGAACCAAAACCCCCAGGCTGTAGTAAACGACCTGCAAGACGTACAAATCTGGAAAATAGCCGTAGCAGAGAAACAATACGAGCATAAATACAACAAAAAACGCATGTACAAAAATAGAAGAAAATACTTTTACCACTGGCAATATATCAACATTGAACACTACCTTTTTCACCAGGTAATTATATTCTGTCAATACGGAAGTCCCCGCATTCACACAATCGGAAAAGAAAAACCACGGAACAATGCCCGCCACCAGCCACAGCACATACGCCACAGGCCGCTCTCCCCGGATAGGCGCCGCAGCCCCTATTGCCATATCAAATACAAACCAGTAAATCAATACGGTGACAACCGGCTGTACAAACGCCCATACCGTGCCCAGATAAGAGCCGGCAAACTTTATCTTAAAATCATTCTTTGCCAAACTCTTAATCAACGCCCGATTCTCTATCATTTCCCTTACGATGTTTTTCGATGATGCATTCATATGTGTCCTGACTTCCTTTACTGTTATCGGGCAATCACCTGCGAAAATTTTCGCTGTAACTGCCCGCTCATATCCGGCGATTATTTGCGTATGGTAACCGCCTTCTTCTTACTCCACTTGCCGAAAACCTTCTTCTTAGCAGAATCAAGCTTATAAGCGCGCACCTGCACATAATATTTATTGCCCGCTTTAAGGCCGGAAATTGTCTTTTTCGTTGACTTCGTCAATACCTTTTTCGACGATTTCATATTAGATTTGACGGAGTATTGGATCTGATAACCCTTGGCGTCGCTGACATTACGGATCACAACGTCAAGTTTGCTGCCGGAGCGTTTTTTCAGCTTTTTGAGCGATGCGTCGCCGACTTTCACCTTTGTCCACTTGGCATAAAGCGTGATATTCCCGCTTACCACATCACGGTCAAAATTCCATTTCTGCGTACAATTTTTATTACTGTACCACCCTGCAAACTGATATCCCTTACGTTTGGGATTGCCCGGCTTTGACACTTTCTGCTGCGGCCACGCCTTCTTCGCTGAGACTTTGCTGCCGCCTTTGGCGTCAAATTTCACCTTATACTGTTTCCCCTGCACCCTTACCGTAGTAACGCTGCTGTCCTTTCTCTTATTGCAGACGGCGATTGCTTTTAAGGTCACATTCTTATTAACCGTCAACGGCCCCGTGTAATGATAGCTCCTGGTAAATGATGCGGAAGGGTCTTTCCCATCCGTTGTATAATAAATGTCCGCTCCCGATGTTCCTGTCGTCATTGTCACTTTCATTCCGTCCGCCGTTTTTTTCTGCGTGATCCTGGGCGCTTCCGTAACCCGCGCCGTCATTGTCAAGGTTCCGATTTGATCTTGCGTGGAACCGAGATCCATCGTACACTTCGGCGTCAAGCCAGAATACATGGACTGTTCCCTGTGCGCGGGCGACCGGTCCATCTCTTGCGTAAGCGTAGCCTTGCTGAGGCCGAACCAGGTATAGATTTCTTCTCTGCCGCCTTGCCCGTCCTGGTCATCCCAGGTCAAGTCCACATTATACCAGGAATCGTCCAGGCAGATGGTGTTCCAGGCATGCCCTTCTTTCTTCTCCTTGCCCGAAATATCTATTCCTGTAATCCAGAGGCTTGTAACTCCGATGGTATCAATCCCCACACTGTTCATGAGCATCGCAAAAGCTTTCGTATAGCCTGCGCAGACCGTGTACGAATCACAAAAGACACTGTACGCGCTCTGATGGTACGGCGTATTGGGGTTGATAGTGTTATAAGCATGATCGTAATATACCTTGCGGACAACCAGATCATGGGCAATCTTCGCCTTCTCCAGTTCTGTCTCGCCCTTCTCCACCTTCTCCCTCATTTTATTAATTTCTGTTTTCATTTTTGTAGTCTCTGCCTTGCGCTCCATGCCATTGGCAAACTTATCGTAAACCATTGGAAATATGGCGTTGGCGCTTCTGAGATAGCCGCTGTCCAGAAAATAGTATTGAGGATTCGCATAACCGAACATGAGATAAATATTACCGGCCTTATCCGGCGTCAATCCCAATGTTAAAAACTCGATCCCCTCCGTCGCATAATAAGTATCTGTAAAACCTGTCGTCCTGTCGGTAACCCTCTGCTTCTTAGCGTTGACTGTAGACGTCAAATATCTCCTGCACTCCGCGTCCAGAAGATCCCAGAGCTTGCGCTCTTTTGCCTCCAGCCTGTTATAAATATAATTAGATGAATAAGCATCCCAGGAAGTGTTGTAAACCTGGGAACCATAAACATTGGATTCAAACTGCAATTGCCCATCCGCAGCCAAATCTTCCGTGCCGATAATCCCAATCTCCTCTGCCGCCTCATCGGAAATTTCCACAACCTCCATCTCTTGCAGGCTGTATTTCTGAGTTTCTCCCTGTCTGGGGGCATCATCAGAAGAAACGGTGGCAAAGACCTCGGCAGGGGACGCAGTCAGGAGCATAACTGCTATCAATAAAACTGACAAAAAACGTGTTTTCATATGATATCCTCCTCTTTATAAATACACTCCTCCATAACCCTCTCCCTGATAGCCGGCAATCCCTCTACTTTTCACAGCGGCTGTTCACATAATTCTCAATGCCGCCCCACACTTTATCCTTGTCAGAGAGAATCAAATCATCCTCCGTCATCCCTTCCGGCAGCGGCCAGTCTACGCCAATTTTCTCATCCTTCCACAGAAGTCCGCCCTCATCATTGGGATGATAGAAGTCTGTCACTTTGTAGCAGAATTCTGCATAGTCGGATAGCACGACGAAACCGTGCGCAAACCCCTTGGGAATAAAAAACTGTTTCTTATTCTCCGCCGACAAGGTAACGCCGTACCATTTGCCGAACGTCTCCGAACCGTCGCGTAAATCCACTGCCACATCAAACACTTCGCCGTTCACTACACGCACCAGCTTATCCTGCGGATAGTTAATCTGGAAATGCAGCCCGCGCAGCACGCCTTTCTTGGACGCAGACTGGTTATCCTGTACGAATTCACAGTCTATGCCTGCTTCCTTGAAGTCATTGTAATTATAAGTCTCCATAAAGTACCCGCGCGCATCGCCGAACACAGCGGGTTCAATCACCTTTAAGCCTGCAATCCCATTACAATTGTCTGTCACCTTAATTTTTCCCATCTCAATCTCCTCTTTATAAACATTTTTAGTTTGCAAGTTCCATGTCTCCTGCATTTTCCACAGAAAACGAGCCATATGTTACAGTCCTGCTGCAATTTCCATCAAATACTGACCGTACTCCGTCTTCATCAATGGCTCCGCCAGCCGCTTTAACTGTTCCTCGTCAATGAATCCGCGTTTGTAAGCAATCTCCTCGATGCAAGAAATATAGAGCCCCTGCCGCTTCTGGAAGGCCGACACAAAATCTGCCGCCGCAAGAAGCATATCATGGCTCCCCGTATCAAGCCAGGCAAAGCCGCGTCCCAACGTCTCCACCTTGAGATTTCCACGCCTTAAATACTCATTGTTTACACTGGTAATCTCTATCTCTCCGCGCGCTGAAGGCTTGACGTTCTTGGCTATTTCCACAACGTCATTATCATAAAAATACAGCCCTGGCACAGCATAATTGGATTTCGGCTTCTGCGGTTTCTCCTCTATGGAAATCGCCGTCCCCGCCTCGTCAAATTCTACCACGCCATACTCTCTGGGGTCTCTGACATAATAGCCAAAAATGGTAGCTCCCGGCTGGCTGTCCGTGCGATCGGCAACTGTCCTAAGCACTCTGGAGAAACTCTGTCCATAAAAGATATTGTCCCCCAGCACCAGCGCTACTGCATCTTCCCCAATAAATTCTTCCCCGATGATAAATGCATCAGCAAGGCCCCTGGGCACCTCCTGCACTTCATATACAAACCGCATACCAAGCTGGCTTCCATCGCCCAGCAAATCCTCAAATACCGGCAAATCCCTGGGGGTCGAGATAATCAAGACCTCGCGGATGCCTGCCAGCATCAACGTCGACAGCGGATAATAAATCATCGGTTTGTCATACACCGGCATAATCTGCTTAGAGATCGCCTTCGTCAATGGATACAGTCTCGTTCCGGAACCTCCGGCTAAAATTATTCCTTTCATTGATTTACCTCCAAATCATTTTCTTTGCGGGCATATACACTTCTCGTCCCTGTAGAATCCACCAGCCCATAACCAACTTGTTCCAGATAAGCGTCCATCTCAAAGGAGCTGAAGGTCACAATGTAATCAACCTTTTCCTTTGCCAGCGCCTTTGCCAGACGTTCCGGCTCATCCTTCATTCCATGGTTGACCGCCCGGATAATGGCCTTCTGCGGCCTGTATTTCTTGCCGACATTCTCATACCCTTCGGCATTGTTGTGCCTCTGGTAAGCCTTACGGCTAATGGCCCACACCAGCGTTGGATCATACAGCCTCGCCCTCGTCTGGCTCTCACTCTCAAACGCCACCACCGGATGTTCTTTCTCTTTATGCTTATCAATAATTTCACAAACCTCTATCACATCGACCGGAAGATTATATATATTTTCCGGAACCCGAATGCTTCCCTCCGTGAGAAAAGTACTCGTACCGCCGCCAAAAAGAGCCAGCAGCAACACGCAGACCGCCGCCTTTTCCCACAATTTTTTGCGCTCCATGACAGCTTTCGTACCCACCCAGGCAATCATCGGCAGAACCGGAACCGCCCAGATAAAGCGGTAATAAGTATTAATACCCGTCACTTTCCCCATCAACCGCAGCGACAATTCATTGAATATGAACAGGACGCTCAGGATTACGGAAAATATGAGACGCTTACGCCCTCTCTCATCGCCGTGGCAAAAGCCATAGACAATACAGACGAGAAACAGGGACATATACGCCGTCGGTCCCATATACGTCTCAAATACTTGCCTAACACTCTCTATACCATACATATTGTTACCTCTTAATCCATTATACTGTGGTCCTGGCCCGCTTGCAACTAACGCTACCTTATGGGGATGCGGATGCCCCTGGTATACATAAAATAAAGCATCACGTAAACAGCATTGGGCAGCACGCACCAAAATGCACGCCAAAGTATCCGCCAATTCCGCTCTGTCAGCCATTCAGCCAATACGGCAATCACCAGGATTGCCGGAACAATCACCAGTGAAGACATAGATACCGGAATACTGGAAAAACAGATGACAAATGCCAGAACCCAATGTTCCCGCCTGTTCCTATCTTTCCACAGACAGAGAATTGCATAAAAGACTGCCGGGATTACCACATTAGCGCAAAATCCTTTCGCTTCATAGCTGCGCACCAGCAGAAAATCCGATACCGTATAACCCGTATGGAATCCCAGATGCAGCACAAATACCAGTCCTGTCAGAAACAGCGCTTTTTTCTCCTCTTGCGGGAAAAGGCGCCTGCCTATGACAAACAGGACGTATGCATGCATGAGGATGCAGAGCGTACCCAGCACATAATGCTGAATAATCATACCGCCAATGCCGGTCAGCCTGCAAATAAACGCCGAATGCATGTAAAACGCAGAGAGTGCGTAACGGAAATCCAACGTTTCCTCCATAACGTTGGATTCACCATTATACACGTACATCGTATCGGTCATCGTTGTCGTATCTATTGTCCCTATATAGTAGGAAGTATCAAACCCTACATACTGCTGCGTTCCTGCAAACCAGCAGCAGAACAGTACCAAAAGAACTACTGCCAACAACAGAATCCCTTTATTCCTCCAGAGCCCGGCCAACATACTCTTTACCCATGCGCCAAGCTCCCTTCCCGCCGCCGCAAACGCATAAATATTGACTGCCGCCGCAACGATAAGCCACAAAACAACGAGTTCATGAAACGGTCTTTGCAGGAGTATCAGCGGCAGCGCCGCCATCTGAAATAATCCAAAATATACGAAGAATCCCACAAGGCCGGCCTCATACTTTCTGAACTTCAGGCGAAACAGCGTCATAAATGCAATGCCGTATATGATAAATTCTATTCCCAATAGTAAAAGCATAAGTAAGCATACTGCTGGCTGCATGATCAATTCTCCTGTTTTTTATAATTCATTCGCAATGGCATGGTAACCTATGCGCACTTCGGCGCGTATAATATCTGCCGATATTATACCATGCGTACACGGCAAATGCAAATTTATCCAGTTTTGCTATCTGCGGTACATGGTATAAAGCCTCCTCGCACTGAATCCCGGCACAAGCTGGTTCCAGGCAGTGATGCGAATCAGGCCCAGATAGCGGTCGGTATATTGGAAAGTCGCCGCCGTATCCATATGCCGGAACACCTCAAACGCTTCCTTACCCTTGATTCCCATAGGCAGTCCCTGCGCCACCTCCACCGGATGATCCTGGTAGCTGCGGATAATGAAGGCATCTACCATGGGATTGCAGGCTGCGATATAATAGCTGGCTGCAATCGCCGCCGCTTGATTGGCCTGCCCCCAGTTGGAGGAGTACCCCTGCTCTGAGAGAATTACCCGCACCGAAGAACCGTAATGCCTCTTGATATAATCTGTCAGTACATTCAGATTCTTCATCGTAATATAGGGGCTGTTCTCATCGCCTGTAATTCCGTACCCATCCCAGAAATTGGTGTACGTCAGGGGCGCGGAATACGCATGATAGGCGAGATTCCATTTCAGCCCCTTTTGTACTCTTTTCAAATGTGACACAAACGAAGAGATGGAATGCTTTACGCTGTACCCGCCTGCCACAGACGTATTCCAGAGATTATCCATACAGATGAATACATGCGCATTGGAATACTGGCTGCGCACAGCATAATACAGGGAACGGAACGCGTACGCATATACCGTAAAGTAGGAATTCTCCGACATTGCTCCCGCATAATTCCAATTGCGGGGATTATTGATTTCATTTCCCAAAACCCAGTTGGACACATAACATTTCTTAGTCCCAAATACTTTGCCCAGATAAGAGAACACCGCTTCCATCTTTTCTCTGGCCCCATTACTGCGTACATTCCAGGTATAATAAGGCGCCGCGCCTCCGATTCTCGCCCTGGAGTCAATGAGGTTCGTCTGCCCTTCCACCCAATCAAGTAAAATCTGCACAGTAACATTAATTCCCTTTTTGTTGCATTCTGATACAAGCTGCCGGTAAGAATCCATCGCACTGAAATAATACGTCTTGCCGTTATATTTATAGGCCACGGCCGGATTCGTATAAACACTGGACAACGTCAGATTTAGAAACGTATTTCTGGCATTGCAGTCGACAATTTCGTCCATGGTATTATTATAAAACTGCATACCCTTTTTTGTTTTTCCCAGCTTATATTTCGATTTGTTCCTGGCCGCCTTTTCCGGGTTTTTCACATAGGAAGGCTCGCTGACAAGATAGTATTTGCCCTTCTTCTTCACGGCAACCCCAAACATTGCCAAGGCGTACCCCTGGTTCTCCGAAGTCTTTAAGGTAAAACTGAGCTTCTTCTTTTTGTAGGCTCTTTTCGCCATCTTATAAGGCTTGCCGTTTAAGGGATTGACATAGACCAGGTAATAGCGGTCGTCTGAACTCGCCACACGCTTCTTCACGGTAGCCTTAAATTTGATTTTTCCTGTCGCTGTAGCCTTACATAACGTTATCTTAGCGTATTTTTTACTCGGCTTGCGCGTGCATTTCACCCATTTTGCATAGTACTTCTTATTACCGGTATTCCCTTTCTTCAGATAACCGACGCGCTTTCTACATTTCTTATCCTTATACCAACCGTCAAAATCATAGCCCTTGCGCGTGGGAATCGGTAAGTCAAATGTCTTAGATGTGATCTTATAGCTTTTCTTTGCTTTCTTAGGAAGTTTGCCTTTTTTTGTATCATACTTGATCTTATATGATACGGCCTGCCACCTGGCATAGAGGGTCACCGTGCCTCCCGCCTTTGTCGTAAGTTTGCTCACTTTTGCGCCGCTCTTGTAAGTCTTTCCCTTGCCGTTTTTCTGCGTATTCCAGCCCACAAACTTATAACCTTTGCGCTTGAAAGAGTTTGCCCGCAGCTTGCTCGGCGAGCCGTATACATGCTTGGAGGAAGAAACCTTGCCGCTTTTTCCACCATTGCTATTGTAGTTTACTTTATAGGAATTTCCTTTCCACATAGCGTAGAGCGTGACAGTAGACCCATCCTTTTGATTGGCAAAAGAAACGCTCTGCTGCTGTTTGTAACTGACGCCTTTGCCGTCCTTTCTCGTATTCCATCCCGCAAACGAATAGCCTGACCGCGTAAATTTATTCTTCGTTAATTTCTTGCTCTTACCGCAGGAAAATGCTTCGTCCTCCATCTTCCCGCTGCCGCCGTTGGCATGGAAGCGGACTTTATATTGTCCGCGCCGCCAGACTGCCTTGAGCACGACTACTGCGCCTTCCGCATCCGCCAGGTTCATTACTATAGAATTTTCCTGATAGATACCCACGCCCTCCTGCTCCCAGCCAATCAGCACATAGTCTTTCCTGTGGCACTCACTGCGCGGAAGCGTCAGTTTTTCATCATAAGCGACTATCTGGTCCGCTGGCGGCTTACCTTCTCCTCCGTTCAAATCAAACTGTATACGATATGTAATCGGCGTCCAGGACGCCGACAGCGTTATGTCCTCCGTCACCGGCGCGTCAAAGACATAGTAATTCCCTTCACTGTCCAACCAGCCCTGAAAGAGATAGCCCCTTTTTTCCACATCCAGGACTGCCGCCGCGTCCACAGTCTCACCATCTTTTACCTCCATGGTGAAACGCTTCTCCCCCTCCGCTGTCGTTCCTCCATCCAGTTCAAAATAGACCGTGCGCCAGTTCTCCTCATCTTCCTTTGTTTCATCGTCGTCTTTTATTTCGTCGTCTGTTTCGTTATCAACTTTTGTTTCATCGTCGTCTTCTGTTTCATCCCCTGTCTCGTTCCCCTCCTGTGATTCCTCTCCATATTGCCGTGATCCCTGCGGCAATTCCATGGCGTAGAGACTGCCTGCGTCCATGGTAAACAACAACACGGCTGCCAGCAGTATTGATAATATCCTCTTCTTATCCATATTGATCCCTTCTGTCTCTTAACACTATCCAGAATTGTTATCTGAATATCCCAAACTTCACTGCAATGTAATCCCACACAATTACCTGGCTGCTTCCATAATATCTCACCTCCTAAACGAATACCCCGCTATAGACCCGCGGGGTATGTCCTTCCATTTACTATTTTATATCAGAAAGCTTTACAATAACATAGCTATCCTGCACTGAAATATACCCATTATGCGGGTAATGGGCCATCTCTTTCGCTAATTCAATCGCCTCGTCCTGATATTCCAGCGTCCCATTTATGTCAATGCCCATGGTATTCATAATGCCGACGACACGTCCGGTGGCTCCGGCCAGGCTGGCCGGCGTATAATCCCAGGACAGAAAAGAGACGCCATACATATCTACTCTCTCAGAGGCTTCATTCAAACGCGCCTCATATCCTCCCACACAAATGATGGGAAGATTATCCGCGCCTTTCATCCTCTGAATATCTTGCGCAATCTGCCCTGCAACACGCAGATCTTCCTGATTGCGTACATCATCTGTATATAAAAGCCGCAAATTTGTGGCGACGCTAAACCAGATTGCCACAACACAGACTGCCATGACTGCCCGCCGCCCCCACAAGCATTTGCGCGCATCCTGCCTGCTCCAGATTCCATATGCAAACATGCAGCCAAACGCCGCAATGAGCTGCAAGGCAAATTGAGAGCGCACTGCCGGTTCATTGCCCATATAAATAGTTAGCAGAAAGGGTGTCAGCAGCAAACCTGCAAGCGCAAGTGTAAATACAACTTTTATAGATATTTTGTACTCCCGCTTGAAGCAGAAAGCAATCCACACAATCGCCAGGCAAACGCAAACAAGAGGATAAACGGAGCGGTATACTGCATTTTCCCAAAAGAGGACGTTCTTCACGTGGCGCAAAATATTGTGTATAATATCTGAAATAGACGCCTGACCCCAGACAATTTGCCCCTGCAAATACTGCCCCTGTCCGAAAAATATCTTCGTAATCGCCATATTTACAACATAGACGGCCGCAAATCCGCCGATCAGCCCAAGGATCGCCCATGCATATTCCCGCCATTGTTTCTCACGGTAACTTTTGGCAAAATCCATGAGAAAAACCATAATGCAAAGGCCGATATAAAACGCCACGCACCCCTGGTAGGTGCAAAAACTCCAAACTCCGAACGCCAGGCCAAAGACCGCCCAGATAACCATGCGTCCTTTTCCCCACTTATCATAAATAAGCCGGCTCAAAGCGAAAACGGAAATCACCGCATAAATCATCCCCAGCACAACTTCCGCTCTCTGCAAAGCAAAATAGAACTGCGGCATCCACACCGGACACACCGCGAAAAGCGCCATGAACAGCCCATAGGGATATCCGTCGTCCCTGCCGCTTACCGTCCAGCAAAGAAAACCAATCAAAGCGCCCAGCAGCATAAACCCCAGCAGAAATATCATCCCCGAGAGATACGGATTGTACCCGCCCGGCATCCCTATCATCTTGGAGAGGAGAAGCCCCTGCCTGCCGACAGTCTTCCACGAATCGAGCAGCGGCCCCTCCGCCACTATGATCCGCTCCGTATCAATTCCCACATTTTGTGAGAAAGCCATATGCAGATAACAAATGCATACCATAACCGCATTGACGAGCAAAGCGTTTTTATGTGTCTTCGCAAATAATTTCATATCCTGTACCATTTCCTGCACCTCTGTAAAATCTCTCATCCCACTCTCTTGATCTGTTCATCGCTGCACTCGCTGACAATATAGTGCGGCCGCTTCTTCGTCTCCACATAAGTCTTGCCGATGTACTGCCCAATAACGCCAAGGCAGAACAATTGTATTCCGCCGATAAAAATCATCACGCACATATTGGATGCCCAGCCCTGCACAGCATCGCCAAAAATAAGCCTTCTTACGACGATAAAGAGAATGGCAAGCAGGGAAATGCCGGTACACGCCACGCCCATCCAGGACGCTATGTTTAAGGGCATCTGGGAAAAGCTGATAATGCCGTCAATAGAATACTTAAAAAGTTTCCAGAAATTCCATTTCGTCTCCCCGGCAGCACGCTCTACGTTCTCAAAAGCGTACCAGTAAGTACGAAAACCAATCCAGCCGAAAATCCCCTTAGAAAAGCGGTTCCGCTCTCCCATCTCTACAATCACGTCCACCATTTCCCTCTTCATCAGGCGATAATCCCTGGCCCCGTCCACAATGTCCGCATCAGAAATTTTATTAATTAATTTGTAAAACATCCTCGCAAAAAAAGAACGGATTGGAGGTTCCCCCGCCCGGTCCACCCGCCGCGTGGCAACGCTGTCATATTCCCCGCTTTCCAAAATCTTCACCATCTTTGGCAGAAGTTCTGGAGGGTCCTGCAAATCTGCATCCATGACAGCCACATAGTCTCCCGTGGCGTTCGTAAATCCCGCATACATGGCCGCCTCTTTGCCAAAATTCCTGGAAAACGAAAGGTAACGGACATAAGATCGTTTTTCGGCAAACCCGCGTATCAATGGGAGCGTCCCATCCACAGAACCGTCATTTACAAAAAGAATCTCAAACTCATACTCCGGCATCCGCTCCACAACCTTTGCTATCTCACTGTCAAAGGCAGGCAGACAGCCCTCTTCATTGTAACAGGGAATAATCAAACTAATTTTCTTCATCTTACATACCTCTTACATTTGTCAGTTGTATCTTTAAAAGGCTACCCGCAACGCTGTATATTATTCATTTTCTGCTATGGCGCTTTTTTTGTCAAGCACAGCTTCTTCACATACGGCAGCACAAACTCCATAGTAATCGTTTCTTTCTGCACCAACAGCGCCGCCCCATAGATGCCAAAAAACACAAGCGCCGTAAATACAAGTGTCAGAAAGTTTCCCACATCCTGCAAAACCAGCCTGTGCAGCGCCACGGCGCCAGCCACAGATGGAATCAACGCCGCCACATATGGAACCATGCGTTTCATATGCCAGATTTCCTTTAAAAACTGCCACAGCACCACAGCTTCCACCAACGCCACCGCAAACTCTGCCACCAGCGTGCCAATTGTCGCTCCGCAGGAGCCAAGCGCAGGGATAAGCAGCAAATTGATGATTAAGTCTATCACACTGCCTGCAATGACGGCCTGTAGTACCTTTCTTTCTCTGCCCGTAGGCACAAGGATCTGCATGCCCAGGATATTGGACAGTCCAATAAAAATAATCGTCGGCATAATTAAACGCATGGAAACTGCCGCCGGCGCATACGCCGGGCCTGACAGAAATCCGATTCCCTCTTCCGCAAACAGCATGAAATATACGGCTAGCGGCAGCGATATCATCAACACAAAGCTCAAGGCATGGGACGTGATGCGTTTAAACTCCTTTTGCATGTCCTTTTCAATATAATAAGAAAGACGCGGCAGCAGCACCGTGCCCAGAGAGATCACCAGGCTCACCATCGCAGTTTTGACATAAACTGCAGCATTGTAATAACCGGTCTGCTCATCCCCGCTGATAAATTTCAACATTACTGTGTCCAGATTCGTATAAATACTGTTAGCCACTGTCATGGCGCAGAACACCCCGACAGGTTTGATATGGCGTTTCAGGTTATAACTGCCCATCGGCTTTAAGCTGATATATTTACCCAACCTCAAGAAATTAATCACATAAGAGCCTATGTTGGAAGTCACGGTCAGCGCGCCGTAGATGATATAATCCTCTTTCTTATGCACGAGCAGGAACATGCCCGATACCGCGATAACTTTAAAAATGAGGGAGGCCGCCGTGATGTAAGCATATTCCTCCAAAGCCGAATACAGCCAGTTCACACCGATAACGTTGAGAATAATCGCCGAACTCATCACAAAGAGCAAAGTTCTGTCCTCAGCAAATTTCGGCACCGTATAGAGGCTGATCCCAAATACGATATACACAAGCAATGTCATCGCGCAGTTAAGGATGAGAATTTCCTGTACCGTCCGCGAGAGTTTCTCCTTGTCGTCCCTCACCTGGGCGCAGGCGCGGATTCCATAAGTGGGAATCCCCAGCATCGACACCATCGAAAAATAATTGACTACCGCCAAGGCAGAAGCGACTTTACCGGTTCCCACCGGAAGGAGAATCCTCGAAATATAGGGAAACGTAATCAACGGAAAGATTACCGAGGACGCTGTCAGAATAAAATTCATAATGAAATTAAAAGTTACGGAGTGTTTCTTATTCATTTAATTCTCTCCCGCTTTTAATGCCGCGCACCACATGGGCTGCCAGCTCTGCACATTTGCATATACTGATTAATTGCGCCCCCATAAGGATCGGGTAGCCGCAGCTTAAATACATGGTATTGACTGCCGGGCATTTTGTCAAATCTACCAGCGCAATTCCGGCCGCCAGCACCAGAACACTCAATCCCAGGCCGGTAACAATCAGCCAGGCGTTCCCATGTGCAAACCTTTTCTTGCGCAAGTCACAGATTATGGCAACCGTCAGACCGATGTAAGAAATCATTCCCAGCCAAAACACTGCATCTTTGCCCGCACGGTACAAAGAACCTATGCTGTTCATTCTTTTGGAAGCCTTTCTGCTGCTATTCTCTATGTTTATCTCATCTTTTTGGCTGGTATATGTATCTATCAAACCGTTAAACTTAACATTTCCCTCTCCGGTAAATCCGCCTCTTTCTATAAGGATCTTCGCCTCTCTCTGTCCATTTACATACAATGATAAATACCAGCGGGTGTCTTTCTTCCCCTCCGCTACATCCCAGCTTTCCTTAAAATGGCAGTTTCTGGCGTCTTCCAACGCCGAGCCTTCTTTCTCAAGGTATTCATAGACATCATCGCTCTTCTCAAATTCCAGCTCATTATACCGGTTTCCCTCTTCATCTTCCACGTAGATCTGTTTCTCTATTCCGTCATATTCCGGAAAGAGTATCCAGCCCGCAATATAATGGTCATGCTTATGCCGGAAAGACGCCGCCTTATTCCGGGTAAGCTGCTCAAAATCCTGATAGTCGCCCTCATACCTTTTCCGTACAAAGGCCCTGGCGCGCGTCCTTTGGTAACTCGCCATGTATGCGATTGCATCCAGGGTACGCCCCGCCAATTCCCGGCAATGTTCCGGCGTATCAATATAATATTTTTCCGCTGTTTTAATCTCTATTCTTTCCAGCCTGCCAGATGCAAACGCAGCTTCCAGCTCTTCATAGATATTTTTATAAAATGTGTTTGCCGTCTCACAGTCTTCATAGACGCCGGCCTCCGAAAAACCTCTCACAAACGCCCAGCCCAGCCAGCCGGCTTCCACCTCCCCATCATGCGGGTTCGTATCGTATTCGCTATGATCGCTCATGGCAATCTCCAACTCTGCTCTCACACTCGCCAACGTCGGAGAAATATCATAGAGCCCGCGCAGTTGTTTCCTCGTAAGTGGAATCTTTTCATCCACCCTTCCCGATTTGATATGGGTCAGGTCATCCATAACTTCTCCATAATATTCTACAGCAGTCGCCCCATATCTCTGTATATTCAATAATTTTACCATAGAAGAGCATAACAAAATCCCCAGAATCGGAAAAAGAAGACAGAGACACCTGGGCAAAATTTTCAATTCCCGGCGTTTGCCAATCAGCAAGAAAAACATTACCAGACAGACTGTCCCGGTAAATGGCAAAACCCAGACCGTATCGCTCTTCGTTATCCACAGATATCCCAGAGAAAGCCCTGTAAAAGCCGACCATAACAAGGGTTCGCGTATACTCTCCCTGCCAATTGTGAAATACAGATGAAGCAGGCCGCCGAAAACGCAGAGCGCCAGTACTACTCCCAGACCGTTCCGGTACACCCTCTGCAACACGGTGCTGCAATAGGAAATGGGGTGGAACAACAATGCAATATAAATAATTATCACAGATTTCTTTGATGAAAATATGTTTTCCAGAGCGCTGCTAAATACCATGCACGATATGGAATATCCCAGCGTAAGCGTAAAAATATACGGCAGATGCAAGCGGTAACAAACTGCCAGAAAGATGGCAAACCCAGGTTCCTTCATAAACGTATACGAGTTAAAATCCCCGGTCCAGTCCAGTTTGGAAATAGAAAATGCCCACTCTTTCATCAGTTCGTCATCACAGGGAGAACCCTGCATCACATAGATGGGAAGCCCAATTACAAGAATCTGTTTGATGAGCGCGGCCGCCAGAAACACCAGCAAAAGTTTATGTCCTTTTAACACCGAAATTGCTTTATCCTTCATGTAACCTTTCCTTCATGTCCGTTCTTCAGTCTTAAACTCCCCGAATTAGCTTTCTATTTATGCTTAATATGCAAAATTCCGATAAAGAAGCTGCCAAATACCACTTCAATGCCAACCACCATCAAAAGCATCGCCGGAATGGTAATACGCATCATCTTCTCCGGCGACAGACCGCCAAAACCGGTTGCTCCCCAGATACAGAAAGCTGCAATTGTAATCACCACGCCGAGCAAAAACAAGATCAGTCCGATGACAACTCCCTTTTCTGTCGTAGTGTCTTCCAGCCATTTATCCAATTTGCCCTCTGTGGGAATGAAGCCGGTCACGCTGGCATAGGAACGTACAAACAGAGAAAACATCACTAAGTTAGCGCCGACCATCATACCGGCCGCCGCATACATCAACGTATGCACGCCAAGCCCTACCGAGCCAATCTGAATATTGCCAAGGCTCAACACAACCGTAAGAATCAGTCCAATGACAAACAAAATCAACCCCGGGTACATGAACAGCCAATTCGGACTGTGCATCAACAGAAATTTCAAATGCCGCCAGCCATCCGACCAGCTTCGCAGATGAGGCGCATGGGATCGTCCATCCTTCTTCAAGGTTGTCGGCACTTCCGCTATCTTTAAGTGGTTCAACGTCGCTTTTACAACCATCTCGCTGGCGTATTCCATACCGGTCGTCACCAGGCCTAAGCCCAAAATGGCTTCCCGATTATAACCTCTGAGCCCGCAATGGTAGTCGCCAATTTCACAGGGGAAAAACAGCCGGGCAATGAAAGAGAGCACCGGGTTCCCCAAATACTTGTGCAGCGGCGGCATAGCCCCCGGCTCAATTCCGCCCTTAAAACGATTTCCCATCACCAGATCATAGCCTTCCCTGAGCTTCTCCACAAACGGCATCAGATGCAGGAAATCATAACTGTCGTCTGCATCTCCCATAATTACATATTTGCCAAGGGCGCCGTTGCAGCCGCCTATCAAGGCCGCGCCGTACCCTTTTTCCTCCACTTCCACGACTCTTGCGCCGTTGTCGGCCGCAATCTGCCGGGAGCCGTCCGTACTCCCATTGTCGGCAATTACAATCTCTCCATTTACCCCGCTCTTAGCAAGAAAAGTTTTGGCCTTGCCGATACAGGTTGCCAATGTCTCCGCCTCATTGAGGCAGGGCATCAGTATTGTCAGCTCAAATTGTTCCTTCATTTGTAAACTCCTTTCCTAATACTGGTTGATGGCATATACCCATACTGCATGGATTGACACAAACGCACAGATAGCCAGTACAATGCCATTATAATATTCACGCTTTATCCTGTTTACGATCTCGCATTTTTGCTTTATCCAGATTACAAGCCTGCCGCTTCCCAAAGAATAAAGTACCGGGAACATTACCGGCGCAATATAACGGTACTGGCAGCCCTTTATGGTGTCGCTGCCCACCGCGGTGAAAGCGACATACATGGAGGTCGCCACCAGGCAGAGCACGCCGAACGACAATACAAAACAGGCAATTCTCGGAAGCATCTTCACTCTGTTGTCAAGCTCGCCTTTATCTGTAAAAGCCACTACCGCCAAAGCCGCCACCATCAGGGATGAGAAAACCGTCGGCTCTAACTCGGTAAAATAGTGCAGATAGGAGAAATAATGAACCGCCGATTTCGGCGATACATAATCTGCCAAAAACCCCAACAGCGTCTTCGTATACTCCCATGGATGGGAAAAAATATAAGAAATCTGCCCGAAAGCATCAATATCCTCCCCGCCGCGCGTATCCTGAATACCCCCGGCGTCTGGAACCGTAAACAGCATTAGCAGCTTCACACATGCCACAATGAACACACATGCCAGCACGGCAAGCATAATTTTCCTCTGCTTCGGACTTGCATATTTCTCCTTGGGCAGAAGCAGTGTGAGCAACAGCAGCGGAATATATAAAAGTTTTGGGCCCGCCCCAATGAAAAAGGCAAATATCATGCAGAGCCATTCCACCGTCGTCATCTTCTTTTCCGGCTGCTGCAATTCTCCGAAGAAGCAGCAGAAACCATAGAGAAACCAAGCCGTTATCCAAGGGTCGTAAGAGTAAGAGGACGCCATAAAAATGTTAAATGGGAGCAGCGCAATCACCGCCGCCAACATTTTGCCAGATTTCAGTTTGCGAATTGCCAGATACACTAAAACGGCGTAAAACAATAGATTGCACCACCGTCCCAGCATAAACGTCATATGATAGGGCAGATGAATCAACCTTCCCAGCCAGAGGCCGAACGCCGCCGGAAGGTAACAAAAATTTCGGTAACGCGGCCAGGTCCGCTCCGTCAACGCCGCCTTCTCAGGCTGATAACGTTCCTCTATTTCCTGATACGTTATCCGCTGGCTTTCCCTATCATAATTCTTGCGCTCAAGCGCCGTCTGCGGAAAATTGTTCATGTAATACATTTCCGCTTCTGTAATACCGGGCTTTAACACATGGGACAACAGCATAGGATGATAGTAATGCCACTCATCATCCCAGGACACGCCGCAGGACGATGGAATCGCCACGCCGTACAATGTGCCCACGCTGAGAATAACGACCAGAACCGCAATCTCCGCCTGTTTGGCGACAACCTCGCGAAAACAGACGAAAAGCGCAGCCAGCTCCACCACCACAAAGACTCCCATATACCTTCCCCAGAAAAACACATCATTCCCATAGAAAATAAAGGCAATCAGCCGTTCCAGCCCGAAGGAAAGCGCTGCCGCCGCCACAAGGATGACTGCCAGCTTCTTAAAATCTTTGGAAATTTGCGGAACATGCAGCTGCTTATTTGTGATCCACTTCATTTAACTTTTCTCCTTTGATGTAAAAACGCATAAGTAACTTCGCGAACCATACCGGCCAAAATTTCTGGAACATCGCATAATCCTCTTTGGCGCGGATATTACCCTCGCGGATAGTATTCGAGGTCTCCGAGCCCTCATGCACACGATGGCAAGTCATTGGTTTGGGGGAATACACAAATTCTCCCTTCTCTCTCGAGAGCTTCTCCCACTCCTCCCAGTCCAGGTTGCTGCGAAACTCAGAGATAAACACCGTCTTTGGGAGGCTGTCCTTCACATAAGCTACGGACCAGCAAGCCACCGGATTGCCGAACGATAACACCAACCGCTTAAAAAAGGATTTCCCCTGGAATGCCCTGACCTTTAACGGAAGCAGCAGCAATCGTTTCACTCTCAGCATCGAGCTCTTTTCCACAACCTTTCCGTTACGCAGCTCATAATAATCTGCAAAATAGATTAGCGGCTGCTTCGAGGCGTTGATTTTCTGCAACATATCCTGCGCATATTCCGGCTGGTATCTGTCGTCCTGATGCGCCAGGGTAACCAGCTTCGTCTTCGCACAATGGTAAGCAAAATTCCAGTCCCCGGCAATTCCGCCGGGTCCATCGTTTACATACAAAGGAATCTGGTACTCCTTTGCCAGATTCCGAATGTAATTATTTTCTGTGCTGGTTGCCATGATAAGATTCGTCGCAACCGTCTGTTTCTTTAATGATTCAATACATTCCCTCAGATAAGGGCTTTCCTTATAAGCGCAAATTGCAAATGTATGATCCTGTGGTTTAAACTCCATATTCTCTTCCCATTTATCCTGATAACTATCTTTGTGTGTTCTGTTCAAATACGTGTTTCTATTTATTCTGATACATATCCTCGTAATACTTCTGATAGTCGCCGCTGGTTACGTTTTTCATCCACGCTTCATGTTCAAAATACCAGGCAATCGTTTTCTTAATTCCTTCTTTGAACATGGTCTCCGGCTCCCAGCCAATTTCTGCCTTAATCTTGTCCGGCGCAATCGCATATCTGCGGTCATGCCCTTTGCGGTCTTCCACAAACGTAATCAGGTCTTTGCTCACCAATTCTCTTCTGGGGTCGCCCTCCGGAAGCATTTCCAGTAAGGTCTCGATAATAATATGGATAATCTCAATATTCTGCTTCTCGTTATGCCCGCCGATATTGTAAGTCTCTCCCAATTTCCCATGCTCCTGCACCATGTCGATTCCCTTGGCATGGTCATCCACATACAGCCAGTCCCGGACATTCTTGCCGTCGCCGTACACTGGAAGCTTCCTGCCATGCAGCGCATTGTTAATTATCAGGGGAATTAACTTCTCCGGGAACTGGTAAGGCCCGTAATTGTTCGAGCAATTCGTAATATTCGCCGGAAAATGGTAGGTATCAATATAAGATTTTACCAGGAAATCAGAGCTGGCCTTACTCGCCGAATAAGGGCTGTGCGGATCGTATGGGGTTGTCTCATAGAAATACCCCCCATCCTCCGTAAGGGAACCGTATACCTCATCCGTGGACACATGAAGAAATTTCTTGCCCTCTTTAAACGTTCCATTCTCCTGCTCCCAGGCAGCTTTGGCACAGTTGAGCACAACCGCCGTACCCAGAACATTGGTCTGCACAAATACTTCGGGGTTCTTAATGCTGCGGTCTACATGGCTTTCCGCTGCAAAATGCACGACCCTGTCGATATCATTCTCTGCAAAAATCTTGCTGATGGCCTCTTTATCACAGATATCCGCCTTCACAAACGTATAGTTTTCCCTGTCCTCTACCTCTTTCAAGTTCTCAAGGTTGCCCGCATAAGTGAGCTTGTCCACATTGATGATACGGATTTCATTATCATATTTGCGAAACATATATTGAATATAATTAGAGCCGATAAAACCTGCTCCTCCGGTAACTAAATAAGTTCTCATAATCGTCTCCTTCTCTTCTAAAATCTCAGGCATTACCGCTCAGGTATACTTTCAAAGCGTCTTTCCAGTCGGCCATGCGGAAATCACTCGTCAGTTTAATCATATAATCGTCAAGGATTGAGTAAGCCGGCCGCGGCGCCTGCCCTGGATTGCGTCGGCAATATTCTTCCGTGCTTACGCGTTCTACCACAGTATTCTTACCTGCCAGCTTAAACGTCTCCTCCGCCAAATCCGCCCAACTACAGCTTCCCTCGCAGACTGCATGGAACAAACCATAATTCTCCGTGGGCTCTAAGAAATGGATCATCTTCGCCAGTTCTGAAGCGCTGGTGGGGCATCCCACCTGATCGTCTACCACAGTTACTTTATCATGGCTCTCCGAGAGACGCAGCATTGTCTTTACAAAATTCTTACCATCTCCGTAAAGCCATGCCGTACGCAGGATAAAATACTTCCCGGCAAACGCCTTGACAAAATTCTCACCTTCCAGCTTCGTCTTCCCATAAGCGCTGTTCGGCCCCGGCGCGTCAAACTCCGTATAAGGTCTGCTGCCATTGCCGTCAAACACATAATCGGTCGATACATGAATCAGTTTCGCATCTACCTCTGATGCGGCAATGCTCAAATTCCTGGGGCCGATTGCATTGATTCTGTACGCGCTGTCCCACTGCTGCTCACAAAGATCAACCGCCGTGTGCGCCGCACAGTTAATGATAACATCCGGTTTCGTCTCACGTACCAGAGCAAGCACATCCTCCACCTTCGTTATATCAAGCGCAATCGCGCCATCGCCCGCCTGCACATCTGTATTGATAAATTCTGCCTCATTGCCATACTCCTGATTGATGGCTCGTCCAAGCTGCCCGTTACAGCCTGTAACAAGAATTTTCTTCATTTTATTACCTCCTTATAACATCCTGCCTGCCAAAAATAATATGCGCATGACGATACCGTCCAGCCGGCTCTGACGGTAGATTTGACGATTCCAGAGAATCTTCCATCTACCCGCGAAACGATTGGCCGCAAGAACTTTTTTCACCAGCGCATCTTTCTCATCATCCCCCTGATAAAGCTCTGCGAATTCACTGAGCTGTCCATAGAGCTTACCGCGGTTTTTCCTGAGATATGCTGCCTTGGAGCGGATTTCACCTATAAAACCTGCTTTGGCGCCCACGACATTGCCTCCATGCTGGCGGTACTTGATGTAGGCGTTCTTATCAAAGATGACTTTTCCTGCATATGCGGCAACCAGATAAGACCACCAATCATGCAGGATTGCGCGCTGCGGCGTCTTGGCCTTGATAATTTGCGCCATCTCGCGGTTCATCACCGTTGTACAGCCAGTACAGATACATTCCACTACAGCATTGCCAAACCCAGGCACACGCTCTCTCCTATCCTGCTTCTCCATAGGGGTTCCATCGCTGTCCACCAAAATCTTATTACTGCAATAAAGCGCGGGACCCTGCTCATGTTCCAACCTTTGCACGGCGGCTTCTACCTTTTGCTCCAGCCAGATATCATCCTGGTCGCAGAAAGCTACCATATCCGCATCACTTTTCTTGAGAAGTTCAAAGAAACTTCTGCTTACCCCCAGATTTTCTTCCAAGAAAACCTTAATATTATTATATTTTGCACCATATTCCTTTAAAATATCAGAGGTTCCGTCTTTAGAACCGTCATCCCTGATTAAAATTTCCAGATTCCCCCAGGTCTGGCGAAGCAGGCTCTCTATCTGCTCCGCCAAAAAACGTTCCCCATTGTATGTTGACATCAGAATCTGAACTTTCTTCGTTCCCATATGCTCCTGTTATTCTCCCAAACCGCTTTCCACTGCCGCTACTACTGCCTGCAATGCCTCGTCCTCGTCCTCGCCATCGCACACAAACTCAATCGTGTCACCCGATTTGATACATGCCCCGAGCACACTCAACACGCTTTTGGCGTTTGCTGTTCCCCCTTTGAAATTAAAGGTAATCAGGGCCTGGTATTTCACTGCTTCTTTACATAAAATTCCCGCTGGGCGCAAGTGCAGCCCAGTAGGATTCTTTATTGTAACTTTCTGACTAACCATACTTTTCCTCCTCAGGTCAATTTACTTCCTTTTACTTCTCTGATACCGCTAGGAGACCTAAGGCATCCTCCCAGCTTCGCTGGGTCCCTCCTTAGGTCCAGCCTCATGCCAATTCACTTCCTTGGCTGTTCTAGGAGGCATCAGGGCTCCTCCCAGCTTCGCTGGGTCCCTCCTCATGCCAATTCATAACACATTTCTCATAATTAAGTCTGCCAATGCCTGCGCATCCTTAAAAATCTCCTCCTGATCTTTGCCCTCAATCATGACCCTTACCAGCGGTTCCGTACCGGACGGACGAATTAACACTCTGCCTTCGCCGGCAAATTTCTCCTCAAGGTCATGCACTGCCTGAGCAACCTCCGGGTAATCCATAAACTTCTCTTTCTTGTGATTCGGCACTTTGGCATTCACCAATGCCTGGGGCAGTACTTCCATAATTCCTGCCAGCTCTGAAAGCGGCTTGCCGGTCTTGACAATCACTTCCAGCAAATGCAGGGCGCTCAAAAGTCCGTCCCCCGTTGTATTTTCGTCCAGGAAAATAATATGCCCAGATTGCTCTCCACCAATATTATAACCATTTTCTCTCATATTTTCCAAAACATAGCGGTCGCCCACCTTTGTCTGTTCAATATGGATGCCGCACGCTTTCCCCATCAACGTAAAGCCGAGGTTGCTCATGACTGTTCCTACAATCGTGTCTTTCTTAAGCGTACCGTTTTTCTTCATATCATTGCCAATAATCGCCATCACCTGGTCGCCGTCCACAATATTTCCCTTCTCATCCACGGCAAGCATACGGTCTGCATCGCCGTCAAAAGCGACCCCCAAATCAGCTTTCTCGTATACTACGCGTGCACGCAGCTCATCCATATGAGTAGAACCGCAGTTGGCATTGATATTGGTGCCGTCTGGATTCGTATGAATCGCCACCAAATTAGCCCCCAGCCCTTTCAATGTCTCCACCGCTGTATAATGGGAAGCTCCCTCCGCACAGTCAATGACAATCTTCATACCGCTGAGATCCACCGGAACTGTCTTCTTCATAAAGAAAACGTATTCCTCTCTGGCATCAAAACGGTAGCTGATCCTTCCAATCCCGGAACCCAGAGGCAAAGGAACGTCTTTCATACCGTTCTCAATTAATTGTTCAATCTCATCTTCCAGTTCATCGGAAAGCTTATAACCTTCCCCATTAAAAAACTTAATACCATTAAATTCCATGGGATTATGGGAAGCTGAGATTACCACTCCTGCATCCACTTTATGTTTCTTCGTCAAATATGCAATCGCCGGCGTGGGCATAACGCCCATATACACCGCATTTGCCCCTACAGAGCAAATGCCAGCCATCAGCGCATTTGCCAACATGCCGCCGGAAATTCTCGTATCACAGCCCACGATAATTGTCGGTTGATGCGCCTTTTCCTTCGTCAGCACATAAGCGCCCGCCTGTCCCAGCTTCATCGCCAATTCAATCGTAAGCTCTGTTCCTGCCACTCCTCTTACCCCATCTGTTCCAAACATTCTCGCCATGTTTCGCACCTCTGTCTTTCTTTTCTGATTATAATATTCACAATTCTATTCGCCGTCACCGGAATCTTCCTCTGTCTCATCATTTGTTCCGCTGTCTTCCCCTCCGTTGTTCTCTTCCGGGCTGTCATTCGGGTTTATTGGCTCGCTCTGTGTTTCCGCGTTCCTGTCTACAATCGTAAATTGCACGTTTACCTGTCCTATCAGCTCATATTTGTCCCCGGGAAGGGTAACGTTCAGCAATCTTGTATAACTGCCTGGCTGTAAATCTGTCACATCCAGCAACACCTCTATCTGATCCAGTGCAAGCGTCTCCATATCCTCTTCCAGCGCGCGAACAGTCATTGATACGGACTCTATATTAAACGTCAAATCATACTCATTGTTCAGCCCGCTAACTTTAATGTTGTTAGACGGGAAATCAACCGTTTTGGTTTCTTTCTGCTCTATCGTAACGGTTACAGCAATCTGGCTGGCGTTCGGTTCCACCAGAGAAATCCCCAGCTCTTCCAGATAGGGAACAATATCAACCGTACTTTCCATGTCTTCTCTGGCGCCGGTAATGTCAATGACATTTGCTGGAATATTGATGGCGTTGATTCCATTTAAAACCACAGCCCTTCCTTTTACCAGTACGGTCTCCGGTGCACATTCCACCTTGCGGAACTCATAGCCTGCCGCGGGTTCTCCGCTGACGCGGCATTGCACCGGCACGCTCTTAGTCGCCCATATCTCCGCTTTAATCGTAACTGCCGTCTGGTTCATCTCCAGAAGGTCTGAAGAAATCACAGAACCAGCCTCATCATACAGTACTGGAATTACGTTGTCGGACACGTCGCTGGAAATACCGTCTACATTGATAGACGCGCCAACACGGCTAATCTTAGACACAACGGACGCCGGGCCTGATACTTTAAGCAAGTTCGGCGTTACCTCCACACCGCCAATCGCATAGCCTTCCGCCGGCGTTCCCGTGGATTCCGGTGAAATCACAAATTTCTTCTCTAAGCGATCCTCCAACGTAATCTGCAAATTCACAGTTCTGCGCATAATCTCAATGTGCCGTTCATTTTTCTTGGCCGTTATCTCAATGGGAACCAGCTTGGTTTCCCCCTCTTGGCTCAAATCCACCTGGCTGAAATCAGCTGTTACGCTGAAATCATCTGACGCCATATCATCTACATAACTTCTGGGACCACTTATCGTAAATACTGCGATATCCGTATCCCCCACAACATTAGGCACCTTCCCCATCTCTGTGATGATGTCCTTATTGATAATCTCCACCGGAACCGAAAACGTTTTTGTGGCGTCCGGGTCTGCAACATTGACAACTACCAGCCAGATTATCACTGCAAAAAGAAGAGACAGCAGTTTCAGCCCTGGATTATTCGCCAGATGCTTCATCATTTTTTGAAACATACTTCATCCTCCTTTTCCATATTCGGAATCTTCCCACATCCATAGAGCCTTTGCGGATAAAATTCAGCTTGCCTTTCAAATATTCGGCGTCTACATTACGGTACAACTCTCCGCCGATAGCAATCGACACATTTCCGGTCTCCTCCGATACCACAATTGTCAGTGCGTCGCACACCTCGCTGATACCTACCGCGGCACGGTGGCGTGTTCCCAGCTCTTTGCTCAGTTCCATGTTGTCGGAAAGCGGCAAATAACAGGTAGCGGAAACAACCCTGTTCCCACGGACAATAATAGCGCCATCGTGCAATGGCGTATTGTGCTCGAATATATTGATTAAAAGCTGGCTGGATACCAGTGAATCCAGGGCAATTCCCGTCCTCTCATACTCGCCCAGCACAACGTCCTGTTCTATGACAATCAAAGCCCCCGTCTTGACCTTTGCCATCTCGTAAGTTGCTTTCACCAACTCACCCACAACTTTCTCACTAAACCGCTCCTGATCTTTCTGGGAGTCAAATGAGAACAGGGACATGATAAAATTACGCTGCCCCAGCTGTTCCAGGGCACGGCGCAGCTCCGGCTGAAATACAACTGCAATTGCAATTATAGCCACATTGATCGTCTTACCAACGATCCACAAGATGGTATTCATCTGGAACATCGCGCAGACCAAAATGAAAATCGCAACGACAATAATCCCTTTCAGCAGATTCCAAGCCCTGGTCTTTTTTATCCAAACTAAAATATTATAAAGCAGAAATGAAATAATAATAATTTCCACAATATCGGTTTTGGTGATCTGGGGCATTTCTATCCAGAACAGATATTTGGACGCAAATGAATTTATAAATGCGAACAATTCCTGTATCATAATTTCATTCCTTTCTGATTATTAGTGCAGGAGATTCCTGTCAATATCAAAATCTTCCTCAAGCTGCCTGCGGCTGACCGTTGTCTTTTTCGGGGTAATGCGCTTCACTCTCTTATCTTTTCTGGCAAGATAAACTTTGGGAACCGCCTTCACAAAATAATAGTATTCATCATCTTCAAATTGTACCCGTTCAATCCTGGAATAATCCAGATTATAGAAAAAGAATTCGAGAATCAGGCAGACCGCCACGGAAATTGCCGTACCAACAAGCACCCATAAGATCCTTTCCGGCATCCCCAGCAAAACATATCCTGATAAAAGAATTACCATCTGCACAAGATTACCCACTACCAGGCCTATCCTCCATGCAAAATTTACAGACTGCCTCCGTATGGCATATACCACCAGGGACGTTACAAGAAATGTTGCGATGAAAAGATACATCTCTTTATTTCCAACCAGCATCTTTAACGCCGCCGTAAACTTAGCGGTGCCCTCCCCTTCCTCCACAGAGGTAAAGTTGACAATGTTGGTTTTCACGCCTTCCACATAGAAGTACACCATCGCCCCGCTGACCACGGACAAATATGCCGAGGGCCCGTGAAGCAGTCCCTCAGAAACCGGCATTACCTGCGGAATCCTGAAAAAGCATAAGACAGGCGTAAGGATTGCCGCATATCCATGCTTCGGCGCGAATCTCCCATACAGAAAAAATAACAGTATCATCAAACACAATCCGATTGCACAAACTTCCAGCGACAATGCAGATAAATGTAGTAAAATCAGGGCGCAAGCTGCCACAACCATAATATTGATAGGCAGGAACGAACAAGCCAACGCCAGCAGCAGCGCCACCGCCGGCTGATTCAACTGCTCCCTGTAGCCCAGTTGGATATTAATCAGGAAAAACGTAACCACGCCCAGCAGGAACTTCACCCCCGCTGTGACATAGACTTCGTACCTCCCATAAAAATTCCGCAGCTTTTCTCTTATCTCCAACAAACCCGTCATGTTCAATCCTCCAAAGGCAGCGACCTTTCCTCCCTCTCTTGAAGTTTCTCTACCTTCTTCATTACAGAATGATACCCCTTAATACTGGCGGTCGCCCTCGAATAACGCCAATTATAAACGCCAAGGGCAATCACCTGATAGACTGCAATAAAGATAATGTATATTACCAGCACAAACATCCCAAGCTCCGTCAAATCCCTGTTTGACAAAATATATGTGATATTGTCCATATCATAGAGTACCCAGCACAAAAACAGGATGCCGAAGGCAATGCTTGATGTAATAAACGTCTTAATCATGCCAAGACCAACATAATCTTTGCGGTAATACTGTTTTATGGGCATATATTCCTTTCCCTCGCCCTCCTCGTAGGAGGCCATCTTCGTCATGAGGCGAATACGCTCTTCATTTAACATGTCTGCACCACCCATATTATTCAAACAGCAGATAAAACCCTGAAAATTTCTATTTTCCAAGGCCCTTGCAATCTATCAGGTGTTCTACTGCCAGCATTCTTATTTCTCCAAAAATCTCATGCGGTCCTTTTCTGAACCCTTTTTGGGTTCCTGTACTAATGTCGCAGTCGGCCGCTTCACTGCCCCACTCAAATCGCTGATTAGCCCATTTTTACATTTGCTGCAAAATCTTCCTGTGAGAATTTTAGCGCCACAATTCTCACACTCCAACGTAATCTGGGATTCTTCTGTAAAAGAGAGACGCTCCTCCCTCACCCACTGACGAATCTGCTTCGTGGAAACATCATTTTCCTCAGAAACCACACTCATGGGCGCCTTGGGATTCTCCCGCAGGAATGCCTTAACCTGCTGGAATTTGTCTTCAAGATCCCCTATACATGCGGGACACAATGGCGGCCCCTGCATATAATTGAAAAGTCTTCCACAGCCTTTGCAATTTCTAACTTCCATAGCCTCATTCCTCCTGGTAGCCTCTTCCGATGCTGACGCTCAGACAGTAGATTTCTCCTGCGCCTGACCGCTTCAACTCTCCTGCCGCTTCATTCATCGTACTTCCTGTTGTATATATATCATCAATAAGTAATATATGTTCTAATTGTACCTTATTTGACGTAGTTTTAAAAGCCTTTTTCAAATTATTTTTGCGTTCTTCGTCATTTAGTTCTTTCTGCGCCTTCGTATCCCGCACACGGAACAGGATATTTGTATATACAGGAATCCCCAGCTGCCTGCCAACCTCCCTGGCTATACATTCCGCCTGATTAAACCCGCGCCGGCGCAGCCGCCTCTTCGACAACGGTATGGGAATAAGCGCATCAATCTTTCGCTTTTTTATCCATTGCCCATATACGCGCACCAGTTCTCTGCCGTAAAACTGCGCGTATTCCTGTCTGCTATGGTATTTAAAGCGGTAAATCGACTCCTTGACCGCCCCTCGGTAGACCCAAAGCGCTTTACCCTGTGCAAAATCAAACGCATGACGCGCGCAGTCAAAACAATATTCCCTGCGCTCGTCCTCCAGGGGTTTGCCGCATTTCTTACAAGCGGGCTCCCCGACATACTCCAGTTTTCCTCTGCAATCATCGCAGACCAGCTTCGGCGGCAAAAATATGGAAGAAAGCAATATGCCGTCACAGAATGGGCATCTCGGCGGAAACAGCAAACGTATCAAATGTTTACAGTAAATCTTCATATAATTTTCTGAAAATATCTCTCTGGCAGCCTATATTTTATCATACACACGACCGCGTTTCCACCAAAATTTTCTAAAGATTTCCTTAAATGCCTAAAGAACTGCTGCATATTTCCATAATGGGCATATATATTCAGGCAACAGTTAATCGAATTCTTCCATCAAGCGGTTTTTAAGCCCTGTGTAACGCTTCCGTTCACTGATATTGCCAATCATCTCCTGAAATGTCCTATCATTGCCCACCAGCGTCACGCATCTCTTCGCACGAGTTACCGCAGTATACAGAAGGTTGCGGTTCATCAGCATACTTGGGCCTGTCAGCAAGGGAATCACTACCGCCGGGTATTCGCTTCCCTGAGACTTATGAATAGTAATGGCATAGGCCAGCTCCAACTCCTCCAACTGTTTAAATGGATAATCTACAAGCCTGCCTTCCTCGAATTCTACGGTCACAATCTCCTGGTAATCATCAATGCTGCGGATTTTACCCATGTCGCCGTTGAACACCCCCATACCCTTATCAATTGCCAGGCCATATTTGCTGCGAATTTCCCATTCCAGCTGGTAGTTGTTCTTAATCTGCATGACTTTGTCCCCCTCGCGGAATACCATATCGCCATGCTCGCGCTCTTTCTTGCCGCCGTCTTGAGGATTCAGGTACTGCTGCAAGATATGATTCAGCCTTTCCACCCCCAGAAGCCCTTTTCGCATAGGGGTCAGCACCTGGATGTCAAAAGGCTCCGCCTCCACGAATTTCGGCAGTTTCTGCTGAATCAATTGAATCACCACGCTGATAATCACATTGGCGTCAAACCGTTTGAGGAAAAAGAAATCCATGCTCTTATTGTCCAGCGCCACTTCTTCCCCGCGGTTAATCTTATGGGCGTTGACAACAATATCACTCTGCGCCGCCTGCCGGAAAATCTTGCTCAGGCGCACGACATGGAATCGTTCGGATTCAATAATATCGCGAAGCACGCTTCCCGGCCCCACGCTCGGAAGCTGATTGACGTCTCCCACCAAGATCAGCCTTGTCCCAGCCGCCACCGCTTTCAAAAGGGCATACATGAGGGAAATGTCTACCATGGACATCTCATCTACAATAATGACATCCGTTTCCAACGGATTCTGCTCATTGCGTTCAAACCCTTCATTCCCTTCCATGCCGCCGTTCAACTCCAACATTCTGTGGATAGTACGCGCCTCAAACCCTGTCGTCTCACTCATACGTTTTGCGGCGCGCCCCGTCGGAGCCGCAAGAAAGATATCCATGCCTTCCATCTCAAAATAACGGATAATCGTGTTAATCGTTGTGGTCTTTCCCGTTCCCGGTCCTCCGGTAATCACCACCAGACCGTTACGGACAGACTCCTTGACCGCCTCCGCCTGCAACCCGTCCAAATCCATGCCGGTACTCTTCTCAATAGCGCGGATGCGCGTTTCTATCTCAATTTCCGGTATATCGTAAGAAATGTCGAGCTCTCTCAACATGGACGCTGTGTTCATCTCCATATAGTAAAAATTTGACGCATAGAGGCAGCGTACTCCCTCCATCTCTTTCATCATCACTTTCCGGTCAATGGCAAGATCCATATAATGTTTCTCTATGTACTGCGCGTCAAGCCCCAACAATTCTTGCGCCCTCAGCGACAAGGTCTCCTGCGGCAGACAGGTATGCCCCTCCGCCGCTGCCTGCTGCAACGTATAGAGAATACCGCTGCGGATGCGAAAATCTGAGTCTGTGTGAATTCCAATTCTGGAAGCAATCTCGTCTGCAATACGAAAACCCACACCCTGGATATCGTCTGCCAGGCGGTATGGGTTCTCTTTTAATATTGTATAAAGTTCCTGTCCGTACGTCTGATATATTTTCACGGAGAGTGTCTGGGAAATACCATACTGCTGCAGGAACAGCATCGCCTGACGCAGCTCGCGTTTCTCTTCCACCTGGCCGGCAATCTCCATAGCTTTGCGCTCGCTGATGCCCTTAACCTCAGCAAGCCGCTCCGGCTCCTCCTCCATAATGCGGAAGGTGTCTTCCTTGAACCTGCGGACTATCCGCGAAGCCAAGGCTACACCAATCCCTTTGATAGCGCCGGAACCGAGATACCGCTCAATCGACAAAATGTCCTCCGGGGATTTGACCCCAAAGGACTGCATTTTAAACTGCCTGCCGTAAGAAGGGTGCGTGGTGTATTCCCCCGTCAGCTCTAAGGTCTCTCCTTCACTAACGCCATGGAAAATACCCACACAGGTAATCTCTTCATCCCCGCTCACAAAATTTAATACGGTGTAGCCGTTTTCACTATTCTGAAATACGATATGCTCTACATATCCACTTAATGTCTCCACATCTCTATTCTAATCCATAGTTGCGCTTCATCTGCTCATAGAGCATCTGCGCAAGTCCAAGCCCTTCGCCCTGTGCGGACTGCTCGGCAAAACTCTGGACCATTTGCTCCTTGTAATAATCCTGCAACTGTCTGGTAGAAGCAGAAACCTCCTCCGATTCGGGAATCATCTTCTGCATTGCCTTAAACATCTGTTCTGTAAAATATGCCTCAAAATCCTTACAGACATCCATCAGCTCATCTTCTGTAGCCTTGGATAAATCAGATTTCAGGGTATCCTCCAGTTGATTGGTTGTCGCGCTGCTTTTCGTGTTGGTATCATATAAAGCTCCCAACCCCTCCATTGTAAGACTCATATTCTAACCCTTCTTTCTGTCAATTACCGCTTGAGCTGATTCGCCTGGCCCAGCATATCATCCGAAGTCTGGATTGCCTTGGAATTCATCTCATAAGCCCTCTGTGCCACAATCAGGTTTACCATCTCGTCTGCCACCTGTACATTGGAGCCCTCCAGATATCCCTGACGGACAGAACTCAGAACCAGTCCCTGGGTGGTCGCCTCGTTCAACGGCTGCCCCGAGGCGTCAGTAACGCCAAACAGGTTGTTAGATAATTTGTCAAGCCCTGCCGGATTGTTGAACTGGAACAGGCCAATTGTCTGGTTCAATGCAACATAATTATTCTGGGCGTCCTTATAGCCAAATGCCCCGTCCTGGTCAACGACCATCTTGCTGGCATTCACTCCGGCAGGAATCTCAATGGGATTGCCATTCGTATCAAGCACCGGATAGCCGCTCGCCGTCACCAGCGTAAGATTGCCATTATTGCCAACGCTCAGTTTAAAATCACCATCTCTCGTATAGTATGTATTGCCGTCAGCGCCGCGCACTGCAAAGAAACCGTCTCCATCAATCGCCATCGCTGTATAGCTCTCGCTGTCAAGATGCGCACCCTGTACAAAATTAGAAGTAATGGACGCCACCCTGGTTCCCAAACCTACCTGCGCGGAAATCGGCTTCTGTTCTCCATTGGCAGTGGTCGTCCTCGTCTGTAACGTTTGGTACAGCAGGGACTTAAACTCTGCCTTCTCTGTCTTGTAGCCAGTGGTGTTGACATTTGCCAGATTATTTGCAATCGTATCTACCGCTGTCTGCTGTGAAATCATGCCGGACGCCGCCGACCATAAAGATCTCATCATGTTAAAACAACTCCTTTCTATGCCTTACCCATTGCTACGGCTTTCTCAAGCGTACTGTCTATCGTCTGAATTATTTTCTGGTTACTCTCATATGCACGGGAAATGTTAATCATCTCCACCATCTCAGAAACTACGTTCACATTGGACATCTCCAACGTTCCCTGTTCTATCCTTGCAGTAGAAGCCTGCGCCTGCCCGCCTTCCACAAGGTCATACATATTCTCGCCATACTTGGCAAGGAAATTGTAATCTGCAAAATCTACAACGCCAATCTGCCCCACCAACGCGTCGTTCTGGTACATATTGCCATTCTCATCCACGACAAGTTGTGCGTTTGGATCAATTCTTATGTAACCGGCCTGCCCTGGATTGCCCGCCTGAGCTGCCGCCTGATTCAACACATAGTCGCCGTCTTTCGTCACCAAATATCCCTCTCTGGTTACCGTAAAGGCGCCGTCCCTGGTATATTTTACGGACGTCTCCCCAGCCTTATTCGTATAGGAGATCGCGAAAAAGCCGTCTCCGTCAATCGCCATATCGTAAATATTATCGGTCACGCGGAAAGAACCCTGGTCATAATCCGTGTAGCATTCCCCAATCTTAACGCCTAGGGAAACATCCCCTATCCCCCTCGGCAGGTTGTACGCTGAACTGTCCTTAATCTTAATCGCCAGCATTTCATCGAAGGACTGGGCAGTCGCCCCTTCCTTCTTAAAGCCGTTGGTGGCTGAGTTGGCAAGATTGTTGGTGAGTACGTCCATGCGGTTCTGCTGATTAATCATACCGGTATAAGCGGTATATAATCCTTTTACCATAATCTCTGCTCCTTTTTCTGCTGATTGTCTGTTACTTTATTCCTCTTTCCTGACCGTCCCAGACAGGGACTCTACATACCTGCCTGTGCCAATCGCTACACAAGTCATGGGCTCTTCGGCCGTCATGGTGTTAATACCGGTCCTGTCCTCAATCAATTCTTCCAGGCCGCGAAGCAGCGCGCCCCCGCCTGTGAGGATAATCCCACGGTCTGCAACGTCCGCCGCAAGTTCCGGCGGCGTTTTCTCCAAAACACTGTGGACAGCTTCTACAATCTGAAGCGTCGCCTCGCGCAATGCCTCCTCCGTCTCCTCAGAAGATACGGATACCGTCTTGGGAAGCCCGGTTACCAGATTACGTCCCCGCACATCCATTGTGTCATTCTGTGCCAGAGGGAAGCATGTGCCAATCTTAATCTTAATATCCTCTGCGGTTCTCTCACCAATCAGAAGATTATGCTTCTTTCTCATATATCGGACGATTGCCTCATCAAAATCATCCCCTGCAATCTTAATGGAAGTACTTACCACTGTTCCGCCCAGGGAGATCACTGCAATATCCGCTGTTCCACCGCCGATATCCACTATCATGTTGCCACAGGGCTTCGCAATGTCAACACCCGCTCCGATTGCCGCCGCAATAGGCTCTTCTATAATCGAAACCTCACGGGCTCCCGCCTGATAAGTGGCGTCCTCAACGGCCTTCTTCTCTACTTCAGTAACGCCGCTGGGCACACACACGCTAATTCGGGGCTTGCGGAAACTTTTCTTGCCGAGAGCTTTCTGAATAAAGTACCTTAACATTTTTTCGGTCACTGTGTAGTCAGAAATAACCCCCTGGCGCAAAGGTCTTACCGCAACAATATTTCCAGGCGTCCTTCCCAGCATCAGTCTTGCCTCTTCACCGATGGCCTTAATCTTATTCGTATCTCTGTCAAAGGCCACCACGGAAGGCTCCTTTAAGACAACGCCTTTACCTTTTATATATACGAGGATGCTTGCAGTTCCCAAATCGATTCCAATATCTGTCGACATTTTGTTTGTCCCCTTTCGTTTCTCTATCTGAATATCGCTAAACGTAATAACTTTATTTTTCCATACATATTTACATTATATACAATCACAAGTGATTTTCAAAGTGTTTTTTTCAAAATATACAAAAAACTTCCATAATTAACCATTTCCATGGAATTCCTTAGGGAAGTTTATATATTTTTTATATTCTTTTGAAAATATTTTTTATTTTTTCACATAGTAGTCACATTCTCAGGTTATACTAGTACCTGTACTAGCTAACAAGCTAATATAATTTTTCATAACTCATGCTTCCCGGATTCTCAGGAATCCGGGAGGTACTCCCCGAATCCTTTGCTGTGCGGACTTGTCCGCACAGTTTTTTTGTTCTGAAGCCGGATATTCGCGCCCGCGCGGCTGCCTGGCTAAACGCCCTGTGAGTGCGTTGCTCGCGTAAAGTTTGCATACCCGTTTCATCCCTATTCTTCACTCCACCTGCACGGTCGTGGAGTCTCCTTTCTTTGCCTGTTCTATGGCTGCCGGAACCAGTTTCCTGAAATTGTCCCCGGAATGTGTGGCTCCAGTTATGGTATCTACCTGGATATCTTTCTGCCCTTCAATGAGCTGTCCGACGTACTCCCGGGTATACTGGTTGGGATAACTTCCGCATTCAGTGCCCATATTGCGCATATATTCGTTATCCCACGCCTTGATAAAACCGCTGGCATCCTTAGCGTTAAACTCTGCCGAAACAATCGTATCATCCTTTACCTGTATGCAGACATACTCTTTCCATCCATGGGAAAACTCCTTCATCTCCGCCGTATAATATCCATCTTTCATTTTATTTCCGCATCCTGCCAGCATCATACCCGAAAGCATAATAAGCGCCAGCGCTTTTATTCCACAGCTGCCGCTGCGCTTCCCCCCGCCGCTGCCTTGATGATTTTTGATATCTTTTGATTTCATTCCAGAGCGTCTCCTTTCAGTTTCACCGCCGCTACCACTTCTCCCAACTCTTCCGCCTGGGTCAGAGACAATGTCGCCGTTTCGTCCGTCTCCTGCGCAAGCTGCCGGTTTGTATTGGCAATTTCAAGAACTTTATCCGCTTCCTCCGTCACCATAGCGACGGCTTCCTTCTGTTGTTCTACCACTTGCGCCATGCTGTTGGAAATGCCGGTAAACTTCTCGGTTGCCTGATAGATTTCCCGGAAGGATTCTGCCGTGGCATCCGCCGTTTTCAAACCTCTTTCTATAGAAATATTTGCCTGCCCAATAATGCTTCCTGTCTGTTTCAAAGCGCTGGCCGTCTGTTCTGAAAGAACGCCTATCTGCTGCGCCACCACCGCAAATCCTTTGCCGGATTCACCGGCGCGCGCCGCCTCTATCGACGCATTGAGTGCAAGCAGGCTGGTCTCAGAAGAAATCTCTTCGATCAACTGGCTAATTTTAATGATTTCCTGCATATTCTCATAGATATCATGCATGGTCGTCAGCATATCGTTCATCTGCTCCTGTCCCTGATCCACTTTATCCTGCGCTCCACCCGCGCATTCTTTTACCTGCGCAGCGTTTTCAGTAATATGCCCAATCTGATCTATAATCCGCTGTATACTGCCAATCAAGCGTTCCAGCGCAACTTCCTGCTCTACAGAGCCGTCATACAGCCGCTTGGCATAGCCCGACACCTCGGAAGAATTCTCATTTACCGCCAGAGAAGAGCGATTAATCCTGTGCATCGTCTCATTGAGGGATTCTGTGATGGAATCCAACGCTTCCCGGATGGCTACAAAATCCCCGCTAAAAGAATCCGGCACTTCCTGGGAATAGTCGCCCTCAGACAAATACCCTAAGGAAGACTTAATGTCATTGATATAATGATCCATACTCGCAATAGTTTTCGCGAGAGCGCCGGTAAGAACCTGCGCTTCTTCATTCGTTTCGGCAAGCACAACTTCATCCTTAAGATTTCCCTCGGACAGAGAGGTAAGCCTGCCTGTAGCCAGGGACAGAGAGCCTGAAATGCTGTCCGCCATCCTGACAATCACATACCGCGCTGCAAGCAACAGCAATACGGCAAGAATAATACAGACAAACACAGATAAAAATAACGTCGCCTGAAATTCTCTCCTTGGGGCGTCTATCACGAGCGTCCAATTCGTTCCCGGCACCGGGGCATAAGCCACATAATGGCTGACCCCGTGCATATAGGTAGATTCAGAACCCGTCTGGAAATTAAGCATATTAGCAAAAATCTTTTTATTCTTCTTGGCATTGAAAAGCTCATAGATGTTCTCATGATTCTGCATATTTTCCGGATTCTTGTCAGCGATAATTATTCCCTCTTCGTTGATTATGTAAGAATCTCCTGTCACGCCTATGTTGATATTCGTCAGCACATCGTTCAGCAAATCGTACTTATAACTGCCCACCAAGTAGGAAACCACTTCTCCTTCCCTGCTCATGGGAAGCGCAACGCACAATTGCCAGATATCATTTTCGTAATAGGGCTCATCTATAACAATATTTTCCGTCTGTTGCAAATATGTATAATACTTTTTATCAGCAATGTTATCCGGGGCTTCTTCGTCCCCATACAGCTTCTTTCCTGACAGGTCATACCCTCCAAGCCACACAAATTCGATGCGGGTCTCACGCTCATCCAAAACATCCTGTTTCTCCTGGACGGAGCTTCCTTCTTCTCTCAGGGTCTGCTCCTGGGACAAATTTGCCATGCGGTCTGTCAACAAATGCAGGTTCGCTCCTACATTCTGGGACGAAGTCTTAGCAATCAGCTGAAGGTCCTCCAAAAGGATTTTGTCTGTTGAAATGAAACTGCTGACTATCATGATAATCGTGAGAAGGGCGCCCAGAATAATAGCAACCGACATCACATAAAATTCAATCGTCTGCTTAATTGTCCGTTTCTTTTTCATCGCTAACATTCCCTTTCTAAACTTTGTGCCTTATATTTAAATATCTTTGATAATTTGTTATATCAGTTTCCTCCTCAAGCCATATTATAACAACTTTCCTACAGATTTCCAGATGATTATTCAAACATTTATATATTCTACAATTATATATTACAAAAGTGTTCACATCACGAAATGTTATGAACACTTTGCACAAAAAATACTTTTCCCTTATTTAGAAAGATATTTGCTTACATATTGCCCGGTATAAGACCCTTCCACCTTCGCGACCTCTTCCGGCGTACCCTTAGCAATCACCTTGCCGCCGCCGTCTCCCCCTTCCGGGCCCATGTCGATAATGTAATCCGCTGTCTTGATGACGTCGAGGTTATGCTCGATGACCACAACCGTATTGCCACCCTCGGCAAGACGCTGCAAAATTTCTGTCAATTTATGCACATCGGCAAAATGCAGTCCGGTTGTGGGCTCATCCAAAATATAAATTGTCTTACCCGTGCTGCGCCGGCTGAGTTCCGTGGCGAGCTTAATGCGCTGCGCCTCCCCGCCGGACAGCGTTGTCGAAGGCTGTCCCAGCTTAATATAGGAAAGTCCTACGTCGTATAAGGTCTCAATCTTCCTGCGGATAGAAGGAACATTTTCAAAAAATGTCAACGCCTCCTCCACCGTCATATCCAGCACATCGTATATGTTCTTGCCCTTATATTTCACTTCTAAAGTCTCACGATTATATCGCTTGCCGCCGCAGACCTCGCACGGCACATAGACGTCCGGCAGGAAATGCATTTCAATCTTCAAAATACCGTCTCCGGAGCACGCCTCACACCTGCCGCCTTTAACATTGAAGCTGAAACGCCCTTTGGCATAGCCTTTCGCCTTGGCGTCCGGCGTCGCTGCAAATAAATCGCGAATCTGGTCGAACACACCGGTATACGTTGCCGGATTAGAGCGCGGCGTTCGGCCAATCGGAGACTGGTCGATATCAATCACCTTATCTAACTGCCCGATTCCCTCAATACTTTTATGTTTTCCGGGTATCACCCGGGCGCGGTTCAAATCGCGCGCCAGACGCTTGTATAAAATCTCATTTGTGAGCGAAGATTTCCCGGAACCGGATACTCCGGTGATACATGTCATCACTCCCAGCGGAATCTCCACATTGATATTTTGCAGGTTGTTCTCCTGCGCGCCTTTAATCTTGAGAAATCCTGTCGGTTTTCTTCTCGTCTCCGGCACCGGAATCTGCACCTTGCCGCTGAGATATGCCCCAGTCACAGAATCTGGACACTTCATAATATCCTTTGCTGTTCCCTGCGCCACCAGTTTGCCGCCGTGCTCTCCGGCGCCCGGCCCGATATCCACGATGTGGTCTGCCGCCAGCATCGTATCTTCATCGTGTTCCACCACAATTAAAGTGTTCCCCAGTTCTTTTAAGTTTTTGAGCGTATTCAGCAGCTTGTCATTGTCCCGCTGATGCAAGCCGATACTAGGCTCGTCCAATATATAAGCAACGCCGACGAGCCCGGAGCCAATCTGCGTCGCAAGGCGGATGCGCTGCGCCTCCCCGCCGGACAGACTTCCGGTAGCGCGCGACAGCGTCAAATACTCAAGCCCCACATCTACCAAAAATCCCACGCGTGCCCTGATTTCTTTCAATACCTGGGCGCCTATGAGCTGCTGCTGTTTTGTCAGCTCCATGCCTGACAGAAATTCCTGGAGTTTGCGGATAGACATGGATGTCACCTCATATATATTCTTCCCGGCAATTGTCACGGCGAGGGCTTCACGTTTCAGACGCTGGCCGCCGCATGTTTTACAGGGCGTCACACGCATAAACTGCTCATATTCCTGTTTCATGGTGTCGGAGCCTGTTTCCCGGTAACGCCGCTGGACATTTTTCACAAGACCTTCAAACGCCACATCATAAACGCCCTCTCCGCGCTGGCCCTTGTAGTGAACCTTTAGTTCTTTTCCACCGGTGCCATTGATTATAATATTCTGTATCTTTGCCGGAAGATTCTCATAGGGCGTCTGCAAATCAAACTTATATTCTTCAGCGAGCGCCGTGAGGATGGCGTTAGTAAAGCTGCCTTTGTCGGTGCTCGACTGCCAGCCCATCACTTGAATAGCCCCTCCGGCGAGGCTTAACGATTTATCAGGAATCATCAGATCCACGTCAAATTCCATCTTATATCCCAACCCAAAACAATCCGGGCAGGCGCCAAAAGGATTGTTGAACGAAAAACTTCTGGGCTCTATCTCGTCCACGCTGATGCCGCAGTCCGGGCAGGAAAAACTCTGTGAAAAATTGATCGGTTCCCCGCCAATGACATCCACCGTCATCAGTCCTTCGGCAAGTTCCAATACATTTTCCACAGAATCTGTGAGACGCTTTTCGATCCCCGGCTTCACCACCAGACGGTCTACCACAATCTCAATATTGTGTTTGATATTCTTATCCAGGGAAATTTCTTCTGAGAGGTCATAGATATTCCCATCTACCTGCACACGCACATAACCGCTGCGCTTGGCCTGCTCAAATAACTTTTGGTGCATACCTTTGCGCCCGCGCACCACCGGAGCTAAAAGCTGGATTTTCGTACCCTCCGGCAAAGACTGAATCTGATCTACCATCTGATCTACCGATTGCTTCTTAATTTCCTTGCCGCAGTTGGGGCAGTGCGGAATACCAATTCTGGCATAAAGCAAGCGGAAATAATCATATATCTCCGTAACCGTTCCTACCGTTGAACGCGGGTTACGGTTCGTTGATTTCTGGTCGATAGAAATCGCCGGAGACAGCCCCTCAATCTTCTCTACATCCGGCTTCTCCATCTGTCCCAGGAACTGCCTCGCATAGGAAGACAATGATTCCATATACCTGCGCTGCCCCTCGGCATATATAGTGTCAAAGGCGAGAGAAGACTTACCCGATCCGCTTAAACCCGTCAGCACTACAAATTCATTTCTCGGTATATCAACATCAAGATTTTTCAGATTATGCTCGTTGGCTCCTCTAATTTTGATATATTTTCTTTCCGCTTTTGCCATAATATAATAACTCCTTTTTCATAATATCAGATAAATTTTTACTTCTTTGGCTGTTCTCAGGGACCTAAGGCATCCTCCCACTTCGTGGGTCCCTCCTTAGGTCACTTTTACTTCCTTGGCTGTTCTCAGAGACCTAAGGCATCCTCCCAACTTCGTTGGGTCCCTCCTTAGGTCACTTTTACTTCCTTGGCTGTTCTCAGAGACCTAAGGCATCCTCCCACTTCGTGGGTCCCTCCTTAGGTCAATTCCCTCAGATTCTTTTTGAGTTCTATCATCTTGTCACGCAGCTCTGCCGCCGCCTCGAAGTTGAGCTCTGCCGCTGCCGCCTGCATTTTCTTTTGAATTTCGCCAATCAGTTTTTCCAGCTCCTTCTTGCTCATGGATTCCGGATCTTTCTCGAAGCGGTACTCCTCTTTCGCCACCTTCTTGGAAATGCTGATAAGCTCGCGGACGGATTTCTGAATTGTCTTGGGCGTAATGCCATGCTCCTTATTATATGCCTCCTGTTTACTCCGCCTGCGGTTCGTCTCGTCAATCGCTACCCGCATGGAATCTGTGATGTTGTCCGCATACATAATTACATGCCCGTCTGAATTGCGGGCTGCACGCCCAATCGTCTGAATCAATGAAGTCTCCGAACGCAGGAAACCCTCTTTATCCGCGTCAAGAATAGCCACCAGCGTAATCTCCGGTATATCCAGGCCCTCGCGCAGCAGATTAATGCCCACCAGCACGTCAAAAACGTCCAGACGCAAATCTCGAATTATCTCAGCGCGCTCTAATGTGTCTATATCTGAATGGAGATACTTCACGCGGATGCCCACCTCGCGCATATAATCTGTCAAATCCTCCGCCATCCGCTTGGTGAGCGTGGTTATAAGAACCTTATTCTTACCTGCAATCTCTTTATTAACCTCACTTATCAGGTCGTCAATCTGTCCTTCCACCGGCCTCACTTCCACTTCGGGATCTAACAGTCCGGTCGGGCGGATAATCTGTTCTGCACGCAGCAGCTCATGCTCCTTCTCATAGACGTTAGGGGTCGCTGATACAAACAGCATCTGGTCTATTTTACTTTCAAATTCTCCGAAATTCAAGGGACGGTTATCCTTCGCCGAGGGCAGGCGGAATCCGTAATCAACCAGTGTGGTTTTGCGTGACTGGTCACCCGCATACATACCCCGCACCTGCGGAATCGTAATGTGGGACTCGTCCACAATAATTAGAAATTCATCTGGAAAATAGTCAATCAACGTGTGAGGCGGTTCCCCGGGCTTAAGCCCCGCCAGATAACGGGAATAATTCTCAATGCCGCTGCAAAATCCAGTCTCTTTGAGCATTTCAATATCAAAATTCGTGCGCTCGGCAATCCGCTGCGCCTCTAACAGCTTGTCCTCGCCTTTAAAATATTTGACGCGCTCCGTCATCTCCTGTTCAATCTCAGCCGCCGCTTGGCGTATCTTTTCCGGGGCGACTACATAATGGGAGGCTGGAAATATCGCAATATGCTCTAACTGGCTCTTAATTTCTCCTGTCAACACATCAATCTCCGTAATTCTGTCCACTTCATCCCCAAAAAATTCTACACGGAATGCAGTCTCCCCAAAGTTTGCCGGAAATATTTCTACCACATCTCCTCTAACCCGAAAAGTTCCCCTCTGAAAATCCATATCATTCCTGGTATACTGAATGTCAATCAATTTGCGTATAACATCATCTCTGTCCTTCTCCATTCCCGGGCGCAAAGACAGCATCATGTTCTTGTAATCTATAGGGCTTCCCAGACCATAGATGCAGGACACGCTGGATATGATAACGACGTCTTTCCGTTCTACAAGAGCCGCGGTAGCTGACAGGCGAAGCTTATCAATCTCATCATTGATCGAAGAATCCTTGGCAATATATGTGTCGGTGGATGGCACATATGCTTCGGGCTGGTAGTAATCGTAGTAGGACACAAAATACTCCACTGCATTCTCAGGGAACATCTCCTTGAATTCTCCGTATAGCTGCGCCGCAAGCGTCTTATTATGGGCGATGACAAGGGTTGGTTTCTGCAAGGCTTGTATCACATTTGCCATTGTGAACGTCTTGCCGGAACCCGTAACCCCTAGTAAAGTCTGGAATTGATTGCCTTCCTGAAAGCCTTTCACCAGCTCGGCGATTGCCTGGGGCTGATCGCCGGTGGGCTTGTATGGGGCATGTAATTTGAAAGCATGTCCGCTTTGCGGGCTGCTTTCATGAGCAAGTAGTGAAACGGATTGCGAATTTCCTCTTTTATCTGGCATATGAAAATCCTTTCTTTCTCAAAATTGTTATGACTACTATGAGCCACAAGATTCGTGTAATTTCAAAAAAATTCGTGTAATTTTTCATTTTAGGGTTGGTCTATAGGCAAACTTTTGCAATTACACGAATGAAGGTCACAAATTTGTATTCATAGCTGTTTACAAAGTAGTCTGTTGCATATTCTGTATCATGCGATTTAATAATATCTTTTACTTATCGCACTCATAAATCAACTGATTTCTCTCCAACTCCCTTTGTAATTCTTCTACCGTTGGCAACACCGTCATATATTTTGAAGCAAATATCTGTTGACTCTCATGTAGCACAGAATATTTTACAATTGTTTCATCCTTATCCGTGCAAAAAATAATACCTATTGTTGGATTATCATCTTCTCTTCTTTTTAGATCATCAAACATCCTGACATACATATCCATTTGCCCTATATCCTGATGTGTCAGCTTTTTTGTTTTTAAATCAATAACTACGAAACATTTCAGGATATAATTATAGAAAACTAAATCAATATAAAAATCCGTTGTTTCAGTACATATTCTCATCTGTCTACCTACAAAAGAAAATCCTTTTCCCATTTCCAGCAGGAATTTCTGAAGATTATTTATAATTGCTGTTTCCAGATCACTTTCCAATTGACTGGTATTTTGAGTAACTCCCATAAATTCTAGCACAAACGGATCTTTCACAAATTCTAATACTTTATTTTCTTTATCCGGCAACTGTGTAGAAAGAATTCTTTTATAATATCCACTTTTGATATTGCGTTCCAAAACTCTTACAGACCAATTTTCAGTCATAACTTCATTTAAATAAAAATTTCTTTCCTTTTCATCGGAAATACGCATTATACTTCTTAGATGAGACCACGGGATTTTACCAGCTATTGAATATCCATATGAGTCTTCTGGAAATGTCAAATAAAATCGACGGCAATTTTTTAAATTAGCAATCGAAAATCCTGTTCCAAATTTATCTGCCAACTGGATAGATAGGTTTTTTATTAAGTAAGAACCATAGCGAGCTTTCTTTTCACCATATTGTTCTTGCTCAACAATTCTTCGTCCTACGCTCCAATACGCATATGTCATAATTCCGTTAGCGCTATTATAAGCATTTTCTCTTGCCTGCTGTAATATGAAACACACATCCGTATAAAATTGTTGCTCATCTGGTACTACTAACTCCGCTGTTTTCTGTTTTATTACTTCATTTTTTTCTTCCATACATCCTCCAATGAATTGGCTACACGCGTGTAGCCAATTCATTTTTTATTATCTCTAAATATAATTTATTACTTTATACAACACCTAACTTTCAAAAACATTTAATTATTTCTAATCAAAATGGTGTCGTCTCTCACCTTACGCCCTTTGTTTGTTAATCCCCAATATAATTCTCTATTATCATTATTCCAATAAGAATACACTAAATTTAAAGCTCGGTATTGATTCAACATTTTTTTCACGAATTGTTTGTCATCAAGGCGGCTTTCTCTCTTTCCATATAAGAATTTTACCTTTATTGCTTTTTCTACCAAAGGCTCAACAATTGATACTTCCATCATTTCAGTGGCAATCGTTATAAACAAATCCTGCAAGCTTACATTTAAACTTCCCGCCCACAATCCACTTTGGCTTTGATAATGATACTCTATCTTTACTTCGCAATCTTCAAATGCAATATCTGTTTCTTCTGTCAAAAAAGAAATCTCTTCTCTGGCCGCTTTCAAATCATCTGCTAATTTTTTATTTTCATTTTTCAGTTCCATAATTTCTCGTCTAAGTGAAGCTTCATCAAAATCAACCGCCCGCTGCCATCCTGGACGTTTTATTTCTGTTCTTGCCTTCATAATTGAGATTGCTAATTTACCAGTTAAATCCTCTGGTGTCGCCCATATACTTGCTAATCTATTTGTCATTGCTTTTGTACGAAACATTTTTAACTTTTCTATTTTACTTTTATCCGTTTCTACTTTATCCGATGCCAGTTCTATGTTTTCATCAATAGCAAATACTAAAACAGGAATACCCTGTTCAATTGCATAATCATATTCCATTTCTGTATAGCTCTTCCCTGTTCCAGGATGAATAGAACCATAACGCTTACCGATTATCAACACATAATAATCGCATAAATCTATAACCTATTTTATTACTTCAAACTGCTCTGTATCTGCTGCTACAAATGCTTCCATTCCTGCCGGAATACAGTCTGCCATAAAAAGCACATCAAGAATCTTTTTGCGCTCCTCTGTCAAATCTGCATATGTTGAACTGATAAACACTTGGTATTTCTTATTATTCATCTACTTTTTCTCCCCCTCTTTATCATTTCTGTTTACTTTTTTCTAAAACCCACATAATCTTTTTCATTAATGTTTTAAATTTCCAATTTCATATAATGCTACTTTATGTTCTTTTATCCATTACACGAATCCAGGTCACAAACTTCACCCGTCCGCCTAGTGTTATTTCGTCCATAATCCCCCATTTTGTCCACAAAACACGGTACAATCAGCACCAAATAACACGAAATAATGCGGTTTTCACCCTGTCCCCAAATTAGGACACAAAATACTCCACCGCATTCTCCGGGAACATCTCCTTGAATTCTCCGTAGAGCTGCGCCGCAAGCGTCTTGTTGTGGGCGATGACCAGCGTTGGCTTCTGCAATTCCTGAATGACATTCGCCATCGTAAATGTCTTGCCGGAACCCGTAACCCCTAGTAAAGTCTGGAATTGATTGCCCTCCTTGAAGCCTTTGACCAGCTCGGCGATGGCCTGCGGCTGGTCGCCTGTGGGCTTGTAGGGGGCTTGTAATTTGAACTCTGGCATATGAAAACCTCCAATTTGTGACCGGACACTCGAAAACAAGTTTTCTCGTTATCGCGACATTCGTCAAATGCTCCTGCAAGCAGGGCATTTTCCTCATTGTTACCGCGCAAAAAGTTTGCTTATTCGCCCGAAATTCGTGTAATTCAGTTTTCGATTCGTGTAATTTGGGCTTGCAAAGCTGGCGGATAAGCGTTAAAATAGCAATTACACGAATGAAGGTCACAAAACCGTATTTTTGAAACGAAACAACACTGAATAACACCAACCAGTACAGATAGTATTATCCAGTCATTTGGTTTTTCATTATAACACATAAGTCAGAAAAAGTACAGACCAAAATCGAACTTTTGTTCTGTACTTTTTTCATGCGATTTGATTATGCCAGTATCTTAGTTTCATGCAAGAAATTCACTGATTTGTTCTATATAATTATCTTCTGAAAAATCTGTACCGCTTTCACTTTCTCAAATCATGCCACCTTATATCGGGCAGTCCATTGTCCTCCAGCAGCTTCTTATAATGCCTCCAGTGAAAATCCTTGCTTCTCGGACGCCCATAGGTGGAACAGCAGATATAATCCAAATCCTGAAATGTGCCTGACCGCCTTCTGCGGTTCTTCTCATACACTTTTCTCTCTTCCAAAATAGCTTCAAACACATAATCCGGTATGGGGACGGTTCGGTAGCTGGACGGCGTTTTCAATCCGATTTCCTGCTTTGTAAACGTCTTAGCCGGGAAGTCCCCGGCAGTCGTGTTCGGTTTCTTGCCTAACTGCCGCTGTACCTTTAATGTCCGGTTGATATAATCTATATCCGAATATTTTACCCCATTGATTTCACACCGCCTCAATCCCAACAGCACTGCAAAAAGTACCTGCATATGGATTGGCGTTTCCCTGCTCGCTTCGATGAGCGTTAAAACCTGCTCCATATTCAACGTCTTTTGTGTGTCAATGTTCCGGGTGTGATAGGTTTTCTTCTCTACCTGCTTCGGAAGAGCTACGTCAATCGTCGGATTTCTGGAAATGATTTTCTTATTCACAACATACTGCATGGACGTATTCATCACCGTTTTTACCAATCTTGCGATAGAAACGGAAGCCGCCGCTTCTTCATAATAAAGGCTCTGGATATGGCTCCGTTTGATTTTTGTCATTTTGATGTTGCCCAGCGCGGGAATCACATGATTATTCACGATATTGGAATAAGTTTTATAAGAGCCGCTTGTAATGCGTGGCGCATCTCTTTTTCAAGCCCGAATAGCATAAAGTCTTTCACTTTTAGGCTGGTATATACCACATATATGCCGGAATATCATTCTCCCAGCGTCTTGTCCATTCCCTGCCTTCAGACGCAAAAAGCCTTTATTTTCATGAGGTTCGAGCGTTTGCCTTCATTTATTCAATTCCTTTTCCAAGTTGAAATATGGCGAGAACATTATCGAAAAAAGGAGAATGTTTCATAAACGACAAAATTTAATAGTGCCATCGTTCCGGTGTATTGCCTGGCCGCTGATTGCCGTGGTCGTTTCACTTTAACAGGTGGATACTGGAATACTATAGCCCAAAAGTAAGGCACAAGGCATTGCAAAGGTAAAATAAATTAAAAGTTCTAATGCCATTGA
>Ga0137308_100093_pt1 | contig 157851 bp, 127 predicted proteins | sample Inofrocosms_June_FD_97181 | JGI IMG/M metagenome (GOLD analysis project Ga0137308, IMG submission 97181) | Mouse cecal microbial communities from Vienna, Austria - N-Acetylneuraminic and N-Acetylglucosamine D2O microcosms_June | ecosystem: Host-associated > Mammals > Digestive system > Large... | reverse complement strand
TGCTTCTATCCGAGAAAATGAGACAGAACAGGTATCGAAACACTTCGATTACCGGAATCCCTTTTGCTTTTCCGGCATTACATTTGAAAAGAAGTTTCCCAATTTGGAATTGGGTCATAAAATTTGTGACAGAGTTAGAAATCTCATTCCCGTTTTCAGCATTATATGGTATACTTGACATGGCATAAATCTCCTTGCTGTGTGATTGTTATTCGCAATTCAATTATACCATCAAGTGGAGGTTTGTGCCTTTTTTATAGACTAAAGTATTGATTTTTCAAGGTTCAGCACACCAATCGGTGTGGGAAGTTTGAGTTAAATACATATTCATAATATTTCCACCGAATTAATTCTCACCTTTCCGTTTGCACTGCCATGATCCAGAATAAAAAAACTCACTTTTTGCATATTGAATTTGCCAGTATCATCATTACAGCGCAGTCAAGCAAAGTAATCGCCCCAAAAACATATGCCATAGCAGCTGGAAACGTATTTTGACCAATTGCCATAACCAAGATGAGAATAGTAATAACCAACATCCCCATTCCCACAACTCGGCATAGCTTTTTTTCATTGTACTTTTCTTTTTTCTGAGGACTGGCCGTATTATAGCCAGCTATCAAATTAGCCCCATGTCCAGTCAGTAAAAGAAATGTTATTAGGACAAATACAGCAAACACCACCCATATCATCCAATCTGGACCGTTAGTTATGTCTTTTAGTTTCATCCCAATTCTCCTTTCTCCTCAGATGGGTGCTTTCACATTTTTAATGTCTTATTATAGCAGATTTCCATTGGCTCTACTCAACATTTCAAGCCCATCTAATGATAGTTTTCCTTTCATCAGATGAGCCGAATTTTTCCATTATTCTTTTACAGCTCCTGCTTTGAAAAGATATGGCAGCTTAGTTTGAACATCACGGCAACCCATATAACAACGACAACCGGAGCGATACAGAGTCAGCGTCTCATAGAAATTGATACCGTCGAATACAACGCCGATATCTTCCTTCAGCTGCTTTGCAGAGGAGAGTTCCTGCCCCCAGAAGGTCACAGTTCCGTCATCCTTATGAATCAGATCCAGAATAGCATTGATTGTGGTACTCTTGCCAGCGCCGTTTTCACCGATCAGCCCCATAATCGTCCCTTTCGGAATCGAAAAAGAAGCATGATCCAATGTGAAATCCGCATATTGTTTCGTCAGGTTTCTGACTTCTAAAATGTTATCCATCATCTATTCCTCCTGATAGAACATCGTCAGCAAATCTATGGTTTTCCCCAGCGAGATGCCGCTGGTTCGGGCAATTTCCGCCGCTTCCTGCAGATGTTCTTCCATCTGCCTCTGCCGCTCCTCCTGATAGAAATCCTTGTTGTTTGCCGTGATAAAACTCCCTCGCCCCACCGTTGTTTCGATGAAGCCGTCCCGCTGCAGGTCTTCATATGCCTTCTGTACGGATGTAACGCTTACATGAATGGACTTCGCCAAAGCGCGCATGGAGGGAATGGAATCACCAGTTTGCAGCTCGCCGCTCATGACCTTCGCTTTAATCTGTGAGGTAATTTGCTCATATATTGGCTGACCTTTATTGCTGCTGATGATTATTTCCACGTTGCTCCTCCTCTCATCGTTCTAATTGTATTGATTGTATGGGCACATTATAATCAATTCATACATTTCTGTCAAGAGGGAAATATCGAAATAGCAACAAGGTCAGAAGGGAAACATCCCCCTGACCTTAGTTGCAGGCGCTATAATCATTCAATCTATACACCCGTCAATCAGATATTTTTCTGATTAGTTGAATCCGATATTGTACTGGTTCGGCTCTTCTTTCTGGCTCCCATCAGACGGAACATTTGTGCCATCGTCTACCGGCTCGTCTTCACCCTGCGGATATTCCTGCCCATCTACCCATTCCGGTACAAGTTCAGGAACACCATGCCCACCGGCTCTCTGCTGTTCAGGTTCTTCTGTTTGGTTGCCGGGAACTGAATTCTTCTGTTCATTGATCTCGGATATGATATTTTGTAGCTCCCCGAACTGGACAATTTGCCCGGATTTCATCATAATGATCTCTTCCGCGATGAACTCAACATCAGACACAATGTGCGTAGATAAGATGACCATACGTTCTTTTGCAAACGCGCTAATCAAATTCCGAAAGCGGACACGCTCCTTCGGATAGGGGTAAAAAAATACTCCCTATCTGTTTTCAATAGAGAGTATACACTGCTGCTTCCTATGATATTTCTGACAAAAAATATATTGAACCAATTTTAAAATATTTAGAAAAATGATTTTTTCTATATCTCAGTCCGCCTGCCAGATAGAATTCCGCATGGAACAACCGCTATATTCCATGCGAAATTCCATCTGGCAGGCGGACCGGATACAGCTATGAAACTTACTGAGAAATCCAAACCGTCAATGGCTCTCTCAATGCTCCAGCATATTTTCAATAAATATCCCAAACCCACTGGTAGCATCCTGGATAAATACATGGGTTACCGCGCCTATCAGCTTTCCATTTTGGAGAATCGGGCTTCCGCTCATTCCCTGCACAATACCGCCCGTTTTTTCCAAAAGCACCGGGTCAGTTACCTGGATTACCATGCTTTTATTTGCATCTCCGCTGTTCAGGTAAATTTTCTTGATTTCCGCCTGGTATTCCTGCACTTCTCCTTCTACGGCGCAGAGAATCGTGGCTGCTCCTTCCTCAACCTCCTGTTTATAGGCGATTTCTACCGGCTCTGACGCGGCGGCAATCTCTTCCATCTGTTTATTTGCAGTTCCAAAAATTCCTTCTTCTGTATTTTCACCAATCTCACCGAGTTCTTCCTCTGTCCGATAGTGAATGACGCCTGACAGCTCGCCCGGCACGCCCCGCTCTCCTTTTGTCACCGAAAGGATGTCTGCATGGTACAGGGTTCCGCCCGACAGATTCAGCAGCTCCCCAGTGTCTACGTCGCTGATTCCATGCCCCAGCGCTCCGAAATTCTTTTCCTCGTCTACATAAGTCAGCGTACCGATGCCCTGTGTATCGTCGCGGACCCAGATGCCCAGCTTGTATTCATCATTCTCTGTGTGCACCGGAGCCAGTTTCAGCGTAGTCGTTTCCCCATTCCGCTGTACCTCAAGCACAAGCTCTTCGCCCTTGCTTCCATTGATCAGCTGAGTAAGCTCTTCTTTATTCCTTACCGGGCTGTCATTGACAGAGGTAATGTAATCCCCGGACTGGACAATATTAAGCGCCGGCTCATAGTCCAGTCCATCTAAACCACGCACGGTTCCTGTACCCACCACCAGGATTCCCATGGTCTTCATATATATACCAATCGCTTCCCCGCCCGGTGTAACTTTCTTTTCTTCTACTACATTCACATGGATATCCTTGATTGGAATCACGCCAAGCAGACTGCAGCTTATCTTCACCGAACCCTGCGGAATATTGGATTCATCCCTGCCGCCCGCTTCCACTGCTTCCTGTTCTACCATAGGTAAATCCAGCTTTATTTCCCTCTGGTCTTTCCCTCTCACCACATTCAGCTCATCGGGAATGCTCCTTTTTATCAAAAAAAATCCTGTGAAAGCCATGATACACAGCAACACAGGAATAAAAATCCCAAGCTTTTTCATCACTTTTTTCACATCCTTTCTACGCTTCTAGTATGCGAAATAAAATGATTTTCAACCTTGTATTTTTTTGTCCGCCCTTCCAAATCCTTCCAAATTTATATTTGACGCCTAGCTCTTTTTCATCTGAGCCGCCAGCTCTTTCATCTCCCGCGCGCTTTTCAGCACAGTCGGAGTAATCTCTGCACCGCCCAAAATGCGCGCCAGCTCTTCCACGCTTTCTTTTTCTGACAATTTCTGTATAGACGTAAATGTAACCTGGTTTTCCACTTTCTTTTCTATTACATAATGGCTGTCAGCCATAGACGCAATCTGCGCCAGATGCGTAATACAGATAACCTGATGGCGCTTCGCCAGCACCGCCATCTTTTCTGATACCTTCTGCGCTGTACGTCCGCTGATTCCTACATCAATTTCATCAAAAATCAACGTTTCCGTGGCGTCTTTGTCCGCCAGCACTGCCTTGAGCGCCAGCATAATTCTGGAAAGCTCGCCTCCGGAGGCTACCTCATTCAAGGGTTTTACCGGCGAGCCCGGATTCGTGGAAATCATAAAGCAAATCTCGTCAATTCCCAGAAGCCCCGGAGTTTCCAAAGTCTCAAACATAATCTCAAACTGTACATCCAGAAAATTCAAATCTTCCAATGCTTCTTTTATTTTTACACTTAAATCAGACGCATATTTTTTTCTGATTTCCGACATCTTCCCAGCATTTCTTAACAGATCTGTCTCACAGAATGCAAGCTCTTTCTGAAGTTTTGCAAGGCATGCCTCATAATTTTCCAAAACATTCAGCCGTTCCTGCCGTTCCTCCTGGTATGCCAAAATTTCCGGAATCGCATTCCCATATTTCGATTTCAGATGGTTAATCAAGTCAAGCCGCTCCTCAACCCTGGAAAATTCTTGCTCGTCAAAGCTCAACCTTTCCACGTAATCCGAAAGCTCCCTGTTAAAATCATTCAGAAGGCTGTCAATATCGTAAAGCTGGTCGTTCAGCCCTGAAATCTCCCCATCCAGCTCCGCCACTGCACTCAAGCTCCGGATGGCTCTTCCCGTCATCTCGGACGCGCCTCCGTCGGGGGAAAGCAGGGCGGATATCTCTGCGGCTGCCTCTGCAATCTTCCTGCCGTTCACCATTTTCCGATACTGCTCTTCCAGGCTCTCATCCTCGCCCTCCATCAGCGCCGCAGCCTCTATTTCCTCTATCTCAAAGCGCAGGAAATCTGCCTCCTTCGCCCTTGCATTCTCATCTGTCTGCATATTTGAAAGCTCACGCTTCTGCCGCTGCCACCGCTTATAGAGCTCTTCATTTTTCTCCGCATACGGCTCCAGTTCTTCTTTGGCATACTCGTCCACAATAGCCAGGTGGTTTTTCCGATACAGCAGCGACTGATGCTCATGCTGTCCATGAATATCCAGCAGTACCTCTGCCGCCTCCCGGATTCTGGATACCGTAACAGTTTCCCCGTTTATTTTGCTGATTGTCCTTCCTTTCGCCAGCTTCCTGGAAATAATGACCTGCCCATCCTCCACGGGCACTTCAAGCTCCTCCAGACGCCGCCTGATTTTTTCATTTTCTACAGAAAAAATCAATTCCACCAAAGCGTACTCCGCATCCTCCCGGGCAAAACCTTTAAAGCCCGCCGCGCCCAGCGCCACGTTTACCGCTCCGATAATAATTGACTTTCCCGCGCCTGTCTCTCCGGTCAGGATATTCAGTCCGGTGGAAAGCTCCACATCCACCTCCTGGATTAACGCCATATTTTTCACATGAATATTCCACAACATACGATTTTCCTGCCCTCTCCCGAATCAAGTAACCGTTCCGCTTTGCCGGCTGGTTACAAAAATAACCTATACTGCCTATCTTCCTGTCATCCGATGGATCTTATCCATCACCAGCAGCGTATCGTCCACGCTGCGGATAGCGCACATCACCGTATCGTCCCCCGCGATGCTTCCCGCGACCTCCGGCCAGCGCATCGCGTCAATCGCAGCCGCCACGGCCATCGCCATCCCCGCCACAGTCTTTACCACCAGGATATTCTGCGCCATATCCATAGAGACAAAGCCATCCTTAAGCACACGCAGATACTTCTCATCCATCCCTGAACTGTGTGCAGCCATCACCGCATATTTCTGCTTCTCACCGTTCTGTGAAATCTTTGTTAATTTCAATTCCCGGATATCCCGTGAAACCGTCGCCTGCGTTACGGCAAATCCTTCCCGGTTTAGCCGTTCCGCCAGTTCCTCCTGGGTTTCAATATCATAACGGTTAATCAAGTCAATGATTTTTGCATGTCTTTCTATCTTCATCTTTACCTCCATTGGCGCACTATAGGAGATAAGCACTCCTACTGATTGCTCATTTTCTTCCTGAGCACCTCAAGAAAACTAATATTATTTATTTTCAAAAGCCTGGCATACCGTGAAGCCTTGCGTACCGTCACCTGGTCGCCGCCGCAAAGTCCCATGCAGGTATCTCCGTCAAAAGTCACCACGGCTGACTCTGAGTGCCTTCCTTCCTTCACCTCAACCGTGATTTCCACATCATCCGGCAGCACGATGCTTCTGGTATTCAGCGTATGGGGGGCGATCGGGCTAAGCAGAATCAGGGAAGCCTCCGGCGATACGATCGGCCCGCCTGCCGAAAGGCTATAGCCGGTAGAACCAGTCGGTGTAGAAATCACGATGCCGTCCGCACTGTAAGAATTCAAAAATTCCCCATTCACATAAATATTGAAATCAATGATACGTGGCTTTCCATCCCGTCCAATCACAATATCATTCAGAGCCATATCCTCCATCAATTTCTTCGACTTCCTGCATACCGTTCCCTCCAGCATCATCCGGCGTTCCGTAATAAACGCATCTCCCATCAGCCTCTCCAGAGCCGGCTGCACATTCTGCTTCTCGATTTCCGCCAGGTAACCCAGCGTCCCCAGATTGATACCCAGCAGCGGAATATCCTTTTCACTTAAATCACGGCATGCCTGAAGCAGCGTCCCATCACCACCTACTACCAGAACACACTCTATATCTTCCGGAATCTGCGCCGCGTCCGTATATTTATAGGAATGCCCTTCCCCGCACCGCACCTGTTCCTGAATCATACACGTTTTTCCCCGTGCCGTCAAATATTCCTGAACAAACCTGGCAGTTTCCAGCGCCGGGTCTTTACTATTGTTTGTAATAACATAAAAGTTCTCCATATGCGCTACCTGCCATCCAGTTCTTCATGTGCCGCGGCAACCGTTTCCTGCACGGAAAAATGCATATCCTCCCAGCGCGTGCCCTCTTCCCGTTTCTGAAGATGCAGCAGATATTCAATATTTCCCTCCGGCCCTTTGATGGGGGAAAATTCCAGATGCAAGGGTTCAAAAGAAATCTCCCGGGCATACGCCAGCACCTTACAGATTACCTCCTCATGCACTTTGCTGTCGCGTACTACGCCCTTTTTTCCTACCTTTTCCCGTCCCGCCTCAAACTGGGGTTTAATCAGGCACACGATTTGCCCGTTTTCCGTCAAAAGATTCCGAACCGGAAGCAACACTTTTGTTAAAGAAATAAAGGACACATCAATCGATGAAAATTCTACCGGTTCACTGATATCTTTCGGCTCTACATAGCGGATGTTCGTTTTTTCCATACATACCACGCGCTCATCCTGGCGCAGCTTCCAGTCAAGCTGCCCGTGCCCCACATCTACCGCATATACCTTCACCGCGCCATTCTGCAGCATACAGTCCGTAAATCCCCCTGTGGAAGAACCTACGTCCATACAGATTTTCCCCTCCAGGGAAATATCAAAATGACTCATCGCTTTCTCCAGTTTCAGACCTCCGCGGCTCACATATTTCAGAGTGTTTCCTTTTACTTCAATCTGCACGCCCTCTTTAAACATAGTGCCTGCCTTATCCTCTTTCTGGCCGTCTACATATACATTGCCCGACATGATGATGGCTTTTGCCTTTTCCCGTGACGCCGCCAGATTCCTTTTTACCAGCAGCACATCCAAACGCTCCTTCATGTTATCTCCTTATCTATAAAATCGTCCGCGCTTTCACAAACAGCGTCAATCGCTGTTTCCAATATATTCTGCAAGAATCCTCTTCTCGATAGACTCCGCGTCTATACCTGCCTCTTTTTTCAAGATTTCCACATTTCCGTGTTCGATATAATCGTCCGGAAGCGCTACCTGTATGATCCGCGCCCTGCTGCCGATTTCATGCAGGTAATCCAGCACATGCTCCCCAAAACCGCCGCACCGCACATTTTCTTCCAGTGTAACAATCAAACGATGCTCCTGTTCCAGCTCACGCAGCAGATCCTCGTCAATTGGTTTCACAAACCTCGCATTTACCAGAGAGCATGGGTAACCAAGCTTTTTCAGGTACAGGCGCACTTCATGAGCCGTCTTTACCATGCTTCCCACCGCCAGCAGAAGGATTCCTTCTTCATCAAACAGTACCTCGCTTTTCCCGTATACCATCGGCGCACGGAATTCCTGCAGGCCGTCATACGCCTCACCCCGCGGATAACGCAGGGCAATCGGCCCTGTATACTCCACGGCAAACTTCATCATATCTGAAAGCTCCCACTTATTTTTCGGAGCCATCACACACATATTCGGAATCGTAGAAAGGTAAGATAAATCAAAAATACCCTGATGTGTCTCCCCGTCGCTGCCTACCAGTCCCGCCCTGTCGATGGCAAATACCACATGCAGGTTCTGGATGCACACATCATGCAGCACCTGGTCATATGCCCTCTGCAGGAAGGAAGAATACACGGCAACTACCGGGGTAAGCCCCGCCGCCGCCAATCCTGCCGCAAACGTAACCGCATGTGCTTCCGCGATGCCCACGTCAAAAAACCTGTCCGGGAACATATTGGAAAACCGCTTCAGCCCCGTGCCGTCAGGCATCGCTGCCGTGATAGCTGCCACATTCGGATACCTATCCCCAAATTTCCGCATCACCGTAGAAAAAATATCCGTATAGTTTGGTTTTACCCGTTTCTTTTTGGGAAGCCCCGTCTCTATCTCAAAAGGCTCCGCCCCATGAAACCGCGCCGGATGGCGTTCTGCCAGGACATATCCCTTTCCTTTTTTCGTAAGCACATGTACCAGTACCGCGCCGTCCAGCTTCTTAGCTTCCTGGAATACACGGCACATCTGCTGGATATTGTGCCCGTCCACAGGTCCCAGATACGTAATTCCCATGTTTTCAAACAGCATTCCCGGAATAAAAAGCTGCTTGATGCCGTTCTTTGTCTTATGGATATGCTTCACAAATCTCTCGCCATATACCGGAATTTTATTCAAAACATTTGTAATTCCCGTTTTCAGCCCGGTATACGCTTCATTTGTCCGCAGTTCGCCCAGATACGTAGACATGCCTCCCACATTTTCCGAAATGGACATATTATTATCATTCAGGACGATAATAAAATTCGATTTCACCCGGGAAGCATTATTCAGCGCCTCGTACGCCATCCCTCCCGTCAGGGAACCATCGCCGATAACTGACAGCACATGATATTGTTCCCCCAGAATATCCCTGGCGCGCACATATCCCAGCCCTGCCGAAATAGATGTAGAACTGTGGCCCGTGTCAAAAGCATCGCAGCTGCTCTCCTTCCTCTTCGGAAACCCGCTCATGCCTCCGTATTTACGCAGGCTGTCAAACCCGTCCCGCCGTCCGGTCAGCAGTTTATGCGTATACGCCTGATGCCCCACATCCCAGATCATCTTATCCTCGGGAAGTTCGAATACGAGATGCAGCGCCATCGTCAGCTCCACCACTCCCAGATTCGAAGCCAGATGCCCGCCCGAAACACTGATTTTCTGCATCAGAAATTCCCGGATTTCATCTGCAAGTACAAGAAGCTCCCCTTTATCCAGTTTTTTAATATCGTTCGCCTGATTTATCTTTTCTAAAACCATACTTTCTACCCTCCGCCGCCTCCCGGCAGCCGGCTATCGCCTTCGGTATGCCTTATATATGCTATTTTCTGCGGTCTATCAAAGACAGTACCAATTCCCTCAAAAATTCATTCTCCGCCTTCAGCCTGTCTAACCCTGCAATTGCATCTTTCGAAATGCGCTCCACGTCTTTCCCTGCCTGCTCCAGTCCCATCAAAGTTACATACGTAGTCTTTTCATTCTTTTCATCGCTCCGCACGGGCTTTCCAAGCTCTTCCACTGTACTTGTCACATCCAGGATATCGTCCTGTATCTGGAATGCCATCCCCACTGCCGACGCAATCTGTTCTACCGCCTGTACATCCGTATCATCTGCTCCGGCCAGAATTGCCCCAATCATCATAGACGCCTCAATCAGCGCTCCCGTTTTTAATCGGTAAATAAAGTCAAGTTCTTCTTCCGACAGGCTTTTTCCCGCCATTTCCACATCTCTGCACTGACCTCCCAGCATCCCATAAACGCCTGTTTTTCCAGTCAGAACAGCAAACGCCTGTCCGATGGCCGGATTCCCCGGCTCTATGGAAAATGCCCTGGATGCTGTCTCATAAGCATAGTTCAGCAGACCATCTCCTGCCAAGACTCCCATAGCCTCTCCATATTTCATCCAGGTCGTCTCCTGTCCTCTGCGGTACTCATCATTATCCATCGTCGGAAGGTCGTCATGAACCAGCGAATGGGTATGTATCATCTCCATAGCGGCCATAAACGGCTCTATCATATCAGACCCCCCGCCAAACATCCGGTAAGTCTCCAGCATCAACATAGGACGCAGCCTTTTTCCCCCTGCCCTCACACTGTAATTCATCGCTTCCAGCACTGTCTTTTGGAATCCCTCTTCCTTTGGCAGATATTTCTCAATAATCTCCTGAACTTCCTGCGTGTGCCTTCCCAGCTCTTCTTTAAAATTCATAAGCTTCTCCGTTTTCATTCAAAATCAGCACTTTCTTCTCAACAGCATCTATCTTCTCACTGCATTTCTTCACCAGCCCCATGCCTTCCTGATACTTCTGAAAAGACTCCTCCAGCGTAATCTCACGCCCTTCCAGAGCCTCCACAATCGCATCCAGTGCAAGAAACGCCTCGTCAATTGTCATTTCTTCCCTGTTTTCTTCCATCCTGCCCCTCCCGGTCTCTAATCTTCCAGCTCTTACTATTCACTGCGCTTACCATAACGTTCCGATACCTTCACTGTCATCCTGATTCCTATCCGCTGACTGCTCCACCCGTGCCGTCACACTGCCATCCTGCACAAAAATCCGAACCAGGCTTCCTGACGGCATCTGGGACACCGATGTGATTTTCCTCTTCTCTGAATCTGCCACATAAGCATAGCCCTGGTTCAGCCGTTCCAGCGGGGACAGTCCGCCAAGCTTCTCAATATACAGCGCCAGGCTGTGGCGTTTCTGACGGATTTGCCCCGCCATCAATTCTTGCAGCCTGTCCTCCTTCTCAGCAAGCATCTGCCGCTTCTCCCGAATTTGATTCTGCGGGCTAAGGTAAGACAGCCGCGTCCTGCTATTCGCCAGCCGCGCTCTCTGCTGCTGTACCTGGTCTGCCATACGCCGCCCCAGCTGCATTCGGTACTGCAAAAGCCGCTCCTGTACCAGACGTACATCTTCCACCGCCAGCTCTGCCGCCGCCGATGGGGTCGGAGCGCGTAAATCCGCCACAAAGTCTGCAATCGTCACATCCGTCTCATGTCCGACCGCTGAAATAACCGGAGTCTCACACTCAAAAAGCGCCCTTGCGACTTTCTCTTCGTTAAATGCCCACAAATCCTCAATAGAACCGCCGCCTCTCCCGACAATCATCGTATCCACACCATACTCGTCCAGCATCCGAATGCCGCGCACAATGCTGTCCGCGGCTCCCTCCCCCTGTACCAGCGCAGGATAGAGAATAATCTGTACATAGGGGTTCCGCCTTCCGGCTACGTTTATGATATCCCGGACTGCCGCGCCTGTCGGCGCTGTGACTACCCCCAGCCTTTTGATATATTTCGGAATCGGCTGTTTATATTCCGACGCGAACATGCCCATCTCTTCCAGCTCCTGCTTCAAAGCTTCAAACTTCTCATACAGAAGCCCCGCGCCATCCAGAATGATTTCGTTTGCATAAAGCTGATATTTCCCGTCACGCTCAAATACATTTACGCTTCCCAGCACAACCACCTGCTGTCCGTTCTGCATACGGAACGGCAGTCCTTTTCGCATTCCCGCAAACATGACGCACGCAATACTGCCTGTATCATCTTTCAGCGAAAAATAAATATGCCCTGAGGTATGGTATTTGCAGTTGGAAACTTCGCCTTTCACATAGATGCGTTTCAGCACAAAATCCTGCGTAAACATATTTTTGATGTAAGTGTTAATCTGCCCTACGGAATATGTTCTATTCTGTATCATTCCCCATCCTCTTCATCAGTTTTGCCAGAATCCCGTTAATAAATGCGGGCGATTCATCGCCGCCAAAGGTTTTTCCCAGCTCAACGGCTTCATTAATCGCCACCCTCGCCGGGATATCCTCATCACATGTAATCTCATACGCCGCCAGACGCAGAATCGTCAGCTCTGCCTTTCCCATCCTTGCTGTTTTCCATCCTTCTGCCGCTTCATTTAAAGCAGCGTCAAGCTCCGGAACCTTTTCTATCATGTTCTCCAGCTTCTCCAGGATATACGCATGGTTTTTTTCTGAAATTCCTTCCACTTCGTCAAAATAGAGCGCCGCCTGTTCTTTCAGCTCTTCCCCTTCATGGAATTCCACCATAAAAAGCAGCCTGAAAATATGTTCCCTCACTTCATGTCTTGTCATTCTTCTTCCCTCCATAGCCTGGCGCACGGACTCTTTGCCGCTGCCACCAGGCGGCTTTTCCTTTTATAAAAGGGATGCCTGAAAACCAGACATCCCTCTTAACTTTGTGTAATCTTACTTACGTTTCTCCATACTTACGCTGGCAATCCGTATATTTACACTGGATACTTCCAATCCGGTCATGTTTTCAATGGACGCTTTTACTTTTTCCTGCACTTTCCGGCAGATTTTCGGAACGCTGTAGCCATACGCCACATTCAGCGCCACATCTACCTCCACCACGCCATCCTCCACGGCAACCTTGATGCCTTTGGAAAGATTCTTCATTCCCAGCTTGCCCACCAGCTCATTCGTAATGTTCCCGGCCATGCTCGCCACGCCTTCCACTTCTGTAGCCGCCAGCCCCGCGATGATTGCTACAACCTCATCCGCAATCTTAACCTGGCCGAAACTCTCTTCACTCTTTATTGTATAATTATCCTTATTTTCTTCTTTGCTCATGTAAAGACCTCCTCATTTCTGTGTGGATGCTTGTAATATTCTTATTATATGATACCAGGGCCAAAAGGTCATGCGTTTCATGCCCGCATGAAAAAGCATGACTTTGAGACCCGTAAAACACCGAAAAGCAGCCATTTTTGAAGGAAAAATGAGCGAATTTGAGGTGTTTTAGGATTTCGAGAGTGCGTAAGCACGGAGAAATCCTTATCATAGTTGGGGACAAAGGCTTTTGACCCCAACATCATTATATACCAAAATATAGGTGGTGGCAAATAAATTTTCAGGGGAAATTCTATACTTTACCTGCCGAATTCCGCCAGCTCCAATCCCTCGTTCCTGTCCAAAGTCATTCCAATGCTCCAGGAATTTACCCAAAGCAGCAATGGATTGCCTTTGAGGTCTTTTACTTTTTTCATATCTGACGTTCCCACCAGCTTATTCAAGTCAATATCTTTATTCTCTATCCAGCGGATATGCTCATATGGCAGGTTTTCCAGAATAATATCTACATTATATTCATTCTCCAGGCGGTATTTCAGCACCTCGAACTGTAGCACGCCTACCACGCCCACGATAATCTCTTCCATTCCGGTATTGAATTCCTGGAAAATCTGAATAGCGCCCTCCTGCGCAATCTGATTAATTCCCTTGATAAACTGCTTCCTCTTCATGGTGTCCACCTGGCGCACCCTCGCAAAATGCTCTGGGGCGAACGTCGGAATCCCCTCATAAGAAAATTTCTTTCCAGGCATACAAATCGTATCTCCGATAGAAAAAATCCCCGGATCAAACACACCAATAATATCCCCGGCATATGCATGATCCACAATATGGCGCTCCTGAGCCATCATCTGCTGAGGCTGGGACAGACGCTGCTTTCTGTCTCCCTGCACATGGTAAACTTCCATTCCTGCATCAAACTCGCCCGAGCAGATGCGCATAAACGCAATCCTGTCACGGTGCGCCTTATTCATATTCGCCTGTATCTTAAACACAAACGCGGAAAAACTCTCCTCCATAGGGTCTACAACGCCGATATCCGCCATTCTCGGCAACGGTGAAGTCGTCATCGACAAGAAATGTTTCAGAAAAATCTCCACGCCGAAATTCGTCAAAGCCGAACCAAAAAATACCGGAGACAGTTCGCCCTTGCTTACAAGCTCCTGATCAAACTCTGCGCTCGCACCGTCCAGAAGTTCAATCTCATCCATAAGCTGGCTCTTCTGCTCCTCACTCACAATCTCATCGATTTCCGGTGAATCCAGCGGAATTTCCCTGGCTTCCCCTTCCTTCGTCCCTTTCTCCGTATCTGCAAATACCGTAATCTTCCCGCTGCCCCGCTCGTACACGCCCTTAAAACTTTTCCCTGAACCAATCGGCCAGTTAATCGGACAAGTAGCAATCCCCAGCTCCTTCTCAATATCATCCAGAAGCTCAAACGTATCATTCGCATCACGATCCATCTTATTGATAAACGTAAAAATCGGGATATGGCGCATCACACACACCTTGAACAGCTTCCGTGTCTGCGCCTCCACCCCTTTCGAAGCATCGATCACCATCACCGCCGAATCAGCCGCCATCAGCGTACGGTAGGTATCCTCCGAGAAGTCCTGATGTCCCGGCGTATCCAGAATATTGATGCAGTATCCGTCATAATTAAACTGTAAAACAGAAGAGGTGACCGAAATTCCCCTCTCCTTCTCAATCTCCATCCAGTCCGACACCGCATGTCTCGCCGTCGCCTTTCCCTTCACAGACCCCGCCAGGTTAATCGCCCCTCCGTAGAGCAGAAACTTCTCCGTCAGGGTCGTCTTACCTGCATCCGGATGGGAAATAATTGCGAATGTACGGCGTTTCTCTATTTCTTTCCTTATATCAGTCACGGTAAATCCTCCAAATATTTTAAAATTCCTGTTGCTGCGTACGCTCAATTTTAACAAGCGTGGGAGGAGATGTCAACTGGTGGGTTCTTCGCAATTTAAAATTTCTATCCTTTCATCCCTTTAAAAATACCTTCCTATTTTCCCTCAAATAAAAGGCTCAACCATTTATTTTTATTTATAATGTAGTGAAATAAACATGACAAACACAACACTATAATTACTCCCCAAAAAATTGAATAATTTTCTCCCATAAAATGTTTCACTATTTGTCCGATAATTAAAACATGAAGATACATCACTGACATAGTGGCCATCCCAATATATGCCACCACAGAGGAAACGCCTTTCATCTTCGCCAATATCAAAGATATTTCCAATAAAATTATACCTGCTACAACCGGAAATAACAAAGGGAACACAAAATTCGGGTATAAGCTATATTTCATATCCATACGGTAATCAAACTTCCCCTCCCGGTATGCATATGCAAACACTATAAAAATAATTTTTCCAGCCACCAAATCCCATAAGCAAGTACTAAAACAATCGGTATGCTCAATACAATATTCAGATACGGATTCATATCTCCCCCACTCAATGAAATCACCATTTGCTGTACCGGAAAAGCTGTCAAATACATCGCATAAGAAAGATTTCCTATTTGGGAGCTTCGATACAGAACCTGCTTTGTCCCAATCAAGAATGTAACAATGATTACCGGCAAAAACAAGATATTCCCCCAGAAAGAAAGTTTCATCCAGCTAAATAGGAACCACCCAATAACAGCCATCATACCAAACCTGATATCTAAAACCAGCTTATCTTTGTTTATATAATACCAAACTCCCATAAAAAAACAGATAACCGCCTGCGCCGCTGATAAAATTACAGAACTGGAAGCTTTGCATCCTATCCCATAAGAAACAATACCTATTATTAAAAGCCCCACCCCAAAAACGATGTTCTTTTCCAAAAATCTAGTTTTATATAACACATAAAGAAATAAATAACATAAGAATTCGACCGGAAGTGTCCACAAAGAACCATTAACTGTTGAAAGAAGATTTCCCCTCTCAAAGACACCTGGGAGATTATGCACTGGAATCAAACAGATATTTAACAGATATTTCCATGTATTTATATTTCCAAAATATGCGCCGCCCCCTAAAGTGCTCATACATGGTCCCAAAATGAATACACTCGCGAGAATCACCACTGCCAGGGGCGGGATAATTCTTCTGATTCTTGAAAAAATATACTTTCTCCCACTTAATTTCTTAACTGTCAATGACTTCGTAACATACAGACCGCTAACAAAAAAGAAAAAGCTCACTGCAAGGCTTCCCCACGTTACGCCTGTCAGCTGATACAGCAAATCCATGCTTCCATCCGCCAGCGTATGCGCATGGGCAACTAAAACGCCGATTGCCGCCAAAAAACGAACCATATTAATATTCGTACTTCTTCCTTCTATTTTTTCATCCAATGTTCTCTTTTTTACAACAGCGTTTTCTGTTTTCAAATCTCTACCCTTTCTTCTCTTCACTTAAAACAGCTCTCTCTATTTCCCCACTGCCTTTTTCCTGCTTTATTTCCTCCAAAGCCACAATCTGCGCCAGTCTCCGTACTCGTGCTGTAACTCGTGATAATGCCACAGTTAAAGAAAAAATAATAATCAGCGAGAATACAAATCCCAAAAAGAAAATCATGTTGACCGGAGAATAAATCCCTAAAAAGTTTGAAAAGCCTACCATAAGTCCCGGCACCGCCGTAAAAATCAGCAATACAATATCGCACAGCAGCCACCCGAGGACATATTTCAATTCCAGTTCTCTCTTCCTGAGCATATTAATAATCATAAGCAATCCGCAAATCAGGACTGCCGCAATCAAGATTCTTACTTTTATTGTCATCTTGCATCCTCCTAACGTAAACGCTCAATCAAGATTGCCAGGCTCACTTTAATCATATAGTAACCTGATTTCTTTAATGAGATAGACGAAACTCCAGCCTCTCTTTCGTGCATAACAACCGGTATCTCTTTAATCCGGCATTTATAACGAAGTAGCCGCGCCACGCTCTCCGGTTCCGGATAATCTCTGGGATAATCTTTTATAAACAATTTCATCACTTTTCTATTACACATCCGCATTCCGGAAGTTGCATCTGTAATTTTCTGCCCAAATAGCAGTTTTGTCAAAAAAGCAAAGTAACGGATTCCTACTCTTCGAAGCCCTGATGACTGAAATCCTTCTTTTGTGATAAATCTGGAGCCTATTACCATATCGTTCTGCTCCTTCTCCAAAACTTTACTCATCGCTTCCAGATAAACGGCATCATGCTGTCCATCTCCATCAAACTGAACCGCGATATCATACTTATACTTATATGCATATAAGTATCCCGTCTGTACTGCGCCTCCAATACCGAGGTTGATGGGAAGATTCAGCACCTTCAAGCCATGCTCCCGACAAATATCCATCGTATTATCCTTTGAACAGTCATTAATGATAATGTAATCAAAATCCGGAGCTTTTTTCTGTAAATCCGTTACTGTTTTCACGATACTGTCCTGCTCATTATAAGCGGGTATAATTGCTATTTTTTTCATCTTCAATCCCTTTTTCTGCTGTTAAGTCATATTGTTTGATTTTTGCCCCTTTGCGTATTGACGATTTAATACTTTCGCAAACCATTTCGGCCAGAATTTACAATACATCTCATACTCTTCTGCACTTCTGGCATTATCACCGATAATCGCTGATGTTTCTGAATCTTCATGAATCCGATGACACATCAATGCTTTCCTGTCATAGACAAACGCGCCTTTTCTTCTGGAAATCATCTCCCATGCTTCCCAATCTTCACAGCTCCGGAATCCATCTTTAAAAATGACCTCAGGAAGGTTTTTCTTCACGTACATGACTGACGGACAGCAAATAGGGGAACCAAAAGACAAAATCCTCCGCCTTACAAAACAACTGTTCTGAAAAAGGCGAATTCGAAGAGGAGCCAGCATTATTCTTTTTACCTTCAATAATGTATTTCTTTTTACAATATTACCGTTTCGCATTTCATAATAATCGCTAAAGAAAATCAGAGGCTTCTTAAAACCCCGCACTGCTCTAAAAGCTCTTTCTAAATAATTTTTTCGATAAACATCATCCTGATGGGCAATCGTTACATACTCTGTCTTTGCACATTGGTAACCAAAATTCCAGTCCTGAGTAATCCCTTTTGGTCCTTCATTGATAAAAAGCGGAATCTTATACTTGTCTGCCAACTGTGTAATGTGATGATTCGGCGTAGAAGTAATCATAATAATATTACTTTTCATAGTCTGTCTCTTCAAGGACTTAACACATTCCTCTAAAAAAATGCTTTCCTTATATGCACAAATAACAAAGGTATGTTTTTCTGTTTTCATATGACGCTCCTGTTCCCTGCATGATTCTAATCTTTCAGAATTTTATGATAAAGCTCAACTGATAACTCCTGCATATGTTCCCATGTGTTCTTCACTGCGTGCTCTGCCATTTTTCTCCGGTCTATCTGCCGCTTTCCTTCTAAATATTCCACTGCAATGTCCGCCAGTTTTTCAGCAATCTCTTTTTCTGTCCCACTAACCGCCGTTCCGTATCCGTCCATCGCTTCCAAGATTCCTCCTACATTACAGCCTACCGGAATGACTCCGCATGACTGCGCTTCCTTAATCGCACAGGGATACCCTTCATTTCTGCTCGGTACAATTAAAAGAGCCGATTTAGCATACTCCTCTGCCAGCCTTTCCTGCGAAATTTGCCCGGTAAATACTACCGGAAGCCCTTGCATCTTTTGTTCCAGCTCGCTGCGCAAGCTTCCATCCCCTATGACCCGGAATTCTGCTCCCGGACACTTTTCATATATTCTGTGAAATATTTTCGGCAGTCTGTCAGCGCCCTTAACAGGCAGCAGATTTCCCACAAAAGAAACCACGGCTCTCTTTTCTGTATCCGTCGGTAAAATTTTTCCGAAAATCTCCCCATCAATCCCATTATAAATCACTGCTGCGTTCTTCCCTGAATACCCCAGCTCCTTTGCACGTTTCAGTAACGCTTCACTTACAAACTCTACGGCTGCTGCGTTTTCCAGAACCTGCACCATCGCTTTTTGGATTCTCGGTTCTGCCATCGTAATATTAATTTCACTCCCATGACAGGTAATGACATAAGGAATCTCTCTTTTTTGACAGAATTTCTGTACTCCTATTCCTACAGGCCATACCCAGTGCAGATGAATAATGTCTGCTCTTTTTCCACCTTTGCTGTCTCGCTCCAGCATTTTCGTAATCCTATGTTCATAAAAACAGGGCAAAAAACTTGCTGCTGCCATACTTACAAATCCCATTTTTGACATCCGCAGCTGATACTCAATATCCAACTGATAGCAAACTGGTTTTGACTGAGGCGGTATATGCCTAATTATAGAGAGGTATTTCTGCACTGTTTTCGAATACTCCACCCCATAAATATATGGAAATACCTGTATTCCTTTTTTCTGTAATGCCTGTATTCTCTTTGTCACAAAAATACCGCCCATTGGGACATTTTCCCTTGGGACAAAACCATTAATATATAAAATTCTCATGCTATTTTCCATAAATATTTATATAGTTTCTAGTATAATCTACAACCTGCATGATATCTTCCTGTCTCATATAAGGGTGTATCGGTAATGCCAGTACTCTGTCACATAATTCTGTTGTATTCGGAAAATCCTTTTTATCCTGTCTGACATCCTCAAATGCCTTTTGGCTATGCATAGGCTTCGGATAATAAACCATGCTCGGAATTCCGTTTTCTTTTAAATACGCCTGTAATCCTTCCCTTACTTTTTGGTTCTTAAGCTGTATTGTATACTGTGCCCAGCTTGAATAGTATCCTTCGGGAACGACTGGGGTTTTCACCACATCTTTTAAAAGTTTGGTATATTCCTGCGCCGCTGCATTAACATTCTCAAGTTCATACTGTTCAAATGCTTTCAATTTGACTTGCAACACCGCCGCCTGTATCGTATCAAGCCTCGAATTCATGCCAATGCGCACATTATCATATTTACATTCCCCTTTTCCATGAATCCGGATGGAACGGATAACATCCGCCGCCAAATCATCATCCGTAAAAACTGCCCCGCCATCCCCATAGCATCCAAGGGGCTTTGCCGGGAAAAAGGAAGTCGTAGAAATATCCCCAAAGCTACATGCCCTCTTCCCATTCAGGCTTCCCCCAAATCCCTGGGCGCCGTCCTCCAAAAGCTTCAATCCATATTTATCTGTAATCGCCCGAATCCTGCCATAATCCGCAGGCTGCCCAAACAAATCCACCGCTATCACTGCTTTCGGCACAGCCTTTCCTTGGGCAAGCGTCTTTTTTATCGCCTGCTCCAAACTATCTGGATTCATATTAAAAGTTTCTTTATCCACATCCACAAAAACCGGAAGCGCTCCCTCAAAGGAAACCACCTCGCCCGTAGAAAAAAATGTGAAATCCGGTACGAATACCGCATCTCCTTCGTTTATCCCCCAAGCCATTAATGCCAGTGTCAGAGCATCGGTTCCATTTGCACAGGCAATACAGTGTTTTACTCCCACGTATTCTGCCAGGCTCTTCTCCAACTCTGTCACCTGTTTTCCACTGATAAAATTACTATCTGTGATTACCTGACTGACTGCCTGGTCAATCTCCGATTTCAACGCCTGATACTGCGCTTTTAAATCACGAAACTGCATATCCCTACCTTCTCTCTGCTAATCCATCTTCGCTTTCTTCATAATGCCTGCCGCATTCACCGCAGACAAATCCTTCTTTCAACTGCGCACCGCATTCGCATACCCAGCCATAATGCCGTGCCGGGACGCCCGCCACCAATTCATGTGTTTTGACGTCCCTTGTTACAACAGCTCCTGCCGCAACCATCGCCCATGCCCCAACCGTATGCCCACATACCACCGTGGCATTTGCGCCTATTGTAGCTCCAGTCTGTAAAAGCGTCCTCCTGTATCCCGCACTTCCCTTTGGATATTTCGCACGGGGCGTCAAATCATTCGTAAACACCATAGACGGCCCACAGAAGACATAATCTTCCAGCTCCACTCCTTCATAGATGGATACATTATTCTGTACTTTTACACCATTTCCGATTTTTACATCATTTGAAACATTGACATTCTGCCCGAAGGAACAGTTTTCCCCGATTCTGGCGCCCTTCTGAATGTGACAAAAATGCCAGACTTTCGTCCCTTCGCCAATCACTACATCTTCATCTATATAACTGCTTTCATGAACAAAATAATCACCCATCAAATTCTCCCTGCATATCCAGCGCCGCAAAACCCTCAAGCGGCAGCTTTACCGGCATTCCCGTTTTCTGACTTTTATATATCGCCAAAATCATCTCCAGTGCATTTTTGCCTGCATATGCGTCTACATAAGGCGCCCTGTCATTTTGGATTGCATCAATCACATCGGCATACAGGCTGGTATGACCGTTTCCATAAACATTGCTGGTCTGCTCCTCAAGTCCTTTATTCCTCTGGTCTGCGTCACTCTCATCCGCGAAATTCCACACATCAATATTGTTTGTAGACTTTCCGCCTATCTTAACTGTACCATTTTCCCCAAAAAGATACAAGGTTTCTTCCAGATTCTGCGGATAAACATTTGTCGTTCCCTCAATCGTACCAATCGCACCATTTTTAAATTTCACGACCGCCATACCAATATCTTCCGCCTCCAGATAAGGATGTAACTGTTGTCTTGTAGCTCCGTAAACTTCCTCTACCTCGTTTCCCATCATCCACCGCAGCAAATCGATTCCATGAATGCACTGGTTCATCAAAGCGCCGCCATCCTGCGCCCATGTTCCACGCCACGGCGCCTGCTCATAATATGCCTTTCCTCTATTCCATCTTACATGGATGGAACCGTGGGATATCTTTCCGAATCTTCCCTGTTCCAGGGCTTTTCTCATTTCCTGAACTGCCACATTAAAACGGTTCTGATGACAGGCGGATACTTTTACGCCCTTTTCCTCTGAACGTCGGACGATTTCATTCGCGTCGCTCATATTCATCGCCATCGGCTTTTCGATAATCACATGGATTCCATGATCAATGCAGTAAAGCGCTATCTCTGCATGAAGCCCGCTTTCCGTGGCAATTCCCACAAGCTCCGGCCTAATTTCCTTTATCATCCTTTTGTAGTCTGTGTATCTCTTAATTGAAGAATCATTTTGAAGTCCGTTTTTCTCCAAAACCGCTTCCATATGCTCCGGCACAATATCACATACAGCCGCAAATTCCAGTTTGTTATTAATAACGGCTTTCACATGATTTGTAGAAATACGTCCACAGCCAATTAATGCATATTTCATTTCCTACCTCCTGCTTACCGCTCCCGCGGTATGAGTTATTTTAGCAATTTACAAAGCTTCTCCGCTGCATCACCGTTGCCATAGCAGCTTTTTCGTTTCCTTTCATCTGGCGTCACATTTCCTACTTTTTTAAGAATATCTTCCGTATTGGGTTCTGACAGTACATTAAAGTCCCCGTCCAGCGTTTCTACCCATTCGGTCTCATTTCTCACAGTAACACACGGCGTCTGCAGAATATATGCTTCTTTTTGCAATCCGCCAGAATCCGTAACCACTTTTTTCGCATTTTTAGTAAAATAAAGCATATCGAGATACCCAATCGGCTCAATAAACAAAATATTTTTATATTGATTCTTTTTGTGCAGCTCATCCACAAAATGCCTGGTTCTTGGATGAACCGGAAAAAGAACTTTTGCATCAAACTGTTCAAACGCTGCCAGAATATTTTCTATTTTTTCCAGACAATCCGTATTTTCAGCCCTGTGAACCGTAGCCAGATACCATTCCTGAATATCGTCTCTAGATTTATAGAGATTTTTCACTCTGTCCAAATAATACTGCCTGCCATTCTCCTCCATCATCTTAGAATAATATAATACTGCATCGCACATAACGTCTCCAATATTATACACTCCCCACTCAATTCCTTCTTTCTTCAGATTCTCAACAGCCGAATCCGTAGGGCACAGCAAAAACGTAGAAACGTGATCTGTCAGAACGCGATTCTGTTCCTCCGGCATTCTCCGGTTATAAGAACGCAGCCCCGCCTCTACATGAATAACCGGAATATTCAGCTTCGATGCCGCCAAAGCGCCAGCAAGAGTGGAATTCGTATCCCCATAAACCATCAGATAATCCGGTTCTTCCTTTATCAGAATATCTTCAATTCCCACCATCATCTCTGCCGTCTGCTTTGCATGTGTCCCAGATCCAACACCCAGATTGATATCAGGGTGTGGAATATGCAGTTCTTCAAAAAATATATCCGACATATTTTTGTCATAATGCTGCCCCGTATGCACCAGAATTTCCTGATGCTCCCTTCTTATCACGCGGGAAACTGCTGCTGCTTTAATAAACTGTGGTCTCGCACCGACGATTGTAACGATTTTCATTCTCTCACCTCATCAAAAGACTTGTAAAAATCTGCCGCTGGTTTCATAACAGCACGAATGTCCGCTTCTTTTTCAACTGTACTGCGAATCTTTTCTCTCTCCTCTTCCACATTTTGTACCATCATCGCATCATACATCGCAATCACATCTTGCACTGAAATCGGGCTCTCATCCATCGGCACTATCAGTTGATACTGTTTTCCTTCCGGATATTCCTCCACAAGATACTCGGAAATAATCGGAAGTCCTTTTGCACCATATTCCTTACTTTTTAATGTCTGCGCCGTTTTTAAACCGACACGGTGAATTCCGATAGAAGATAACGCAATGTCTGCTGTATTATATATTTCTTCCAGTTCCGCGCCATTTTGAAAGCCGTAAAATTTGACTTTTTGAGACAGTCCATATTTTTTCACCAACTCTTTATACAACGATGTTTCTGCCCCATCTCCTACCATATGCAAACGAATTTCTCTTTGCCCCCCCCTCTGGTAATATTCTCCCATACCGCATATCATCCTGTCAAATGCATGCCATTTTGCGAATCCTGCTACTGCAATAATATTAATACAATTACGTAGTTCATTATTTCTCTTAGCAAGGCTGATTTGCGTAAAATCTACCCCATTCTTCAGTTCTACAGCCGGTATTCCAAACACTTCCCGCTTCTGCGCTACAACTGCGATCTGATCCACATATTTTTTCATTTTATTACGAAAAGCTCTATCTAACAATAATACAATCTTATTTTCCAGAGTATCTTTTAATTCTTCGTCATACGGGAACGTAGGTATCTCTACCTGTATCTTTGTCCCACTTTTCTTTAAATATTTTAAAAGCCTCTGGAACTCTAAATCATCAAATACATATCGAATATAAATCCCTTCATACCGATGATTTTTTAAATAAATGCGCAAAAAACGGCTTGCTTCCACTTTATAAGGCCGTTTCATCCGATGTTTTATTAACTTTTCTTTTCCATTTTTCCATATCATCAAATCTTCATCATTTTTTCGATAAACAACATCCACACAAAAGCCATAGCTTTCTAAGGCATGTATCTGATTCCATATTTTTCTTGTAATACCCTCCGCGGGATTTGTCATGTCTCTTGCCGTATAATACAATATCCTTTTCATCATCTCATACCTTTCCTGCCATCATCAAAAAACGCATAACTAATTCACTGCTTACACTTGGACGCCATCTTTTGGGCCAAAATACTTTTTTTAGCCTGATTTTTAATGAATAATGCCTTCCTTCAAAAAGCTCTGCAATGCCTTGTTTCTGCGGACTCAACTCTCCTTTGTAAACCTTGATATATTCACAATTACGTTCTGCCACATCTCCACTATCACGAAGCATAGATAAAAACCATTTTATTTTCCTGCAAAAAGATACCCTGGTAACGCTAGAATCAAGCCTTCTATATTTTGCACAAATTCTATGATTCACATACACTTTTCCAAATCCTAATGCGATCGCGCCAGCCAGCCAGTCATGCGCATGTACTTTGTATGGATTGCATTTCAGCATTTCCTCCCTCAATCGCCTGTTAATTACCATAGAAAACCCTACGCCAAAAGTTCCCGTCATAGCTCTGCGAAAACATAAACTTCCTCTCGGAGGATCCTGAATTCCAATCCTATTCCCTTCTTCATCTATCATCTCACTTGAGCTGTGATAAAGTAATGGAATATCCTGTTTCTGGGAGTCCAGCCATTGCACTGCATATGATAGCTTATCTGAAAACCAAATATCATCCTGATCACAGAATGACCAGTAATCTCCAATATCAGCCAATGCCAACACTTCAAAAAAGCTAGCACAAAATCCCATATTTTTTCCTCTTATTACATGTATACCATATTTTTCTTCGTATTCCTCCAATATCTCAACTGTTCCATCTTTGGAACCATCATCCCTAACAAAAATTTCACAATTTTGATACTTTTGATTCAGCAAACTATCCAACTGCTCTCTAAGAAACTTTTCCCCATTATAGGTAGACATTACAATATTTACTTTTGAACTCATCTATTTCCTCCTGTCCTACATGCTGCTATTAGCTATTGTTCCTCCGCTTACCTTCTTGGAGAAGTCTTATAGACAGCAAGCAGAAGAATACTCTATCCAAACACAGCTTATGTAAAGTCATCACTCCTCCAACAACAAGCCTTATTTTTCTGCTTTCACCTTTTGGTTCCCTAAAACTAAAATATGGATTTTTCTTATATTCCGGAAATCTACGTTTCAAATTTCCAAAACAAAACTGATATTTGCTTCTCATCTTCTTCACGCCGCATCCTCTATTATATTGGAGCATGCTGTTTACAATATGCGTAACGTATACATATTCAATAACCTGTTTTTCCCACTGTGTCATCATAATAACAGGCTTCTTCTTTAAAATTTCTCCAAAAATCCTATCAATAGTAACTTCAATATTCTTGTCGGAATTCATAGTACCCATGATTGATTTCGGATTAAAGCGATAATAATACCCTGCATATTCTATTAACTCAATCCTCGGTTTGCACAGAAATGCATTTAAATTAAAATATATATCTTCTTGATAACGATGTAAAAATTTCAATTCATTTTCTACAAGAAACTCTCTCCGATACATTTTAGCCCAAACCACCGTGTAAGAAACCAATGCCCAAATCCCCCGAAACTCATTATGCGTTTCGAAAGTTTCCCCCATTGCTTTTATATAACCCCCTATAACAATATCTGGTTTGGTACTTGCCGCCTTCTGGTAATACTCACGGATATAGTCTCTTTTTACATAATCATCGCTATCAACAAATAAAACATATTCTCCTTCTGCTTCTGTAAGCGCATAATCCCGTGTTTTCCCTAAGCCTTGATTCTCCTTATTTTCCAATAGCTTAATTCTATCTGAATATTTACTGACATATTTTGTCAAAATATCGCCGGAGCAATCTGTACTATCATCATTCACACAGATAATCTCATAATATTCTTTGGGAAAAGATTGATTCAGGAGACTGTCCAAACATTTTTCTAAATACTTTTCAACGTTATAAACAGGAATTATTACACTAACCTTCTTCATGTTTCTCTCCTATCTTACTATACTATAATGTTGTCTAAATATCTGCTTATTCCTTCCATATAGGTACATTTCCCAGATATTTGAAACGATATTCACCGTCTGTTTCCTGAATCTCATAAATATCCCCATCTTCTGCCGACTCAAATTTAAAGTAATGCCTCAGATAGTCATATTCTTTCTTCTTCTCGTCAGGATTTGAAAACCATACATATTTATACTCTGTATCCATCAAAAGTTCTGGATACTTTACCACATTAATTAAAATCTGCCTACCCTTATTCCTCGTTCCAATCGTATAACTGTCATGATCCCAGGAATACTGTCTGCCTAACTCATAAGTCAGCATTTTTATATTGTTTGTTTCCAATTTCCCAATTAAAAAAACACGTCCGTCATCTCCCACCAGCTCCCGAAACTTTTCTACCTGCTCTTTTGTCTCAACACGTTTTTTCCATTCGCTCTCCTGGCTTCTCCGGAGACTTGAAACCTTCGGGATAAAATTGCCGCTTGTCCCATACAGACATGCAACAGAAATCGTTACCGCAACTGCTTTTATTTTCAAACTTCTATCAATTTCCGGCAGCCGGTAAAATATGGGAAAGAGCATCGTACACACCCCAACCAGCATATAATATGCCGCATACCGTTCCAATCCTGCTACCGTTTCACTATCTGACGCTCCAAATACATTCATATAGGCGTAGAACATGACGCCCATATATAAAAATGCACCCACTAAATAAAGAAACAGCACTGTTCTTATCTCATTTTTATGCTTTCTCAATACAGACACCAGCAAAAATATCCCCATCGCATACAAGCCAAAGAAAATCACATAACTCATATGGGGTATCTTCCCACTGCTCTCAATAACAACAAAACTTTTGTCCAAAATCGAACTGAATATCTGGGAGGCGCTCTTATTTACGGTTCCAATCCCTCTGCTCAGCACATTGCTGGATATTACCCCTGACCAGATGATATTCACAAAAAACGGCGTAATCAGAAGAAGCAGAAACTTGAGATATTTCTTCTGAAGAACCGCTCTAAGCTTTCTAAAATCTGTCACATGATCGTCACAGTCTCTAAAATAATCCGAAAGAAAAGCAGTCAAAATCACCATACAAACAAATAATGGTCCCACCAGACTCTTCATAGCGGCAGTCACCGCCAAACTGCAAAACAGGAGAATCTGGTTAATTTTTTCCTCACCTCTCCATAAAATCCACGCAAGAACTCCCCCCGCCCACATCGGCAGCACATAGTCCTGCAAAATCGTATAATACTTAACATAACTGATTAAATTCAAAGAAAAAAATACCGCCGCCGCATAAGCAAACACTGATTTCCAGCGCTTCCAGCCTGATTTCCGACAAGGAAGCATAACTGGTATGAATGTAAGTATAAAATTCCCCACATAGGTATTACTCTCTATAAAATCTCCAATACCTGAAAAGAAATATTGAAAAGTTGAGCAAATAGAAAACGTTCCGGCATGCCCCGTAAACTCTGAACCATATGGAAGCCGTCCAGTATTTGTCATATACTTTACGGCGCTTCCCCACTGATAAATCTCATCCGGATAGGTAAACAACGCTTTCCGGAAACAAACGCCACAATAAACAAACACAATTCCTATAACTACCATAGAAGGTGACACGAACGAGAATACTCTTTCCCAAAAGTTCTCTTTTTTTCTTCCTTTTCCCCTGTTCATCAAAAATAATCCGATTCCAACTATCGAAAGAATTGCCGATGCCAGGTATACATACTTCACATTTCCGGCAAGCCCTGACAAAAATGTTACTGCCATGATCGTAATTGCCGACGCCGCCATACTTTCCTCTGTACAAAGCCCGGACAACTGATACCAAAATAACGTTATCAGTAAAAATAATAAAAATATTATTGACAATGTTACCATATTACTCATGGGGAAATCTCCTCGCAGCCTTCTTATAGTATCTCAATATTCTCTCTGTTTTTCACATTCTTCATCGCATTCTTTGTGTCAAAAACGGCTTTTGCATGTTTTTGTACAAACTCATAATCCACATTTGTATGCGCGGCAGTCACCATGACAAGATCCGAGCTTTCCAAAAGCTGTTTCGTCATTTCCGGCTCGCTTTTCCGGGATTCTCCCCTATAACGGTACTCCTGTACCCATGGATCATAATAACGAACCTCTGCACCCACTTTCTGAAGCTCCTCAATCACACGGAGCGCAGGGCTTTCCCGGTAATCATCTATATCCTGCTTATATGCCACACCCAGCACCAGCACTTTTGAACCGTTCAGCGCTTTGCGGAATCTGTTTAATATTTTTCCTGCGCGCTCTACACAGTATTCCGGCATACGATCGTTAATCATCATAGAACTTTCAATCATCGAAGTGTGGAATCCATACTCACGCGCTTTCCACGAGAGATAATATGGATCTAAAGGAATACAATGCCCCCCCAAACCCGGACCCGGATAAAATGCCTGGAACCCATATGGTTTTGTCTTTGCAGCGTCGATCACTTCCCAGATACTGATGCCCATTTCGTTGCAGAGCATCGTCAGTTCATTCACCAGGCCAATATTAATATTCCTGTAGGTGTTTTCCAAAATCTTTTCCATCTCGGCAATTGCCGGCGACGACACTTCGCATACTTCTCCTTCAAGAACTGCACGGTACATCGCCGCAATAACCTCTGTCGCATCTTTACCAATCGCCCCTACCACTTTAGGCGTGTTTTTCGTCTTATAAATCAAATTTCCAGGATCGACACGTTCTGGTGAAAACCCAAGATAGAAGTCTTCCCCACACTTCAACCCGGAACCCTCTTCCAAAATCGGCCGAATAAGTTCTTCTGTCGTCCCTGGATAGGTGGTGGATTCCAAAACCACCATTGTATTTTTTGTCAGATATTTCGAAATTGCTTCTGTAGAAGCTTTCACATAACTGATATCCGGCTGCTGATGCTCGTCCAATGGCGTCGGCACACAGATCGCAATAAAATCCACATCTTTCACAAAGCTGAAATCTGTTGTCGCAACCAGCATTTTCTCGTCTACTAATCTCTTTAAGTCACTGTCAACAACATCGCCGATATAGTTGTGCCCTTCATTTACCATGTGTACTTTCGTATCCTGGACATCAAACCCAATCGTCTGAAAACCTGCTTTTGCCTTTTCTACTGCCAAAGGAAGCCCCACATACCCAAGACCTACAACTCCTACTCTAATTTCCCTGTTACTAATCTTTTTCAACAAATATTCTTTCATTTTTCCTCCACATATCTGACAAAACTGCCGCCAGGCTATTTTGTCCTTTCTTTTATCTCCAATGAATTATTTGATATCAAAATCCGGGGATACATCAACAGCTTGTCTCCCTCTGCTTTTAAATATACAGTGTCAAATTTTCCTTTGACATTGATTTTATCGCCTACAATCGGCACAATTTGATTATCTCCCTTATCTGACGGCTCATACACACAAAGATAATTCTTACTCTCATCTTCAGAATATGTCCGGGATTCAACAAACAGGAATATCTGCCCATCCGAACCAAACCGCATTTGCTTTATGGTTCCAGACATTTGTGCTTTAAGCCCCTGATATTCATATGGAAAATCCAAGAAATTCTGATATTCATATGCCGGATTTTCAAAGTTGAATTTACATCCTTCCCGCAATGCCGTTACACCTTCCAGTAAAGGATACTGTCCTTCCTGCAATGCGCCTTCATCTATTTCTGAGAGTCCTCTCGTAAATGCGTACGCCCGAATCTGCTCTCCAACAACTACATCCGGCATATAATTTTCTGCAATTCTGGGATATTCAATATTGTATACTATCAAATAACGATTTCCCGATTTGTCCCGTACCTGCAGCTCGGCTATCCGCTCTGTCTCTGCTTCCTTACTGTCTTCCTTCTCTTCATCTATTGTAATTTCTCTGATGCTTTTTTTCTCCACCTGACAGTCCAGCGCTATTTTTTCATAATAGTGTTCTTCTGCACTATACACCAGTTCTGCATAATCAAATTTCCTGGCATCCGCTATGATTTCAGATACCCGTATGCCTTTATAATATCTGTCATAACCTATGATTCCATCCGTTTTCTCATCATATAGAACTGAAATGCCATAAGGTATATCTTTCCGGAAAGTAACTTTTTCATACGTATTACTGCCGTCCTGTTTTACCACTATCTCTCCATTTTTAGCATTATTAGAAAATTTTCCATCATAAGAAACTCCCCTGCTAAGGTTCTCAAAAACCCCTTTACCTGCCAGCCTCCCATCTTTCCACTTACCAGTGTAAGATACTTTATCCTGCTCTTGCCCGTCACGCATCACATATCCATGAAAAGTTCCTTTCCCCCAAGGTTTTCCTCCTTGCATTTCTCCGGTATAATTCCCTGTGCAGACGGTCCCCCCCCAGTAAAAAGAATGGCTTATATCTGCCTGCTCTGTCGGCTGGCTGTTTGAGCATCCCATAGCTAACAGCATTGCAAAACACACCACTGAAACTATTTTTTTCTTTTTCAAATTACGACACCTCATTCATAAACTGCTTTACATTATATAGCAAATATTTTACTGCGTCAACGCTTATCCTTGAAAGTGCGCAGATGCCCCCCTATATCTTGTAAAATCCCCGCTGCCAATTTGAACAGCTTTATGAATTCTTTTACATACAGCAGGGTCAGTACTATCATCAGCAGCACAATACTTCCTATTCTTACCCACGAACTCTCGCTGAAAAACATATTTACAATACATGCAGCCAACATCAGTATCAGAGCTGTAACGCTCTTTTTATACGAATTTACACATTTATAATATTTTTCACCCAATACGCTTCGGATTACCAGATACACAAGCCCTGCCGCTGCCGAAGCGATCGCCGCCCCCATTGAACCATATCTGGGAATCAAAACATAACATCCGGCCACATTAACAATTAGAGAACCCAGGATAAAAACAATGTTTAACTGAGTCTTTTTTGCAATTGCAATCCCTACTCCTGTACTCTCTGAAATCGTATAACAGATTGGCGCCATCAAAAGGAATGCAAAAAAACTCTTGGACGAACGGTAGGATTCTCCCAATAAAAGAAAAATAATATCCTGGAAAAGCAGAATTCCCATCCCAAATAATACCATAACATATGTGATGTAATTATGGACAGCGCTAATTCTCTTCTGTTCTTTCTTATAATTTTCATATACAAAGGCTGTCCAGTACATATTAAATCCTGCCTGAATCAGATTAATAAGAGATGCAATAGAAAGTGCAGAAGAATACACGCCCAAAGCGGTAAACGTCAGCTGTTCTTTTATCAGAAGATTTGAGATTGAAGTATTCAGCCAGGCAATAATTGATGCAGGCATAAGCGGCAAGCCAAACTTCAGCATCACTCTCACTGTCTCTTTATCATAAACCAGTTCCTTTCCCGAAGACACCCTCGCGTCTTTCTGAATGAACCAGTATACAGCCATTAGTAACACTACCAAACCTGAATTTAACAATACAGCGCTGTAATATGTAGTGTCCCATCCAGCACACACAATATACGCCACTTTGGTACACATCACTATTAGTAAAGACTGTATAGAAAACCGAATACAATCCTGCCGCATCCGGTAATTTAAATTATACAATCTTAAAATTGCCATTGCATAAATGCTCACTGCCAGACACCAAAATATTATCTCTTTTCCTTCCCCTACCACCTCATAGGCAAGCCTCTCGCGAAACGGAAATGCAATCAAAATTGCCACAGCCGAAACAAATGTTGTCGCGATAAGGGCATAAGAAAAAATCACACGGCTACTCTTTCCATGAATCCCCTCATAATAAAAACGTGTATACGTTTGATCTAACCCACACAGAACAATTGTCATCCCTAAATTCACAATTGTTGTATACATATTGATTTTCCCCATTGCGTCAGGGTCAAAAATCCTCGTAATAATTGGAATCGTAAAAAAACTGATGGCAAATCCAACCCAGGTACTCATGGAAAATCCGACAATATTTTTAATAAAACCTTTTGCGTTTATTTTGTCCGCCAAGTAGTTCACCTTCCTTTACAAACCTCACTCCCTGCAGTGGCATATCTGTTTTCCCTTCAACTCCTAATCCTCTCTGCCTCTTATCAGCATCTTGATTTTCCCTGGAAGCCATGTCACCATTTTTCCTATTCCATAGGAACGGCTCTGCTTAAGCTGCCGCAATTCTTCATCCAGTTTGTCTTTTTCTTTCTGTATTCTTTCCATCCTTCTCTCGAGTCTGTCACGCACCTCTGCACCGTGCAGCACAATAATATAAAAAAGCTGCTGCTCTCCTGCGTCCAGGCTAAGCATGCCCCTTTCTCCCTTTTCACCGCTCTTTCTAACACACTGAACGCTCATGTCGCTCAAAATCTTCAGCCGCTTCATATAAGCTTTCCAGAATATTTTATCCATATTCAGACACTTCTTTTCTCCATAGGCAATCAGCTCACAAATCACCTTAAAATATCCGTAGGCATTCAGAAACTCTTTTTCCTTCGTCATAATAGAGTTCTCTCTGACCCTGCGCATATATAAGTGTTCATTCAAAAAGTAGGTTCTCTGCGATTCTGCCATACATTCAATTGTAAATAGATTATCCTCATGAATAATCCCTTCATAGAAAAGAACTCCGCAGCTTTCCAGAAACTCCCTGCGCCACAACTGCAGACAGACAGACGGCTTAAATTCCCCATTTGCATGCATAGCCACAAACATTTCTCTGCCAGTGCATACTTTATCATAAACTCCTTTTCTCTCATAGTAATCTTCATATACTTTCTGCTTTTCTTTCAATTCCTCTGATTCATAGAAAGATTCTGCGTTATAAAACAATTCATCCAGTTCTTTTTCTTTAGCCTCCGCATACAAAATTTCAAGAGCATTTTCTTTCAAATAATCATCACTGTCCAGAAAAGAAATATATTCACCTCTGGCAAGCTTTAACCCTGCATTTCTGGACGCGGAAACCCCTTGATTCCTCTGGACTACTAATGAAACCCTCTCATCCTTTTCTCTCAGACTCTCAACAACCTGGGCTGTAGCATCATTCGACCCATCATCAATACAAATAACTTCCAGTTCCCTAAGCGTCTGCCCACACACACTTTCTACGCACTGACCTATATATTTTTCCACGTTATACATCGGAATAATAACAGATACTTTTATCATGGAAACTCTCCTTCTTATATCTCCAAATTTGCCTGATACAGTTCTCCTATTTCTTCCTTCTCCCCATCACCTGGTTCACCACAAACGCAATCCCAATCAACGCCAGCTCAGACACTGTCATCCACAGCCGGGACACGATAGAGATAAGCACCGCATACTCCTCCGGCATAATAAGCCCCAATCCCAGCACGAGGATACCCTCCCGGACTCCCAGTCCCGACGGGGCGAAGATCGCCAGGATGCCAATGATACAGGACAGCCCGAAAATTCCCGCGCTGTAAAGCATTTCTGACATGGGAATCGGATAGATGGAGCAGGTCAGCATATAGAAACCGACGCCTACAATGACCCAGTTACCGATAAACAACAGCACCACCTTAATCATCTCGCCATAAGTAATCGGTATTTCCATGTCCTTTTTATGGATGACCTTTTCCAGAATCCGCAGAAAGAAGTTGATAATCTTCGGGTTGATGCAAATGAAAAACACCACGACCAGCGCTATTGCCGCCCACTGATAATCCGCCAGGAGATCATTCGGAAAGAACAGAAGCGACACCAGGAACAAAAATGCCGCCCCCAACAAGGTACATATATTTTCCAGGAAAAAGCAAATCGTCACCTTACGGATCGGCGCGCCCGCTTCCTCATAAGCCGGAATCCTGGCCAGCAGCATAAACACTTTGCCCGGAATATACTTTCCGAGGATGGAATACAGGTATGCCGTAATCGCCTTGAAATAGTTGATACCGCATCCGTTCAGCTTCGTCATATAATGCCACAGGGACGCCAGGGTTATCTTATAAAGGAAATAAAAGCCCACTGCCCCGGCAAATACCGGCCAGTGAATCGTCACATTCAGGTTTCTGTACGTGTCGGCATTTTCATAAAAATACCGTGCCAGGAAAATTGCCACCAGAACCAGAAATCCGTATTTGAGGACTTTTATCCATGTTTTCTTTTTTCCTGGCTCTTTCCCGCCAGCACTCTGTACTTCAAGCTCCTCTGTGCTGCCTTTTGTCCCATTCTCCATAACCATCATCCTTTGCTAATCGTCCTTTTATCAAAAGCTCAATAGCACACGTATAAAGCACATATAATAATATATGAAAATATACGGCACTTTCCGCAGCCTGTCGTAATGCTTCTCTGAATAATCCTTATTTTTCCTTGCCAGATAGAATGCCAGCCTGTGGTTCCACTTACATTTATCATCCGCTGTCAGGGCAGGGCATCGCCCCTGCTTCTCCAGATATTTCAGCTTCGCCGCCGCGCATGTATACTTAAACACCAGCGCGCGCTTCTGGCTCCGCACCATATCCCTGTCGCTGATATGGGAATCTTGAATGGCTCCTGCTTCTACTGCGGACCGGTACATGTTCCATGCCTTTTCATTCCGTATCACACAGCTCGTATGCTTGATGGGATTTCCCTTCATCTCTTTCAGCCAGATATCGCCAAAACTGATATCTGCCGCCAGTGCAAAATGATCCTGGCAGGTCATGCAGCTTCCTTTCTCAAAAAAGTAAGCGTTCTTGTAAGCGCAGATGGTCTTGGAATAGGAAAAAGTTTTCTCGCTTCCGTCCTTGTAAACCACAGACGACAGCCCTCTCCAATGTCCACGGCGATAATACAGCCGCTTGGCCCCGTCCAGGCTGACCTTCGACTGCTCCAGGGAAAGCAGCGTCGCCTTGTCCGAATGGTTTCCGCTGCAATACAGTCCCAGCTTCAGCACGATTTTCTCCCGCAGCCCGGCATCCTTCTCCATCAGCTTCTCCAATCCGTGCAGCATACATGGCGTCATGACCACAGCCACCTTACCGTCAAAGTTCCGCACGATATCCACATGCTTCAATAGCGGGATATTCATATAAATACTGGACGACGCGCCTCTTATCTCCTCTTCCGTAACAGCGATAAACGTATCATAACCCAGAACCCCGTTTTCCACTTTCGTCTTTGTCACCCATGCTCCGTCAATCTGCCCGGTCTTTAGCAGATGGCAGAGCAGCGCCGTAACCATACCGCCTGACGCAGCATTCTCCCGGATTCCCTCATCCTGCGCATACCCTTTGCGGCACGCCACATGCGCCCCCAGGTACTTATCAGGATTCTTATAGTCTAAAATCTTCTTTTTCTTCACAGGCTTTGCCACGATTTCGTCTACGATTGCGCCTACATACTCAATATTCTTCCGCGAGCTTTCCATCACTGCTTCATAGTTCTCTTCAATCTTTCCCCGGATTTCATCTTCACATTCCGCAAACTTGTAAAACTCCTGCTCCAGAGATTCCGCAGTCAAATTGGAAAAATCAATCGCATACTGCCCCAAATGAAAGAAGTCCAGCACCTCCTGGTATTTATGGCTCCATCCTACCAGCAATACGGGAACTTTCTGCTCCAGCGCGCCAATCATCGCATGGAATCTTGAAGCCACCAGGAAACGGCATTTCCCCAGATATGCCCTGATTTCCTCTGCTTCCATTTCTTTATGATACCAGCGTACCATACGCTTGTCCTTCACACCCTCATATACCGCATCGCAAATCATCAGATCATTATTCCGCGGCTTCTGGCTGTTTATCCGGGCGCCGTTGGCGATAATCAGCACTTTATAGCCCGCCCGGTTCAGTTTATCAATAAAATCAACCATAATTCCTTTATAGTCAATATTCATCTTGCCGCACTTTTTCTCCACAACAGAACTGATAGAAAGCCCTACCAGACGGCTGTCTGCACTGCCGCAGGCGCGGTAAAACTCATCTGCGCGGCATACCTCGTCCACCATCTCATTGCAGCGTGCATCATCTGCCATCGTAAAAGCCCCGTCCGCACAAAGCCGCACATTTTCCTCAATCCCGATGGATTTCAGGTTTTCAAGCGTTCCCTCACCCCTGGCGCAGATAAGTTTCAGTTTCGGCAGAATCCATTTTGCCAGGAAACGATTGGCAAAGGAATGGAACGTACCCATAGCCTGGGAATACTTCATGACAGGAACCCCCATAAGCATCGGCACAGCCGCACATACAAAAGCATACGTATTCATCACAAATCCCCGGCTGTCCACAAAGGAAATCCCTGCTTCATCCAGCACTGCATCCGTCTGGGAGTACGCTTTCAAAATCTTATTCTTCAACAAAAGTTTCCGAATCGGCGGACACCAGGAAAAAACTTTATACAGTACTGCCATCGGAAACGCAACAAAAAGCAGTTGTTCCGGTTTGCAGGGAACAATCTTAATAAAATCCCACGGAATCTGCTTTCTGTCTTCGGAAGGGTAGACTGACATCAAATGGATGTTCAGCCTTTCCCCGTATCTGTCATGCAATTGTTTTATCGAACTCTGAAGCATCGCTGCCGCGCCTTTATTTCCGCTGTAGCTGGCAGCTGTAATCGCGATTACCACATCTCTCATACTATTTATCCTCTTCTGATGTTCTGGAATTCTCTGCGTCATAGTCCAGCTTCCGCACATGGTACTGGATATCCTCAAGCAGCTTCCTGTTGCCCGCGATGACGTCCGCCTGCAGGCCGATAATCACCGTCATAAATCCCATCATCGACAGCGTACTGGCCAAAATCAGCGACTGAATATGCCCCGTCCCGGCGCCCATGCAGAAATACACCAGAAAACGGATACCCAGCGCCAGGCCGATCAGCAGGAAGATACCGCCTATTAACGTAAAGAAACGCAGCGGCTTGTACATCATAAAAGAACGCACAATCGTCACCATTGAACGCTTCACATAACCAAACATGCTCGAAAAGAGCCTGGATTTCCGGAGCTCCGGGTTCGTGCGGACCGGCACGGACTCCATCGCTATCTTATTTCTCCCCGCCTGGATAATCGTCTCCAGGGTATACGTATATTCATTTGTCACATTCAGGCGCATCGCCGCATCCCGGCTGTATGCCCGGAACCCGCTCGGCGCGTCGGGAATATCTGTCTTTGAAGCCACACGCACCGTCCAGCTCCCGAAATGCTGAAGCTTCTTTTTCAACGGTGAAAAGTGCTCTGTATCATCAATGGGACGTTCCCCGATTACAATATCCGCCTTTTCCTCCAGAATCGGACGTACCAGTTTTTCAATATCCTCACCGTTATACTGGTTGTCCGCATCTGTATTGACGATAATATCCGCCCCATTTCTCAGGCACGCGTCAATACCCGCCATAAATCCTTTGGCAAGACCTTTATTTTTCTTAAAATTCACCACATAATGAACGCCCCAGTCTTTCGCTACCTGAACCGTATTGTCTTTGCTTCCGTCATTGATAATCAGATATTCAATCTCATCAATGCCATCAATCTTCTTCGGCAAATCGTTCAATGCGATTTCCAGAGTTTCCGCCTCATTGTAACATGGAATTTGTATAATCAGCTTCATTGTACCTCCCGCACCGCACACACGCGGCTCCTCTCAGGGATGGGCTTGCCCTTCTCACCTGTATTTTTCTCTTATTTTCCTATTGTTATCCAAAAACCGGATATATCCACTTCATCTTACTATCAAAGTACCCGGAAGTCAACCGAAAGTATCGGGGCTGCTTTCAAATTGGTAACAGTTCAGCCTTCGGTTTACTGTCCCGCCCCGGCAAATGACAGCCCTGCATATTCCTCTATCATATCCCGGTACTTCTCACCTTTTACATAGACAGATTCCGTTTTGTTTAAATCAGCGCAGGAATACCCTGCCTGTATCAACTCGTCATAATTCAATTTTGTGCCCAGGATAATGGCGTCTTCTACGGATTCCTCCGGCACGCCGGGAAGTATCCGGTAACGGTTCAGCATAAACTGGTAGGTAAACAGTGCTTTCTGTGTCTGGCTCTCTTTGTATCCTGATACGTAAATCTCGCCGGGCAGTTCACAGCCCGCCTCCTCCAGTCCATGTATAAGCTCATACCCCTGTTCTGCCCTTGTGTGGTAACGTTCCGAGTAAGAACCATCCACATACACACCGTTGTAAGCATACTGATAAACCAGAAGCGCCAGAAGCAGCGCCGCAGGCAGTGTCCTCTTCCCTTTGCACAGGCACACAAACATTACCAAAAAGCTTATGCTGCACACCAGCACGCCGCCCAGGTAGACACGCAGGCGCATAGGGTCGCTTAATGCTTTATGCAGACCGAACGGCCAGTATACCTCAGATGCAACCATATTGTTTGTGATATGGGGAAGCGCCGCGCACAGGAACAGAAACTGCAATCCCGCAAACACTGCAAAAACCGCCGGAAGGTATTTCTTGAGATGTATCCGGTAATGATAGATATATGCCAGCGCCGCCAGGAAGAACGGCCCTATATACGCACCATAGTAGCGGAAATACGTGAAAGCTTTATATCCGTAAGCCGTTGAATGATAAGGACTGTTTCTCAACGCCTCCTCCACACGGAACAGCCAGGAAATGCTCTGCGCCAAAATAGTTGCTCCGATACACATCAAAAAGAAGGTTCCCAGCACCAGGATATACGGCTTTACCTCCAGCTGTCCGGAATTTTCTGTCACTGGATGCTTCTGCTTTTTGAAAAATATCACCTTTCCGTTTTTGCAAATATAAATCATCATCAGCGTAATCGCGACTGCCGAAAATCCTCCCGTGAAAATCACGCTGACGTGTACCTGACCCAGTACCGTGGCAAACCATCCCTGCCAGGAAGCAGGCGAAAGAAGCAGCTTTACTGACAAGTTCAGGTTTACTGCTGTATTTTTCAGCTCCTCGCCCTCCTGCCACAGCCACAGCGTAGTCTTTGACCAGTAGATAAACTGCCCTGCCAGCCAATATCCTGTTATACCGGAAACCAGAGCCGGAATCTTTGCCACAAGCCATCTCTTATACATCAGAAAATACAAAAGCACCAGAAGCACCAGGGCCATCCACAAAGTTTTCGCCCGTGTATGGAGTGTTAAGCTGTAAGACAGCAGAACCATAAGCACCACTGAATAGGCTGCCTGCTTTCGGTAATCCCGCCTCTCCTTCCTGTCCTCTGCAATCAGCTTACAGAGAATCAGCGCAGTCAGCCAGGATGCCAGTATAAGCATATGCTCGTTATATACCACCAGCGCCCGGTTCACCATCATAAACCCGGCTGCCAGAGATGCCAGATAGAGATATATTTTCTTCTCCACTTTCATGTGTACATTCAGAATATGGTAAGCAATCGGCGCCGCCAGGCTTTGCAGCACTGCACAAAATACCAGACACGCCCGGTACAATGCCACCGGGTTCGAGAACATCCAAAACAGCGGCGCCATCAGAATCGTCATGCCGCCGCCATAATAACGCCCTCCATATTCAGCCGCCTTCGTCCAGTCCAGCCCCGCCGCCCACGCGCCTGCAGACATGGTAGACATTTCATCCATAGGCGTCCGCAATGGGTCTGACACGGTAAAAATCAATATCAGCCTGGGCGCCATCGCAAGTAAGAATACAAGCAGCATATCTATGCGCCGTCTGTACGTTTCATTCATCTTCACACTTATCCCTCCTACCGTCTCAAGATCCGTTTCGCCAGGGGCTTTATCCTGTTGCGGAAATCATATTCTGCACAGGCACGCTGCAGCCCGATAAAGCTGCGCAGCTTTGCGCCTGCAGAAAGCTTCCTGTTCTCTTTCTTTCCTTCCAGGGCGTCTGAGAGCCATTGTCTGGACTCTTTTCTCTGCTTTGTAAGAATTGCATCTACCGGAGAATAATCTACGTCTGTCAGCAGTTCCCCGCGCCGCAGGATATCTTTCACATCCATCACATACCGATTGGTCAGCCCCAGCGTCCCCAGCAGCGACTCAAACCGTGAACTGCCCCGCCCCGGATTTCCGATAGCGATAAACGGCTTATGGAAAAGAATTGCCATACATGTTCCATGGAAGGAATCTGTAATCACAAAATCACTGTTTTTAAAATAATACAGCCAGTCCTCCACCTGGAGATTTTCAACGGTATTCTCCAGATTAAGCCTTTCTTTATTCGCCTGGAACTTATTCTGCCATCCATCCAGCATATTTACCAGCTTCTTCCCCTTTTGCTTTGAAACATACAGCAGCGCTTCCCGCTTCTCAGGCGTGGGATCCAGAATATAGGACGCGACAAACGGTTCCTTTTCTTCTCTCCCGGATTTCTCTGTCAAATCCCCCAGCACATGAGGCTCGCACATCAGCACCGGATCCAGCACATGGACGGCTTCGACGCCAAACGTATTCCGGCAGATTTCCACACCTTCCGCTTCCCGGACAGAAACTGCGTCCATCCGGCGCATACATGCTCTTGCTTTCTTTGCAAAGGCTCTTGGCGCCAGAAATTTCCCCGATCCAAAAGAAGTAGCATAAGCAATTTTCTTCTTCGCGTCATCCACAAAGTCCAGAAAATAGCTGTGGCCGAAAATTTTGGTCACTCCATAATTCCAAATCTGATCTGAACCAAGCACAAACGCGTCGCACATCTGGTTCAGCACTCCGATTTCCGAAACATGGTAAGTCTCGCTGATGGTATAGTGTTCCTCGGCAAAACGTATCGAATGACGTCCCTTCATCCGGCCGTCATCCGGCTTAAGCCTGGGCTGATGAACCATCAGAACCCGGTAACCCATAGATTCAATTGTCTGCTCCAGCGCATAATAGGTGGCAATACTTCCATAATTGCACCCAAACCACACTCCCAGTATTCCCACATCGTAATGTTCCATTTCTTCCTCTTTCTGACGCATTGCCGCGTGACATCCAAAAAACTACTTCTTCATCCTTTTCACCGCTTTTACTACTTCCTCCGGAAGTACACGCTTTAGCCACTGCTTTGCCGCCGCTTTTTTTGAAAATTTCTGCCCGCCGGCTATCTCCACAGCCTTCTTAAATGTCTGCTTCCTGTTCTCCTCAAAAAACTTCTCCCGCCCTTCCGGTATCCGTATCTTGCTGCGGAACCGATTATGCTTCAACGCAAAGTCCAGGGGAACAGGCTCACAAAGTTTTAGCCGTGAACAAATATCCGCCCAGGCTTTCTCACCCTTCTCACTGTTGATGAGCACCAGGGAAACTCCTTTTTCACTGGCAAACCCGGGATTGTACTTGGCAATGTGCCAGAAATCACCCAGTGTCAAATCCCCCTGCCTCGGTAATGGCGCAAAACTGCACTCCCCGCAGGAAGACCGCAGCATCAGAGAACCGTGAAAGGCTCTCTCATACGCGTCATTTGCCTGATTTCCCACGATTCTCTTACCATTCTTCAATGTGGCAATGCAGTGGTTACAGTTATGCCCAAACTCTTTTGTCCGGAATTGAAAGCTTTTCAGGTTTTTTCCGTATTTTTCCGTCCGGTATTTTCGGAACACCCCGGGCGAAGGCACGCCATGACACACGACATCCACGGTAAACAGATTTTCATAATTCCGGTGCAGATATCCCTTCAATCCGGCCACCTGGCAGGGAACCCCGCTGAACAGCACATGTTTCCCTTCATCCAAAAGCTTTTTAATTTCGCGGTAAACCGTGCCTACCCGGCTCTGGACATATTTCGAACCACGCAGTTTCCCCAGTTCCTCCGCAGAACAGATAATTCTGTGTTCCGCCGAAAACTCTTCATCCATTGCCACACCGCATACACAGCCTCCTGTTTTCAGGGCCTTCTCAGCCAGAAGAGTAAAGATTCCGCCGGAAGAACTTTTCATCCGTACCTCATCCTCTGCATAAGCAGCAAAACATGTCGGCTCCTCCCTGTTGGAAAACTTCGGCGTCAGTTCCGGGCACGCTCTCACGCATTTTCCACAATTGATGCATACCTCTTCCTTCACGTGCGGATACAAAAATCCGTCCCTGTTTTCTCTCATCTCAATCGCATCCACCGGACAGCTATTGAAACATGCCGCACAGCCACAGCACCTCTCCTCCGGCAGAATCTTAATATTTTTACACACCTCAGGCATTGATACCTCCATGCCGCACACTGCGGCCCGATTCCTGCTATTTTATGCCAGCTCTTTCTCCGCCATCTCCAGGGCTGCTTCAATCACCTTATCCATATCATAATATCTGTAATTTCCCAGACGCCCGCCGAAGATTACTTTCTCCTCTTTCTCCGCCAGCGCACGATACCGGGCAAATAGTTCATTGTTCTTTTCGTCATTAATCGGGTAATACGGCTCGATTCCCGGTTTCCACTCAGAAGAATACTCCCTGGAAATCACAGTCGCCGGCTGCTTCCCAAACTCAAAATGTTTGTGCTCGATAATCCTGGTGTAAGGCACTTCCCTGTCTGTATAGTTTACCACAGCATTTCCCTGGTAATTCTCCATATCCAGCTTTTCTGTCTCAAACCGCACGGTACGGTACTCCAGGGCGCCCAGCTTATATCCGTAAAACTCATCAATCATCCCGGTAAACAACGTCTTATCTGCAATTTCAGGATTTTCTTTGATAAACGTAAAATAGTCCGTATTCAATTTCACCGGGATTCCATCCAGCATCTTCTCAACAACCGGAGTGTATCCGCCTACAGGAATTCCCTGATATCTGTCATTAAAATAATTATTGTCATACATAAAGCGGAACGGAAGCCTCTTGATGATAAATGCCGGAAGCTCCGTACAGGGACGTCCCCACTGCTTCTCCGTATAGCCCTTAATCAACTTTTCGTACACATCACGCCCAGCCAGAGAAAGCGCCTGCTCCTCAAGGTTTTTCGGCTCCGTAATATTCAGCTCGGCGCGCTGCTCTTCAATCTTCGCCTGCGCTTCCTCCGGAGTCTTGACCCCCCACATCTTACTGAACGTATTCATATTGAATGGCAGATTATACAGCTCGTCTTTGTAGACAGCCACCGGAGAATTCACATAATGGTTGAACTCCGCAAACTGATTCACATACTCCCACACCTTTTTATTGCTGGTATGGAAAATATGCGCGCCGTATTTGTGGACATGAATCCCGTCCATATCCTCACAATAAATATTTCCGGCAATATGCCCACGCTTATCAATTACCAGACATGTCTTTCCAGCCTTCTTCGCTTCATGGGCAAATACCGCCCCATAAAGCCCTGCGCCCACGATTAGATAATCATATTTCATTTATGCTCTCCTTTCGTCACGAAATAATTTACGGTATATACGTTTCATCCTCCGATAACATCCGGCAGCTAAATCATGCAGAAGCTGTCCGGGCGGAAGATATTCATTCCCTTTCTCCCCCACCGGAAGAACTTCTCTCTCCAGTGCTTCCGCCAGCCATTCCAGGCATCTTGCCCTCTCCTGTTCCAGAATCCCGCGCACACGCCCGTAGTCCGGAGGCAGCAGCAGATCCTCCCTCTCCCGTATCCGGGCAGCGTCCGACACAAAACGGTTTCTCAGTCCAAACACCCTTCCCAGGGATTCAAACCTTGAAATCCCCCTTCCCTCATTCTCAATACACACAAAAGGCTTCTCATGGATAATGGCAAAACTCGCCCCATGACAGGAATCGGTAATCAGATAACGGCAATTTTCAATATAGTACAGCCAATCCTCCACCTGGAGATTCTCTGCCGCCGGATACAGCCCAAGCTTCTCCCTGTTCACCTCAAAATTCGCCATCGTGCCGTCCAGCATCACCACAAGCGGGAGCGCCAGCCTTTCTGATAGATACTCCGCCGCCGCCTTCTTCTCCGGGTTTCCGTCCAGGATATATACAGCAATAAAATCCCCTGCCACCAAAGGATTCCTCTTTGCCTCTGATTTTCCTGCCAGAACACTGTAAATCTCCCTGTCGGGAAGAAACACCGGATCCAGTACCCTGGCTGCCTGCAGTCCGAACGTATGGTTCACTACGCCAACTGCATCTTCCTCCCGGACAGAAATGGCGTCAAACTTCCTCAGATAACTCTTTGTCACCGCCACCTCTTCCTCTGGGGCAAAAAATCCCGGATGCCCGAAAGATGCCGCATACGAAAGCCTGCGCTTATCATCATCCAAAAAATGAAAAAACATCCCTCCCCGGTAATGTCGGCAAATGCCATAATTCCACACCTGGTCAGACCCCATCACAAAGGTATCCGCATATGCGTTTAACTCCCGCATTTCGCCAAAGCCAAATACCGGAGTAATCGCTTCATAATGTTCCTTCGCAAACCTTCTTCCATGTGAATGGTAGATCGGGGCGTCCGGTTTAAACCCCGGACGGTCTATCATCGTAACCGAATACCCCAAATCCTTTATTGTGCGGTAAAGGGCATAGTAAGTCATGATACTGCCATAATTCCAGCTCCACCACAGGCCAAATACCGCTACGTCACGCTTCTCTATATCACCCAAAACAATACTCCTTTACAGTTCAAGGTACTTTCTCCAGAAATCCAGGTTCGCCATCTCTCTATAACGCTCCTGATAAGATTTCTTCGCCGCCTCATATTCTTTATCCATCCGCCGCATAACTTTAAACAGGTTTCTGTAACACTGTACCATACGTTTAAAGCTTCTCTTTGTAGACACGGAATTTCCCGCCGCATCTGTCATGATTGTCTCCGGCAGACGGAACATTTTGTAAATATTGTTATAGGGCGGAACTACAGGCACCTTGCCCTTCTTTGCCGGAAGAATATAGCCATTAATAAAAATCAGGTGGCAAAGCTTTTTCCACACCGGAATAAAGTCCGACTTATCCGGCGTAATCAGCTTCTCCCAATCATAATCTTCTTCTGTGATTCCTTTATATCCGATATATTCTTCTTTCGGCTTTGCCTGATAATTCAGCTTACAGATTTCTGCATGGAGCTCGACAGGCTCCTGGCGCATAAACCAGTCGGCGCCTTTTAAGAAATCCTCCACGCCGCGCAGATTCAAATCTGCATATTTATAACGATATTTCGCAATATTCGAACTGGCCCATTTCAGCAGCAGCCGCTTCATCTTCTTTGCCCCGTAGTCCGGGCAATGCACCGCATTTACAATACAGTGGTTCCGGATATCATAATACTCCAGCGGCCCGGAAACCTTATTTTCAAAAGCCTCGTGCCATACGCCCACACCGTTCAGGTAAATAAATCCTTTCCCTGTCCGCAGCCCATACTCCACATCATCCCTGTGAATAAACAGCGGCAGCGGCAGATTTTCTTTACTGATCACGCTCAGCGGAATACAGCAGTACCACCAGCCCGCATATTCTACTTTTTCCGACTCATCTTCATTTAGGAGAAGCACTTTCACTTCCCGCAAATCCACTTTGTGTTTCAGAGCCTCAATAGCCCCCTGGTTCCACTGCGCTCCCTCCTCATACTGGAGATAAGGCTTGTTCAACTGGATAATAGAACCAGCCAGAGTATAGTCTTGGTATTCCTCTTTCAGCACAGATAAAAAACTATAGGTAACTTCCAGGCTCGCAGGCTCTATCATGGCGTCGTCGTCCATTAAAAGCACATGGCTGATGTCCCTCTGCTTCGCAAGGCTCATCGCCTCAATAATTCCCCGCGTAAAGCCTCCCACGCCCCCGGCATTCTTATTGGGAGAAACTTTCACAATCGTGCCGTCTGCTATGGAAGTATCCAGAGTCTTTGCATTATCTGAAATATGGACATACAAATGACGGTAAAGCGGAGACTCCGGATTTTCTAAAATCTGCTCCTTCAGCAGGTTCAAATTCCTGTACACATATTCCTCACGTTTAAAAGTGCAGATATCTACCATGATATTCACATTCAGATTCGCAGGCATCAGCTTTTCATTCACATAACGCCCTCCGAAAATCATGCCGTCCTCTGCCAGGGAAAGGCAGCGCATGGCAAAGATTCCCTCTTCTCTGCAGTTTCCAAAATCAAACGCCTCCTGTGTCCTCCCGGCGCTTGAAATCTCACGATTTTCCAGAATTTCTTCTTTTACTTCCCCACTCTGCAGATATTGATACACCAGCTCTACAGAAAATGTCCCCTGAAATTCCAGAATAAGCTGCACTTTATCCACAACCGTATATTTCCGCCATTTTCCCGTTGAAAAGCCATTAAAATACGTGTCAAAACCGACACTTCCATTCAACCCAAATCTCAGGCTTCCATCCGGCTCTGCCGATACCTTGCCATCCCTGCGGTAATACAGCTTTTCTTCCGACTCTATTACGGACGGCAGCAAAATTCTTTTTAAATCCATACTTTACCTCCAGCAGCCTTTATCAAGCCGTAATTTATCGTTTCTTTTTCTTTTTGGCAGCATTTATATCATGCTCCAGCTCCTGATATGCGTCGCACACTTCATGCACCCCGCCGCTCATCACAGCTTCGCCCTTATCCAGCCACAGCGCATGGTCGCACAAATCCCGCACCTGTTCCAGGTTATGGGACACAAAAAGCAGCGTCGTTCCTCCGGAAAGCATCTCCTGCATCCTCTTCTGGCATTTTTTCCGGAACAGGAAATCCCCGACCGCCAGCACCTCATCTACAATCAGGATATCCGGTTTTACCATAGTTGCCACGGAAAATCCCAGCCTTGCCTTCATACCGGAAGAATAATTCTTAATTGGGGAATCCAGAAAATCTCCGATATCTGCAAAGTCCACAATATCATCAAAATGCTCCTGCATAAACTTCTCGGAGTGCCCCAGCACCGCCCCGTTCATAAAAATATTTTCCCGCGCAGTCAGATTTGCATCAAATCCTGCACCCAGCTCAATCAACGGCGCAATGCCCCCTCTTATGGTAATTGTTCCCTTATATGGCTTCATAATACCACTGATGGCCTTCAAAAGCGTAGATTTTCCGGAACCGTTGGTACCAATCAGCCCCCAGGCTTCCCCCCGCTTCACTTTCAGGGAGACGTCCTTGACTGCCAGGAACTCCTGAAACAGCAGTTCTCGTTTAAGCATATGGATAACGTACTCTTTCAGATTATCCACGCCCTGCCTTGACTTATTAAACCGGATGGTCACATGATCCACATCAATGATATATTCCTTATCTTTCATCTCTTTTTCCCTCACCTTAAATATAGAGAATAAATTTATCCTGGCTCTTCTTAAACACCGTAATTCCAATCGCAAACATCACGACTGCTATCAGCCAGCCGCCCCAGAAGATACGCGGACCCGGAAACTGCCCGTTGCATACCATATCACGGAACTGCGCCACATAATAATACATAGGATTAAAACCCTTAACAAAGAACCGTATGTTCTCCGGAAGCTGCTGAATCGGATAGAAAATCGGCGTCAGATACATCCAGGCTGTAGTCACTGCCTTATAGATATGCTGTACATCCCGGAAGAACACATTCATAGACGCCAAAAGAAAACCAAGGCCGCAGCAGAACAAATAAAGCTGTATCATAACCAGCGGCGTACAGAGAATATAAGGCGTCACCGAAGCCCTGGTGCAAATCATTACGATTACGAGAGCGCCCAGTGAAAACACAAAATCCACCAAAGAGCTTGTCACCTTTGCCAAGGTGAAAATGTACTTGGGAACATAACACTTTTTCAGCAATGCCCCATTCCCGATAATAGAGCGCATCGCCGCATTGGTCGATGAGGTCATAAACTCAAAAATCGTCCGTCCGGTAATCAGATAGACCGGATAGTTCACGATACTTTTCCCTCTGTCAAACATATTTGAAAATACCAGCGTCATAATAATCATAATCAGCAGCGGATTCAGGATACTCCAAACATACCCCAGGACGCTCCTCCGGTATTTCAGCTTTACATCACGCTTTACCAGCTGCTTGAGCAAGTCTTTATATTGGAAAAACACATGAACTCTTTCCTGCCAAATACTCATTTCTTCAACCCTTCCTTTATCTTAAATGTCAGCCTGGCCGCATAATACGCCCGGTAATCTGTTTTCCTCAGAAACAATACCGCCCGGTTTCTCACCGCCTGGTAAATCTTCGGGTACTTCTCCAAAAGCCCCCTGTCAAACTCCCGCATCTGCAGCGGAATTTTCCTGCTGCATGGAAAACTCAGGAATATCTTAAACCTGCTGGCTGCCATCCGCGCAATAATATTTTCCAGATAAACCATCACGCACGCCGGCGCTCTCTTCTGCCTCTGCTCATCATAAAAGCCCAGAAGACGCTGCAGAACCCTGTCATAATTTTCTGCGTTTTTCCTCATGCTTTTCATATTCATGCTTTGTCCCGGAAGCCCTACACGATACATGTACACAACCGCATCAATGCACGTAACCGTGCGGATTAACGGCACCGGAAACAGCACATATTCCATATCTACATAGAAACAATGCTCGTCAATCGGCGGAATCCCCCGCAGCATTTCTGTCCGCATCGTCATCCCATGCATTTTCATAAATATTCTATCACTAATCTCAGAAAATTGGTACTCTTTTCCATAAATAACCCCGGCAAATGGCTCCGCAAACTCCGGCTTTTTCCGGCCGTCCTTCTCGCGCACCCAGTAATAGTTCGAAAACACCACATCCGAAGTACAGCCTTTCAGACAGTCCATCAGACGCAGAAAAGCCTCCCGCTCCACCCAGTCGTCGCCGTCCACTACCTTAAAGTACTTTCCGGAAGCCTCCAAAAGCCCTCGGTTAATCGTGGAACCGTGTCCGCCGTTCTCTTTATTTATGACACGAAAAGAATTTGGATAGCGCTTTTCGTACGCCGCCGCCAAGTCGGCAGAACGGTCTTTCGAACCGTCGTTGACGATTAGAACCTCCAAATCCTCCAGAACCTCCGGAATCACAAACGAATCCAGACAGTTTTCAATATATTTTTCAATGTTATAGGCGGGTATCACCACCGTAAGTATTTTTTTCATAAACCATCTCCAGAGGAAGTGCTAAAGCCTCACTCCTCACGCCTTCTTTTCAGCCGCAGAATCCCTTCCTTTAAAGCACAGGGCAGGCACATAACAGCTTTCCCCACCTTGTAGGATGTAGAGCCCTTCACATTTTCAAGCTCCGCCTGCAGACGCTCAATCTCCCAGTCCTTTTCTATGCCCACCCGGTAAATCCGCTCTTCATAAACATAGGCATGACGGTCTCTCAGCAGAATCTTCACAAGCTCCCATTCTTCGGGAGTAAATACCTCTGCTTCCAGCTCATCGTTTTTGTCCGCCTCAAGAAACTCCTTCTGAAACCGCTCCATGTACATATCCCGGTATTCCTCTCCTACCCGGTAGAGAGCCGCGATATAATTGTGATACCGCTTAAAGTTATAAATCCCCATATAGCGCTTCTTAAACTCCGGGTGCGCGTTCAGGAAATCCAGGATAAACGCATATTCATCATTCATACAGAACACCTTCTCCCGGCTGTGAACCGAAGAGTTGGGGTTGTCACGGCGGTTCCTATAATACGGCCTGTCTACAAAATAAATCCTCTTCGCAAAGCAGAACGTCTGAAACCAGAAACCGTTGTCCTGAAACGAAGCTCCCGGCGTCTCATTATGGCGGATATGATGCTCTTCCAGAAAGCTTCTCCGGTAAATGCCGCTCCAGGTATTCATCAGAGCCTTAAACATATCCGGTTCATCCTTTGGGTCAATCACACGCCCATACAGAGAATCCACGGAAGTCAGGCGGTTATACCGGAATTCCCTCTTCCCATCTTCCCCGGTAACAAAACGGTAAAAGTCTGCCTTGATAATATCAAGGTTCTTTTCCTTCGCCGTCCGATAAAGCTTTTCATACATATCTTCCTTCACATAATCGTCCGGCTCCAGAATTCCCACATACTCTCCCGTACACGCGTCCAGCCCCCGGTTCATAGCTTTTCCGTAGCCCCCATTCGGCCCGTCCAGGATTTTCACCCTGTCATCCTTCGCAGCATACTGCTTTAAAATCTCAAGCGACGAGTCTGTAGAACCGTCATTCACACAGACAAACTCCATATCCTGCAGCGTCTGCCCCAGCAGGCTGTCCATACACTCCGCGAGATATTTCTCTACATTATAAGTAGGTACAACTACCGATACCTTTGGCATTTTCCTCTCCTCCCGGACTGTCTCAGCCCCTTTTCACCGCTCTCTTTATCTTTCCCGGCAATGCCGTGATGACTTTCCCCGTACGGAACGTCGCAGAATCTTTTACCGCCCTGTTTTCATCCTTCAACTCTTCGATCCGGCGCTGCTTCTCCTTATTCTCTTCTGCCAGTCTCCTGTTTTCCCCGAGAAGATATCCGATGCAGGAGCGTTCCCGCATCGCACCCAGCCTGTCATACAGCTCCGGCTGCGCATAATACTCTCTGCCGTGGGAAAAGAAGCCAAAGCGCTCGCTGCATTCTCCGCACAGCAAATCATACACCTTTTCATACGCAGAGCCTTCAATCGTATCCAGGTTCCAAAAGCAAAAATGAAGCGCCCAGTTTACAAATCCTTTTTCCAGTTTTCCATATACGCCCATCTGCCTCAGCTCATCCTGCAGCGCCTTACACGCTTCATAAAAACAGTTCCAGGACTTTTCCCTAGTCGCCGACAGAGAGCCTTTCACATGGATTCTGTGATGAACCAGAAGCTCCTCCACGATACAGATTTTCTCTGCCTTCACCAAAGACGAGAACACAAAATACAAATCATTCGAGGTGCGCAGCTCCTGAAATTTCAGTTCTGCCGCCTCCACAAACTCCCTACGGTACAGCTTATCCCATGCCCATCCCACGGCAAACGTAAAAATCCGATCCGGCATGTCCCGCCAGCAAAATGGGTTCTTTCCAGGCAGCTGCCCGCGCTTAATGGAATAGTCCATCTGTATATAATTCTCTAACGTATCATCATATCTGTCTCCCCGGAAGATCGTAACATCCGCCTGCGTCTCCCCGGCACGCCTGTAAGCCTTCTCCAGCATCTCCGGCTCATAGAAATCATCCGAATCCAGAAAAATCAGATATTCGCCGCATGCCCTCTCCATTCCCCTGTTTCTGGCAGCCGCCGCACCGTGGTTTTCCCCGGTAAGCACCTGCACCCGGCTGTCGCTGCGCTCATACTCACGCAAAATCCCCAGACTGCCGTCCGCAGAGCCGTCGTCTATGCATATGACCTCAATTTCCTTCAGCGTCTGCCCCAAAATACCATCCATGCACTGCGGCAGGTAGCGTTCCACATTATACACGGGCAGAACCACCGACACCTTTATTTTATCCGACATTTCGCACTTCCTCACTTATGCCGCCTATTCTACCATATGCCGAAAGTATCTGTCAAACATGAGTTAAATATTCGCCGGCAGGTATCACTTTCTGCAGCCAAAAAGAATAAATGTACCTCTCCTTCACTCTCTTCCCAGTCATTCGCTCCAGCGCCTGCGCATAATACTCCAATTGAATGCCATATTTATCTGCCAGGTAACCTACGCGTCCTTCCGGCACGTAATCCGTCTTATAGTCTACCAGGACGATTTCATCCCCTTCATAAAAATACGCGTCGATAATCCCCTGTACCAGCACCATGTCGTCCCCTGTCCAGCTCTCCCGTATTTCGTCCGCATGAACGCCCAGGACAAACTGCTGCTCCCGGCAGAGTTTTCCGCCTGCGGCCGCCTGCTTCATCCGCTGTCCCAGGGGACTCCGCAGAAAACGGACGATTTTCGGCACGTCAATAACCTCTGTTTCTTTTTCCGTAAGCTTTCCTTCTGCACATAGCCGCGCCAGCTGTTTCTCTACATCCTTTACCATCTCTCCCATACCATAATCCAGGTTCTCCAGAAGTTTATGATAAATCGTTCCTTTCGCCGCACCCTGTGCTTCCTGCTCTTCACTGACGAATTTCGGAAGCAGCGGCACCACATCCGGCTCTGTAAATACTTCGTACATTCCCTCTCTGTCTGCCGTCTGCTTCATGCTCTTTAGTTCAGACACTGTAATTTTCCCGTAGATATCCATGCTGTCTTTCCAGAAATACTCCGCGTCAAATGCGGCTTTCAAATGAATCCTCATAGGCTCGCTGTACACGCAGTCCGTGTCCCACTGAAGCAAAGTTTCCTTTGTCCAGCGGCTCTTAATCTGATGCAGCGCCTCCTCTTTTGCCAAATCTCCGATAGACAATACCCTCACCGCATAAGAAGCTTCCTTCGTGGAAATGTCCATTCCCATTCCCGGCTCCGAAAATCCCTGCTCCTGAGACTGCATCAACAGCGCGGGCATTACCCAGTCCAGATAAGAGCCGGCCTCCGAACGCACGCCAAAGGGCAGAGTATCCCCATAAAAATGACGCCACTTCTTCATGCGGTTCTCCAGCTTTGCCGCGCCGGTAAGAATCAGCTTTTCCTTCGCCCTGGTCAGCGCCACGTAAAGCACCCGCAGCTCTTCTCCCAAATTGTCATTAATAAGCTGCCGCTGAATGGCTTTCTTTAAAAGGGTCGGTGCTTTAATACGCAGCTCTGCATCAATGAAATCACACCCGATACCATAATCCGGATGCAGCGCAAGCTTCCCCCGGCTGTCCTGCCTGTTAAACGCTTTATTCATCCCCGCTGCAAATACAATCGGGAACTCCAGCCCTTTGCTCTTATGGATGCTCATGATACGCACCGTATCCTCTTCTTCCCCCAGGATATTCGCCTCCCCATAGTCCACGTCATACTTGCGGAGCTGCTCAATATAGCGGACAAAATTAAACAGTCCCCGGTAGCTGGTGTTCTCATAAGCCATCGCCTTCTCTGCCAGCATATCCAGATTCGCCCGCCGCTGCTCCCCGCCGGGCATCGCCGCCGCATATTCGCCATACCCTGTCTTTTCCAAAATGTACCACAGCAGTTCATGCATCGCCGTATAAGGCACGCGCCGCCGGAAGTCCCCCAGCATTTCATAAAAGGCTTTCAATTTTCCCTTAAGCGCTTCGTCCTCTCCATCTTCCGCATACTTTCTGCATACTTCGGAAAATGTGCCCTCCGCACAGCAGCTCCGTATCTGCGCCAGCTCCCTGTCCGTCACGCCCACAATCGGGGAATGCAGTACTGCCGTCAGCGGAAGATCCTGCTCCGGGTTATCCACGACCTTTAAAAGCGCCAGCACCGTCTGGATTTCCACCGCAGAAAAGTAACCTGAACGCGAGCCTGTATAAGCCGGAATCCCCATATTGCCCAGTATCCCCGCCATCGTATCTGCCCAGCCGGAAACAGTCCGCAGCAAGATAACAATGTCCCGGTACTGTGCCGGACGGTATTTTCCCGTCGCTTTATCCAGCACCTGCGTCTTTCCCACCAGCTCCTGAATCCGCTGCCCGATCATCCTCGCCTCCAGCTCTACCGCTGTCTCTCCGGACTCTTCGACTGCCTCTTCCTCCGCCCCCAAATCCAGCAGAAGTACCTCCGTATCCATATCTTCCCCTCCCCCTTCGGGAAAAGATGCTCCCGGATACAGCGCCGCCGCATCGTCATAGCGGATATTTCCCAGATTCTCCGCCATAATCCGACGGAAGATTCCGTTCACCCCCGCCAGCACCTGGCTGCGGCTGCGGAAGTTTTTATGCAGTTCTACTTTCTGGTCAAGGGACTCCTCCGTGGTATACGCCGCATATTTTTCCATAAAAAGTTCCGGCCTCGCCAGACGGAAGCGGTAGATGCTCTGTTTCACATCCCCCACCATGAAAACATTGTGGACTCCTCTCTGCCGCCTGGAAACACTGGTCAGAATATATTCCTGCACCAGATTACTGTCCTGGTACTCATCAATCATGATTTCCTCAAATGCATCCGCAAACTGGCCTGCGGCATCCGTAGGCGCCGCCTTTCCATCCTCCTCACGCACCAGGATTTCCAGCGCCATATGCTCCAAATCATTAAAGTCCAGCAGGTTCCGCTCCCTCTTCTTCGCTGCAAACCGCCCGTGGAATTCCTCTGCCAGCCCCAACAGCACCTCCATCTGTTCCCGGCTTTCCCGGATATCCTCTGCCATCGCCTCCGGGCTCTGGTAAAAATACTGCTCCTGCAGGGATTTCATATATTTCTTCACCTGCTCCCGGATTTCTTTTACCTGTTCTCTTTTCTCCTCCGAAACTGCAGCATCCTTTTTCGCTGAAAGCCTGGAAAATGCGCCCAGATTACAAAACGCATCCGCATATTCCACATACGTCCCGGCGCTCTGACATTCCTGCACTGTCACCAAATCATCCAGAAGCGCCGCTTCATACATGTAAGGCCCGTCGCTTTCCCGGCAGATTTCAAGCGCCTGCCGGACATTCGCCTCACACTCTTCCAGCAGCAGCCCCACATTTTCCAGCAGCGGCCGCATCCAGACGGCACGTTCCAGCCCCTGTACATCTTCAATTTCATACGCCCGCCTGCACTCCTCCAGCCATTTCAACGGCCAGGGATAGCTCATAGAGAAATCATAAATCGTAAAAATCAAATCCGCCAGCCCTGCGTCGTTCTTCCCTGTGGCGTAGCTCTCTACAAACTTCAGATATCTCCTGTCTTCCCGCACCTTCGCGTAAAAATCTTCCAAAAGTTCCTCCACCACATCATTGCGCAGAAGCTTCATCTCCCCGTCATCCCCGATACGGAAATTCGGGTCTAAGTCTATCGTGTGGAAATAGTTTCCGATTACATGCCGACAGAAGCTGTGAATCGTAGTAATCTGCGCGTGATGCACCAGCGTAAGCTGTCTCTGCAGATGTATGTTTCCAGGTTCCTCCGCCAGTTTCTTTCCGATAGCATTCCGAATCCTCTCCTTCATCTCCCCCGCCGCCGCATTTGTAAACGTCACAATCAGCAGCCTGTCAATATCTACCGGATGCGCCCTGTCCATAATCATCGTGAGAATGCGCTCTACCAGCACTGCGGTTTTTCCCGAACCTGCCGCCGCAGACACCAGGATATTCCTGTTTCTCAGTTCAATCACCTGCTGCTGCTCTTTCGTCCATGATACTCCCATCTTTTACGCCTCCTCACCGATTTTCTTCCAGATATCCTCCGGCTTATATTCCCGCAGCCTGCGGAATTTCGTGCCGGGGACTTTCGCATCAAACCCGCATACCTCCCGGTAAGTGCAGTAGTCACACGCCGTCCGTCCTTTCCTCTCGTAAGGCTCCGCGTCCGTCTCGCCCGACAGGATACGCCTGCCGATATCCCGCATCTTCTCATTGACAAATGCGGACAGCTCTTCAAACTGCCGGCGCTGCGCCACCGCCGAATACCTGGAAAATCCGCTTTTTGTGTAAGACACTGGAATCACATCAGAAGATTTCTTTTCCCCCGCTCCCAGTCCCCTGTCCATGCTCCTGACAATCTCATCATCGCTGTTCACCAGCCCGTCAAGCTTCAGTTTTTTCAGAATTTCCCTGTTAATCTGTGCCGGAGATGCCTCCTCGCCTCTCTCCAGCATCGGGTCCTGCATCCGGTAATAGAAAATCCCGGCAGGCACAATATCTTTATCCGGGTACACCCGCTTTTCCAGCTCCAGCGCCGCATTCATATATACCACCAGCTGCAGCTGCAGCCCATAGTAAAGCGCCACCATATCAAATTCGGTATTTCCCGACTTGTAATCAATGACTTTCACATAAACCTGATCTTCCTTCTCACAGGTATCGATACGGTCGATACGCCCGCGCAGCCGCATCTTCTCTTCTTCCGACAAGGCAATATTTACAGAATCTAAATCCCCCGCCATAGAAAAGCTCACCTCATAACTCCCAGGTACAAATTCCCCCGCGCGAATCTGTTCGCAGAGCGCCCACACCGTCCGCTGCATAATGCGCTTCATCCTGTCAATGACATAGGCGTTCCGCGCGCTGCTGTAAAGGACTCTGCTCTCGTCCTTCCCCACAGCTTCCTCCACACATTCTTCCGTCCACTGCTCCCTTACCTTTTCAGGAATATCAAACCATGTATAACTGCTTCTGCTTATCCTCTCCGAAAACAGCTCTATCACCTTATGGAAAATATTCCCCATATCCACAGGCTGGAAGGTATACTCTTCCCTTTCCTCCAGTTTCAGTCCGTACATCAGAAAATGTGAAAACGCACACGCCGCGAACCGTTCCAGCCGGCTCACGCTGTTCTCAAGCACGCTGCCGTAGAGAGCCCTGGCGATTTCTTTTCCCAGTCCTTCGTCTGCCCATGTTAGAAATACGGCTTCCGCCAGCCTCTCCACTCTGCCGCGGTACTCCTCCTGCCGCAGATACCAGCTGTACAGCTCCGCCCATTCCAGATCCATCTTCCCCTCTTTCAGCTCCTTCATCCCCTGAATCAGATAAGGAAACCCGTTTCCGGGCGCGGCTATCCTCTCTCTGCTCCATCCCTGCGCATCTTCGTCCACGACGCGGATTCCCGGATACATCCCGCGGATATTATCAATAATATAAGACGGACGCATCGCTCCTCCATCCGTTTTTGACTTGCTGTAGGAAAGGCGGAGCCAGCCGCTGGGCTTCGTCAGATTCTGATATAGATAAAAACGCTGAATATATCCGTTTTCTCTGGCTCCGGGCGCCAGCTCCACGCCGCACCCCTCCAGTGAATCCCTGTCCGTCTCAGAAAGGATTCCCGACTTCTCCGCAGCCTTCGGCACCCATCCGTCATTCAGCCCCAGGAAAATCAACGCCCGGATATCTTTCAGCCTTGTTCTCTCAATGTCCCCCACTACAACCCTGTCTGCGGTAGGTGGGATAATCCCCACCCGCGCTTCTTCAAACCCGGATTCCAGAATTTCCGTATACTCCTTTAACGTCATCGGCTCATCGCCGAGCAAATCCACGATTTTGTCCAGAAGTCCAATCACAATCCCATAAATCTGGCTGTACTCCTTCGCCGCATCCAGATTTCCTTCCCTGGTAAACCGCTGCTCATATACCGCCAGCTGCTCCTGGATTTCATGGGCGGCAATCAGACGATACAACGCCTCGGTTTTCGCCCGCGCATCCGTTTTCCTGTCCTTCATCACCTGAAGGAAAGGCAGCAGCGGCTCCATGATTTCCTCCCTCAGCGCATTGCATCGGGCCGTCTGCTCCCCGTCCAGCCGCCGGGTGGGGCGTTCCCATACCTCTTTCCAGGATCGGATGCTCCTCTTCCCCGAAGCTATCACATAGTTTTCCAGCAAATCAATTTCTTCCCCGGAAAATCCGCAGAGCCCCGTCCTGAGATAGCGGAATACACTTTCATAACTAAAATTACGCGCCGCCATCTCCAGCGCCGCGCGGATATATTCAATAAACGGATTCAGAAGAATCGTTTTTGTCTCATCAATAAAACATGGTATCCCATACTCGCCAAAGATCCGGCGCGCATACTCGCCGTAAGACGCCAAGTCCCCGGTAATCACTGCAATATCCTGATAACGGCAGCCCTCCCTGCGCACCAAGGAGAGAATCTCACGGGCGGCAAAATGTACTTCCTCCACCGCGTTTTTGGACACATGAAGCGTAACGGCGTCCTGCTCCTCCCGGAAACAAGCTCCGTCATGCCGCAGAAAGTGCTGTTCCAGAAATCCAAGAGCCGGAGCGTTCCGAAACCGTGGCGAACCATCCTTCCCGAGAATGACCGGTTCTCCGATTTCTGTGCCTGTCTCTTTTGCAATATCCACAAGCGTATGTATCGTTTTCTTGCTCAAATAAAACAGCTCGTGCATTCCTCCCACGCGCCAGGGATTTTCCCGCGCATCCAGCGTAACTGTCATAAGAACCTCGTCCGCCAGCTGAAACAGTTCCCGCAGGAACTTCTGCTGGATGGGTGTAAACCCTGTAAACCCATCCAGCAGCACCGTACAGCCTTGGAGGATTCCTGATTTTCCCGCCACATCACAGAGCACCCCCAGAATTTCCTCAGAGGTAATATAAGACTCCTTCAGTTTTTCCCGAAACGCCCCGTAAAGCACCTGGATATCTTTCAGCTTATAATATAACCCCGGCTTCTTCTCCACAAACCGAAGCATCCCGTCAAGCTGCTCCATCGTCACATCATACTGTGTCAGCTCAGAGATTACGGATTTCATCTCAGTAATATACCCCAGTTTACTCAGGTTCGCCTTCAAAACCCTGAGATTTTCCTGCTGTTCAATCGCTGTTTTCCTAAGCAGCAGGTTCTTCCCCGTCTCTTCCAGAACCGTGCGCCTGTCTGCCCCCACTTCCGCAAACACCCGGTAAGCAAGACGCTGAAAGCTCAGCACATCAATATTCAGTATCCCTTTCTGCGGATGCAGGCTCACCAGCTCTTTCTGGGTCTGCATGGAAAACTGCTCCGGCACGATAACCAGAAAATCCTGCTGCGGGTATTCCATAGATTTCTTAATGATTCTCTCATATGCATACCGGGATTTTCCACTCCCGGAATTTCCCAAAATAAATGTAAACGGCATTGCATTCCTCTCCTTATTTCTAATTCATCCACTTTCCCCCGCGCGCCAGGGTGCCATCCATCGCGTTGATTGTCAGAAAACTCTGGTTCGGCAAATTATTTGCCATCCAGTGCTCCTTCATCCCCAGAGCTTCATTCTCCGGCCAATAACCGATGTACGCCCCTATAAAATCCCACGCCGGAATCAGCATCCCTTCCATCTCTGTAGAAGCATCCGGCACCCACATATACCCCAGACGGATGTCCTTGATAAAAAGTATTTTCCGGGCACAATCATAGTCTTTATCCCTTTCCTCACGGTGAACCTCTGCCACTCTCTCCTGAAAGATTTTCAGTATATCCGAAAACGGAAGCAAAAACACGTATTCATCAGACATATCATAAATTTTCGATGGATTGTTCCATATCATCTGTGCCAGTCCATCGTCATCATACGCCAGGCTGAGTTTCTCCGAATAGTCCTGCTGTTCAAAATCAAATCCATAACGGTAACTCGTATAAGTAATAGGAACCCCGTCAATCTTACGCGTGTACACCAGGTTCAATGCACAGGATTCTCCAAGTCCAAGGCTATAAAATGCGCTGCATTTCTCATACCCCGCCACTTCCATATCCGAAAATCCCAGAGCTTTTACCTGTGCATCCCCTTTCTCCTTCAATACTGCCTCCGAAGTCTCCATATGCCATCCGCTCTCTTTCTCTGCCTGTTCTACTGCCATATCCATCGCCTCATTTTCTTCTTTGATGGATTCTTCATGCAAATCGAACGTTCCCTCATCATTTGTGTAAGTGTTCCAAATCCCCTCATGCTCATACCCGCCTTTTACCAGCATCGCCGATACCTTTCGAACATTAGACGTCCAGTTATTGTCCATCTGGAAATTATAATTTTCCCCATCCAGAGTGACTCCTCCCCAGATCATATTTTTATTCCTGCCTGTTATTCCTTCCGCATAAAACTTTTCAGCTTCATGCCTGTCATAAAAAACTTCTGTCGAAGCCTCCTCACTCCCAAAGCTCTCAGGAACCTCCTCTAATATATTTCTCCAATATGCCAGCTCGTCCCCCGCAACCGCTATGCTATACGCATCGCTTTCTGACCCCATATTCTTTTCATATCTTTCAATAATCTTTTCTACTTCTCTTTTCGTTATATCATACCCTGCAGCCCTTTGCTCCTGTGTATAAACCCGGTGCCACAGAGGCTGCCCCTGCAGCAGATTTTCCTGCAGATTGTCCATATCCTTCTGCCCAAACACATGCGTCTCTGTCTTTTTCAGACGGATTCCCTCTACATCCGGCACTGTCACATCCGCATCCACGATGACTTTTATGATATCATACTCATCCTGAAATTCCAAAGAGCATTTCTCTGGCGCCTGTACCTGCTCCGGAACATTCCCTGCGGTTGTCTCATCCATCATTCTGGCTCCGGCAATTCCGTTTTTCGGAATTACAATAATCTCGTCTGTTGTCGGCTGGCAGCCTGCCAGTACCGCAGCAGCACATACCATTCCCAAAACAGCTCTTCCTCTTTTCATCCCCTGTTTCATATTTTCCTTACCCCATCTCCTCCTGGCTGCCGTCCATATTCTTCATCCTGTCAAATACCATGCTGATAGACGTGCCCGCATCCAGCCGGCTCTCTATCTCCAAATGTCCGTAATGCAGCTCCGCAATCTTTTTGCACAAGGCAAGCCCCAGTCCGATACCGCCTACCTTGCGGCTCCTGGATTTATCTACCATATAAAATGCCTCCGTAATCTTCGGTATTTCTTCAGGCGGGATACCTTTTCCCCAGTCGCGGACGGTAATCCTGTTATTCACCGCCAGAACATCGATCGTATCCCCTTCCCCGGAAGCTTTGATGGCATTGTCAATCAGGTTCACCAGCAGGCTTTCCATCAAGTCTACATCCATAGGTACTGTTCCCACTGCGCAGGTCATGACAAGCTGCATCTTATGTTCAGCCACATGATACCTTTCCAGAGCCTCCACCCGGTTTAGCAGCTCCTGTACCGGATATTCTTCAAAATGAATCATTTCATTGTCATACATCCCCACCAGGCTCATCATCTTACCGGAAAGCCGCTCCAGCCGCTTACATTCGGCATTAATATACTCCAGCGCTCTCTTCTGCTGCTCCTTGCTGATTTTCACATGGAGCAGCGTATCAGAATAACCGATGATGGACGTCATCGGCGTTTTTAGCTCATGTGTCAGGCTTCCCAGCAGCTGCTTTCTGCGCTCGGACACCTCTTCCAACTCCTCCACCTGCCGCTCTACCCTGTCTGCCATCTGGTTAAATACTTCCGCTACCTTGCCTACTTCATCATTCGTCCGCACCTGCACGCGCCGCCGGAAATCCCCCTCGCTTATCAGGGTCGCCGTCCACTGCAGCTCATTGAGCGGACGCAGCAGACGCTTCGTCACCCAGAAAATCATATTGATTGCAAGCGCCGTAACTCCTGCGTAGACAAGCAGAAGCATCCATACCTGATCCTGGATATCATCATAAATCTGCGAAATATCACGCACCAGAACCAAATCATATATGCCCTCTCCCGAAGAAGCAAACTGCTTTCCCATAATCAGGATATGATGCCCGTCCGTCCTCTGGATAACATATTTTGCCTGTTTCATCGTCCACTCCGGCATCGTTCCCTGCCCCGCCACATCATAATTTGTCAAGTTCCCGGCCAGTTTCCCGTTCCTGAACAGCATATAATCCGTTCCGCCATGTTTACGCAGCGTATACTGCAGGAAAGACTTGTTCGTCTCATCCCCAAAACCCTGGGGCGCGTTATTCCTGATTTCCTGTTCCAGCACATAGGCGGTGCTCGTTACCTGCCCCTGATAATTAGAAATCGTCTGGCTGATATTATAATTTGCCGTCTGGTAAAGTACTGTCCCGCCAAAAATCCCGGTGGCAGCCAGTATCGCAAGCACTGCCAGCATCGAAAGCTTTTTCCATAACTTCATAACAATTCCCTGTCCGGCCCTCTGCCCCTTCGCGCGCCGCTTTCTGAAATTATACCGCTGTTAGTCCTCCAGCCTGTATCCGATTTTCGGAATCGTCTTGATGACGCCTGACAGCCCCAGCTTTTTCCGAAGCTGCCCGATATGCACATCGATCGTTCTCGTCTCCCCTAAAAAGTCGCTGCCCCACACCTGATTCAAAAGCTGATCCCTGGAAAACGCCACGTTCTTATTCTTCGCCAGCAGCACCAGCAAATCATATTCCAGAGGTTTAAGCCCCACTGTCTTTCCCTTTTTTGTAACCTGGTGCTTGGATAGCTGTATCTGCACGTCCCCGATTTCCAGTACGTCTTTCTGTTTCCCGGTACGCTCCAGCACCTTCTCCACACGTACCAGAAGCTCCAGAATCTCAAAAGGCTTCACTATATAATCCTCAGCGCCTGCCCGAAGCCCCTTAATCTTCGAACCTACATCCGCTTTCGCCGTCAGATAAATGACCGGAATATCATGGGCTTTCATCGTCTCCATCAGCTCAAACCCGTCCTTTCCCGGCAGCATCACATCCAGCAGCGCCATGTCAAACGGCCCTTTTTCCAAAACGGCGTCCTCCGCCTTGTCCCCGTCAAAAACCGCCAACACCTCATAGCCTGCCACCGTCAGATTCATGCATATTAAATCTGAAATTGCAGTATCATCCTCGATAACCAATATTTTGTTCTTCACTGTCCGCACTCCCCTCCCATTTTATTCATTGTACCACACCCCCGGCCTTAAATATTCAACAAAGTGTAAACGTTATCGGTAAGCCGCCGAACCTTTTGGCTACCTGTTGACAGAAAAGACACACCCGCAGTAATCCTGCCGGTAAAGGTTATATTCTTTTGACAATTCGATCGAGCGCTTATAGCCGTTCTTCTTCTTAAAATCCGACGGCAGCCAGACCGTCTGGTATTCCTCCCCCAGCAGTCCGCCGATTTCATTTAATTTCGCCGCATTTTTCAAAGGGCTAATCGTCAGTGTCGTCGTGAAATAGTCAAATCCTCTCTCCGCTGCCAGCCTCGCTGTCTCACGCAGCCGCAGCTCATAACACCGGAAACAGCGCTCCCCGCCTTCCGGAACCTGCTCCAGCCCTCTCGCCATTTCATAAAAACGCTCTTTGTCATAAGCTCCTTCCACAAACTCTATGGGATATACGGACGGCAGCCTTTCTATCAGATTCTTCTGCTCCTCCACCCGTTTCTCATATTCCTCCGCAGGATAAATATTCGGATTATAATAAAAAACGGTAATCCTGAAAAATGCCGAGAGATACTCCAGCACGTAGCTGCTGCACGGCGCACAGCAACTGTGTAGAAAAAGCGTCGGCGCCTCCCGGCGCTGTCCGTGTCCCGCTATAATGTTATCCAGTTCTTTTTGATAATTTCTATTCATGCAATTCTCCCTTCCTTTCGTTATTTAACACATAATCACCTTTTTCTTCTTTTTTCCATACTATAAAGCAGAAAAGAAGCTCTATGGTTCAGGAGGTATTCATCTATGGAGCCATTATTGGAACTCCGTGATATCCATTACGCATACCACAGCATAAACGGCGAAACCCAAGCCTTATCAAATATATCCTTCTCCGTCAACGATGGGGAATTTATTGCCGTCGTCGGCCCTAGCGGCTGCGGTAATGCGATGTGCCAATAACGGAAACAATTCAACGGCTCCCATGTAGAAAAATCTGCGCCTTTTCCCCATCCCATACTACTTGATCCAGCAGCATACGGAGATACTCTCTCTTCTTTGGAACGGTAAGCATCTGAAATGCTTTTTCAAAAGAATCCAACTGCCCCACAAGCAAATCTGCCCGGCATTTTTCACGAACCGGCGTTTCCTCCCCGTCTCCACCGCTTTTTATATGCTTTTTCAATTCCTCACACTCTTTGCTAAGTTTTGCGATTTCTTCATCTGCATATGCAATAAATGCCTCGCTTCTTCCCGGCTTCTTTATAGCCGCAAGCAGGTTTTTGATGCCTTGCTCCTTTTCCTCTAGCGCCTGCCTCTGCAAATCCCCTTTGCCAGCCAAATAGCCCTCGCCCTTTTCAAATTCATTTCCCAGCTTATCCAGCATCTCCCTCACCCGCCAATCGGGCCGGGCATGCCGGAACAGCTCTCTGCACACCAGAAAGTCCAAATCATTTCCGGGAACATTTTCCACACTGCATTTTTCACTGTGTGTAGCATCTTTATAGGGACACAGATAAGAAAATTTCCGCTCCCCTTCATTTGTCACCTGCTTCGCACTATAATATTTGGGGCGCATCGCATGCCCACATGTACAAAAAAGGATTCCTGATAAAAGCGCCACCTCATTTCTCACCTTCCGGCATGCTTCCCCTTTTTGTCTATTGGCCCCCAGCAGTTTTTGGACCCTCTCAAATTCCGCCCCCGGAATTTCCCCTTTGTGCTTTCCCATTGCAATAATCCACGCCTCTGGGGGATTATCTTTATTTTTATATGAAGCGGACGATGTTTTCGCATACGCGATGATCCCATGCCTCCCGTCTGCTTCCTCCTGCGAAAAGCACATCTGGCATCCCATAGATTCGAAATAGCCATATGCTGCTTCATCTGCCATACAGTATACGGGATTTGATAAAATGTCTCTCACTGCCGTTGGCGTGTACTCTTTTCCGCGTTTTGTCTGTATGCCATTCCTCAGGAAATACTCTACGACCTTTGCCAAAGACTGCTTTTCCAGATATTCCCGAAAAATAAAGCGCACCGTTATCATTTCCTGCGGATTTTCAGCCAGCCTGTAGGAAGTCTTTATTTTATCATTTATCTGTATCTTTTCATCCTTTTGAGAAAAGAAGCCGAGAGGGGTATTCCCTCCCAGCCATCTTCCGCTCTTCGCAAGCATAACCATATTGTCTTTGACACGCTCCGCTATCTGTTCCCGTTCCATCTGTGCAAAAATTCCTGCAATATACAGCATAGTTTTTCCCAGCGGCGTAGAAGTATCAAAGTTTTCTTTAATGCTAATAAAAGATACTTTCAAATTGTTCAATTCTTCCACCAGGCCCGCAATATCTATAATATTTCTTCCAAGGCGGTCTAGCTTATAACAAACCAGATAACTGCATCTTCCTTTCTTAATTTCTGCCATCATCTTCTGGAATTCCGGCCTTTTTACGTTTTTTCCGGAATATCCCTCATCCTCAAATACACGGATTTCCGCCCGGTCTGCCCCCGGAACATAAGATTCTATATAGTCCCGGCACATTTGCACCTGATTTTCGATGCTCTCTCCGCGTCCTGTCCATTTGGATTTTCTGCTGTATATAAATATCCGCATACTCCACCTCCCGCACAGTTTACGATAATTATTTACGCAGAGATTCTTCCTGCAATTTATCAAATTCCGCCATACATTCATCCACTGTCGAACCGTTTAACAGCTTACGCACAATCAGGCATGTATTCCCCCACTGTTCTACCTTCATTCCTGCATTGGAGCCAAGAACGTAAACATTCTCTTTAATCTTCTCATTCAAAGACTTTAAAGCAGGAATACAGTCTACTTCAACATTTTTAGAAGGTGATATTACCTTATTTGTCTCTGCATAGATTTGAAGAGCTTCATCGGAAACCATCACATCTATTGTGCGCAGTGCGTCCTCCTTATGCTCCGCATCTATACTCACTGCGTACCCGGTCATAGGCACAACCGGCATCTGTCCCCGATGACTCGGAAATCCTATGACCTGCAGCTCAAAATCTGTTTTCCCGTAAGCAGTCTCCGTATTTGCCGCTCCCCAGTATGCCATTACAATCGGCGTCTTCTGTGCCAGGAAATCTTCTCCTTCCCCTTCAATTGCCTCGCTGACAGAAGCCTTCTGCGCATCAATATAACCACAGTCAATCAGCTCCTGAAGAAATTCAAACGCCGGACGCATATAATCGCTGTACTTGCTCTCTCCCCGGTTCAACGCCTCTACTTCTGCCTCTGTATTCCCTCCATTATACAAGTCCGCATACGCCTGTGCAAACACAAAGTTCTCCAGCCACCAGCGGTTCGCGCCAATCGGCGTATCGATTCCATTTTCCTTGAATACCCGGCAGCATTCCAGAAAATCTTCCGGCGTTTCCGGCAGTTCAAGATGATATTTATCAAACATATCTTTATTAATAAACAAACCATATGCTACCACTTCCTGGGGAATCGCTACCAGCTTGCCGTCAACAACATTCGCTGTTTTGACAATCTCTCTCAAATTCTCTGCACTGTCCAGCCCCGACAAATCCTGCAGCTTCCCCTCCTCGCCCAAAATCTGTATCGCATCCGGATTTAGCAGATACACATCATCCATATTATTGCGTACTCTGTCAATGGCTATTTCGTCATAGGTTTTTTCCTGATAATTTTCAGCCGTATAAGTTATATATCCCACCTTCACTCCCAGCTGCTCTTCTGCCAGAATGACCGTCTTATCCGTCGCGCTCCTTGCTACATTCTCGGCATCAGGTTCCATTTTTTCCATAGGGCTAAACAAATCTACAATCCTGTCATTTTCTTCTTCCGACATGAGTAAATTCTTTCCCGGATCCGTATCGCCTGCGCATGACGCCAGAGCCAGAGCTGTCATTCCCGCCAGACAGATGACTGCCAGTTTTTTGATATTTTTTCCCCTATTCATTTTTATATTCTTCCTTTCATTTTGCATATTGTTTAATAACCTTCTTTAATAAATCTATATCAAGGGGTTTTGCCACATGGGCATTCATGCCTGCATCCAAAGCTGCCTTCTCATCTTCTGCAAACGCATTTGCCGTCATAGCTATAATCGGTATTTTCGTTGCATCGCTGCGCTTTAAAGCCCTGATTTCCTTTGTGGCATCGTGGCCGTTCATAACCGGCATCTGAACGTCCATTAATATCGCGTCAAACTCGCCCTCTGCTGATCGCTCAAAACGCTCCACTGCCAGCTGTCCATTTTCTACAATTTCACAGTCCGCTCCTTCCATATCCAAAAGCTCTTCCAGAATTTCCGCGTTGATCTCATTATCTTCTGCTGCAAGAAAATGCATCCCCTCCAGGCTGCTGCCATTTTCTGCACCTGCTTCCTCCTTTGACGCCGTCTGCATTTCCAAAATCTTCTCCCTAAAAGCAGATACAAAAAATGGTTTTGCAAGAATTCCTGTATTGTCTGCCAGATGCATTTCTCCTATTTCATTTCCATCATGTGCCGTCAGGAACAAAATAAATATCTCATCTGACAATACTTCCCTTACCTGCTCCGCTGCCTGGAGCGCGCTTATGCCTGGCATATTCCAATCTATCAAAATGATATCATAACTTTTTTCTGCCCCGCTGCTATGCCGTATCTGCTGCATAGCCTCCTCCATATCAGAAGCTATATCCGTTAAAACTCCCACATCTCTCATAAGCATTCGGATATTCCCGCAAATCTGTTCCTCCCCGGACACCGCCAGTATCCTGCCAATTCCATTCTGTTTCCAAAACTGCACATCTGCCTGGTCTTCCGGTATACGAAACTCCAGTTCAACCCTGAACAGGCTTCCTTTCCCCACTTCACTGTAAACTTCTATTGTCCCCCCCATCAGCTCTACAATATTTTTTGTAATTGCCATACCAAGCCCGGTGCCCTGCACCTTATTTGTCGTGCTGTTCTCTGCTCTGGTAAACGCGTCAAAAATCGTCTCCAAATACTCCGGCGTCATCCCATATCCGTCGTCCTGCACCTCAATACGTATACGTTCATACTGGCTGGAGCGCTGCTTAATGCCTAATATGCGGAACCAAATATTGCCTCCCTCCGGCGTATATTTTACAGCATTGGACAGAAGATTGATAAGGATCTGATTCATCCTCATCTCATCTCCCAGTAAGTACTCGTGCTTAACGCCTATAACTTCTACATAAAAATTTTGCTTTTTTGCCTTTGCCATTGGCTGGATAATCGTATCCACTGACAACACCAGCGCGTTCAAAGTAAATTTTTCATACGTAAGCACCACTTTCCCGCTCTCAATTTTCGATACATCCAGAATATCATTAATCAAACTAAGCAGATGCTGGCCTGACGCCATGATTTTTTTTGTATATTCCCTTACCTTGGCCGGGTTCTCTGCCTCCTGAGCAAGAAGGGTTGTAAAACCAAGAACAGCGTTCATTGGCGTGCGGATATCATGGGACATATTGGAGAGAAACATTGTCTTAGAATTATTTGCAATCTGAGCGGCCTGCAGAGCTTCTGCAAGCTGCCTGTTATGTATTTCCCGTTCTGCCTCCCGCTCTTTTCTGCTTTTATTTTGCTCTCTCTGGTTAAAATAATACAGGATGCAGCACAAAAGAAATGCAATCAGCATCACAGAAACAACGACCAAAACATTCTGATTAACGGTTCTTCCTTCCTGCTGAATCGCCTCAAGCGGCACATATCCAATCAGGAAAATCTTCCCCCCATTTACCGACCACATATAATTCAACGCTTTTACATCCCGGATATTATGGTAAAACAACATATTCTTCCCGGTTTCCAGGCATTTTTCAACTTCCGTCCGCAGTCCCTGCTCCTGGATGTCATTCGCCCGGTAAAAATCCGCCAAATTCAGATGCCCTGCGCTCCGTTTTCCCATTCCTTTCGGCTTCAGCACGAATCTTTCTGTCTGTGCATCCATAATATATAACATGGCTTTTTTATTATAAAATCCATCCGGAAGGGATTTATCAAGGGAATCATAGATATATTCTATGTAAAGCGCCGCAATTTCCCTTCCGTCTTTTATGACCGGGCATTTCATTGAATACGCCCATGCACCCATATAATTCAAATACGATTGGGACACCTGCACGCCATCTTCTAACCCTCCGGCAGAAAATTCCAATTCTCCCTCCGAAAACACTTCTCCCGTATTAGAGACGCCTTCCGTTTTCCCCGACATAATGAGTGATATCTTTACCATCGTCTGATTTTTCTCATAAGACCGAATATATTCCTCTGGATTTTCTTCATTTGCAGTTTCCTGTGCTATCAGTTTTTGGAACTCTGCTTCATTCTTTAAAATAGCCTCGATTGTACACTCAATCAAGTCCAGGCTTTCACTCAAATTTTGAATCGCTGAGTCAGACATTTCACGGGATATTTTCTGCGACACGGAGAATACAACTCCTCCCAAAATACTGAAAACTATGATAATAGAAAAAAGCAAAGAAGTCCCTTTATTTTTCATTCCTAATCTCCATTCTACCTCTATGACACCTCAATGTCTTTTTGTTTTCATTGTCTGTGTCATTTACGGTACGCCAAACATGCCGTTACAGATATATTATAGCATCCCCCTAATTTTTGTGTCAACAACTACGGCAGAACTGTTGCTTTTCCCATTACTTCTCCGACTTTTTTAACAACTTCCTTTTTCTTTTTACCATTTAGGTCTGCTTTACCCAGATTATCTTTCATGGAATAAACAAATACCTGGTTAACCTGTTTTTGGAATTCTCCTTTATTCTTTTCTAAAGGCATATGTACCACAACTTCTATTTGCTTTTTCGTCCGCGGCATGTCTCTATCCTTTCCGCAAGGATGCTCATACCCATGATATGAGTTTGTTTCCGCTGGCATACCATCGGTAAATCTACTCTCCTATCCTTAATCTGCGGACTGATTGTCCCAGAGTCAGGCACAATCCTGCTGCGCGGCAGGGAAAAGAAAGATTCCCACACGGAAATCGGGTATATGCTTCAGAAAGACCATCTTTTTGAATGGCGCACAATTTATCAAAATATTATGCTTGGTCTGGAAATACAAAAGAAAATTACTGTTGAATCCAAAGAAAGAGTAGAAAAAATGCTCTACACCTATGGTCTGAGCCGGTTCCGCGACTGCCGCCCTTCCGAACTTTCCGGAGGAATGCGCCAGAGAGCGGCGCTTATCCGTACATTGGCGTTAAATCCGGATTTGCTGCTTTTGGATGAGCCGTTTTCTGCCCTGGACTATCAGACCAGGCTGTCTGTATGCGACGATATCGCATCCATCATAAAGAGCGAAAAGAAAACAGCAATCCTGGTAACACATGACCTCTCAGAAGCTATCAGCGCCGCAGACCGGGTAATCGTCCTGTCTTCCCGTCCTGCCTGCATAAAAGCAATAGTCCCGATAAACATGGAAATGCCGGACCGGACGCCCCTAAAGTCCAGGAACGCTCCGGAGTTCAAAGAATATTTTAACCAAATATGGAAGGAGATGAATGCAAATGCCTGAATTTTCCCCTAATCAGCAGCATTACCTGAAAACGCTCAGACGCAGGAAACAGTCTGTCATTCTCATCCGCATTCTTCTGTTTACGGCTTTTTTTATTTTGTGGGAAACAGCCGCCACATTGGATTGGATTGACAGTTTTATATTCAGCAGCCCTTCCCGTGTGGCATCTGCTTTTGGAAAAATGGCTGCGGACGGAAGCCTTTTCCTTCATATCGGCATCACTCTGGCCGAAACACTTTTCAGCTTCGTCCTGGTGATTGTGCTTGGACTGTTTGCCGCTGTCCTCTTATGGCTTTTTCCGGCGCTCTCGCAGATACTTGACCCCTACCTGGTGGTGCTGAACAGCCTCCCAAAATCCGCCCTTGCCCCTCTGCTTATCGTATGGCTGGGCGCAAATATGAGCACGATTGTTGTTGCCGGAGTTTCTGTCGCTATTTTCGGAGCCATTTTAAATATCTACACTGGATTTACAGAGGTCAGCCCTGAAAAAATCAAATTAATATACACTCTGCACGGCACAAGAAAAGATGCGCTCTTGAAGGTTATCCTTCCCGGAACCATTCCGAATATTATCAGCAACATGAAAGTAAGCATCGGGCTTTGTCTGATCGGCGTCATTATTGGTGAATTTATCTCCAGCCGCCAGGGTCTTGGATACCTGATTATCTACGGTACGCAGGTCTTTCAGCTGGATCTGGTGATTATGTCCATTTTAATCTTATGCGTTATCGCTTCAGGACTGTACGCGTTAATTACCCTGCTTGAAAAAAGCTACCTGGGAAAAAATTAATCCCCGCTATCCTTTACTTGCCGTCTATTTCATGGTATGTTATAATTCTTAACAGTTAAACCATAATTAAAATAAAGATAAACGAGGTACAAAACATGAATATTGTAGTAGCCGGAACAGGTTATGTAGGGCTTGTCACCGGAGTTGCACTGGCAAATGCCGGACACTGCGTAACTTGTGTTGATGTGGACCAGGCAAAGGTGGAGCTTATGAGACAAGGCGTCTCCCCCATCTATGAACCGGGTCTTGAAGAACTGATGCAGGAGAACATGGAAAGGCTTACCTTTACTACTGACTATGCATCTGCCTACCGCACGGCAGAGGTTGTCTTTATCGGTGTGGGAACACCAGAAAAAAAAGACGGCTCCGCAAACCTTTCCTACGTTTTCCAGGTAGCCCATCAGATTGCCGAAAATATCGAAAATGACTGCATCGTGGTAGTAAAGTCTACCGTTCCCATAGGTACAAATGATAAAGTAGAAAAATTAATCAAAGACAACCTGGCTCATGACGTCTGGGTAGAGGTTGTCTCCAACCCGGAATTTCTCTCGCAGGGAACTGCCGTGCCGGATACGCTTCACGCTGCCCGTATCGTTATCGGCGCGGAGTCCGACAGAGCAAAAGAAATCGTACGGAACGTTTATGAAAATTTCCACCAGCCCTTTGTTATCACAAACCGCCGGAGCGCTGAGATGATTAAATATGCTTCCAACGATTTTCTTGCGCTGAAAATTTCCTATATTAATGAAATTGCCAATTTCTGTGAAATTGTCGGGGCAAACATCGAGGACGTAGCCAAAGGCATGGGATATGACCCCCGCATCGGCAACCGTTTTCTCCATGCCGGCATCGGCTACGGCGGCTCCTGTTTCCCGAAAGATACCAAGGCTCTCCACTGGATGTCCAACTACTATGAGCGCGAGCTGAAAACCATCAAGGCTGCTATTGAAATCAACGACAGCCAAAAACTGAAACTTATCAAGAAATCCAAACAGTATTACGATTCCCTGGAGGGACTGACCGTCGCTGTACTCGGCCTGACTTTTAAACCAAACACCGACGATTTGCGGGAAGCCCCTTCCCTGGTAAATATTCCCATTATGTTGGATGATGGCGCCACGGTAAAAGCCTGGGATCCTGTAGGTGTGGAAAACTATAAAAAGAAATATCCGGACGAGCTGCAGTACTGCGATACCATTGAAGAAACTTTAAAAGATGCCGATATCTGCTTTATCTTTACGGAATGGCAGGAAGTCAAAGATTTAAAACCCGAAGATTTCAAGCGCCTGATGAAAAAAGCCATTGTACTTGACGGCCGGAACTGCTATATACCTGAAACCTTCAGCGGAAGCGGCGTCGTGTACAATTCCATCGGAAGGACTATCGTAGAGGGTTGAATAAAATAGCATATTGTGGTAAGATATCCATTGAAATTTGGTGTCATGCCTTATAGGGATGCCCATACATTTTATGGGTATCCCTTGAAAAAGTATCGTAATTTTTTATGATACTTTTTTTCGTGCAAAGATACCAAATTATTAGAAAACAAGAAAGGAAACGTGAGAATGAAAAGAATGATGGCAGTGCTGCTCACTGGTTGTCTCGCTTTCCAAACATGGCTGGGCGCCTCCGCTCCGGTTTACAGCGCAGAAATCCCTGCGGAAACCGAAAACATGGCGTCCCCTGTTATGGACGAAACACTTCCAGATGAGACGGAGCCGGATGAAGCAGTTCCGGATGAAACGGAACTTGATGAAACCGCTCCGAACACACAGACAGACGAAGTTCTCCCCGAAGAACCAGACTCAGAGACACCTTCTTCGGAAGAACTGCTCCCAGAAGAAACCTCTTCCGATGAGACGGAACCGGAAAAGGATGCCGGTGAACCCCTGGAAGAGGAAACCTCCCTTCCGGAAACTTCTTCTTTAGAAGCCCGTGAACCCGTAGACGAAGGTACGGAAAATACCGGGGCAAATGCTTCTACACAGGCGCAGAGCGCCCTGGAAGTAGAAATCCGCCCTTCCTATCTATTTCCATATAAAGGAAATGTAACTGTAAAAGTCAGCGACAGCAGCAAGACAACGCAGCTCACCAAACAGCTGGATTTCACCGGCTCTGAGCCCTCCTCCCTGACTGCACGCTTTGATGTGCCCGTCGGAGACTACACAGTCTCGCTTTTGTCGGATAGATTTGCGACTTACTCTCAGAATATCCGCGTAACGAACGGCTGGATATCCAAAATACTGGTTTACTCTACAAAAATAGAAACCGGCTGCAGCGCAGTTCCCGGATGGTTCCGCCCCGGTGACGCGAACCGGGACGGTATTATAAACCAGGCTGACGCCGATGCGCTCCTAAACGCTATCCGTAAAGACCCGCAGGGAACAGACATGGATCTAAACAACGATGGCAAAACAGATATCGTGGATCTGCAGTACGTAGTTCAAAGTCTTGATGAGCGCCGGGAGTCACAAGTCACAAAGCTTGGGCTTACTAAGAAAACTCAGGCAGTAAACGGAACCTCCGCTGAAGGGGATATGCAAGATTTCCTGAACGGCGAAGGCAGCATTTCACTGAAGCCCTCTGACACAGACAGCGAAATTTCAGAGAACAACCCTGTGGGCATGGAATTCGTTCTGGCAGAAGAAAACAGCCAGGGCACCCCTCTTCGTGGAATGACCATCCTGGCTCCCACTGAAACAGATGCCGACGGCAATGTATCGAACGAAATCACTGCCGGAACAGCTGAAGTTTCCTATGTAGACGAAACGGGAACCGAACAAACCCTGGAATTCCCTCTGTCCTCTGGGCAAGCACAGACAGCTTCCAAAGGCAGAATGGCTGCCCGGGCGCCTCTTTCTGAAAATGCAAGCGTAAGCGTTGACGCGGATGGTTCTCTGGTTCTGGACTTCGGAACACAGATAGCAGTCAAGCGAGTGACTATCAAAATTACCGGAACAAAAAAGACAGAGCCTCTGGTAAATATCGCCAAAGTGGAATTCGTTAACAATATGGAAGAACGTATTCCGGCGCCCCAGCTTGATATCCCGACTCCAAACACGCCCATATCCGAGAATGAAGGTCTGACCGTGTCCTGGACGCCTCAGCGCAATGTCACAGGATATGAAGTCTTTGTAGAAGGGCCTGTAAAAAAGCAGAGCGGAACTCTTTCACAGATTGTCCGCGTATCCGGCACACAGCACAGGATTAGTTCTATCAATGACAATCCTCTCAAAAATTTTGCTGAATACAAGATAAAAGTCCGCTCTGTAAATGGAGACTGGCGCAGCCCCTGGTCAAAGGAAGTCATCGGAATTCCCAAGCCGCAGAAACTTCCGGCGCCGCCGGATAATGTAACGGCTACAGGCGGTTTCTGCTCCATTACCGTATCCTGGAAAGACATGGATGACGCCAACGGCTACATGGTATATTATAAGAAGAAAGCAGATCCGGATACTGCATACCTTCCGGTCGTTTCCGGTTTTCAGCCTGTTCAGGCAGGTACCGGAAAATTAGACGGTACACGCCATGTCATAACAGGTCTGGAAAAAGACACGCAATATTCCGTCTATGTTATAGGATGGAATGAACTGGGATGGGGAAAACCTTCCCTGGTTTCTGTCGCATCCACCACCAACACAGACCCGCCGCAGCTTCCAAAATACGGCCTAATCAATACTTCCAATGGTACCGGAAAAGTAAGCGCACATATCGCTGCTGCCGCATACGGCGGAAGCGGCGGAGCCTGCATGATGGGAAGCCCGCTGGATACGGAACCCCGCAGCGCTCTTGGACTGGTAGACGATGATTATGGTTCTTACTGGTTCAAAGCTGACTGGGATGACGGTCCCGCTTACCCGGCACGTGACAAGGGAATGACCGTTACTCTGGATGCAGACTATAAAATGGGATATATGACATTCTCAGCGGCCGATATTACATCGCCTGCCCAGTATGCTACCATAGACTATTGGAATTCTGAAAATCCAAACCAGCAGCAGAGTGTAGCAACACGGATGCTCAGAAAAATAGATGTAAATAATCATCCTTACTATATTATTAAATTTGCCGAATCCATAACCGCAAATAAAATCCGTCTGTGTATCGGAAAAGCCAGCGGCGCCCGCGACCTCCGGGTAGGAGAAATCCATTTCCATCATTATGACTCCCTGGATGATGATATTATGGGACTGTACGAGGATGAAATGCATACTACCCTGAAAGCAGAGGTAACAGAAGACACCATTAACACCTTGGAAGAACGCTTAAATACTCCGGATCCGGCAACAGGTGAAAAACATCCTCTTTTTGCAGAATTGGCTCTGGAAATAAAGACCGCCCGCGAAATCCTGGCGGCAAATCTCGCGCCTGCTTATGAAGTAGATAACCGGATCACCGGAAGGAAAGATTCCCATCTGGGATTTGGCGGCCTGAATGCATGGCAGCCTCTTGGAAAAACCGCATATATGGGCGAAACCCTGTTGGTATATGTAGGGCATAATACACTGAGAACCGGACAGAATGCCAGTCTGCAGCTTGTATTTACACAGTACCATGCAGAAGCCAGCACCCTCGCCCGCGCAGTAAACCTGAAAGTAGGAAGGAATGAAATTACAGTTCCGCAGATTACTACCAAAGATTTCGAGCGGGGCGGACAGCTCTATATCGCATACACCGGAAATAATCCTTCCGATAAATACGCTGTACGTATCAGCGGCGGCAGCGACATACCGGCGCTGAATGTATTCAAAAAGAGCGGGGCAGAAAGAACCGAAGCCATCCGCACCTATATAACAGAATTGCAGAATTATGTAGGCACTATCCAGACAAAGCATAATGACCTGCATACCGGCACAAAGAATGTAGATTACGATTACGATCAGACAAACTGTATCTTGAACAGCACTGACATCATGATGGATCAGATGATGTATTCCCTCCCTGCCACACAGATTTGGGCCGGAATACAGAATGCCACCGACAAAGTTACGAAACTTGACAACGCTTTGAGGGCTATGGAAGATACCATGACGCTGTTCTACCAGCACAAAGGCTTGAGCGACAGCGCAGGAACCGACAGAGGAAACAATGCCCTCCCGGCACAGCATCTGAATATCCGTTACATGAGGATGTTCGCCGGAGCATTTATGTACGCCTCAGGAAATCATATTGGTATAGAATGGGGCTCGACGGTACTCACCCCTGACTCCTGGAACGGTCTCGGCTGGGGCATCGCCCATGAAATCGGTCATGACATTAACCAGGGAACTTACGCCGTTGCAGAAGTTACAAACAACTATTTTGCGATGCTGCTCACCGGCACGCAGCGTTTTACTTATGAAAATGTATACAAGAAAGTTACTTCCGGTACCATAGGACGCGCTCCTAATGTATTTACCCAGCTGGCGCTGTACTGGCAGCTTCATCTGGCCTTCGACGACAACACCGACGACAGGCACATTTTTACTGATTACGAAGAACAGTTCAACAGCCTGTTCTTTGCAAGGGTAGACACTTACTCCAGAAACCCGGCAAAAGCACCGCAGGCGGGATTAACCTTAAACGGCGGTTCCGAGCAGAACCTGATGCGCCTCTCGTGCGCGGCAGCAAACAGGAACATCCTTCCGTTCTTCCGCCGCTGGGGTATGGTGCCTGACGCAGACACCATCGCCTATGCTGAAAAATACGGCGCAGAGGATACAAAAGCACTCTATTATATCAATCAGGATGCCCGTTCCTACCGCGTTACCCATCCGGACGAAGCAGGCACGATCAAAGACCAGGATGCCGTATCTGCTGCCGTAACAGCAAACGCAAACCGGGCAGAAGTTACGATTTCCACCCCGAAAGACGCTGATTTAATCCTGGGCTACGAAATTAGCCGCAGCATGATTTTTAACGGTGAAAAGAAAACGGAAATCGTAGGATTCCAGCCGATTAACACGGCACAGTCTACGGTATACACAGACACGATTTCCTCTATTAACAACCGGGTAATGGAATATGAGGTGCGTGCTGTAGATAAGTTCCTAAACTACTCTAATATCGTCTCGGCAGGTTCCGTAAAAATCCAGACCGACGGTGTGCTGGACAAATCGCTTTGGAGTGTTGAGACTACCATGACATCTACAGATGATACGGCTATTGAGCCGGATGCAGACGACCCTGACAGCGGTTATAATGAGCAGAATCCTTCAGGAGTTACCGCTCAGACGCATCACACCATTGACAGGATTCTGGATAATGACAAAACAGACAACGGCACTTATCATGGAACCAGCGGCGGCAACGCTTCTATCACGGTAGATATGTGCAAAACCGAACAGGTAACTTCCCTGAAATATCACGGAGACGCACTTGAAAAAGTCACTGTAGAAGTCAGCAGCGACGGAACTGCATGGACAGCAGTAAAAACGGATTACACGGGGCTGAACGGAGCAGAAGAACATATGATCTGGTTTGACTCTGTAGAAGAAGCCTCCAGGACAGACTGGATAGGCACTTATGACGCCCGGTATGTAAGGCTGACCATTCCGCAGACAGGGGATATTTCCATCAAAGAAATCGAAATCTGCGGTCCGACAGGCGACAACCTGGAGTTTATGTCCACAGACAGCGGCCAGCCGGCAATCGGCGTATCTACTGCAGACTTTAAGTACGGTAATCAAACCGACGATATTATCCCCGCCGGTTCTCTGATTTTCACCGGAACCTACAAGGGAAATCCTGCTTACAACCTGGTAGTGCTGTACGACACCGAAGGCAATGTCATCGGTGAAAAAGATGGCAATGTCTCTGCGAAGCAGGTCATCCTCGCCAATGTTCCTGAACACGGAAATCTTGGCGAGACTTCCGCCGGAACCTGGGTATATTATGTAGAACCCGGCCAGTGGAGCGAAGATTCCCTGAAAAAGCTCAGCGGTGTGCGCGGTGAACTTTTCCGCGTCGATAACGCGCTGACTCTGGAAGGCGAACGTATCGTCAGTGATACTCCGGTAATCAGCATCCCTGATTCCCTGCCGGATATCACCCTGACAGGCGGTATCGTTCCCGGAAACTAACAGTTATGCATTACATGGAGGTAGAGATGAAAAACTGGATAAAATATATATTAGCATCATTCCTTCTCCTTGCTGCATTCCCGCTGTCCGCCCTGGCGGCAGACAGCGAGAGTGCCGTCCTTACCGTTGACAAAAACGACGTAGGCATCTCTCTGGATATCCCGGAGGGGAAAACAGAGACCATCACTTCTCTGCGCCTGCAGCTTCTTGTCTCTGCAAACAGCGGAAGTATGGGAATGCCGTCCTTTAAATTCGAGGACTCCATCAAAAGCCTTATTAAAGATGCTGACATTACAAAAACGTCAAACGGAAGCTATCAGGTGGATTTGATTCTCTCCGGTAAAGACAATCAGGAGATTTTCGTAAACAGCGAATATGCAAAGCTCGGAACCTTGTCCGTGCAGCCCACCAGCAAGGAATATCAGATAAAAGTAGAAATCATCGGCGATATGGACAGCAGCGACGAGCCTGTTGTAAGATATGTGGACGGAAGCGGCCTAAGCGCTATGACCGTTCCGCTCAGCACAAGTCCTGTTTTGGTTCAGTCCCAGCCGGAAGCTCCCGAAGGGCTGGATTTTGAGCAGAAACCAGTTCTGGAAACTGCAGTAAAAGCCGGCGCACGGCGCATCCGCTTTAAATGGTCAAAAATCATTGGCGCTGAAGGCTATGTCCTTTATGAGTACAACACCAAAACAAAAAAATATAAGGGAATAAAAACTATTTCAGATCCTTCGGTAAACTATTATGCAAAGAATTTCGGATATGCCACCACCCACTCTTTCAAGGTGCGCGCATACAAGAAAGCAGCAAACGGCAGCAAAGCTTACGGAAAGTTCAGCGATGTAAAGAAAGTCACCCTGCCGCCTGCTTCGACCAAGAAATTTATTGCTAAATACCAGAACACTTCAAAAGTAACGCTTGTCTGGAAAAAGGTTTCAAAAGCCAAAGGCTATCAGATTTTCCGCAGCCAGACAAAACGCGGCAAATATAAGCTTATAAAGACGATTAAGAAAGGAAGCGCTACCACCTGTCTCAACATCCGGCAGGCAAACGGAAAAACTGCCTACTACAAAATCAGGGCTTATATCACAGACTCCAACGGCAAACGCATATATGGCAAACTGAGCGGCGCAAGGATTGCCCGTCCCAGGTCGCCGCGGCTCCGCGCTTCCGTAAACGCCGGTAACGTCACCCTGAACTGGAATAAAGTTCCGCGCGCCGACGGCTACTATGTTTACCGCTGCAAAAAGAACTCTGAAAAGTTCGTGCTCATAAAAACTATTACAGGCAGCAGCAACACTACTTATACAGAAACGCCTCCTCAGGGAAGCGGCTTCCGCTATAAAGTGCGTGCATTTGAAAGACTCAAAAAAGGTACGAATCTTTCAGGTTATCCGCGCATTGCTGAAGTAAGCATAGGAAATTAAAGAAACTAATTTTTCCAAATCAAATTCCCCGCAACATGCTGCGGGGAATTCATTTCTTCAAAAGAAATCCTTTTCCTATTTTTTTCGGATAATATCCCGTATTTTCAAGGGAACATATAAGAGCTTAGCGCCCAGCCGGTACTCCCGGCAGGCAAGCAGATCATGTTTCTGCTGCCGGTATCCCAGCATCCCTGTGGCAAATTTCACCTTCTCATGATGATCGCTGATTAGGCATCTGTCCCTCTCTGCCTTCAAATCTCCAATCCGATACCGCAGAAAGTCCTGATAATCACCATTCTGCAGCACCTTGTAGAAACCGTACATTCGACGGTTATATTCATGAAAATATTCTTCAGGCTGTCCGTCGATTGCAAGCTGTTTTAGCAGCCCTTCCTTAAATCTACGATAAAGCTCTTCATGCGCCCTGCCTTCTTCCTGAGAGTTCAAATTCGCCATACAGCCGTCCAAGGCATGGTTCACAAAACTTCGTTTCACCTGTTCAAAGATTCCTTTTCCTTCCAGATATTCTTTCAAGGCAAGAAATGCCCGGAAGAAATCAAGCGGCGCCTCCCCGTTTGTCGTCTGGCAGCTTCCGGCAATCCCCACCCGGTAATACACAAACTCTTCCCGGACCGTGACAATTCTCTCAGCCTCTGTCAGCGCCGCACAAGTGAAAAATAAATCATTGGTGCGCCGGATTTCCTGAAATTTCAGTCCCTTCTCTTCTATAAAAGAACGCAGAAACATCTTATTCCACGGCCAGTTATGAAACGCATCAAAAATGGTTTCCGGCATGTCTTTCCAATTAAAAACCCCGCCCTCTGGCAAAAGCTCCTCCCGCATAGACGCCGGCTCCGGCGTCTCAAACCCCAAATCCTCATGGTAACATTTTGCTTTGCACACACAAATCTGAGCAGCAGCATCCTCACAGCGCAGATACATCTTTTCCAACATCTCCGGATGAAAATAATCATCCGAATCCAAAAATACCAGATATTTTCCTTTTGCATGCCGCATCCCCGCATTCCTGGCCGCACCGCCGCCTCTGTTTTTCTGTGTAAGCAAACACAGCCTGGCATCCTCACTTTCCAGCTTCTTAATCTGTTCTACAGAATTGTCCGAAGAACCGTCATCCACACAAATAATCTCGATTTCCTTCAATGTCTGTCCCAGTATCCCACTCAGGCATTGCTCCAGATAAGCCCCCGTATTATAAACCGGAACAATCACCGACACCTTAACTTCTCCCATTTTTCTCTCCTTTCCGCAGTCCCCGCAGATGTGCCCCCGCATATTTTCCCAGTCCATGACATGCATATCCCAAAAAGCACCCGACTGATTTCACTATCCCAAATCCCATGTAACGGTAAACCTTGAACGTCATGCCTGCCGATTTCAGCTTATTCCCTGATTTTCCGCTGCTGCTCAAACGGTATTTGAGCAGTGGCTCATTGACCGCGCAGGCTTCTCCATATTTCTTTAAGATTTTAAGCCATGCAATATAGTCCTCATGGCTGTCCTCATGGCACATGGGGAACTCCTGTGCTGTCTCCCTGCGGAGCAGCACAGCTGAACAGTTAATACAGTTCCCCCGCAGCATCTGCCGATAGGTAATTTTCTCTGTGACCGGAATCACTCTCCCGGTAAGCCTTCCATCCGGAGTAACCAGTTCGCGCGCCGTTGTACACAATACCGTACCTGTCTCCTGGATTCGCTGAAGCTGCTTTTGCAGTTTTCCTTTTTCCCACCAGTCATCCGCATCCAGAAATGCCACATATTTTCCCTTTGCCATCTCTACGCCGATATTCCTTGATGCGCAAGCTCCCAGGTTTCTTTCATTTTTTACATAACGAACCGCCGGGTTCACCTGATAACCCTCTATGATTTCCGCAAGGCTCTCTGCGCCGCAGTCATCCAACACCAGAACTTCCAAAGGGATATCCTGTGCCAGTGCAGAGTCTATCGCCTTTCCCAGCGTCCTGCTGCAGTTATATGCAGGAATCACCACAGAAACAAGGGGCATGAATGCCCCTTTTACTTCCTTCCTTTCTTGTTTTCCTTTGTTGCCGCCGTCTTCTGCCACTGTTCCACCCCTTCGGTATTTTCCTTCTGGAAAAGAATCTTAAACGTCAAAAACAGCAGTTTCATGTCCAGAAAGAAACTGTAATTTTCAATATATGTCAAATCCAGCTTCAGCTTATCATAGGGTGTGGTGTTATATTTTCCGTATACCTGCGCATACCCTGTCAGCCCTGCTTTCATTTTCAGCCGATAATCAAATTCCGGTATATCCCGCTTATATTCCTCCGCAATCTCCGGACGCTCCGGACGCGGACCTACCAGCGACATATCTCCTTTCAGGATGTTAAAAAGCTGAGGAAGCTCATCAAAATGGATATTCCGAAGCACCTTCCCCACAGGCGTCACACGGCTGTCATGCTTTGCGGCAAGCCGCGCCCCTGCTTTCTCCGAATCTACCCGCATACTGCGGAATTTCAATACATAGAAAACTCTGCCACCTTCGGTTAGACGTTCCTGCCTGTAAAATACAGGACCGCCATCATAAACTTTTATCAGAACTGCAATCACCAGCATGACCGGAGAAGCCGCCACCGTGCCAATCAGGGAGACCGCTACGTCAAACAGCCGTTTCGCAAATCTCTGCTCCGCCGACAATCCCCGGTTGCGGAACAGCAGCAGCGTCGTATCAAACAAATGAATATTATCCGCACTCTGCAGCATAATATCCGAAAGCTTTGGGATGCTGTAGCACCGGATATCTTTCTCGAAACAATATTTCAACAGCACATTCCTCTCATGTGACGGAATGTCCCCCAGAATAATATTTCTATACTCATCAATCTTTGCTTTCAGCACACTTTCTTCCTCTTTGATATGGATAGTTTCACAGATATAATATTTATCTTCCCTGGATGATATCTTCTGAATCAAATCTACCGGGCTGTACTCCCCATAAATCAGAAGCATCCGGCGGGGCGGATAAATCTTCGCATATATCCAACGCATAAACACTACCCATATGCATACAAATAGCAGATTAAATACCGTCATCTCCAAGATGGGCGCCGCATGGGTGCCAAACTTCCAGTGTCCGATCAGAGCAAGCTGCAAGTAGGTAATAAGATTCACACACAATACCGACAGAATCTGTGAAAACAGAACGTCAAATACCCGAAGATATCCTACCTTAAACCCGCCGTACAATTTATAAAAAAGGAACAGCATCAGCGCATACTGACCGATAACCACATAATTTCCTCTGTACCAGAACTCCTTGCCGATGACACCTGCATCTGCATAATGCTCAAACCACACATAGGCGTACACGCCTGTCTGGATGGCCATAATAAGAAAGGATGTGCAGAACATGATAATTCTTTTATATTTTTCCCTGCGTTCCATATTCTCTCCTTTGCCGTCTGCGGCTCTGCCCGCTTACGCTGTAGATCTGCGTAACAGTTTATATACCTGCACTGCTACCATCTTACACTAAAACCCATAAAATGACAACAAAAACATCGTAACCACAACGCTATTTCACGGGCCTTGCAGCAAGTGCAAAGTCCTGAGCTAAACTGTTACAAAACCTCCTCTGTCAGCGCACATCCCTATATACAATATAGGTATTTACATTCCCGACCCTCTCATAGTCCAACGCCTGTATATTCTCATCCTGCCATTCATCCGCCGGGTAAATCAGGAAATTGCAGTCCAGCTTCCGGGAAATCCTGGCGATTTTCCGAAAATCCGGCGACTCTTTCAGCATTTCCTCTGCCAGCCGCTTTTTCTTTCTGCTGGTATTTCCCCGCCTGCCATAAGCCAGTTTGATATCCGGTGCATACTGCCGGATGAAGCTCACCAGCTCTTCCGGGGCCGTTACCCTTATCTCCCCATCTTCTGGTGCATTTTCCCTCATCATATCACATGCCCAGCATACCTCCGGAGGCAGCTTCAGAATATTCCCGGCCTTTTGGAACGGTCCGTCTGAGCCGTAAACACATCTTCCCGACAGTACCACAAGAGCTGCCAGAACCGCCAGGGTTCCCACACGCAGCGCCCTGCTCTTCTGCCTGTTCCATATCCTCGTGGCCGCATACGCCAGAATCATAGGAATCGGCAGCAGCCAAAACATCCTCCAGTAAACCAGCTCGCCAATGCAGTAATCCATGATAATCTTCGCCGTCACAGGGCAAAAATACAGCGCCGCAAAAATTCCCGTATAGGCTGCAAACAGACGGCGCTTGTCCTTTTCTTCCTTCGACAGCAGGATATACAGAAGCGCTAAAAGCAGCAGCGCGGGCTGCCAGCTTTCCCCTATATACCATCCCACCATTTTTACCGCTGACTTTAGTGTTTCAACCATAGCTTCCTCCTACCATCCACTTTTACGCCATTTCTATAATACAATATACACCGCCGCACACACAAGGCAGGGCAGGGTACACAAAACCGCCAGTCCCAGACGCTTCCACTGTTTCTTCAAAAGACCGTACAAAATTCCAAAAATCCCCAGCATAACCGGAGCCAGCATGATTCCCATGGAGGATACCAGGCTGCAGGATACCATAAGCAGCAGCAGCCCCATCCAGTCTCCGCTTTTCGACTCTCCCTGGAATACACGCATTCCGAAATAAAACACTGCCGGAAGAAGCAGCGCCGCCAGTACCGCTTTTCCCTGCCAGATACGGATAAGCATAAAAGTTCCCTGCGTATATACAGAATAATAGGAAAAGATATGAATCAGGGATAAAAAGCACAGGAACATCCCAGTAGCTTTCATATCTCCCCGAAACAGACGCCGCCCGATTAGCATATAGACGCCATATGCCAACGCTATGAAAAAAAGCGGCATTACCGTATGTGCCACTGCCGCAGGGCTCATCCCCACCGCCTCACTATAAAACGCCAGCATCACGGGAAATGGCGAAAGCACATATCGGGACGGCAGGCTTTTTACCGCATTTCCAGTATAAGCGCTGTACTGATACATGGTATCTGTCTCAATTGCCGTCGTCGCTGTCCCCACGTAAAACGAATCGTCCAAATCCGTAGACATCCCTACTGCATACACGCCAATCTGCAGAACAATCAATACGGCTGCCGCAAGGCATGTCCACGGTATCTCCCGTATCTTTTTTATTTTTCCCCAGATAAGCGGCAATATGCGTTTCCGCTCACAGACTGCCGAAATACCTGCCAGCGCCAGAATAACTGCTCCATAGGAATATTTCAGCATAGAAAAGGAAAGCCGCAGAAAAATCATCGGCACCGTCATAATTTCAAATACCGCAAACATCCCTGCGTAGCCGCAGAGCATCGTCAACAGAAAACTTTCTTTCTCCTCTTCCATCTTTCCTGTCACAAACAGGCCTGTGCAGAACGGAACGGCTAAAAACCACACCAGTATCCATATCGCTTTTACTGCCACCAAATCCCCTCTTTCCTACTTCCTCTTTGATTTATTCAGGCATATGCCCTCTTCATTAAACTTGTACCGCACACCGCTGATTCTCTTCGTCTTTCCCTGAATCGCATAACCGTATTTGCTGAAATAATACCAGCCCGCTTTCATTCTCTTCCAGGTCTTTTTTAACATCTTTCCGGTGCTTTTATCAAAATAGTATTTCCTGCCCTCATACGCAATCAGCCCCGTGCTTTTTCTGCCATTGCTGTCCAGATAATACTTCTCACCGCCGGATTCCACAATCCCTCTCTGCATCTGTCCGGCCTCATTGAAATAGTAGTAATATTTTCCAAGCTTTGCCCATCCCGTCCGTGCCGCATGTGTCTTCTTATGAAAATAGTATTTTTTTCCTTTGTAGTTTCTCCATCCGCTATAAAGTATACCGCTTTTATCCGCATAATAGCTGTTTCCGTCAAAGCCGGAAAAGAATCCTTTTTTGAGCATTCCCTTACTGTTAAAATAGTAATTCTTTCCGTCAACCGCCGTCAGGCCTGTCTGCCTCACGCCCTCGCTGTTAAAATAATACTTTTTCTTCGCAAGCGTCTGCCACCCTGTCACACGATAGCCATTGCTGTCCAGATAATACCATGCGCCGCCTGCGTTCAGCCAGCCGGGAGGCTGACGCTGTCCATCCTCCCTCACATAATACCACTGTCCTTTTTCCTGATTCCAGCCGATTGTACTTTTCTTCTGAAGATTATAATATTTCGCAATGGCTGTGGCATCTGCCACCCCCATCTTCTTAATTTTTGCATTTGACCCATAATACTTTACGCAGTCCTCCGGATTGCTCACAAAACCATGCTCTACAATCATTCCCGGAAATCCGGCCAGCACACTCATTCTGACAATTCCATAATAGTCTGCCAGCTTCTTATTAGGATAAGTATTTCCCGTTTCCGAAAGTTTGTATACCAAATCTCTGTTTTTAAATCCTATCTTCTCAAGCTCTGCCAGCACTGCCCGCGCTATCGCCCCTGTCTCTGCCGCCTGCTCCGGCCTGTAATTTCCCTTCGACACCATGACCTCAGCCCCTGTAGCTGTGGACTGCTGCTCTCCTGTCGAATTAATATGCTGGCTAATCAGCACAGTAGCTCCCATTTGCTCCGCATAAGCCACACGGTCTGCCAGCGAAAGAGCTACGTCCGTGCTCCGGGTCAGGTACACCCTTACACCTGCGTATTTCTCCAGCTCTTCTTTCGTATATTTCGAAATCTTCAAAGCAATATTCTTTTCTATGTAAGAGATGTTATCCCAGGTTCTGTAAGCGCCATAATCCGAGCCTCCATGCCCAGGATCAAGCACAACGACAATATCACCGCCGCCCCTGTTCAGCCCATTCCCCGGAGTAAACCCGCGATAGTTTTCAGAAGCTGCCGCCTCTGTCTCGGCTGTGCTAAGCACACTATAAACTTCTTCCGAATCTCCCGCTACCGGAAGCTCCCCGGTATTCTCCTGCTCCGCAGCGCCTGCCCCTTCTCCGAAATCCTTTCCTGCCGTGTCCTCCACCGTATCCTCTGCTGCCCGGAATGCCTGTATATCCAGCACATGTTCCGCGCCGCCGCACACAACCCGCAGATACTGCATCTGCTCCGAGCCCGGCGCCCCTTCAAGCATAAAAGCCGCATATCCGTCAACCACTTCCAACGCTTCTGCGCTCTGTACTTCTCCTCCGGTATCCCAAAAAAGTTCTGCACATTCCAGGCTCTCTCCTCCTGTATACACCGAAGCGATAATCAACCGGCCGCCTGCTCCGTCTTCCCCTGTGTAAATATATGCAAGGGAAGGAACCTCTTCCGCTGCCGCCTGCTGCTTCACAAACATCCAGCACATGCTCAGCATCAGAAAAAGAATCAACAGCATGCCCTTCCTTCGTTTTCTCATCATAAATTTCCCCTTTTCGTGCCTAATCTCTTTATGCTCCGTAAACATTATACGTTTTCTGCCGTCTTATGTCAATGAAGCATCCTGTTCCGCCATACGTCCTAACCCCTGTTCCCGGCAGATATTACTATACGCCAGCAGGTATTCTTTTGTATTATGCTCCGGTTCTTCCAGCACATCATTCAAAAGCGCTTCCAACACACGCCCTATCTCTTTGCCGGGTTCCATACCGTCCGCAATTAAATCCTTCCCGCTTACCGCCAGCTCTTTCATAGAAAGACACTGCCCTTTTTCCAGCACTTCTTCATAAATCCTGCCAACCATCTCAAGGCTGTGCAGCTTTTCTTCTCTTCGGCATCCGCTTTGAGCAAGGATATCCGCCCGCTGTACCTCAAAAAGCAGCGGCATCATCGCCCCTCCTACTTTATGAGCCATACGCCGGACACTCCTGGGAGTAAGCGCCGGGCGCAAATCATGAAAACGCACCAGACATTTCACCTTATTTATCGTATCATTATCAAACTTCCAACGGTGCAGGACTTCATTTGCCACGCGCACACTCTCTTCCGGATGTCCTATAAAATGATCCTGCCCCTTTTCATCTGCTGCACGGACAGCAGGCTTCCCCATATCATGAAACAACATCGCGAGACGCAGTACTTTGTCCGCCCGTACATTTATAAGCGCCCACAGAGTATGCTCCCCTACCGTGCAGAAATGATGAGGCGTATGCTGCTCCGTTCCCATCATCCTGTCAAATTCCGGCAAGATAACGGCTGTAATGCCTGTTTCATATGCCGTCCTTAATTCCTCAGGATGCGGAGACATAAGCAGCTTTGTCATTTCTGCCTGAATGCGCTCCGCACTGATTTTCGAAAGATTCCCGGCAAGCTTTGCAATAGCCTCCCTTGTGCTTTCTTCAATTGAAAAACCAAGCTGAGCCGAAAACCTTACCGCCCGCAGCATCCGCAGCGCATCCTCCGTAAAACGCTCTTCTGCGTTTCCCACACAGCGGATAACTCCTTTTTCTATGTCTCCCATACCGTCAAAAACATCCACCAGCCCGTCCCTTTCACTGTAAGCCATAGCATTAATCGTAAAATCGCGGCGCCGCAAATCCTCTGTCAGATTAGACGTAAAAACCACTTCCTTCGGATGTCTGCCATCCTCATATTCGCCATCAATCCGGTATGTCGTGACTTCATATCCCTCCCCGCCCAAAAGCACGGTAACTGTACCATGCTGCAATCCTGTATCAACCGTCCTTCTGAACAGCGCTTTTATTTCCAATGGCCTTGCGGAAGTGGTAATATCCCAATCATTCGGCCGACGCCCCAATATAGAGTCACGGATACATCCTCCCACAGCATAAGCTTCAAAGCCTGCTTCCTCCAGCTTCTCTATAATCTTTCTCACATTCTCCGGCATTGAAATCTGCATGGCGTTCTCCTTCTCGTGATTTCTGCAATTTCCTTCTCTACAAGTTTTCCGTCCTTTTCAGAACGCTCTTAGTCATTGTTAATTATAGCAGGTGAAATGCCGTATGACAAGAAACGCACAGACTCCGCATGTAATTTGTCTGGTTTTCAATTGCGGTTTGGCGCTTACCCCGGACAGTCACGGAACCGACAGTTCTCATGATTACGCCGGACGCTGCCCAGCCGGGGCGCCTGCCACTTTTCAGCCTTCTCTGTCAAGCCTCTCAAAAACTGCCCCCGCTAACTTGTCACAAAGGTATTGTAACCATATCTCCTGAGCACATTTTCCATTTTCACCGCATTATCCAGTTTTCCAAACTCTCCTACCACAACTTTGTAGTAACCGTCTTCCCAAATCGTGTATACCGGAAAGCCTTGCTGCTGCAACTGATAAAGCAGCGCTTCGGCGTTCTGGGGCTGTGTAAATGCTCCTGTCTGCACACGGTAAACCACGATTTCTTCCGCTTCCCCATTTTCAGGAAAGCTTCCTTCTATTTCCTGCGCCCTGTTATTTTCATGGATAGCCTGGAGAACCCCGTTGGCAATCCCCTGGGCAATCGCATCAAAATTCTCGTCAAAAATCCTGTTATCCACATCGCTGTTAATAAATCCTGCTTCCACCAATACAGCCGGCATCCTCGTCCTGCGGAGCACCGCAAGTCCCGGTCTTTCTTTGACACCGATATTGCGGAATCCCACCTGTTCCAGCTCACTGTTGATATTCTCTGCCATTTCTGACTTTATGCCGCTATTATCATAAACCAGGGTTTCTACTCCATTATACTGGTTTGGAACCGGACTGGAATTCCTGTGCAGAGACACAAAAAAATCTGCATTCTCTTCATTTCCTATCGCCGCTTTCCTAGAAGGGGTCTGATACACATCCTCTGTTCTGGTAAACACAACCTCCTGCCCGTTCCTTTCCAAGATTTCCCCCACAGCCAGCGCCAGCCGGAGCGTATCATCCTTCTCCTGCCTTCCCTGGAAAACTGCTCCGGAATCCCGGCCTCCGTGACCGGCGTCCACTACAATCTTTGCCATAAATAATCCCCTGTTATTTCTCTTTATAGCTATTGTATGTAAGCCCGGGCAAAATGTGCAGAACGTGCTGTTTTCTCTATCATTTTATACAGGAAAAGCCAGGCAAAGCATGAACTCATACCGCCCGGCTTTTCCTACATGGAAATCCATCCGAGTACGTTCGCAATCGAACTGAGAAGTATAATCACAATGCACACGGGAGCCAGATACTTCATAAATATATTATACATGCCCCTGCGCTTAAAAGCAGACGACTGTTCAACTTCCTGTGCAATTTTGCCAAGCCCTGCCACACGGGTAACCAAAAGACAGGTTGCCAGCGCAGCCACAGGCATCATAAGCGAATTTGTCAGAAAATCAAAAAAGTCAAGAATCGACATCCCAAACGGAGCAATAAAATCCAGCGCCCCAAAACCAAGTGCGGAAGCCAGTCCAAACAGAATGATAAGCGCCCCCATCAGCAGGGTAGACTTACGGCGGCTCCAGCCAAGCTGGTCTTCAAAAGTAGACACACCGGACTCCGCCAGAGAAATCGCACTGGTCAGCGCCGCAAGCAGCACCAGCAGAAAAAACATAACTCCCGCTCCCGTTCCAAAGCCCATATTCGCAAATACCTTCGGAATTGTAATAAACATCAGCGCCGGACCTGCTTTCAAAGTGTCCGGATCTCCGCCGGAAAATGCGAAAACTGCCGGGATAATCATAAGCCCCGCAAGTATGGCGATTGCCGTGTCAAACACTTCCACCTGCCCTGTTGACTTTTCAATGTCTACATCTTTCTTTATATAAGATCCGTAAGTGTATAAAATTCCCATAGCTATAGAAAGAGAATAAAACATCTGCCCCATAGCGGCAACCACAGTCATCCAGGAAAAATTCTTTACATTCGGAATCAAGAAATACTTTACTCCTTCCCAAGCGCCCGGCCTGGTCATAGAATATCCCGCCACAAAGACGGCCAGTACAACAAGCAGCGGCATCATCACTTTTGAAACCCTCTCTATTCCCTGCTTTACCCCGGCAAAGAGAACTGCCACAACCAGCAGCCCGAAAAAGAGAAACCAGCCCCCAGCGCTAACCCCATCTGCAATAAATCCTGAAAAATAGCCGTCTCCTGCAAGGACTTCTGTACTTCCTCTCAAATACTCAAACAAATATTTTAACACCCATCCCCCAATCACGCTGTAATAAGGTACAATCAACATGGGAATCACGGCATTTATCCAGCCGCCGAACCGAAACGGAAAACTCTTTCCAAATGCCTGGAAGGCTCCCACCGGGCTTCTTTTTGTCATACGCCCAAGCGCCGTCTCCGATACAATCAGCGCATATCCAAATGTCAGCATCAGCACCAGATATACCAGTAAAAAAATACCTCCCCCATATTTCGCAGCCAGATAAGGAAACCTCCAGATATTCCCAAGCCCCACAGCCGATCCTGCAACTGCCAGGACATATCCCAGCTTTCCAGAAAAACTGCCGCGGGACTTTCCTGCCTCCAAAGAATTTCCCGTACTTTCCTCTTTTCCCATCTTTCTCTTTCCTCCTACAATACTTTCCTTTTCATCTTTCTCTTAATCCACCGCCTCGCCCAAAAGCAGCCTTCGGCAAAGTCCGTGAACATCTTAAAGAACACAACTACCATACACAACAGTGGAACCATAAGCGCCATTTCCCAGCGGAAAATGCTGTAAATCCCTAAAAATCCCGGTGCCACGAGGATACCCGCGCAGAATATAACAATTATGCTAATGCTCAAAGCCCTTCTCAGCCAGTTCATGGGCCGGCACACTTTCACTACGACCATCATGGCTACGGCGCCGCCGGCTAAAAGATTAAACGTATAGGTCAGCGTTTCTTCCATATGCCAGAACCGCCCCAGAACCTGGATAACCAGCAGGCTCAGCACCATCGTCACTGCCGAAGGCAGGGCAATCCGCAGCACATGCCGCAGAAAACCGCTGGAGTTGACAGATTCTGTATGTTCCAGGGCAAGAATAAAGCTCGGAATCCCGATTGCCGTAGTGCTTATCCAGGAGAGCTGGATCGGAATAAACGGATACGCCCTCTCCAGCAAAATGAAAATTACGCACAGCAGCACGGAATAAATCGTCTTTGTCAGGTACAGGGAACTTACACGCTCAATATTCGTAATGATGGTACGTCCCTCACTCACAATATTTTTCAGGCAGGCAAAGTTGGAATCCAAAAGCACGATATGCGCCACCTGCTTCGCTGCGTCGCTGCCTGCCGCCATAGCAATGCCACAGTCCGAATCTTTTAATGCCAGCACATCGTTCACACCATCGCCTACCATGCCTACTACCTGCTTATTCGCCTGGTATGCCTGGACAATCCTCTGCTTCTGCTCAGGCTTCACACGGCCAAACACCGCATATTTCTCTACCTCCCTGCGCAGCTCCTGAAAGTCTTCAGGCAGCTCATTCGCGTCAATAAAGCGCTCTCCGCCTTCCAGCCCCGCCTTAACCGCTATCTGCGATACAGTCATAGGGTTATCTCCGGATACCACTTTTATATCTACCTGCTGCTCTCTGAAATAGCGGAATGTATCCATCGCCTCGGGACGAATGCAGTCTGAAATCACAACCAGCCCCACAGGTATTACATTTTCTACTTCCCCCGTATCCTCATGAATATCTCCGCACCTGCCCAGAAGCAGAACACGAAGCCCTTCCGCCGAATAACCGTAAACTTTCTGCCGCAGCTCTTCATCATCTTTATTCAGAAATTCCGGAGCGCCCAGCACATAGCAGCCTTCATTCTCAAATCGTATGGCGCGGTACTTCCTGTCAGATGAAAATGGGATTTTCCCCGAAATCCTCCATATTTTCGTCTGCTTAAACCTTTTCATCAGCGCTTTCTGGGTATTGTTCACATCATCAAAGGCATATGACATCTCATTCATAACCTGTTCAAGACGCTCAGTCTCCTCGTCGCCCACTGCCTCCAGCTCCACTACTTCCAGTTCGCCTGTCGTAATCGTCCCTGTTTTATCCAGGCAGAGCACATTTACCCTCGCCAGCGCCTCAATCGCCTCCATCTCCTGTACCAGCGCACGTTTCCTCGCCAAACGGCCTACGCCCAGAATAAAGGACACGCTTGTCAAAAGTACCAGACCTTCCGGAATCATACCGATAACCCCGGCCACAGTCCCAACCAGGCTTTCGGAAAATGTCGCGCCATCCACGTTAATCTGAGAACGGTACAAAAGAATACCAATCGGAATAATCAGGATACCCAGCACTTTAATAATCCGCTTAATCATACGCTGCATTTCAGAAGTTGCACGCTTCTTTGTCTTAGCCTTTTTTGCAAGCTGCGCCGCATAATTCTCCTCTCCGACATGCTCGACTTTGCCGACCCCCGTTCCAGCTACCAGGAAACTTCCTGACAGAAGCTTATCCCCCTCCTTTTTCCGGACAGGCTTCGATTCTCCGGTCAGCATAGATTCATTCACTTCCATGCCGTCTGATTCCAATACGATGCAGTCCGCACAAACCTGGTCGCCGTTTTCCACCGCCACCACGTCTTCCTGCACAACTTCATCGATTGGGATTTCCTGCTCCTCCCCGTCCCGAATCACTCTCGCTTTCGAGGCTGTAATCACGGAAAGGCCGTCTACCAGTTTTTTTACTTTCATTTCCTGGATGATTCCTATGATGGAGTTTACGATAATGACGCCCATGAATGTGATATTCTTATATTGCCCCGATATAAGCACCAAAATTCCAAGGAAAAGATTTAGAAAATTAAAATATGTGATCGTATGGGTAATGATAATCTCTTTCTTTGTCTTAAAAATATTGTTGTTTGTGACATTTACCAGTCCCTGCTCCTTTTTCTGCCGGACCTCCGAAGCCGTCAGCCCTCTGTAATTTCCTTCTGCCATAAAACTTATGCACCCCTTTTTCCTGCGGCATATTTAACTCTATAAAAGAGTATACAAAACATGTCAGTTTTTGTACACCATATTCTTAAATTTTTAAGAACCTTCCTTTTATCTTCCTTTTTCCTTTTCTGTTTCTTTCATTTTTTTGTTTACGTATGGGAATTCTTTTGCTATAATAGGCAAGGAAACTTTATCTCGCTAAAGTAAAGCGAAAGTATATTCTATGTAAGAGGAGGAAAAAATATGTCATATGTTGATGAGGTTATTGCAAAAGTAGTAGCACAGAACCCGGCGGAGCCGGAATTCCACCAGGCTGTAAAAGAAGTTTTGGAATCATTGAGAACCGTAATTGAGGCTAATGAAGACAAATTCAGAAAAGACGCCCTTCTGGAGCGTCTGGTAAACCCGGAAAGACAGTTCAAGTTCCGTGTTCCTTGGGTAGACGATAAAGGACAGGTACAGGTAAATACCGGATACCGCGTGCAGTTCAACAGCGCTATCGGGCCATATAAAGGAGGACTCCGTTTACATCCTTCCGTAAACCTTGGTATTATTAAATTCCTTGGATTTGAACAGATTTTCAAAAACTCTCTGACAGGGCTTCCTATCGGCGGCGGTAAGGGCGGTTCCGACTTTGATCCGAAGGGTAAATCTGACCGCGAGGTTATGGCATTCTGCCAGAGTTTTATGACAGAACTTTGTAAATACATCGGCGCTGATACCGACGTTCCTGCCGGAGACATCGGAACAGGAGCAAGAGAAATCGGCTTTATGTTCGGACAGTACAAGAGAATCCGCGGTTTATATGAAGGTGTTCTCACCGGAAAAGGACTTTCCTACGGCGGTTCCCTGGCAAGGACAGAAGCTACCGGATACGGCCTGCTTTATCTGACTCAGGAAATGCTGAAAATGAACGGCAAAGAGCTTGCCGGCAAGACAGTATGTATTTCCGGTTCCGGAAATGTAGCTATCTACGCCTGCCAGAAAGCACAGCAGCTCGGCGCTAAGGTAGTAACTATGAGCGACTCTACCGGATGGGTTTATGACGCAGAAGGTATCGACGTAGCTGCTATTAAGGAAATCAAAGAAGTAAACCGTGCCCGTCTGACCGAGTACAAGAAATACCGTCCGAACTCCGAATACCATGAAGGCCGCGGCGTATGGAATGTAAAATGCGATATCGCCCTTCCGTGCGCTACTCAGAACGAACTGCTTCTGGACGATGCAAAAGCCTTAGTGGCAAACGGCTGCTTCGCAGTTGCAGAAGGCGCAAACATGCCTACGACAATCGAAGCTACCGAGTACCTGCAGGCAAACGGTATCCTGTTTGCACCGGGTAAGGCGGCAAACGCCGGCGGCGTGGCAACCTCCGCTCTGGAAATGTCCCAGAACAGCGAGCGTTTGAGCTGGACATTCGAAGAAGTAGACGCTAAACTCCAGAACATTATGATAAATATCTGCCACAACATGGCAGACGCCGCAGAGCGTTACGGAATGGCCGGGAACTATGTAGCCGGCGCAAATATCGCAGGCTTTGAAAAAGTGGTTGACGCTATGAACGCACAGGGCATTGTATAATTTATAGAAAAAATTGATTTCGGCTGCTGCAAGACATCCGTCGCGGCAGCCGATTTTAATAACATTCCAAACTTACAAAGATAACGCGGTAAACGCGTCAGAAAGAGGAAAAAATGAGCGAAAGAAAAACCATTCACATAGAGGACAAAGTACCTTTTCGGCTGCTTGTACCTCTCAGCATCCAGCATATGTTTGCTATGTTCGGCGCATCGGTACTTGTTCCCTTTATTTTTGGGATCAATCCTGCTATCGTACTTTTGACAAATGGCGTCGGCACACTGCTCTTTATCTTGATCACAAAAGGCAAAGCTCCCGCATACCTTGGCTCCAGTTTTGCATTCCTGGCTCCCGCGGGCATCGTAATTTCCAACTGGGGCTATGAATACGCCCTCGGCGGCTTCGTAGCCGTAGGTTTCTGTGGCTGTATCCTGGCGCTGATTATTTACAAATTCGGCACCAAATGGATTGACGTGGTACTGCCTCCTGCTGCCATGGGCCCTGTAGTCGCGCTGATTGGGCTGGAGCTGGCCGGAAGCGCGGCTTCTACCGCCGGAATCCTTTCCGGTACCGAATACGTGCTCGACGAAGCATCCGGGCTTTACAACCAGGTTGTAACTCCCGTTAATATGAACAATGCTCTCGTATTCCTGATTACCCTGGGCGTAGCCGTATTCGGGAATATCCTGTTCCGCAAATTCCTGGCTGTTATCCCGATTTTGATCGCGATTATCGCAGGCTATGTCTCTGCCGTCATATTCGGCGTGATAGACATGGCAACAATCTCAGAAGCGTTGGCAACGCCCTTTTTCACGCTGCCAAATTTTATGCTTCCGAAATTCAGCGCAGACGCTATCCTGATTATCCTTCCGGTAATCCTGGTTATCGCTTCTGAGCATATCGGACATCAGGTCGTAACAAGTGAAATCGTGGGACGTGATTTGCTGAAAGAACCGGGACTGCACCGCTCCTTGTTTGCAGACAACTTTTCCACTATGCTATCCGGTCTGGTGGGTTCTGTCCCCACGACTACTTATGGGGAAAATATCGGCGTTATGGCTATGACGAAAGTTTACTCCGTCCGGGTAATCGCCGGAGCTGCCGTGCTGTCTATCCTATGTTCTTTTATCGGGCCTATGTCCGCGCTGATTAACACGATTCCAGGACCCGTTATCGGCGGTATTTCCTTCCTGCTCTACGGCATGATAGGAACCTCCGGCATCCGCATTATGGTGGATTCCCAGGTAGACTACAGCAAAAGCCGGAACCTGACGCTTACCAGTGTGGTATTCGTCACAGGTCTTTCCGGAGCCGCCATAAGCTTTGGAAACGTACAGCTTACCGGCATGGTACTGGCATGTATCGTAGGTATGATACTTTCCCTGCTCTTCTATGCATTTGACAAATTCAAACTGACAAATGACAGGGATGAGGAATGAAATTGCCTGCTTCCCGGAATCATTTCATTAGAGGAGACAACATGAAACTACTTTTTGAATTTGGAATCATACTTTTTATCACATTTTTAGGGGAAGCACTCTATGCCGTGCTTCCTCTCCCTATTCCGGCAAGCATCTACGGATTGCTTCTGATGCTGCTTGCCCTGTGTACAGGAGTTATAAAACTTGAAAAAGTCAAACGTGCCTCTGATTTCCTGATTGAAATTATGCCGCCTATGTTTATTCCGGCAGCGGTAGGCCTTGTGGCTGTATGGGACAGTCTCATGCCAATGCTCTTCCCAATATCTGTTATCATAGCTGCAACTACTATACTGGTCATGGCAGTCACGGGCAGAACTGCCCAGTTTGTTATCCGCAGAAAGAAAGGGAGGAACCCGGAAAATGAGTGATTTTTTAAATAGCTCCTCCTATTTTGGAGTAACAGTCTGTATCATTGGATACGCCCTGGGCGTTTTCCTGAAGAAAAAATTAAAATTGGGATTATTAAATCCACTTCTGGTTTCCATCATCTTTGCAATCCTGGTAATCCGGATATTCGGCGTAGACTATGAAAACTTCAGCCAATCCGCAAAATGCTTAAGCTACCTGCTGACTCCTGCCACGGTCTGCCTGGCAGTTCCATTGTACCAGCAGCTTTCCATACTGAAACAGCACTCCTCTGCTGTCCTCCTTGGAATTCTCGCCGGGGTATTTTCCAGCTTGGGAAGCGTTCTGGGAATGGCAGCCCTGTTTGGCCTGGATCACACATATTATGTAACTCTCCTCCCAAAATCGATCACCACTGCTATCGGCATAGGTCTTTCAGAGGAACTTGGAGGTATCCCTACAATTACCGTAGCGGTTATTGTCGTGACCGGCATCCTCGGAAATGTTATCGGTGAGCGAATATGCCGTCTGTTCCATATAGAAGAACCTGTAGCCGTAGGGTTAGCATTTGGAACCTCCTCCCATGCAATCGGCACCTCAAAAGCCCTGGAACTGGGTGAAATCCAGGGAGCCATGAGCAGCCTTTCCATTGCCGTATCCGGACTGCTCACCGTAATCGGCGCTTCTGTATTCACAAACTTCTTATAGCAAAGGTTATACAGGATTTTTACAAACTGCTATTTAGCTACATCAAGACAAAAGAAGCCTCCGAGGAAGCATTCCGCTTTCCCGGAGGTTTCTTTTTATTATTACTATTATTTCACTTTAACCTTTTTGCTGCATCCGGCTTTCTTCAAAGCTTTCAGAAGTTTTGCTTTCTCTTTCTTGCTCATCTTCTTTGCGCTTACTTTCAGCTTCGCTGAAGTCTTTTTAAATGCGCCTGCTTTGATGCTCTTTAAAGCCTTGCCTTTTAACTGAACATTTGCCAGCTTCTTGCAGTTCATAAACGCCTGTTTGCCGATTGTAGTAACGTTTTTGCCAAGGACTACTTTCTTCAGCTTGGGATTGCCCTTCATGACTTTTGCCCCAACCTCTACTACTTTGCATGTTACGCCGTTAATCTTTACTGTATCAGGAACGTTCAATGTCGGCTTTTTCCTATTGATTACTTCTTTCAGCCTGGCTGTTTTCGCTTTTGCGTTAATCACCTGATAACGGCCGTTGCCTGATTTACCAACGCTTCCATTCCGAATAGGCTCTTTCACCGGAGGATTCGGTGCTGGCCCCGGATTTGGATTCGGGTTTGGCGTTGGATTTGGTTTCTGCCCGCCGGAATTTCCCTGGTTAATTGGCTTATCTGGTTTTGCCAATGTCTCCTCCATGCTTGCCCTTGCCGCCGCCATATTTTGTTTTGCTTTTTCCAGCGTATCTTCAGCTTTTGCCAGACTGTCTTTCACCTTTGCTATCTCTGCTTTCGCTGCATTTGCCTCCGCCTGCTTTTGCGCTTTTACTGCCGGATCGGTCGCCTGTGCTGCCTCCATCATTGCGAGGGCATACGCCGCCTCCTTCTGTGCTTTCTCAGCCTTTTTCTTCGCCAGCTCTGCTTTCTGAACTTCCAGATCTGCCTGCGCCTTATTATAAACTGCCTGCGCTTTCTTCCATTCCGTTGTCGCAGCATTTACGGCTTTTTCAGCCTCTGCAAGCGTTTTCTTTGCATCGTCAACTACCTTACCTGCTTCCTGTACGGCTGCATCCGCCTCTTTTTTGGCTTCCTGCTTCTCGCTCAGAAGTCCTGCATTGTCAAAGACATCTGTTTTATAAAGGGCAAGCTCCCCAATAGCCGCAAAGTTTCCGTCTCCTTTTAAAATACGGATCTGCAGATATTTACCTGTCACGGTCTCGTTAAATGGAACCTTAACTTCTGCTCCTGCCGCAACCTTTTCTTCTGCAACAGTCATATCTCCCTGTGCAATGATGTCGGAAACTGTATGTGTAGCCGCATCAAAGCTGTTTCCTACTATATATTGCAGTTTATGAACCAGACCGTTTGTATTACCAGGTCTCTGCGTAAGTATAAAACCGCTGATCGCATCTATGCCGTCTTTCAGAGTCACTGTAGCAATTGCCGGATTCGTTTCGCTGACAGTAAAGCCTCCACCAGCCCACTGTGAGTGCCACCATGTGGACACGTCTCCGTCAATCGCGTTCTCTCCGCCCTCGCCTGATGCCTCTGTATTAACAACAATGCCTGTAAACGGCGCGTCCAGTAAAGAATCCTTTCCATTTACTACTGTTACAGAACAGCTCACCGTTTCAGAGGAATCCTGCTTCGACGTTGCAGTAATTTCTGCACTGCCTGCTCCCATTGCCTGCACGTAACCATCCGCATCCACGATTACTACATTCTCATCTGAACTGCTCCAGGTTACATCTTTTGACGCCGTAATTTTTCCAACATCCCCAAGCCCGTTCAATTCCATAGTTCTCTTATCTATGGTCAGAGCCTTTTCTCCTGCGCGCGGTTTTACTACCAGGTTATCAAGGATGAAATCTTTCTGTCCAAAACTATATTCCACGCCTTCTATTTCTGCAAACCTGGTACTGTAAAGCCCAAACCAGGACTGCCCTGTACCAGAACCAGTAACGGTAAAGCTATGTTTACCCGTCGTAGACTTCTGTCCAACTGCCGGAGCCGCCGTACCAGCCAGATACTCAGACCACTCTGTAATACTCTCGCCATCGCCAACTACAATATAGTACATATTGTCACGGCCTGCCTGATAGTCAAACGTAACATCATACGTTACGCCCGGCTCCAGATGCAGGTTCTGCGGAATGGTACGGTAAATCAGTCCGTTGTTATTTCCGTGATGCTTCAGAGACCATTTGCCGCCGATAACATCATCCAGAACCATATTTCCCCATCCTGACTGTGTATATGGAGCATGCAGTTCAGACAAATGCGTCACATGGTCAGTCACACTCTGAGCCGGACCATATACAAACGGATAAATCCCCTGTACAACTTCTTCAAAGTCCTGTGTAAAGCTTCCATCTTCATGGATATTATTCAGCGTTTTCTGTACGATGCGAATATCGTCAAAGTAAGTGATTCCCTCGCCTGCCTCGCGTCTCAGCACGAGAGTAGCGCTTGTAGACGCCGCTGTAAAGGAAACCAACATAATCTGCATATTGCTTCCCTGCATTCCTCGAAGATTATGTGCATCGCACTGCGTATAGTTTCCAGCTACTGATCTCAGTGTATAATTGGAAACAACTTTCGTTCCACCCAGCACTTCAATCCACGCCTTAGCGTCGCTCTTATTATCTACATAGACTTCCGCAACATAATTTTTGCCTTTTTCCAGACCTGAAATTTCTGTCATAACCTCAAGATCTTTTTTCGCGCTGCCCATAGACAGATATTTATTCCCTGTCGCTACACGGACTACTTTCACATCTGCACTGTCCACATCGCCGCTCCATACCTGTGGGTTCAAAGCGCTTCCATTCTCGCCTGTACCTGCGTAACTGTTAAATCCTGAATCTTTCACATGTGTTCCTGTACTCCATTCAGAAACAGTTTTCGGCGCTTCATCGCCTTTTAACACAACATACGGCGTATCTGCCTCAGCAGTCAATGTAATCTTGCCATTCTTGACTTCAACAGTCTGCTTCTCTGTACGCCCGATGTCTGTCAGTTTATAAACAATGACATTTGCCAATCCTGCCCAGTCTTCCTGAAGCTCCCATTCTGTTGTACCACCTTCATAGTTGTAATGGTACAATTTCTCTTTTTTTGTCTCAGAATCTGTCCACGGAAGCAGATATTTTACCTCATCCAGCACGGTCTTACCGTTCAGGGTAATGATTCTCTCAATATACTTATCATCCCTCTGCTCTTCTTTCCTGGTTACTACTACCGTATCGCCCTCTTTATTTTTCAGAGTGATCTCTTTTTCATGGTTTCCGACCGGGGACTGACCTTCCGGATAATTCTCCCATTTATAAACCAGGTAATGCTGAAGGAATTTCGTCGGTAAGTTCTCCGCAAATGTTCCTGTCATGTACGTATTGAAACTATCATTCGAACCGCCCCATCCCTCAAAGCCAGTAAGAGAAAATCCTCCAAGCAGCGGATTGTCAGCTGCACCAGATACATCTCTGCCCTGCTCATCTGTAAATCGGTAATTCAGTACATAAGAATCTTTCTGGTGGTTCCGCAGGAAACGCATAACATCGCTGTTCATACCTTTCTTCGACTTACCGCCGTAATGTCCTTCTGTCGCCCAATGCTGCCATGTGGAATCATATTCTCCTTCTTCTCCAAACTCTGTAGAGAATCTCCAGCCCAGACTGTTAAACTGCTGTGCAATCTTACGTGTCTCCCAGGAATCGCCGTACCATACATCCAGGTACATGAAATCCAGATTTGTATCTACGGTCTGCTTTTTCTCAGCTACTGTATTCGCGATCGTTTCTGCGTCTGCTACAGTTTCATCTTCCCCTTCTCCTACAACTCCCGGCCATTTATTCGCATAAAGAGAAGTGTCATTCAACTGATCATACAGCTGAAGCATACGTTTGTAGCGAAGTCCGCTGCCAAGATCATACGGGCGGTTAATGGTAAGCGACTGGTCAAGCCATCCCCAGCCTTTCGCACCGACGCCATTAATCAATTTCTCGTTAAAACTCTGTGCTTCCGGATATGCTTCCTGCGCATTGACATGGATTCCCATCTGGGTATTGTACTTATGCGCAATAGAATTCAGCTTTTTCAGCTCTTCCAATCCTCCAAGACGGTCTGCGACATGCCCGTATTCGGAATTCGCAGAGTCATGTCCCTCGCTTCCGTACCCCTTCATCATAACTGCCTGAGGAAGTCCGTCCGTTGCCAGATATACTTTCTTAATATTATCGGCTGTTTTCAGATAAGGGTTTGTTGCCTGGCTGCTGAAGTTCATAGAAATACGATAGTTTACGAGTTCTTTCGTATTTTCCGAACCCATCGGATTATTCATAATGTCACGGTATGCAATCGCTCCGTCCTGCCAGTCTACCGCCCCATCCTGATTCTCATCCCCTGTCAGGCACACTTTTGCACAGGGCAGTTCGCTAACCGGAGTTTTATTATAATCATCACTGTCATAATCCGCATTAAGCGCTAAATCACCATATTCATGGTACCAAAGCGCACTTGTCAACGACATGCTGTTTACGCCATTATTACGTACTAAACGCTTGTCTCCCGACATCTCTGAATTACTCCATACGCCTGCGCTGACCCCGTCTGCTGACAGGAATCCATACACGTATCCCGCAGAACTATTTGCCGCAAATCCATCCTCAAACGTAATCTCCTGGTCTCCGCTGACCTCTGTATCCGTAGATACATTTGCCCCCATAAACTGAGCGTCGCTCTGCTCGTCTGTAATCGTTACCAGGTTAAGTTCCGGCACTTCAATCGTATGAATCTTCGGACATCCTTCTTTTTTCTTGATTTCTGTAACTCTCCATATCAAATCATTCTGTTCTACAGAAATCTCCACTGTCATTTCCAAATCAATAGAATCTCTTTTCAGCGTCATTGGATATACAGCATTATTCTCACTGATTTTTACTTCACCCATAACAGGAGTAATCGCCACGCCATTGATTTTGATTGTGGAAAGCTCTTTTTCCTGTCCCTGGAATGTCTTCTCGCTCCCGCCATCTGTCAGTTTATACTGCATAACCTGTGGGAATGTTTCGCTTACAGCTGCTTTTATCTTATCTGTCTGGATATAATGTTCATATACGGTCTCCGCTTTTGTCTCCAGTTCAATATCCCCCAGGGATTTGTCCTCATTAATTGCAACACTGGGAATCGTTTTTGCCACATATCCTTTCGCAGATACAGCCACGTCATAGGTTCCCTCTTCCACTTCTACAGAAAAGCTGCCATCGCTTTCGCTCTGAGCGCTCTCATAGCCAATACGCACCTTTGCTCCCTCAATCGGCTGACCATTCGTATTTTTAACAGCGCCCGTTACTGTATGAACAGGTACCGGCTCTTCTTCCTCGAAGATCTGACCCTCACACTCCGCCAGAAAGTTCCAATCATTTTCCAGCGCTGTAGTGCCAAGCTTCGCATCCGTAAAATGAACGGAAGTCGGAGAACCCAGACGGAAGCCAAACTTTCCATTATTTCCCACTACTTCTGCCAGCGTAAAGAAATCCTGCACATTTACAGACTTCGTAACATCATTTACTTTAACTGTTAATGCCTCACGGGCCAGAGAAATAGAAAACGTCGTTCTGGAACCGTCCGCCTGATCTGGAATACCTTCAATCGTTTTATATGCGGTTTTGCCATTCACCTTGTATTCATAATACCAGTGGCTCTGACTATCATATCCTACGTACAGGAAATTGTTATCATCCAAATAAGTGTAAAAGAAACCAAGCCTTGCAGCCGCCGTATTGTCGCCCTGCTTCTCATATGTAACGCTAAACGTTCCGTCATTTGCAGGCATCCTTTCGGTGTTATGCAGCAGTACTGCTGCCGGCTTAGTAGATGCATCGGAATACGAATGACTATTCCCATTTCCGCTTCCTGTTTCCACATGATACCATATCTTTCCCTCAGCCGCCTCCGCCTGCATCGCCGGAAGGCTTGACAGGACAGGCGTAAATGCCAGCACGAACGCCAGCAGACCCGACAGGAAAGAACGTATCAACCTCTTGCTGCTCTTTTCTCTCATCATAAATCCTCCTTTTAACTATTTCCCCTTGCTTACCAAGGAAGGCTGCTCTGGCTATTCTTTGGTAATTTCTTCCCCAGAGCATCCTTTTGTTACTATCCATTATACACATTCTCACAATTTTTTCTATATCTTTTAGCAATTTTATGTATCTTTTTTCTAAAAACAGCTATGCAGGACCATGCACGCAGTCAAAGATCCCGCCGCAAGCAACAAGGCATCAAACTTGAAACGCCCCAAAGGGCGGAGTATTTGAGCCTCGCGGCAGTCGCCAAATGCCTGCAAGCAATCACTTGGCTCGTTGCTCGCGGGAATAAAAAAAGCTGCGTCAGCAGCTTTTTTCTATACCTAAATCCTCTTTTTAGACAACAAAAAAGCGCGAGACGGGACTCGAACCCGCGGCCTCGACCTTGGCAAGGTCGCGCTCCACCAACTGAGCCACTCGCGCATTTATGTTCTCTTGAACACAGATAGTATCATACTATTTTTCCCGTATTTTGTCAATACCTTTTTATCGTAAAATTACGCTGAGCACATACTGGTTATTCGGCAATGCAATATGGGTGATATTATCCAGCTTAATCAAATCCACATCAACCCATAACTCTTCCGCCGCCACCATCACATGTGCCAGCATAATCCCAAAATTAAACTCACTGTGCGGATTCCTCTTGCGCCGAAACCCTGACGCCTTCTTTGAAAATACATGAAAACGGTTTTCATATACAGCAAATCTCCAGGGCTGGCCATTAAAACTGGATGGAGCCAGCCGTGCAGCTTCCAGCATCTCTCTCACATGGGTTTTCGGCTGGCCTTTAAACACACATAGCTCTTCCATTGGCAGCCTTCTGTACTCCTGGTTTTTCCCTCTGCCCTTCGGGTATCCAAAAGCCATCACCATCACGCAAGAAAGCCCCTCCTCCTGCTGACTGTTCCTGGGCACCCCAGCCATCCCCTGATAACAGGTTCCCACACCCTGAGAAGTGAGGTAAAGGGCTATCTGCTGCATGACATATCCCGCATTCATCTCGCTCTTTTCCTTCTGTTCCGTGAAAACCGCCAGGTAATGCGGGGCAGAAACATTAGAAAAACCCGAAAATCTAATTTTTTTCCCACGTTCAGGAAAAACCTGTATACGAATTCTGATTTCCGGAAACAGCGGCTCTGTTTCATCCAGGAACCGGAATATTCCTTCTATAACACTATCCTCTACTGCCTCCTTACGGTATTTCCGCACGGAGTGCCTGGCATACATCGCTTCATATAAATTCATATTCGTCACCTGTTGAACATCCTGGCAATTTTCCCCTGCCGTCCGCCTAAAATCACTAATCCTTCAGACAGCTCTGGCTGTCACTTGTTTGTTAAGATATTGTAACATAATTTCAAAGAAATGCAACCAATTCCTTTATATTTTTGAAACTTTTCCACTGAGATAGTATGTCCATTTTCTAAAATAGCCGAGACTGTGCAGCTCAAATTTTCCGCGTTCCATCGAAACTTCCAGCCATTCTTCCAGAGTTTTCTTTCCCGGAAGCCATTTGCGGCGGTGTACTTTTGACTCATAGCAGTAATCATCAAACCCATCCCCAAGCCGGTATGCTTCCAGCGAAAAGTTAAACATCGCAAGACTCTCATGGTACAGTTTTCGGGGACGCGGATGCTCCCGTTCCGCCACACCCGGCATAAATTCTTTCTCACGTCCCAGTATCCAGTTCAGAAATGGGTCATATAAATAATATACCGAAGGAACATAAGGAAATTCCAGTCCCTTCTGCCCTTCTGCGTCATGATAATGCAGGATGATTTTTATTTTCAGCAATTCCCGTTCTACCGATACCGCCGCAATCTGCTGCCTTAAAATCTCCTCCTTCCGTATCGCTGCCTCTCCTCCTGTCTCACTTTCCCTTAAAAAAAGAATTCTGTCTTTGCCATATCCAAACACATACGCATAAGACTGCTGGCTTGTACGCCGCTTCGGTGCATGTACAAACTGATAATCAGAAAAGGCTCCTTTTATCCAGGCGTTTACCGCCTCCGCATATTGTTCCGGAATTTCCTCTGCACTCCAAATCCGCACCGGCCATTCGCTCACCGTAGGACGTCCGTCCACTCTGCATTTTTTCCTCAGCATATCATTTCTTCCTCTCCGTCATATTTTTCCGCCAACAGCTTTTATTTTCGTATACTATGAATTTTCCTGATATTTATTGACTACTTATCTGCGGAAGATGATTGCCTCTGCAATACGTTCTGCCTCCTCTTCACCCTTCAGGCAGGAAATCATCTCAAGCCCAAAAGGAATTGCCGTCCCCATCCCTCTGCTGGTAGTGATATGCCCGTCTGTCACCACCTGCTCTCTCAGCACTTCCGCACCTGCCAGGCGCTCCTCAAAGCCCGGATAGCATACAGCCTTCTTTCCTCTCAGAAGCCCTAAATCTCCCAGCACACTCGGCGCTGCGCAAATTGCCCCGATTCTGATTTTCTGTTCATCTGCTTTCTTTAACAATGCAGTTAATTTTTCACATGCACCCAAATGCTTCGTCCCCGGCATTCCTCCCGGCAGCACCAACATGGCTGCCTCTTCCAGAGAGACCTCATCTATAGAGGTATCCATCCCTACACAGATACCGTGGCTGCCCGTCACGCTGCCCTCCCCCGAAATCCCCGTCATCTTCACGGAAACATCTGCCCGGCGCAGCAAATCCACTACTGTCAGCGCTTCAATCTCTTCAAAGCCCTCTGCAAAAAATACATATACGTTCTTCATTGTCCCTGTTTCTCCTCCTTCTCATTTTACAGACGAAGCCTACAAGCCTACAATCTGAATTAATTATACTACCATTTTCCCTTTCTGTGTAGTATAATACACCTCAAATCGCGGTTTGTCAGAGAGCCTGACTCTTATCCCGCCTGATTCTGGAGGAATTTATGGAAATTGAACGAAAATTTTTGATTACGGAACTCCCGGAAAACCTGACGCAGTATAACTGCCGCCGGATTGAGCAGGGCTACCTGTGTACTGCTCCCGTGGTGCGTATCCGGCGCCAGGATGAAGAATATTACCTTACCTATAAGTCTAAGGGTATGATGGTTCGTGAAGAATACAATCTTCCTCTGACTGCAGAAGCCTATGCACATCTCAGAGAAAAAACAGATGGAAACTTGATCAGCAAACAACGCTACCTGATTCCGCTGAATGAAACATTAACGGCTGAATTGGATATCTTTGACGCCCCGTTTGCGCCGCTTATGCTGGCAGAAGTAGAATTTTCTTCCGAGGAAGAGGCAAATTCTTTCGTTCCGCCCGCATGGTTCGGGGAGGACGTTACTTTTTCAGGAAAATATCACAACAGCTATTTAAGCTGTCTCAAATTCTAAATATGGTAAGCGCCGGACAGCATCTTCTCCTGTCCGGCGCTTATATATATTATATATGCTTTTATGATTCTCCGTTTGCCGTTACCGTATCCGGCCTTCTGCTGTCGTACACGCCGCTTGCGTCAAACATGCCTGAAGTGACTTCTGTCATCCCCTGTTTTGCTTTATACAGCATATAACCGTCGAGGTTGATACGTCCCTGGCGCACATAGTTTTCACGAATCTGTATCCAATATGGCACTGAACCGTCTACGTTACAGAAAAAGTTATACCCTGCGCTTTTAAAGTAGTTAAATTTCTCATTGTCCGCACTGTAATCGCGCCAGTCGCCAATATCATTTCCGTGGGCAAAAATAATGATATCTGTTTCTCCCACAATATTCTGCACCGTGTCCACCCACTTTTCATTATCTGCTCTCAGTTCATCCACGGTCTTATTCGTAACGCTCAAATGCCCCCAGGTATGGCTCGCAAACTCCCAGCCGGATTTTTTTATAGCCTCCGCAATCTTTTTCGCTTCTTCCACATCCTTATCCCAGTCAAAATCAGGATGCGCCGTCAGCCATGCGCTCTGGTCTTCCGTAAGATTCTCCCTGGTTTTGTATGCCTTATCCGTACGGTATCCCAATACGCCGTCATAACCTGTCAGAGCAATCATCCCTCTTGCTCCGCGGTACGCGCCGTCCGGATGCGCTTCAAGAAAGCTGTTCAGTCTGGGAACCACATCAAAATCTCCCACCGCTTCCGAGCCGTCAGGCTTGATATAGTGGCATTTTATATCGCCATTTTCATCCAGCACCAATTTATCAGGGTAACTTGCTGCTTCATACGAATGATAATAACTTAAATCATCCACGGAAAGTACAACTGCTTTTTTTTCCGGCGGCAGCAGCAGGTTTTCATTTTTCGTAAACACCTTATTTCCATTTTCATCCGTTGTCTCTACTACTAAATCATGAAGGCGCACAAACACATATCCGTTATCATACATCTGCTGTGTAATTTTATCAAATTCTTCTACCGTAGTCATCCAGGCGTTCATGCCATCCGCCGCTCCCTGCCCTACAATAGAAGCATCCAGTGCAATCGTCGGCTCATTCATCAGCGAATGGTAAAAGATGTGGGGAACGGTATCCACATCCACCGGAACACACTTCTTCTGTGCTTCTGTATACCGAATAATTGCCTGGGTCAGTTCTGTCTTTTGCTCATACCCGTTTACCGATTTAATCTTTGCAACAGCCGCATCGTAATCATAGCCTGCCGCCAGACGGTCTGCTTCTTCCAGAATCTCTGCATTCTCGCCGGCAGGCTCCGTCTCCACTACGGCAGCGCTGCTTTTCTCCGTCTCCGGCTTTTTTCCCGGCTTTTCCTCTCCCACAACAAGATTTGTCGCCAAAGCAGTTACCCCCACAACCAAGGCCAGTGCTGCGATACATACTCCTGCCCTGATTATACCTTCCTGCCTGCGACGCTTTTTCTTCATTCTCTGTCTCTCCTTTTTTTTCTGGAGCAGTTCATCTTCCTGTTCTCTCTTCCCCATCCCGGTTACTCCTCCGTGCCTTCATAACAAATTATATGCCCGCTGATTACAGCAGTGTAAATTCCATAACGACTGGATTATGGTCGGAATACAAAAATCCCCCGTCAATATTTTCTGCCTTCGCTTCTATATTATCTGAAACAATAAATCCGTCCACAACCACCGTATATGTCACGTCCTTTTCATATGGGATATCCGCCCCCCTGCAGGTCGGAACCTCCGCTGCATTCTCCGCTTTTGCAAAACGATATCCATCCGCCAGGTCGTCACTGTCGAGCTGATAGACCCACTCCGGCGTCTTCTGCCCCGATGGAAAGCTCTCGATAGACTCTGCGATATCATGGTTAAAATCCCCGCCAGCTATCACATAGTTCCCCTGCTCACGCTCACGGGCAAGCACTTCATTCAGCAGCGCAAGCTGTTCTGCACGAATCAGCCCGCCTTTGTCATAAGCGCTCAGATGTACCTGTATCAATACCAGCTCTTTCCCTCCGTCCACCGGAAGACGGCTTACCAGGAAACACCTATCCAAATCCGTAAACTTCGTAATAAAGGCATCGCTGACCGGAAACTGCCGCCTTGTATTTTCTAAAATCTGATACTTGCTGAATGTCAGCATCCCCGCCTGTACCGCCCCATGAGGCTCCAGAAATGGATAAAAAAGATATGCACTGTGAAAATTATTCGCAAACACAGAGCCATAACCGCTAAGCCCTTTCTGGAAAATCTCCCTCTGATTTACCTGATAGCTCCTGTCAGCCTTTTCGTCCACCTCCTGGGTAAAAATAAAATCTGCTTCCTGGCTTTTCACCAGATTCAGGCTTCCTTCCGTATTCTCACGCTCTGCCTTCTCCGAAAGCGCCCTCGCATGTTTTCCCACCGTTTTTGTGCCGTCCAGCATTTCCCCTGTATCCATAAAAAAGGAATAGTCTGCCGAATATGCCCCAAAACCGATGTTGTATGTCATAATCCGATAGGCTTTCCCTTTCTGTACCTGCTCTGTCTGCGGATTTTCCGTGGCAAGCTTTGTAAAATCATCAATTCTGTAATACTGAATCTGCATATACGCCACATATCCCACAATCAACACCAGAAAAGCCGCAAAAATCCCTAACAGGATTTTCCCTATCCTCTTAGCCACCAAAATGCCTCCCTTTTTTCCAAAACGTTCCTGTCTCTCTTGTAATTATCATATCATTCTTCCCACGCTTTTGCAATAACGCCACATATAAAAAATCTAGCCCGACGCATGTTACATATAACAGTTCAGCCGACTAGCCTGTTACTGCTCTCTCGTGACCAGTGCCCATCTTACACTTCTATATAATATGGGCAGATATCTTCATACTGCCCGTTCTTTAGCCGAAAGCCTTTCGGAATCGTGCCAAGCTGCCGAAATCCTATCCGCTCATACAAATGCCTTGCATGGATATTTGACGCTACTACCGCATTAAACTGTAAAATCTTAAACCCGTTATCCCGTGCCTGCCTGATGCAGTCCTGTACCAGCTTTTCCCCGATATGCACTCCCCTGTTTTTGGCAGATACGGCATAACTCGCATTGCATATGTGCCCGCACCTTCCCACGTTGTTAGGATGCAGGATATACAGGCCTAAGATTTCTCCTGTCTGTGTATCCTCCGCCACACCGCAGTAACTTTGGTCTCCAAAAAATCCCTTTCCTGTGGTTTCCGTCAGCACTTCTTCCTGAGGAAATGCAATTCCTTCTTCTACCACCTCATTCCAAATATACAGCATGGCAGTAATATCGGTTTCTCTATATTTTCTTATCTTAACTATCATGATGTTATCCTCCCTATACATCCAAAGTATAGCATTTCCCGTGTATACTTTCAAGTATTTTCGAATATTCGTTCTTGTTTTTTATCGTCAATATCCGGAAAAATCGCTTTAATCATTTCTTCTCCCCAATAAAGTAAAATCCTTATACAATATTTTTCATTTTCCATTTACCTGTCTTGTAGTGGGCAAACGAGATACAGAAGTTTGCAAACCAGCCAAGCGGCACGGCGTACCAAACCATTGTGCAATGAGAATAACCATTATGTTTGCCGCCCGATACCCCTGTGAAACACGATCTTTTCTATTTGCTCCGATATTCTGTGCAATATAAGACGAGAGTGCACTGCCAATAGCGGACATCGGCACAATACAGAGCGTTTCAATTCGCATTGCGGCAGAGAAACCGGCGAGAATCTGCATACCGAAGCCGTTGACTACTGCCTGCAATTGCTTGCCATTAGATATACAAAACAGTATTACACAGATTCAAAATAAAGTGGTATTTTGGATTCCAGACAGACATTGTGATTCACCAGTCCTTAAATCAATGTTCCATATTGCTGTCAACCGTCATGCAGCAGCCATACGGTATTCATCAATACACTCTGAAAGCACACGCACCATTATACCGATTAGGTTATACGCTATGAATGGACTTTGGTATTGCCCTGCATATTGTGCGACAGCAAATCAAATTAGAGAGTTCCGCATTAAACTTTTCCAACAGGCGGCGGACTGCTTCCGGTTCAATTTCGTGATATTTCCCAACCCACTTGCATGTTCAGAAACAATAGAGTATAATACAGCTTATATTAATAAGGAAATTCTTCGGGGCAGGGTGAAATCCCCGACCGGCGGTACAGTCCGCGACCCGCTTCGGCGGCTGATATGGTGCGATTCCATAACCGACAGTAAAGTCTGGATGAGAGAAGAATGCGATATTCTTTGAACACTATTGTCCCGTGTGCCCTTGCGCATACGGGATTTTTCGTGGAATTTCCTTTAAAGTCAAAGTCCCCGCAAGCACGGCGCTTGGCTCATTGCTGGCGGGAATGAAAAGGAGAGAAAACATGAACGCAAACACAAACGCGGCAGGAAATGCCGCAGGAAAAAGCAGCATTAAGAAAATGGTACAAATTGGAATGCTGGGGGCGGTATCCGTCATCCTTATGATGTTCGAAATTCCCCTCTGGTTTGCCCCCTCATTCTACAAGATTGATTTAAGCGAAGTCCCGGTACTGATCGGCGCGTTTGCCATGGGACCGGCCGCCGGAGCCGTCATTGAACTGGTAAAAGTCGTCCTGCACATGGTTTTTAAGGGCAGCACGACGGCAGGTGTAGGCGATTTCGCAAATTTCCTGATTGGATGCGCCTTCATCGTCCCGGCAGGACTTATCTACAGTAAGAAGAAAAATAAGAAGCGCGCAGTTATCGGCATGACAGTGGGCGCGGTCTTTATGGTAGTAGCAGGATGCTTCCTGAACGCCTTCGTCCTGCTTCCCGCATACGGAAAAGCCTTCGGTATGCCGATAGACGCGCTTATCGGAATGGGAACGGCAGTAAATCCGGCTATTACCAGCCTGACAACTTTCGCGGTCCTGGCAGTCGCGCCGTTCAATCTGCTCAAAGCGGTGATTGTTTCGGTGATAACGCTGCTTCTATATAAATACATCAGCCCAATCTTAAAATAAATACCCCTCTCCGTTCGTGGGGCTCCTATTTTTATCCATTTGTATATTATGGAACCTGATGATTTTTTAACGTCTCATAGGAATGCGTTGCTCTTTGTTGTATTATTTTAGGGGAGATTTAGAATAGCTTTCTTTATTTCGGGCACGATAAGCTCGAGGTGATTATATGAACAAAACAAAGCAGGAAGAAGCAAATCGCAAAAAGAGCGATGATAAATTCAATAGCATAACCCAAAAGAAAAAACCGGAAAACCAGAACCAGGCGCACAATGCCCGTTCCGAAGCGGTAGAAGCAAAAAACAGGCAGGTTTGAGCATCCTTAGGGATGCTTTTTCCATACCTGAAACGACATGAAACGCCAATTGACAAACCTCCTTTTATGCGGTATAATCAGACACATCCGCGATTTAAACTTTAAAAGTTTAACGAGCGAAAGTATTTAAAAAAAGGAGACATGTACACTATGAAGGAAATATCGAACTTGATGAATTTCCGTCCGCAGATTAAAGTCGTGGACGCGACGCTTCGTGACGGGGGACTTGTAAATGATTTCTATTTTTCAGATAAATTTGTTCAGGATTTGTATCTGGCCAATCTGAGGGCCGGCGTTGACTATATGGAGTTTGGATATAAAGCATCCCGCGAAATGTTCGACGAATCGCAGTTTGGCAAATGGAAATTCTGTAAAGACGAGGACATCCGCGCCATCGTGGGGGATAATAACACGGATTTAAAAATCGCAGTTATGGCAGACGTAGGACGCTGTGACTACAAAAAAGATATCATTGACCGCGCCGACAGCCCGATTGACTTAATCCGCGTTGCTACCTATATTAATACGATCCCTGCCGCTATTGATATGATTGAAGACGCCCACGCAAAGGGATACGAAACCACCTGCAACATCATGGCGCTCTCCAATGCGCGTGAGCAGGATTTGGAAGTGGCGCTGCACCTTCTGGGACAGAGCAGCGTCGATACGATTTATATCGTAGACAGCTACGGCTCTTTCTACCCGGAGCAGATTGCCCGCACCGCCCACACGTTCCTGGAAATCTGCGGACAGTACGGAAAAGAAGTGGGAATCCACGCGCACAACAACCAGCAGCTCGCTTTCGCCAACACCATCGAAGTCGTAGGCGACGGCGTAAACTTCCTGGACGCTACCTACAACGGCATGGGAAGAGGCTGCGGCAACTGTATGATGGAGCTTCTGCTCGGATTCCTGAAAAATCCGAAATACAACATTTACCCGGTTATCCAGTTCATCGAAAAGCACATGACGAAACTGAAAGAGGAAGGCGTTATCTGGGGATATGATTTCCCGTACATGCTTACCGGAATCCTGAACCAGCACCCGCGCTCCGCGATTCAGTTTATGAAGAACGGCCGCACGGATTACACAGAATTTTACAAAGAGCTGCTGGATAGAGATTAATCCTGCCGACACCATTCTTACATTTCAGGGAGTGAACCGCCGTTCACTCCCTGATCCATTTCAGATGCGCCGCAATCTCTTTTTCATATCCGTTTTCACTCGGCTCATAAAATCTTGTATCCCCCAGCTCTTCGGGAAGATATCTCTGCTTTGAAAAATGTTTCGGAAAATCGTGGGCGTATTCATACCCCAGCCCATGTCCCAGCTTTGCCGCTCCCCGGTAATGAGAATCCTGCAGATGAGACGGAACAGTGGCTTTCTGGCGCTTCACAGACTCCGTCGCATGGAAAATCGCATTGGTACAGGAATTGCTCTTCGGGGCGCACGCTACATAAATCGCTGCCTGTGACAGAATAAGCTGAGACTCCGGCATACCCACACGCTCGACCGCCTGGGCTGCCGCCACGGCCACCTGCAGCGCCTGCGGATCTGCGTTCCCCACATCCTCCGAAGCACAAATCATGATTCTCCGCGCAACAAAGGTCACACTCTCCCCTGCATAAAGCATCCGCGCCAGGTAATACACCGCCGCATCCGGGTCAGAGCCCCGCATACTTTTAATAAATGCGGAAATCGTATCATAATGGTTATCCCCTGTCTTGTCATACCGCACGGCACGTTTCTGAATACATTCCGCCGCCACATCAAGCGTGATATGGATTTTCCCGCCGCTTCCACGCTCCGTCGTCAGGACGCCCAGCTCAACCGCATTCAACGCCGCCCGTGCGTCTCCGTCCGCGATATCTGCCAGAAATTCCTCTGCGTCCGCATCAATCACAGCGTTATATTCACCCATTCCCCGCTCTTTGTCGTACACTGCCCGCTCAATCAGTATCTTGATATCATCCTTCGCCAAAGGCTTCAGCTCAAATACGATCGAGCGCGAAATCAAAGCGCCGTTCACCTCAAAATACGGATTTTCGGTAGTTGCGCCCACCAGAATCAGCGTCCCATCCTCCACAAACGGAAGCAGATAGTCCTGCTGCCCCTTATTGAAGCGGTGAATCTCATCTACAAACAGAATCGTCCGCTTCCCGTACATCCCCATACTGTCTTTCGCGGACTTTACCACTTCTTCCATATCTTTTTTTCCCGCCACCGTAGCATTAATCTGCGTAAACTCCGCGCTGGTAGTATTGGCTATGACCTTCGCAAGCGTCGTTTTCCCTGTTCCCGGAGGACCATAGAAAATGATAGAGCTTATCTTATCCGCCTTAATCGCACGGTAAAGCAGCTTGTCCTTTCCGATAATATGCTGCTGTCCTACCACCTCATCAAGAGTCTTTGGGCGCAGCCGGGATGCCAGCGGCGCCTCCGTCTCCATCGTATTTTTCCTCATATAATCAAATAAATCCATCTTCCCCTCCGTTTACTCCAAAACCAGTTCATCCACTGTTACAAACTCAAACCCCCGCTCCAACAAGGCGTCTACAATTTTCAGCGCTGCCTCCACAGACGAATCGTAATAATCATGCAGAAGAATGATACTGTTCTCCTCTGCCCTGCTAAGTACTTTCTGAACCACCGCATCCACATTTTTCGTTGTCCAGTCCAGCGGGTCGATGCTCCACAGTACCGGAAACATCTCAAATCCACACTCCAGCTTCTTATCCCACGCGCCAAAAGGCGGACGCACAAACTCCGTATTTTTTCCGGTAATCTCCTTCACCAGCTCACTCGTTTTTGTAATCTGTGCGCACGCCTCTTCCTCCGGAAGCCCGGTAATCTTTACATGATCATACGTATGGTTACCGATGAGATGTCCCTCCTCGTCCATGCGTTTAATAATATCTTCGCGTCCCTCAATATTCTTCCCCACCACAAAAAAGGTCGCTTTCACATTCCGCTCCTTTAGCCCATCCAAAAGCTTCGGCGTGTAGACCGGATGCGGCCCGTCGTCAAAGGTCAGCGCAATCCTCGGCTTCACATCCTCTGTAACCGCCTGGGAAATCCTGCCCCATGACAGCCCCAGTCCAAGAATAGCCACCGCTGCAATCATTATCAGAATATTTCTTCGTTTCACACACAAACCGCCCGTTATTAAAATTACTAAATATATACGCTGAGGGGCAATTCTCTATTCCATGAAACAGCCGTTTATAATCCTTTTCATTCATTATACCATAGACTTCCCCTAAATTCTGCACAATTTCAAAAATCGAATAAATCCTTGCAATAAGAAGTGGCGCAATCCCTCTCCAGGTGGTATACTATAAATATTATAAAAAAGAAAGGGGGATGCTTTTATGAAAATACAAAAATTTAAAACGATACGCATCCTAATCACTGCGCTGATGTTTCTTACCGGAACCCTGGTTATAACATCCGGTGCACAGGCAGCCGACAGCCGCTATTATGTTTCTATGGAGGCTCCTGCTCAGACACAGTATGGAACAGACAATGCCGTAATCAGCTGGAAACTCAGCTATATCAGCTCTTCCAATACAACAGAAACGGCCGGATACAACATTTACCTGGGAGAAGACTACGGGAGCACAAAACTCTTCGCAAAAACCCCGAACACTTTCTACAAAATCACCGGGCTGGAGGACGGAAAGAAATACTATGTAAAAGTAGAGCCTTACGCCGCAGACGGGTCCATTGGCAGCGGCAGGAGCCTGACCATCGAGACGATGCCGGCGCGGGTGAAAAATTTCCGGCAGGAACGCTGGTGGTATTTCATCAATATGCTTGAAGTAGCCTGGGATCGGATAGAGACTGCCGATACCGTCAACATTTCTCTGTACAACAGCAAAGGGAAAAAGGTACAGTCAAAGATACTTTCTCCATCCAGCAGCAGCGTATCTTTCTCAAAAATGAAAGATGAAGTTTACACGGTAAAAATACAGGCCTCCCGAACCATAAACGGAAATACCTGGCAGACTCCTGTTTCCACCATCCAATGCTTTAACCAGGCGCGCATCAGTTCCGCAAAAGTATCTAAGAAAAAACTGACTGTCAAGTGGAAAAAGGTAGGCGGCGCTACCGGATATGACATCTACGTATCCACAAAACAGAAATCTGGCTACAAAAAGTTGAAATCCGTCGGCAAAAATACAACGAAAGCTACATTTTCAAAATTTAAAGGAAAATCTTTCAATCCGAAGAAAACTTATTATATCTATATAGAGACTAAAAAGAAAAACGGAAAAAGAATTGACAAATCCGGCAGGCTTTACTACTGGAACACCAAAAATACGGCGACCGGTTACTTTTAACAACACAGGAGGAACGGTATTATGATGGATCGCATTTTTAACATGGATAACAAATTTTTCACTTTTATGGGAAAAGCCGCTGATTTGATTCTTCTAAACATCATCTTCCTGATTTGCTGCCTTCCCGTGGTGACCATTGGTGCATCCGTTACCGCAATGTATTATGTAACCCTGAAAATGGTACGGAACGAGGAATCTTATATCTCCCGAAGCTTTTTCCAGTCGTTCCGCCAGAATTTCAGGCAGGCAACAGGAATCTGGCTGATCCTCCTGGCTGGAGGAACGGTTCTCTGGCTGGATTTTCAAATCATGGAACAGGCAGGTTCCGGCGGAATCTTTCAAGCCGTTTATCTGGGACTATGCTTTATTCTCCTGATTTACGGCATGATATCCGCTTACATATTTCCGCTGTTAGCCAAATTTGACAATACCGTAAAAAACACTTTTAAGAATTCCCTGCTCATGTCCATCAGGCATCTGCCCTATACCATCCTGCTTCTGCTCATTACCTATGTGCCGATGTTCCTGACTCTGAACTATGGCGTTGTCCTGGTATACGGAGCCGTGGTCTGGCTGGCGGCAGGCTTTGCCCTGACAGCATTTATCAATTCACACATCTATATGAGGATTTACAAAAATTACATTCCGGAAGAAGCGCAAGAAAATGATTCCGAATGGACGCTGGGAGAATAATTACAGGGAGGCATTTCGCCTCCCTGCTTCTTAAGAAAAGAGATCCTGGAAAAATCCTACAATCGCGTCTATGATTCTTGTAAAAAAATTTCCTACACTCTCTGCATCAAAGTTAAAATCCAGATTTTCTAATTTATGGTACAAATCTTTCGCCTGCTCTTTGATGGCGTCTACGTTCAAATCCAAACCGTCGATTTTGTCCATCAGCCCGGTAATCTTATCCCTATCCTCATCGGAAAGACGAATCTCCAGCTCGTCCGCCGCCTGTTTCACCAGATTTTTAATATCTTCACTGCCGCTGACCGCACCCTCGGCCACCTCCTGTTTCACCAGCGCCATAAGCTGTTCTACCTTCTCAGGATCCCCTACGCTCTCCACGATTTCCCCTGTGATTACCAGTTCATTATTCGCAGCATCCAGGTTTACTTCAGGAACCTCTTCCCCGGTCATCGTCTCATAAGCTTTGATAGCGCCCACCAGCGCCGCCGTCCCGGATATTGAAAATGGTCCTGCCACTGTAATATCTGCATCTTCCACACCGGCAGTAATCAACGCATTCCGGTACATGCCTGACGTACAGTAGGAAATATTGTTTGTGTTTACATTGATACCATTTCCCGCCTCTTTTCCCACTACCATAACAGAAGAGAGCGCCCTTGTCCCTATCACGCCGGCATCCAGATAGCTGTCCAGATATTTATGTTCATCTTCATTTGTAATCGTGACCACATCATAATCTTTCAGCTCTGCCTCCGTCACTCCGAGCAGCTCCAGAACTTTCGCCCTCTCTGACTCCTTTAAGTCTGCGCCCAACGCCACGTACGGCTTATCAATCACTGCATCTACCCTGTCCGCCAGCGCTGTCATTCCTGACGTAAGGAACATACATGCTGCCAGGGCTCCTGTTAACATCTGCTTCTTTCCCATCAAAATCCCTCCTGTTTCTTATTATTCATCTTTCCTGTGCCCTCCAGGCATTCCGAAAGCCATGTACAAATGTCCCGGTAAACTTTTTCCCTGTCAGTCTCATTCAATATCTCATGTCTATCGCCCGGATACAGCCTGCACTTCACATTTTTCATTCCCAGTTCCTTAAACCGGGCATATACCAGCATCACGCCTTTTCCGTAAGCTCCTACCGGGTCGTCCCCGCCTGCTGCAAACAGCACCGGAAGGGTTTTCGGCATTCTTCTCAGATAGCTCTCCTCCGAAAGTTTATAAAGACCCAGGAACATATTGTAATAGGCATTCAGCGTAAAGCGGAATGTGCATCTCTCATCTGACACATACGTTCTCACACAATTCTCATCCTTCGTCAGCCATTCCTTGCCCGCGCGTGACTTCCCAAAGCCCCTGTTATATCCTCCAAATGCCAGCGCGTCCACAAACCGGCTCCGGTAACGCCATCCCTTTACCCTCGCGAACAGCTTACAGACTAACATTCCCAGCATGGCTATGTTTCCCGTATGGTGCCCGGTTCCCATGATAACCGCCCCGGCCAGCCCTTTCCCATAACAGCAGATATACTGCCTCGCCAGGAACGACCCCATACTATGCCCCAACAGGAAATATGGCGCGTGCGGATAATCCTCCTGCACCATTTTCCGCAGTCTGTGTAAATCCTTTATCAGCGTAGAATTTCCGTTTTCCTCCGCAAAATACCCATACTCTTCCTTCGAGCGGATGGATTCCCCGTGCCCCAGATGATCATTCCCCACCACCAGGACTCCCCGTTCCGCCAGGAACACTGCAAACTCGTCGTAGCGTTCCACAAACTCGCACATCCCATGAGAAATCTGCAGAACTGCCTTCACCTCCCCTTCAGGCACCCACTTTACCGCATGGACCAGCGTAATAGAGTCATTGGATAAAAACTGCATATGCTGTCTGATTACCATAAAATCACCCCTTTTACTTTTCATCTGCATCTTTGGCGTCCGCATGCACTCCCCATGCCGGCGGATACCGGAACCGCAGCCTGTTCCACGGTTCACTGCTGCTTCTTCCATACTATACCACACTTTAAAGAGAATACTCCTTAAAATTCTGTGAAAAATTGACTTTTTCTCTTAAACAGGTTATTGTAGGATGCAGATTATCAAAAAGGAGAGTTCTACTTATGAAATTGCAGCAATTACTCAGCTATACCCGAAAAGCTGTTGATGAATACCAAATGATACAGGAAGGAGACGCCATCGCCGTGGGCATTTCCGGGGGAAAGGACAGCCTGGCTATGCTCTATGCGCTACAGGGACTTCGGCGCTTTTACCCAAACCATTTTGACATCCATGCTATTACCGTCAGCCTGGGATACGAAGGCTTCGACTTATCCCCCATACGTTCCCTCTGCGAAGAGCTCGAAGTTCCCTACACAGTGGTAGACACGGAAATCGCCCGCATTATCTTTGACGAGCGGAAAGAGGACAATCCCTGCTCCCTCTGTGCAAAGATGCGCAAAGGCGCTTTTAATCAGGAAGCGAAACGCATTGGCTGTAATAAGGTCGCCTATGCCCACCATAAAGACGATATAATTGAAACTATGCTCCTTTCCCTCATTTTTGAGGGAAGGTTCCATTCTTTCTCGCCGCGCACTTATTTAGACAGAATGGATTTGACGGTTATCCGTCCATTGATGTTTGTAGACGAGGCAGATGTGATTGGATTCAAAAATAAATACGCGCTTCCCACTGTCAAAAATCCCTGCCCGGCAGACGGTTACACGAAACGGGAATACGCGAAAAAACTGCTCCGACAGCTAAACCTGGAAAATCCCGGCGTGAAAGAGCGTATGTTTTCAGCCATCTTAAACGGAAATATCGCAGGATGGCCCCCGCGTATCCTGCGGTAAGGCGTTTATAAATCCTTTACATTTTTTTAGATTCTATATATGTTATTCCCCCGGAAACTGTGCTATCCTTTCTACTAGAATTTATTTAGGAAGTGACGGAATTGAAAACACAAGTCTTATATGTAAGCGGAACCGGAAATACTGAACAGATTGCAAAAGCAGTTTATCAGGAAATTCCCGGTGCTTCCAAGGATATCATGAAACTGGATTCCTGCTTTGAAAAACACTCTGCCGACGTGTACTTTATCGGCTTTTGGGTAAACCGCGGCTCTGCCAGCGTGGAAATTCTTGACTTTCTCTCTGGCCTGCACGGAAAAAACATCGCGCTTTTCGCTACCTGCGGTATGGGAAAACACCCTGAATATTACCGCAAAATCGAAAAAAATGTATCTGCTTTTATCCCGGATGACAACCAATATCTGGGCGCCTTTTTCTGTCAAGGCAAAATGCCCATGCATGTGCGCCGGAAATATGAACAGATAGAAACTTTTGAAAACGGAAAACAGGTAGAACAGATGCTTCATAATTTTGACGAAGCGCTGCTCCATCCCGACCGCAGAGATTTAGCAAACGCACGCGCTTTTGTCTGCTCCGTTTATCAGAAACTGCCGTCCGATACTTACTGACCGGCTCATCGTTCTCACAGGAGGAACCTTTATATGAAGCAAAAATTTCAGAACTTTATGTCTGGCCGTTATGGCGTTGATGACTTTTCAAAAGCCCTGCTCTATGCTACCCTCGCCCTGTGCCTCGTCTCACTATTTACCCGGAACCGGATGCTGAACCTGCTGCTGACCGCAGGCCTGGTTTTTATCTATTACCGTATGTTTTCCAAGAATTATTCCCGGCGTTATCAGGAAAACCTATGGTATCTCCGGCAAAAAGACAAAGTCATGCACTTTTTCCGGCGCCAGAATAGCCTTGCGCAGCAGCGGAAAACTCACCGCATTTATACCTGTCCCCAATGCCGTCAGAAAATACGGATTCCCAAAGGACACGGAAAAGTGCAGATTACCTGCCCCCAATGCAAAACTGCGTTTATCAAACGCTCTTAATTCCTCTGAATCTCGACGCTGCCCTTTTTAACTACTGCTTTCCACGGAGAGATTATGTTTGGATACATCACAGTGAACCAGCAAGAGCTGAAAATAAAAGAATACAACCGCTACCGCGCCTATTACTGTGGCCTGTGCAAATCCTTGCGGGAGCGTCATGGCATAGCCGGACAGATGACGCTGACTTATGATATGACTTTTCTTGCCATACTGCTCAGCGGGCTTTATGAGCCGGACAGCTGTTCCGGTCTGGAACGCTGCCTGGTTCATCCATGCAGAAAGCACAAGATTCTTTCCAATGAATATACCGCCTATGCCGCGGATATGAATATTCTGCTGGCTTACCACAAATGCATGGATGACTGGCTGGACGACAAAAACCTCTGGAAACTTTCTTATGCCCGGCTTCTCAAAAAACGATACAAAACGCTGGAAGCCCGATATCCCAGACAAGTACAAGCCATAAACATTTATATGGAAAATGTACATAACGGCGAAAAATGCCGCCTGGAAGATTTAGATTTGATTTCAGGTTACACAGGCGTTCTTCTTGGTGAGCTTTTTACCTGCAGAGAGGACGAATGGAGCGCTATCTTAAGACAGATGGGATTCTTCCTGGGAAAATTTATCTATCTTATGGATGCTTATGAAGACCTGGAAGCAGATATAAAGAAAGAACTTTACAATCCCTGGATATTCTATCGAAACCAGACAGATTTCGAAAAATTCTGCCTGGAAACCCTTCATATGATGGCCGCCGAATGCGCACGCGAATTTGAAAAGCTCCCTATTCTTATGGACGCAGAAATCCTTCGAAATATCCTGTATTCCGGTCTTTGGTCAAAATATGAAATGATTCAGAAAAACTATAAGGAAGAGAAAGAAGAAAAATAATGTCAGACCCTTACAAAATCTTGGGCGTCAGCCGCGATGCCTCTAACGATGAAATAAAAAAAGCATATAGGAACCTAAGCCGTAAATATCATCCTGATGCAAATATAAACGCTCCGCATCCCGAAACTGCCGAAGAAAAATTCAAAGAAATCCAGCAGGCATACCGCCAGATTATGGATGAAAGGGAACACGGCGGCTCCTCTTATAGCTATACTTCCTACGGACGTACTTCTTATGCCGGCTCGGAAAACGGTTCTTCCGTAAAAATGCAGGCAGCTGCAAACTTTATCAACTCCCGCCATTTTAAGGAAGCGCTCAATGTCCTGAACGACATCCCTGAACACGACGCCCAATGGTATTTCTTCAGCGCCATTGCTAATTCCGGACTTGGAAATAATGTAACCGCCAAACAGCTGGCTTCTCAGGCAGCGGCTTTAGACCCTTCAAATATCCAATACCGCCAATTCCTTCAGCAGCTTGAGTTCAGCAGTACCTGGTACAGTTCCGTGGGCAGCGCCTACGGGCAGACAGATATGGGAAATCGTTTCTGTCTGAATCTGTGCCTGCTGAATTTATGCTGCGGCGGCTGCTATTTTCCCTGCTGATTTACAGGGAATCATGACCCGCCGCCTTGACAGTCAGCCGCCTGCATCGTGTGTCCGGGGCTGTCCGATGTCCAGGTATTTAACCTTCGCATGCCGTTTATGAGCACGCAGCAGCCCGCTTGTCTTATTGTACAGCCAGAAAGAATATACCAGTACGTTATTTGCTGCCCCGATTTTCTCTTTGGTGGTTCCGTGGTAATACTCGCCCCCCGCACGGATGGGGGCTTTTCTTCTGACCGCCGCAATCAAGTCTGACTCGCAGGTAATCTTATCTGCAAACTTCGTATATGCCAGTCCCACACAATTTTCTTTATGGGAATCGCTTCCGCCGAATCCCGGGAGATAATATTCTTTCGCCAGTTCCTTTGCTTCCTGATTCCTCTCCGGTGACTCACAGGCATTAAACGTCTCCACAAAATCAAACCGCCGCATCAATGAATCTTTCTGCCGCCGGAATACCTTGGTTCTCCCAAAACTCATATATTTTTCCCCGCAAGGATGCGCTGGGCCTACAATCCCTCCATAAACATGAACAATCGTAATCAACAGGGATACCGGCATCCCCCGCACCTCCAGAATACGCGGCTTTACTTTCTCAGGCATTACTACAATCATATGCCCGGCATTGATCGTATCATATTCAATCCCTTTCAGAACCACGAAATCCTGTGCCGTTCCATCTTTCACCTGATTCTTCCAGGCCCGGTATCCGTCATAAGAATTGTGGTCTGTCACCAGCATTCCCTGAAACCCTTTATCTTTAAGTATACGGATATAGTCCTCAAGCCCTACTCTCCCATCCAGAGAGCCCTCCTTTGTATGGCAATGCATGTCAAATTTCATATAAATCCATCCTTCCGATGCTTTGTCCAGGTTCTGCTTCCTTTCGGTGTGCGCAGCCTGCTAAAGGCAGGCTGCGTATATGCTACAGTTTCTCTGCCGCCCGCTGATTTTATGCGTGTGGAAATATTATTTTAATTGCTCTTTCATAATAATAACATGCACGCCAAGGGGATTGATGACTACGCCTTTTGCCTGTTCTGCTACAACTTCCGTAAGTTTATCATAGGGAATCACAGCTCCATGAAACTTGCTGCTGCCCCCGAATTTGTTAAATTCATGCATATCCGTAAAGATTGGCTGGAACATAGCGTCCTCCTTGATTTTCATCAGCGGAACCTTCTTGTCCTCCTGGACAGGTACGATATAGACCCCACGACGCATGTTTGCCGTAAGCTCCTCTTCCATCTCTTTCATTTCCTCCGTCGGCTGCACGCCCGGCGCCCTGCGCAGCTCCTGCATCAGATACATTGCCGTAAGCTGGAACTCCGGGTTGTCCACACGAATCTGTCCTTCCGGCATCTTACTGTAATCCGGAGGCGTCACCAGTTCTTCCAGAAGAATTTCCATCTGTTCGTCCCCCTCATCCACAAGCATGGCATTTATCCCCAGAAAATAAAGACTGGAATAAAAGTTCAGGAAATCTTTATTTTCCACCTTCAGAACCTGCACCGGAATTTCCTGTTTTCCGTATTCTTCCGCTGCCCCCCGTGCATTCTCTTCTTTCCTGAAAATATAAATCTGGTCATTATATGTCTCCTGGTCGCAATAGACGTAGGGAAGCCTCGTGCATCTCGAAAAAAGCACGAAAATTTCCCCTGAGTTCCTCAATTGCTGAAGCATAAACCTTTTTTTGCCGTCAATCTGTGCCATATGCTGCCCCTCTCTTACTTTTGTAATCTGCGTAATTTTCCTAAAACAATTTGTTCTTAGTTTATCATAACATAAATGCGTCCAAAAACCCAGATCCTATTTATATTTTTATAATTATAACTGTTTGGTCAATTACTTATAATTTACTGTTTTTCGGAAACACTAAATGAATACCACACTGCGAGGAGGTCAGTCTCCATGAGTTTTTTTCCAAAAATGAATTTCCGGGTTCTTTGCATGGAAATCCTCGGCAGCTTCCTGATTGCCGTCGGCATTTATAATTTTGCGCTTCCTGCCGGATTTCCTATGACCGGGTTTTCCGGAATTGCCATTATCCTGCACCGCCTGTTCGCCCTTCCCGTCGGCTCTATGACCATCGTACTCAATATCCCGGTCGCTCTTTTCTGCTGCCGTCTTCTGGGAAAAACCTTTTTCCTGCGTTCTTTTCGCTGTATGCTGATTTCTTCTGTTATGATGGATGCCGCCGCACCTCTGCTCCCGCTTTACCAAGGAAGCCGCCTGCTGGCTGCCATTTCCACCGGAGTCCTCGGGGGGATTGGCTACGCACTGATTTACATGCAGGGTTCTTCCACAGGTGGGATGGACTTTATTACCATGTCTATCAAATCTTTCAAGCCTCATGTTCCCCTGGGGCGGATCGTGTTTGCTGCAGACGCTATAATTATTCTCATTGGAGGTATCATTTTCCGGGATGTCGATGGAATCATTTACGGACTAATCGTCACTTATCTGTTTTCCATCATGGTAGACCGCACCATGTACGGCGCGAATGCCGGGAAGCTTACCTTAATTGTCACTTCCTATCCCCGGCAGATTACCGAAACAATCGTCAACTGCATCGGCCGCGGCTCCACCATCCTAAATGGGCAGGGCAGTTACCGCCATGAAGAACGCTTTGTCATTCTGTGCGCCTGCAGCAAAAAACAGATGTACTCCTTACAGCAGGCAGTACGCCTGACCGATCCCGGCTGTTTTCTGATTATCCTGGAATCTAACGAAGTACACGGAGAAGGATTCCATCCGCTGGCTCTGGGACAGAAACCCATCAGCAAACATTGAATCCATAGAACTTCAGAACTTTTGTACGAAAAAAGTACAGAACAAACGTGCGATTTGTTCTGTACTTTTCCGTTAGATAGTGGTATACTATTACTGCTGAAAACAAATAGAACAAATCAGAATCCGTTCATAAAGGAGACTTTCATGGATCATTTTGAATTAGTATCACAATACGCCCCCACTGGCGACCAGCCACAGGCAATCGAAGAATTAGTAAAAGGATTTCAGGAAGGCAACCAGTTTCAGACCCTTCTCGGCGTTACCGGTTCCGGTAAAACATTTACGATGGCAAATGTTATTCAACAGTTAAACAAACCGACACTTATCATAGCACATAATAAGACATTAGCCGCCCAATTATATGGAGAATTTAAAGAATTTTTTCCGAATAATGCGGTAGAATACTTTGTCTCCTACTACGACTACTACCAGCCGGAAGCCTACGTCCCCTCTTCGGACACTTATATTGCAAAAGACTCTGCTATCAATGACGAGATTGACAAGCTGCGTCTTTCTGCGACAATGGCTCTGGCAGAGCGAAAGGATGTAATCATTGTCTCTAGCGTATCCTGTATCTACGGTTTGGGCGACCCTGTGGACTACAAAGAAATGGTAATCTCCCTGCGTCCGGGTATGGAGAAAGACAGAGATGAAGTCATGCGCAAGCTGATCGATATCCAGTATGACCGCAACGACATGGATTTTAAACGCGGTACTTTCCGGGTTCGGGGAGACGTGCTGGAAATTTTCCCGGCAATGAATACAGACACCGCTATCCGGGTAGAATTTTTCGGAGATGAGATTGACAGAATTACAGAGATTGACGTGCTGACCGGAGAGGTAAAAACAAGTCTGGAACATGCGGCAGTCTTCCCGGCATCCCACTATGTAGTACCTATGGAAAAAATTCTTGAAGCGGCAAAAAACATTGAAACTGAGCTGGAAGAACGCGTACGCTGGTTTAAGAGTGAGGACAAGCTTTTGGAAGCCCAGCGCATTTCTGAACGGACGAACTTTGATATTGAAATGATGAAAGAGACTGGATTCTGCTCCGGCATCGAAAACTATTCCCGCCATCTGGCAGGGCTGGAGCCGGGCGCTACTCCCCATACGCTGATAGATTACTTCCCCGACGACTTCCTGATTATTATTGACGAGTCCCACAAGACAGTGCCGCAAATCCGGGGAATGTTCGCGGGAGACCAGTCCAGAAAAACCACACTGGTGGATTACGGATTCCGTCTGCCCTCTGCTAAGGATAACCGCCCGCTGAACTTTGGGGAATTTGAGAGTAAAATCGATCAGATGCTTTTCGTGTCTGCGACACCCGGGGATTATGAAGCAGACCACGAACTGCTCCGTGCAGAACAGATTATTCGTCCGACAGGACTTCTGGACCCGGCCGTAGAAGTGCGTCCGGTAGAAGGCCAGATAGACGATTTGGTCGGCGAAGTAAATAAAGAAGTAACAAAAGGAAATAAAATTCTGATTACTACCCTGACAAAACGGATGGCTGAGGATTTAACCGACTATATGCGGGAAATCGGTATCCGGGTAAAGTACCTGCATTCCGATATTGATACACTGGAACGGACAGAAATTATCCGTGATATGCGCCTGAATGTATTTGACGTGCTGGTAGGTATCAACCTGCTGAGGGAAGGACTGGATATTCCTGAAATCACCCTGGTAGCAATCCTCGACGCAGATAAAGAAGGGTTTCTGCGTTCCGAGACTTCCCTGGTACAGACCATTGGCCGCGCCGCCAGAAACGCCGAAGGGCATGTAATTATGTACGCAGACACCATAACAGATTCCATGCGCCTGGCGATTGAAGAAACACAGCGCCGCCGGAGCATCCAGGAAGCGTACAACGAAGCACATGGCATTACCCCGCAGACCATCAAAAAATCCGTCCGCGGCTTAATCAGCATTTCAAAAGAAGTAGAAAAGAAAAACGACGATTTTGAGATAGACCCCGAATCCATGACAAAAAAAGAGCTGGAGAAGCTGGCAGCAGACATACAGAAAAAAATGAAACAGGCAGCAGCAGAGCTGAATTTCGAAGAAGCTGCTCTGCTGCGTGATAAGATGATTCTATTGAAAAAGCAGCTACAGGAGCTGGAACACTGAGCAATACAGCCATAAACATACAGAAAACAGGAGGAAACTATGACGGAAAACAAAGACAAAAAACCGATGATTCGAATCCGGGGAGCAAATGAAAACAATTTGAAAAATATCAGCCTGAACATTCCCAGAAATGAACTGGTCGTTCTTACCGGGCTGAGCGGTTCGGGAAAATCCTCCCTCGCTTTCGACACGATTTATGCCGAAGGGCAGAGACGGTATATGGAGTCCCTCTCCTCTTACGCACGGCAATTTTTGGGGCAAATGGAAAAACCGGACGTGGAAAGCATCGAGGGGCTCCCTCCCGCGATTTCTATCGATCAGAAATCTACAAACCGCAACCCCAGGTCTACCGTAGGAACCGTGACGGAAATCTACGATTATTTCCGTCTGCTTTATGCCAGAGTCGGAATCCCCCACTGCCCAAAATGCGGAAAAGAAATTAAGAAACAGACTGTAGACCAAATGGTGGACCAGATTATGTCCCTTCCGGAGCGCTCCAAAATCCAGCTTCTGGCGCCCGTAGTGCGCGGAAGGAAAGGAACCCACGCAAAGCTGCTGGAGCAGACAAAGCGCAGCGGTTACGTCCGCGTGCAGATTGACGGAAACCTGTATGAACTGTCAGAGGAAATCACTCTGGATAAAAACACGAAACACAATATCGAAATCATCGTAGACCGTCTGGTTGTAAAGGATGGCATCGAAAAGAGACTAACGGATTCCCTGGAAAACGTATTGGAGCTTGCGGAAGGACTGGCAATCGTAGACGTCAACGGTGAAGAAACCCTGCGTTTCAGCCAAAGCTTCTCCTGCCCAGACTGCGGAATCAGTATCGATGAGATTGAACCCCGAAGCTTTTCCTTCAACAATCCTTTCGGCGCCTGCCCGGACTGCTTTGGACTTGGCTATAAGATGGAATTTGATGAGGATTTAATGATTCCTGATAAATCCCTAAGCATAGCAAACGGGGCAATCGCCGTCATGGGATGGCAGTCCTGTACAGACCAGGGCAGCTACACAAGGGCAATTCTGGACGCCCTGGCAAACGAATATCAGTTTGATTTGAACACGCCTTATGAAGATTTGCCTGAAACTATACAGGATATGCTGATTAACGGTACCAATGGCAAGTCAGTCAAAGTACATTATAAAGGGCAGAGGGGTGAAGGGATTTATGACGTAGCCTTTGAAGGGCTCATTCGAAACGTGCAGCGCCGCTACCGGGAAACCGGTTCCGAAACCATTAAGCAGGAATACGAAACGTTTATGCAAATTACACCGTGTAAAGCCTGCAAGGGACAGCGTCTGAAAAAAGAAGCGCTCGCAGTGACAGTCGGCGAAAAAAATATCCACGAGGTCACTTCCCTTTCCATCCGGGATTTACAGACATTTATGAACACTGTAGAGCTTTCTGAGCATCAGCTTATGATCGGAAAGCAGATTTTAAAAGAAATCCATGCCCGGGTAGGTTTCCTCGTAGATGTAGGGCTGGAATACCTTACACTGGCACGGGCGACAGGCACGCTCTCCGGCGGCGAAGCCCAGCGTATCCGGCTGGCCACCCAGATTGGCTCCGGTCTGGTAGGCGTCGCCTATATCTTGGACGAGCCAAGCATTGGGCTTCACCAGCGGGACAATGATAAGCTGCTGCGGACACTGACAAACCTGCGCGATCTTGGAAACACCTTAATTGTCGTGGAGCATGATGAAGATACGATGCGCGCAGCAGACTATGTAGTGGATATCGGCCCTGGAGCCGGTGAACACGGCGGTCTCGTGGTCGCAGCGGGAACTGCCGATGAAATTATGAAACAAGAAGGCTCTATCACCGGAGCATACCTGAGCGGAAAACTGAAAATTCCCGTGCCTTCCACACGCAAACAGCCCACAGGATATCTTAAAGTCATCGGCGCACAGGAAAATAACCTGAAAAATATTGACGTAACTATCCCTCTGGGCGTCATGACCTGCGTAACCGGAGTATCCGGTTCCGGAAAAAGCTCGCTTGTAAACGAAATCCTTTACAAAGCCCTTGCAAAGAAATTAAACAGAGCCAGGACGGTTCCCGGCAAACATAAGCGGATTGACGGTATCGAACAGCTAGACAAGGTAATTGCTATTGACCAGTCGCCAATCGGACGAACCCCCCGCTCAAACCCTGCCACATATACAGGAGTCTTTGACCAAATCCGTGATCTCTTTGCCAGCACTGCAGACGCCAAAGCCAAAGGCTACAAAAAAGGGCGTTTTAGCTTTAATGTCAAAGGCGGACGCTGCGAAGCATGCTCCGGAGACGGTATTTTGAAAATCGAGATGCACTTCCTTCCGGATGTGTATGTACCCTGTGAAGTCTGCGGCGGAAAACGCTACAACCGCGAAACACTGGATGTAAAATATAAAGGAAAAAGCATTTACGATGTACTGAATATGACTGTGGAAGAAGCGCTGGAATTTTTTGAACATATTCCTTCTATCAAAAGAAAAATAGAAACTCTGTACGATGTAGGTCTGTCTTATATCCGCCTTGGACAGCCCTCCACGGAACTTTCCGGCGGCGAGGCGCAGCGCATCAAGCTCGCCACAGAACTCTCCAAACGCAGCACCGGGAAAACCATCTATATTCTGGACGAGCCGACAACAGGGCTGCATTTTGCCGATGTGCATAAACTTATAGAAATCCTGCAGCGTCTTTCAGAAGGAGGAAATACTGTCGTTGTCATCGAACACAACCTGGACGTCATTAAAACGGCCGATTACATCATCGATATCGGCCCCGAAGGCGGTGACAAAGGCGGCACCATCGTGGCAGAAGGAACTCCTGAGACAGTGGCTCAAAGCACCAGTTCTTACACTGGACAGTATGTGGCACGGTATCTCTGATACCGTGCCACGCGAGTTCCCATCTTATATTTGCATGTTTTACGATAACTCAATTCTTTCAGGTACTAAAATTGTATGTGCTTAGTATAATTCTGTTCCAGGTTTTACGATAACTCAATTCTTTCAGGTACTAAAATTACATTGCATATCGTCAGGGCTACAATCTGGTTTTACGATAACTCAATTCTTTCAGGTACTAAAATTGTACATTGTACACTATGTCAAGCGGTTTGTTTTACGATAACTCAATTCTTTCAGGTACTAAAATACACCGGAAACTCGAAAGATACTGCAATAAGTTTTACGATAACTCAATTCTTTCAGGTACTAAAATACCCGTGCAAACCTATAGTTTCAGTATCTAGTTTTACGATAACTCAATTCTTTCAGGTACTAAAATCGATTTCGACCGGAGTAACAATCCCGTCGAGTTTTACGATAACTCAATTCTTTCAGGTACTAAAATACCATATGAACCGCAAATTCCACGTTATTTGTTTTACGATAACTCAATTCTTTCAGGTACTAAAATTATCACGTCGAGACAATAATTGCAAGTATGTTTTACGATAACTCAATTCTTTCAGGTACTAAAATTAAACTATTTCATCAGTCATACGCTGCAAGTTTTACGATAACTCAATTCTTTCAGGTACTAAAATCTGGTTCGATAGAACTTCCTAGCTTGTCAGTTTTACGATAACTCAATTCTTTCAGGTACTAAAATATCAAATCGACAACTTCCTTGACATTTCAGCACCTTTTACGATAACTCTCTATGATTATATCACATCTTTTTCCATTAAAAAAGCCTTTTCTAAAGAATTTAAACCGCTTTCCACAGATGTTTTGATACAAAGCGTTTCTTGAAGCAACTTTAAAAGTACATTACTTTTTAAATGAATCGTATGTTCCTCATTCCCTATGTTTTGAATAATCATCCGTATCTCTCCACAGAGCTCTTCTGGAGCCCATTTCATTTGGCATGGGTACTGATTTTGAAAAAACTTCACTACCTGCTCCAATTCTGGAAAAGAAAAAATACAATGATTTACCACATTGATTCCTTCTATGCTTCGCTCATCTACAACTACAAATCCCTCTATGCTTGTTGAAAATATAAACCAGACGTCGAATTCTTTACAAAACTGTTCTGCCTTTTTAAAAAATTTTTTGTAAGCACAATAATCCAGCAAATGATCAATATTTTCAAAAATCACCAGACATTTTTCCGGCTTTCTGCGCTGCATTTCCCATAAAAGTTCAAGATAAGTGTCCAACAGTTCCACATTTGATAAACTCTCTAATGCCCTTTCCCCTACACCAAAAACCTCAGAAATCTGAACAATTTCCATAATGCTTTTTGTACTATATCCTATCTCTAGCATTTTCATGTTACTTTGCAATTCTCTGTTTAGCTCCAGATACAAACGTTCCAGCCCCTCGGCTATTTCATCTATAATATTTTGGCATTCGAAGTCCATACATAGATTCGAAAAATACTGCGCCATCATACTCGACCTGGAAATTCTGATCGCATTAATTAAACTTTCGCGTGCAGCAACATGAAAAACAGAAAAATATTTATACAGAGATTGAATAATATACCACTTTTTTTCAAAGTCAACGCCACACAACTGTGTGAGCTGCTCCATCTGAATTTCATATTCTATAATGGAACGAGATATCTGTATCTTCAAATAACAATCATCCTTTCTGCCCCAATCTTTTTTTCTGTTTCACTTTTACTTCCTACGATCAATTTCATATCACGGTATTGCTTTTCCGTGATAACCAACAACCGCACATTTCCCTTTTCCGGCGCCAGCCTTTGGACTCGCTTTTCCAGACGCCTGCAATAGTCACGATTTGGACATGTGCGGACATAAACTGAATATTGCATCATAAGAAATCCTTCCTTTATCAGTTCCTTCCGAAAAATCCGATAAATCCTTTTCTCTTTGTCTGTTTCCACCGGCAAATCAAACATACATATCATTCTCATAACCTTATATTTCATCCAACTCCCCCAAGTACTTCCTAAAATCCGGAAATTCAAGAGTATTTTTCTTTCCTGCAATCTCCGATGCAATATTTGAAACATACTCTTCCATTGCATTGCACAAGTACATCTTTTTTTGCTTATATACCATCTTATGATTCAGAAAATTGATAAGCTGGCGCCGGTGCTCTCCCTTAAAATACTCCTCCCGTTCCAGTAATCTATAAGCAAAGTAATCTACAAAAGGACGAAACGGTTCAATCATATCATCCACCAGGTTAAAGCGGTTATACTCGTTCCGATGGTGAATCCCTAACTGGCTATTTAAACCATAGCCGACGCACAGCCTTGCCAGATAAGAACGAAGGATCGCATATCCGTAATCCAGTCCGGAATTTAATAACAACTCCTCATTTCCCCGTGAAAAACTGCATCCCATCAATTCGTTAAAGTATACCTTCGCTGCATGTGCCTCCCTGTTCGTGGCATCTCCCACCTCAACTTCTTTCCAAAACCGATTCAGCAGCTCTATAACATCCTGCTTCTTGTTCAGCTTATCTAATACCTCTTTCTGGTTCTTTATTTTTGCCCGTACAATCACCTGCCACAGCTCATCATAATATTCGCCAGACGCATCAATCTGATAGTGAATTTCTTTAGATATCCGGCTGTGATTGTCATAAGAGGAATAAAATCCAATCGGTAAATGCTCCTGATTACAAAAGACCACCCCTACGTTATGTGATGCCAGCGAACACATCATGCGAGCAGTCAACGTAATTTTTCTGTTGTCAATCACCAGCATAGAAATATCATCCATCGGAATCCATATCTCGTTCTCCTCTTTCCGTATGATGATATTATCTAATTTCAGACTAATTTCTGCATCGTTCTCTATCATTACTAATCGAAACCCCATTCTCTTCTCCTTTGCCTGCATCTTTTTCGCAAGAAAAAAGGACATCCGTCGATGTCCTTGATTTCGGCATAAAGCCTTGTTTTAGTAGATCTGAAAAAATTGAGTTATCGTAAATCTACTAAAACTATTATAGCACATCAACTACACCGCGTCAACTTCTAATATGAATTTTTCCTGGGAACAATAGAAACGGTTGCCCAGAATGTCCAGCCGAATCTTTTTCACTGATTTTGTTTTTTGCAATCCAACTAAATGCTGCTTGGCGAATTTCGGTGCGTCCATTGGTTTTGTTTCAATATAGTTTTTTTGTTTCGGCATTGTTCTGGATAAAAAGCGTTCCGTGTAATACTCTCCATCCTTTTCATATTCAATAATTTCATTCCTATAAAAAGACAAAACAAAGCGATATCCTAATTCTTCTAAATCAAAGCGGTTCTGCGAAGCCGCAATGAGTTTTTCGCTTACCAAAGCCCTTTGATATGCTTCCTCATTGAGTATATACCTTCCTTTTTCAAATTTCAAATCCGCATATTTCACTCCCACAAAGAAATACGCTTTCTTTCCCGCATGATAATACACATCCATGCGGTATGGATTCAGACTCTCCAAAATTACTTTACGACTTCCCTGTTCATGTCCATATTTATGAGAGATATCGATGCAGCTTCCTACCTCTCCATCCAGATATTTCAACTGCCTGATCCGAGGACCGTTATGTTTTTTTGCATATTTACGCAGATAATCCCCGGTTTCTTTTTCGTATTCCACAAATGGATTCGCCGCATCCTGATATTCTTCTATTATGCGCAGCATATCATCCCATGTTTTCCTATCGTGAAGGTACATCAAAAAACGCTCCTGTTTTCCCTGCTCTATCATCTTCTTCAGTTTAGCCCAGCCGGACGGCTCATAAATGTTCAGCTTATTAACTTTCATCGTTGCACCGTCCTTCTCTCTGGTACCCCGTATCGTCTGATTACACAAGCCTCTATTCGGTTTCGAATCTCTCTTATGCCAGTACTTTACTTCCTTTTCCGCCTTTTGGATATTTGCGCGAATCCGCATCCATTGATTCTGATACATCAGCTCATCATATGCTTTATCACTCATAATCTGATTCCACTTATTCTCATCTAATATTTCTCCTGTTTCAAAGTCAATAATCTCCTTCTGCCGGGCATGGTACGCATCAAATCCCATCTGTGAATAGCACATCAGCATCGCATCAACTGCATGATGTGCATAGGATTCTTCCCTGTCCTTCTCCAGACGCATAACATTCCGGAGCTGATGGGTAAAACTTCCACGGACAACGCGAATTGTGGTATCTGCCTTTTTCGCTTTAAAATAAGATTGCAGGATATTCAGCACCATCCTGGAGGCATAACGGGTATCATTCAGATTTCTTGAAAGAAAGCCCTTCAATACTTCAATCTTCGTAATATCTTCTGTAAAAAGCAGCTTATCCAGCTTTGCTTTCGGTATCAGTCCTTTCCTTTTTAATTCCAGAACATAGCTTCTATACTCATCATAGCCCCAGCTCCTCCTGAGATTTTTCAAATACAGATACGGCGTCCGGTTCCGTTTTTCCTGATTTTCTGTACGATATACCAGCACCTTATTTGTTCTGCTGTCGTCAAAGGAAATCGACTTGGGAATGATATGGTCGATTTCAAATAAATACGGATTCTTTAATAAGTCCTGAATGGAAATTGCCCTGCCGGAATACACGCATATTCCATCCTGCTCCTGCCATAATTTTAATTTTAACACCAGTTTTTTATGCTGATGAAAATCCTGTTCCGTTATTTTTATCCCATATTCTTCCGAAATCCTTTTTACGATTCCTTCCAGCTCTTTTTCATTTTTCGCCTGTATTTCCTTTGTTCTTTTTTTCTCTTCTTCCTCGCTGTTATCACGCGGCATCTCAATGACAATCTGGCTCGGATTCCCGTATTTTTTCACCAAAGCATTCAGCACTTTAACAGTAATCCGGACAGAGCGTGAAACTACTGGATTATATATATTCTCCAAAATCATCTCATCCGGAATCTGATGATATTCTGCAAATTTTTCCTGATTTGTCTTGAATACCCCCATATCCGTTAAAAGCTGCATTTGATTTTTAGGCTGCGCATATAATTCAGGAATCAGCTCCTGCATAATCTTTAGAGAAAACGACTGCCATTTACTAAACAATGCGCCGCTTTTTTTCCGTAGCGCAATCAGGCAGTCCTTTTTTTCCTCTGAAAGCGTCAGTCCCTCTCTTTGGAACCCTCCCAGAATCGACTCTCTTTCTGTATTTAGCGTTAATATGTCCCCAATGCTGTCCAATTCTTCCCCGGATAACTCAGAAATATCCCATCCCTGTTTTTCAAATGCTTTACGGATTGCATTGTACTGTTCAAAATGATGAAACAGTTCTTTTTCTTTTTTGTCAATCCGTGCCCCTGTTAAGGTTTCGAGCTCTTCTCCAATTACCCGCTTCAAAATCTTCCGCATATTTACTGTATTGGCAGTTTTCACTTCTTCAATAATCTGTACTTTCTCCTCCTTCTCCAGCTTTCTGCCGTTCACAGTCAGATTATTTAAATCATTCAGCAAATTGAATTCCTGTGCCGTATATGTCGCTCCTGCCGCACGGGTCAAATCTTTATAAACACTGCATTTTCCAATCAATTTTTCAAATATATTATCCTCCGTCACGTACTGTCCGGTTTCCGCATCTATCCGGGTTGTATATTTTCCGTAATCTGTACGTGACTTTTCATTCCCCGGTCCAACATAATATTCCCGTTTCCTTGAAAAAATCTTAAGATAATTCTCCACAAAATCATCCGTAAGAAAAGCATGCGATTCCTGCTGTCTCTCTAAAATCTCAAAGATTTCTTTACGATAAGCGCCTGTTGTAAATACATTCGACAACATCACTTTCTCCCCGTCAACATCTATCGTCAGATTTCCCCTATAACTTCCATACTCTTTCAGACGCTTAAACTGAATTTCACATGGATGCATATTTTCATCCAATGCCTGCTGGTTCAGCATAATCCCTCTTTCATAATCACTTCTCCCCGAAACAGCTTCATCACCGGCATCATCTAAATAAGAGATTCCTCTATGCAGCAGAGCATTTTTTAATACGGCATATAGCTGCTCTTCTGTCAAAACCTGTGTTAATCCTTTGACACGCAGTTCCAAAACCTCTTCCGGATTAGACCCCGGCAATTTCCTGCCATGATTCTTCCATAATTTATCAAAATCTGAAACCCTCGTCTTTCTTCTGCGATGTACACGCTTCATTTGGCGAAAGGTTCTTCTGTCAACATTTTTGCTGGCATCTGCCGAAGGAAAAAGATTTGCCCCCGACTCCACCACTTCATATTCATCGTTTACAACTGCCCATCCAACAGATGCCACACCAATATCTATCCCGAACCTTAAACCCATAAAACTACTCCTCCTCTACTATACTTTCTTTAATTTTCTACAAGCTTTTTCCACGTTTAAAATCCTTATATATTTCTTTCGTTAAAACCTTTCTTATTTCATTGCAAATATTCTATCATATATACTTTCATACTGCAATTATCCAATCAAATTTGTTTATTTCAAATCATGTCTTTGTGAAAACAACAAATTCCCAATCCAAATAAAAATACTATGTAGTAGAATAAAAAAGCAGAATTTTAACACACCCTGTCCGAAAGCAGATAGACAGCCAGAGTTTCCTGCACTATAATAGCAAATAAAAGGAGAAAAACGATACGGAACTAAATCTGGTACAGCTCTGCGACTCACTGGCGCTGCCGACAGGCTTCTGCCTTTTGGAAAAACGTTTTGTAGACGTGGCGCTTCGTTACGGTACGCATCCGGCTACCGTGCCCCGCTGGAAAAAGATTCTGGAAATAAAAGAATATTTTGAAAATAAAACCGGGGGCTCTATTTACGAGCTGCTCCCCGGTGTGATAGAAAATAGTTTTCGCTGAAAAAACTATCGCGCAAAGCGACGCCGGGAACATTAAAACGGCGTCCCATCTAAATCATATGGCGTGCTCTGGTATACATAGTAATTCAGCCAATTCGTATAAAGGTTGTTTGCATGGGCGCGCCACATAAGCAGCGGCTTTACAGAAGCGTCATCATTCTGATAATAATTTTTCGGCAGCTGAATATCCATGCCTTTGCCCAAATCGCGCTTATATTCCCCATCCAGCGTCACGCGGTCATACTCTGGATGCCCCATAACAAAAATCTGCCGCCCCTCTTTTGCCATTCCCAGGAAAAATCCCGCTTCCTCGGACTCTGCCAGAACGGTTATTTTACCGCATTCCCGAATATCTTCAAGCGGAACCTCCGTATGCCTGGAATGAGGCGCCAGGAATACATCATCAAAGCCTCTGACGAGCGGAATTTTCCTGTTCAATACTTTATGCCAGAAAAGCCCGAACATTTTGTGGGGCAGTTTCTTTTTCTGCAGTCCGTAATGATGGTAAAGCCCCGCCTGAGCCGCCCAGCAGAGATAAATGGTGGAGGTCACGTTCCTGTCGCTCCAGTCCATGATTTTCACCATCTCTTCCCAGTAGTCAACTTCTTCAAACTCCATATTTTCCACCGGAGCTCCTGTGATAATCATACCGTCAAATTTCTGATCCTTTATCTGGTCAAATACTACATAAAATTTGTTCAGATGGCTTGTAGAAGTATTCTTCGACTCATGGCTGCTCATCACCATAAAAGTCACGTCAACCTGAAGCGGAGTATTGGAGAGGGAACGCAGAAGCTGCAGCTCTGTCTCTTCTTTCAGCGGCATCAGATTCAGAATCAGGATCTTAATTGGGCGGATATCCTGATGGACTGCCCGGTTCTCATCCATAACAAATATATTTTCTCTCTCTAAGATTTCTTTTGCAGGCAGTTCCGCCTGAACTTTAATCGGCATATTTCCCACCTTTCCTTTCTCTGTATTGTATTGATACTTTGAGCATACTTACATCAGCGGGGCAAGCAGACGCAGCGCTTTTCCGGCGATGCGGCTGCCCAGAGGCTGGCTTTTGACGTCCTCCCGGCTCATTTTCCGGCATTCTTTCAGTGTTTCCTGAAAATCTGCCTCAATAGATGGTATGACGCTGTTCCTATATAAATATACTGCACACTCAAAATGCAGGTACAGGCTTCTGTAATCCAGATTAATCGTGCCAACCACCGCTTTCCTGTCATCAGAAGTAAATACTTTCGCATGGACAAATCCCGGCGTATATTCATAAATCTGCACGCCCGCATCCATCAGCTCGCAATAATAAGTCTTTGCCAGCATAAATGCATATTTTTTATCTGGAATATGAGGCATCATAATGATAACTTCCACGCCACGCTTCGCCGCGTAGGTAAGCGCGGTAATCATTTCATGTCCCAAGATCAGATATGGCGTCATGATATGCACATAATCCTTGGCTGTATATAAAATGTCCATATACACACTTTCCCCAACCTGTTCATTGTCCAGTGGACTGTCTCCGTAAGGCATTACAAACCCGTCCCCTTTTACCGGAAACTTTATCTGTTCAACATCCAGATAGGGGTCAAATATTTCTGCCCTTCTGTGCTTTTCTACATTCCACATTTCCAGGAACATCAAAGTAAAACTGCGGACGGCATCTCCTTCTATCATAACCGCAGTATCTTTCCAGATACCGAACCGCTCCTTTTTTCCAATATACTCATCCGCCAGATTGATGCCCCCGGTAAATGCTACCCTGCCGTCAATCACCACAATCTTCCTGTGGTCGCGGTTATTCTGATGCGTGGAAAGCGCGGGAACCACCGGGGCGAACATATGGCACTGAATCCCCAGTTCTTCTATCTTTTTCGGATAATTATACGGAAGCATGGAAAAACTGCAAGTCCCATCGTACATAAACCGCACTTCCACTCCCTCCGCCGCTTTCCGAACCAGTACTTCCAGGATCGTTTTCCACATATATCCTTTTGCTACAATAAAGTACTCCATAAAAATAAATTTCTGCGCTTTTTCAAGCTGTACGAGAAGCTCTTCAAATTTCGCCTGGCCATCCGGAAAATATTTGGCGGACGTATTCTGATAGGTAGGGAAGCCCCCCCTCTGATAAACATATTTTGACAGATGAGGCATCTCCGGGCTTTCTTTTGATAGATTTTCAGTTACTTTCTCATTCTGCATCCAATAGTGCCTCGTCTCAATGTGCATATTCTGCAGATGCTTGTTAATCCATTTTGTTCCAGGCTGCAGAGCCACAAACACGTAGAGCAGGGTGCCAAACACTGGCCATCCCAGAATCAATATAATCCATGAAATCATAAACGCCGGATTTTCCCGACAGTTTATGATATGTATTACCAAAACAACCGCAAACACCCGTAATATCGCGTTAAGGAACATCCCCTTATCCTGCAGATACTGGTATGCCAGAAACAGCATAAGTATCTGCAGCAAAAGCAGAATGATAATTACCGCCGTTCTTCCATAAATGACTCCAAACAAGCCCTTCTTTCCTTTTTCAATGGCCTGGCTCTCGTCAATTTTCTTCTTTAAAATCTCTTTCTTTTCTTTTAACGCCTCTTTTGTTTCTTTCAGCGTTTCCTTTTTTTCTTTTATCATTTTTTACTCCGGAATGCTGTGCGCCCGCTTTTGGCAATTACAGCATTTTCATAAAATCTTCCTCTGAAATAATCGGTATCCCCAATGCTTTTGCTTTCTTATTTTTCGATGATGAGGACGCTGCATCGTTATTAATCAGATACGTTGTTTTGGACGTAACAGACCCCGTCACTTTTCCTCCCTTTTCTTCAATCAAAGATTTCAGCTCATTCCTGTTAGAATAATGCTGTACGCTTCCCGTAATGACAAAGTTCATGCCTGCAAAAACCTGTTCCGATGCCTCTATGTCCGGAATTTCTATCTCCAGCTTTTCCAAAAGCCGATCCAGCATACTGCTGTTTTTTTCTGATGCAAAATATTCCGCCACTGTTTTTCCAATTACCGGCCCGATTCCGTCAACCGCCGCCAATTCTTCCGCATCCGCACTCCGTATCTTGCCCAGATTATACTGAAATGCTTTGCAAATCATCTTAGCGTTTGCTACGCCCACATTAGGGATTCCCAGTCCGTACAGCAGACGGGGCTGGGTAGTTTTTTGCGCTTCAGCAATTCCAGCCATCAGATTTTCATAGGATTTTATCCCGAATCCTTCCATCTCCACAATCTCTTCACGGTGCTTATCCAGCTCAAAAATGTCTGCAAACTCGTGAATAAACCCTCGTCCGATAAACTTCTCCAAAGTAGCCTCAGACAGTCCGTCAATATTTAATGCATTGCGGCTGACAAAAAGAGTGAAAAGCTTAAGTTTCTTCGCCTGGCATTCCTCATTCGTACAGTAAAGCGTTTCTACATCATTTGCTTTCTGAATGTGCGTCGCCCCTCCGCATACCGGGCATGTTTCAGGAATCTTCACATTCCCGCTCCGGGTAAGGTTTTCCGCAATCTGAGGAATAATCATATTTGCCTTATATACCTGGATTTCATCTTGAATTCCCAGTTCCAGCGCCTTCATAATGCTTAGATTGTGCACACTGGCGCGGCTCACTGTAGTGCCCTCCAGCTCCACCGGCTCAAAAATAGCCACCGGGTTAATCAACCCTGTCCTCGAAGGGCTCCACTCAATTTCCAGCAAATGGGTATTCCTGATTTCATCTTTCCATTTAAACGCGATAGAATCACGCGGAAACTTTGCCGTAGTTCCCAATGACTGCCCATAGGCAATATCATCGTAAACCACCACCAGCCCATCCGATGGAATGTCATACTCCTGTATTCTCCGTGCAAACCACTCTACGGCCTCCGGCACATCTTCACCCGTCACAATTCTGTGCTCTACCACGCAAAAGCCCTGTTTCTGCATCCACGCAAACTGTTCTTTCCTGGAATTCTTAAAATCCACCCCTTCAGCTTTCACCAGAGAAAACGCATAGAAATTCACATGCCTTGCCGCTGTGATTTCATTATTCAGCTGGCGTACCGAGCCGCTGCACAAATTCCTGGGGTTTTTATATTTTGCATCTACATCCTCAATCTCTTCATTGATTTTCACAAAATCACTGTAAGAAATAACAGCTTCGCCCCGCAGAATTAACTCTCCTTTGTACGGAATAGACAGTGGAATATTCTCAAACACGCGGGCATTGCCGGTAATGACCTCGCCTACCTCTCCGTTTCCTCTGGTAACTGCCTTAAAAAGCCCTCCATCCCGGTATGTGAGCACAATGGTAAGCCCGTCCAATTTCCAGGACACCAAAGCCTTCTGCTCTCCCACAAAGCTTTTCAAAGCTTCCACATCTTTTGTCTTATCCAAAGAAAGCATAGGCTGCTCATGGCGCTCTTTGGGCAATTCTTGCACAGACTCGTACCCTACCGTTACCGTAGGGCTTCCTGCAAGTACAATTCCTGTTTCCCGCTCCAGAGCTGACAGCTCATCGTACAATTTATCGTACTCAAAATTACTCATAATCTCCCGATTTTCCTGATAATAAGCTTTTCCTGCTTCTGTCAGTATTTTTGTCAATTCTTTTATCCTCTGAAGCTTGATGTCCATTTCTTTCACCCTTTCCTCCCGCGCTGCACAGGCTCGCTCACAGAACCTCTTAGCATATCATACAGCGTTTCTATTTCCTGCCCTGTGATTTTCCGATACTCTCCCGGACGCAGGTTTCCCAGTAAAATATTCATAATACGCACCCTCCGCAGCCGCATAACCCTGCAGCCGCAATATTCACACATCCGCCGTATCTGACGGTTCAGCCCTTGCGTGAGAATAATTCGAAGCGTATATTTCCCTGTCTTTTCCACTTTACAGGGACGCGTCACCTGGTCTAAAACCGGAATCCCGCCCCCTGCCATTTTCCGAACAATTTCTTCCGTTACAGGTCTGTCGATTGTCACCAGATATTCCTTCTCATGATAATTTCCGGCCCGCATGATTTTATTCAAAATATCTCCATGATTTGTCATTAAAAGCAGCCCTTCGGAGTTCTTGTCCAAACGTCCAACTGAAAATACCCGTTTCGGATAATTCAACATCTCCTCTACCGTCCTGTCTCCCCAACGTTTATCCGTAGTGCATACCACGCCCACAGGCTTGTTCACAGCCAGCAGAATCATTTCTTCCTCTATCGCGCAGGTTTTCCCATCTACAGATACTTTGTCCCCAGGCTTCACTTTCATTCCTATGAGAGCTTTCTGTCCGTTCACAGTCACACGTCCGCCCTCAACCAGACGGTCAGCTTCCCGCCGGGAGCACACGCCTGCTTCGCTCAGATACTTATTCAAACGTACCTGCGCCCTGCCTTCCTTTTCCTCAAATTCCTTCTGCATCCTGTTATCCGCCATGTTCATCCCTCATACTGCTGCTAATTTGCTGTATACACCATCATACACAGCGTAAAATCCATACGATACAGTATACACAGTTTCCCGCGATTATTCAAGCAATTTCGCAGTGAGAGACAGCGTGACCCGATAATCACAGTCTGCCGAAGAAACCGTTGATTCCGCTCCCGTCTGCTATAGGTACGATTTCAAAATCTGTATATTTTCTTTTTCAAACTCCAGAAATTCTTCTGCCAGTTCACATGAAAATGTGCTGGTAACTTTATTTTTCCCCAAGGTATCTTCCATACCTTTGACACGTTTATTCTCTTCTTTCAGCATCATGTCCGCCACGTGCCCCGTACTTACATTCAATGCTGTGCCAGCCTGGATTGCCGTCCATCTCTTTGTCCTGTCCAGGATGCTGATTGGCTGCGGAACAATCCCCTGATCCAGCAGTCCCTCTGCTGCCCTTTCCCTGAATCTGGAATATTTTGCGGCCTGCCTGTTTAAATCATATGCCAGCTCGTCGTCATAAACTTTACTGATAATACTGTGAATATCCAGCAGTGCAGCCCCGCTTCCTCTGCATATATTCTCTAAAACTTCCTGTTCTGTGTGAGATAACATCTTTCTGCCTCCTATCCATTATACGCTTACAAAGCGGTAATCTTTTGTTGCTCCCCGGAACTATGCATCCCAAAGTTCCAGACAGACTAAGTCCTTTATAGCATTAGGCAGAAAGGAATTTTTTATACAAAAAAAGAGCTGCTGCCAGACAGTAAAACGCGCACTGTATATGCCGCTTTGCTATCCTTGCACCAGCTCTCAAATAAAATTCTTTTTATTGTTTAACGTCCTCTGTCAGTAAATCACTTCTCACAAACCCGGAACCTTCACTTAAGCGTACTTCCGACCAGCCATTATCCAGCTTCCTGATTCTGGTGATTGTTTCGCCTTCACTCAGAGAACCTACAACGTCTGCATCTTCCCTTGAATCAGAACGGATATTGCAGGCTTCTTTCGCCTGAACCAGCTTATTTACTTCCACATCCACTTCACCGCCGCTGGGAATCACGCTTTCCGTCTCCGGAACCTCTAAGCTTTCCATATATGCTTTAAGTTCAGGATCAGAATCCTCTGCCTCTTTGCACGCTTTATTCACTCTCTCAATCAGTTCTTTCACATCCTGCTCGCTCTTCTGCTTTTCAATATATGCTTTAATTTCCTCATCGTTGTCCCAATTTGCCACGCAGAGGCTTCCGTCGCCTCGTGTGCGGAGATACAGCCCCATCAGGCTCGGAACCTGTGTCTCATAACCTGTCAGTTTTCCTTCGTAATACACATATACTACATAAGAGCCTTCATGCAGGCCGTTCTTTGAATATACGGAAATATTATTATAGCTCTCGATTACACTGTTGCTTTCAATCGCCTGCTGATCTTTCTCATCCAGCACTTCCACAATCTGCTTCAGGGATTCAATATCCTTCTCGCCCACTGCCTTATAGTACTTCTGTACCGTTTCTAATATAGCCGGATCATTCTGCACTAAAGCATTTGATGCTTCTGTCTCGCCCGGACTCTGCGTCTCAACCACTGCCTGTGACTGGCTTTCACTTTCCTTCTGCTTATCTTTGCCGCCGGAACTCCCGAAAAACCTTACTGCAAAAACTGCCAGGACAATTATCAGAATAACAGCTAAACCGAGCAAGATATATCTTAGATTATCAGAAATCCATTCTCTAAAATTATCCACTATGCTTACCTCCATGTCTTGATATTCGCCTGGATATAAAAAAAGCGCACCTGGAGGGATTCGAACCCCCGACACGTGGTACCGGAAACCACTGCTCTATCCCCTGAGCTACAGGTGCATGCTTTTATGTCAGCTATCCGAATCTTCCGGATATCCAGACAAATTTGTTTCATCCGCCGTATGCCTTTTTAAACAGATAAAATCTCTCCATTCATCCACTGCGGATAAGCAACGTAAACATAATATCACACTTAACCCGAAAAGTCAACGAAAACGAAATTTCTTCCGCCATACCGGCAGCTATTCATCCTTCAAATGCATAACAAGTCCGTACGGGCGCCTCAAATACCCTGCCAGCGCCTTTATCAGCTCTTCCTCCAGTTCTGGCGTTATCCGCACGCCCGATACCTCTCCGCCGCACTGTGTGCCATCTGTATCGCAAGCCGCCAAAAATGAAAGAGATTTTAGTTCCAAATCCAGCCCCCTTTTCTCAAGCGCTGTCTGAGCCAATGCCATAAGCTTATTTTTCACGTCTTCCCGCTGCAGAAGCTTCAACCCCAGTTTCTCCGTTTCCTCCGGCACGGCTTTAGCCGCCTGTTTCAACATGCTTCCCGCACAGCTTCCCAATATTCTCCCTATACTCCCGCTGCCTGCAAAAACTGCAGCAGCCTCATAAATTTTCTCCCGCGCCTTTTCACTCTCCGCAAGCGCTCTCAAATCAACGCTGACTCCTTTTCCAGCCAGCTCCAGTCCTTTGCCTGTATGCTCTATATACACATTGCGAATCACAAAGCTTTTGCCCCAGGCATCTGTCCGGAGATATTCGTTCAATTTTTCTGTCAGTACTGTCTGGTATGCATTCATGCACTGGCACAGCAATTCTTGCTTCGCCTTCCCCTGCAGCCTCTCCATGACCCCCAGCAGTACCGGCAGGGCGTCCTCCCCAAGCTCCAGAAGTAGGCGCAGCAGCAGATTTGGGTCCTGAATCCCCCGGCACTTCTCCAAAACTGCCGGAAACAAAGCTGTTATAGTCTGTTCATAACCTATCGTTCCGATTGTGATTCTGATATCAAACATGTGTAAATCCGCCATATATTAAGTAATTGTTTCTCCCAGTTCCAACTATCATATCACTTTTGTCTGCTTGAGTATAACTTTATTTCATTATCCGCTCAAACAAACAGAACCACTCCGCCACCATATGTAATTCCATAGAGTTTTATGTTTCATTTTGTAACATCCTGTTGATTTCCCGCGCCTGCCGCGGTATAGTATGAGTGCGTAATATCTTTGCTTTGTCCCCGGTGCCCTATCACCTGTGCCGGGGACGTCTCTTTGGCCGCATCACTTCAAAAATCTCCTTGTCAATGATGTAATCTGCTTCTTCCCTGCTTTAAGGAAATCCAGCGCAGAGTTTCAGCATGAACCAGCTCTTGCCGATTTTCTGTGTTCCGCAGAACAAGACGGACACAGCATTTCCGAATAAACGCTAAATAAATTTTTGATTGTTTTCACAAAAATTGCACTGAAGTATGTTCCGGATAAAGACAGAAAAGCATTTGCCACAGATTTGAAAACGATATATCAAGCGTCTGATGAAAAGAAGGCCCTGGCAGCTTTAGATAGAGTGACAGAAAAATAGACTCCGAAATATCCGAATTCCATGAAGCGCCGGAAGGATAACCGGGATGCTATTCCCCCGATTTTCAAGTTTTCAGCAGCCGTTAGAAAGGTCATATATACGACCAATGCGATTGAATCCCTGAATTCTACCTATCGTAAGCTGAACCGCCAAAGGAGCGTAAAAATATCTTCAAAAGCTTGTGATGATATTTTATATCGTGCTTTTGAAAAAAATTCTATTATTTTGATTGTGTTATTTTGTAAAAATGCTGGGGTAATGTCGGCTTAAGTTGACGACATTGTTTAGGGTCAACCTTTTCCATCTCATTTTCCGCCCTTTATCCCACTTCATATAATCTTATAGGATTTTATATTTTATTTTGCAATATTATCTTGATTTTTCTTTCTTAATACGATATAGTGTGTATGTATAATATCTTTGCTTTTGCCCCCGGCTTCCTATCATCTGTGCCGGGGGCATCTCTTTGGCCGCATCATTTCATAAGTCTCCTTATCAATGATGATATCCTCCCGCTGCTCCGTGCCCCTGTCCACCAGGTACAGGGGCCTTTCATATGCACACTGCGTGTCCATTATTTTGTTGTAGAAGAATCACCACAAAACAACAAACAAAAGGAGTATTTTGCATGATTAATTATAATAGATTAAATTTTTGTACATTACAAATACTTGACACGGTGTTTGCATATCTATAATGCAGCTGGTTTTTTAATGAATAATCAAGAAAGCTGATTAATTTTATTTTTTACACTATTTTTTATTGACATGCTGTTTTACAGCAGCTTTGCATCATAACATGCCCGTTCGCCGCCCACAAATTTCAGCCTCGTCCTGGCGCACACCACATGCGCCTCTCCAATAGTTTTCCGGCTGATGCGCACCGGCACTGCTACCCGGCGCAGATGCATCCCAATTAGGGTATCGCCGATATCCACCCCTGCGTGCGCCTGTATTCCTTCCACTGCCACTGGATGAGCGAACCCCTGATACGCCGCCGTAGCAAAAGCCCCGCCCGCTTTTGGCTGTGGAACCACGTTGACACATTCCAGACCATATGCGACTGCCGCCTCCTTTTCAAGAATCAGGCTGCGGTTCAAATGTTCACAGCACTGTGCCGCCAGATATACCCCCTGTTCCTTTACTGCTTCGTAAATGCCCTCAAACACAGCTTTTCCGATTTCTACACTGGAATGAGAACCGATTTTGTAAGCAGAAATCTCACTGGTAGAACAGCCCGCCACCAAAATATCTCCCTGTTCCAGATTCGCTGCTGACAGCAGCTCCTGCACCGTATCGTACGCCTCTTTCTTATATTCTTTCAACATATGCACACCCTCCCGCTTCATCTTTGCATATACATTCCAACTTTATATTCTCTAAATCTGGCGCACATGGCCAAACCATTCTATATTTCCCGTTAACTTTTCTTTCATAATCGCAAAAGCTTCCCGAACCATAAAATGCGGCTGATAAATCGGCTCAGATGATGCCGCAATGCCATACACATCCTGATATCCCTGATGTTCTGCCAGCTTCAACGCCCGGTAGATATGAAAATTCTGAGAAATAATTCCAATTCTCCCACCCTTTCCAACTAGCGCCGCGCTGAACTCCAAATTCTCTACCGTACTGGTAGACTTATCCTCTTTTATCAAACGTTCTTCCTCAATTCCTGCTTCCACGAGACAGTCATACATTGCCTGCGCCTCCGAAATATTCTCTCCACTGCCCTTACCTCCGGAAAGAACTGCAATTGTCCCGGGATTTTCTTTCAGGTATTCTTCCGCTTTTTGGATACGCCTCATAAGCGCCTTACTCGGCACGTCTCCACGCACCTGTGCCCCCAGCACAATAACATAATCTAAGCCTTTTTCTCCCTTAGCCCCCATCTTTGAGATAATGAGCCCCTCCAGTACAAAAAAAATCAGCAATCCTACCCCTGCTAACACAATCCCCGCCGCCTTCACCATTCCCGGAATATGAAGCCCCCGGACTTTTGCAAATTTCATCCATAGCCCGCCCCCAAACAGCACAATGCCCCCGGCCAGCCATATAAAAGAAAAATCCATTCCCACCGCTGCCATCAAAGCGTAATAGCCCAGACAGATAACCCCCAGAACCAGACATAAAAGTTCCATACCGTACCTCCTTTGTAAAACCTGAATAGAAAAGAACCGAAGGGAGCTGCCTCACACAGCCCCCCTCCGTTATTTACGCGTTCCTGCCACAGCAGAACTTATATTTTTTCCCGCTTCCGCACGGACACGGGTCATTTCTTCCAATCTTCTTTCCTTTTACAACTGTATTTGCCTTTTTCGCCTCTTTATACAGTGCTTTCTTTTTCTCTTCATCAAAAATCTCATCCCACATAGGAAGTTCATACAGCCAGTCCGCCTTCGCATCGACCATATTCTTATATAGCTTCTCTTTGTCAAACTCAAGGCTTACTACCGTATCCTCACTCAATTCCTCTATCGGATTCGGAACTTTCAGGCTGTCGTCGATGCCGTCAAGGAATCCTACCATTATCATCAAGTCCAGATTGTATTTCTCTGCCAGCTCTTTCACGGTTCCCTTCACTACTTCGTCCGGATTTGTAAGAAGCTGTTCGTAAACCCCTTTTTCGATTAAAAAGTACTCTGACCAGAATTTCTGCAGTATCTTCTTATCTGTTGTCTGAGAGTATGCTTTCTCTCTCCATTCCTGTAATAATCCCATTTCTTTACCATCCTTTGTCCCATAATGAATTCTGTAGGAAGCCCCGGCTTCCCTGATAGTTTTTAGACACACGCCCTATTATATACCATTTACAGCAATAAGGCAAAATTTTTTTTATTTTTGTCACAAATCTTGTAACAGTTCAGCCTTCGGCTTCACTGTTACGGAATCCAGCCCATTTAAAGTTTGCTTTCGCAAAGGGCTGGATTCTCTGGCTGAATTTACGCATTCTCACGGACTTTGCAGCAGGTGCAAAGTACCTGGGCTGAGCTGTTACCAAATCTTGCAGCCACTCCCTTACAAAGTGCAATGGACTCAGCTTTCCGGCAGAACCGTGGCATCTTTCGCCTGTGAGTCGGACGCCGCAAAAAACTCCTTCACTTTCCGTGCGCTGGCTTCATTCATGGCCGGAGCATTCGCCAGTTCTTCGAGAGTCGCCGCTTTTATCGCGTCCAAAGACTGGAACGTGCGCATCAGAGACTTCCGTCTGGCCGGCCCGATACCCGGAATATCATCCAAAATAGAATGAACCTGCTCTTTGCTTCTCAGTGAACGATGGTACTCAATCGCAAAACGGTGTGCCTCATCCTGAATCCGCGTGATAAGCCGGAATCCCTCAGAAGATTTATCGATAGGAATTTCTTCATTTCGGAAATAAAGCCCTCTTGTCCTGTGGTTATCATCTTTCACCATGCCGCACACCGGAATGTCAAGCTTCAGGCGCTCCAGTACCTGAAGCGCAATATTCACCTGCCCTTTTCCGCCATCCATCATGATTAAATCCGGAAACACGCTGAAACTTCCGAAACTATCTGCCACCTGCTTTTCCTCCAGCTCTTTTTGTTCCCTTAAACCATGCTCAAACCTTCTGGTAAGCACTTCATTCATGCTTGCATAATCATCTGGACCAACAACCGATTGAATCTTGAATTTCCGGTAATCGCTGCGCTTCGGTTTCCCCCGCTCATAAACTATCATAGAACCTACCGCTTCAAACCCGCTGATATTTGAAATATCATAAGCCTCTACCCGAGATATATTTTCTATTCCCAAAAGCGATGCAATCTCTTTCATTGCCCCGATCGTACGGCCTTCTTCCCGTTTCATCCTGTCTTTATCCTGCTCTAAAACAATCTCCGCATTTTTCGCGGCCAATTCCACCAATTTTTCCTTCGTCCCTTTTTTCGGAACCCGGATATACACCCTTCCTCCCCGTTTCCCGCCGAGCCATTCCTCTACCACGGCGCTGTCCTCAATCTCCTGGGGAAGCATGATTTCTCTGGGAATAAATGGTGTACCCGTATAAAACTGTTTTACAAAGCTGGACAAAATTGCTCCCGCACTATCCTGCGGAGCCACCCGCAGGTAAAAATGATCCCGCCCAATCATCCTGCCTCCGCGGATAAAGAACATTTGTACCACCGCATCACTTTCCTGAACCGCCAGCGCAATAATATCCTTATCCTCCCCGTCACTGTTGGTAATCTTTTGTTTCTGGGCAATCATCTTTACACTTTTTAAAAGCTCCCGCTGCTCAATTGCCGCCTCAAAGTCCATCTGTTCTGCCGCTTCATTCATCCTCCGCTCCAACATCTTTACTACCGGGCTATAATTTCCATTCAAAAAACCCAGAACTTCATCTACAGATTTACGGTAATCTTCACGGCTGATATAGCCCTGACAAGGCGCATTGCACTGTTTAATGTGATAATTTAAACAAGGTCTTTCATTTCCGATATCCCGCGGCAGCTTTCGGCTGCACGTGCGGATTTTGTAGATTTTATGAATCAAATCAATCGTATTGTTCACCGCTCCTGCGCTGGTATAAGGTCCGTAATACTTATTCTTATCCTTTTTCATGGAACGTGAAAAAAGCACCCGCGGATAATCCTCTGATGTAGTCACTTTGATAAACGGATAGGTCTTATCATCTGTAAGCATAGTATTGTATTTCGGCCTATGCTCCTTAATTAAATTACACTCTAAAACTAATGCTTCCAGCTCTGAATCCGTGACAATATATTCAAATCTGGAAATCCGTGACACCATCTGCTCGATTTTCGCGCCTTTATTCCGGCTGCTCTGAAAATACTGCCGGACACGGTTCTTTAAGCTGATAGCCTTTCCCACATAAATAATGGCGTCCCTATCATCATGCATAATATAAACCCCCGGTTTCCCGGGGAGTTTCTTTAATTCTTCCTGAATATCAAACAATCTGCAGCCGCTCCTTTACATAAGTTCCCGTTTTATCCTTCCAAATCTCCCTCTACATAGCTGCCAGAGGAAGGAACTTCACCCGAAGCTCCTCATAAGGGCTGCGGCTGAACACTTCATAGGTAGAACACCATTTATCCACCAAACATACCAGCACGGACTCCCGATAACGCGGCAATGCTAAGTTCAGTGGAAACATATGTTTCGCAATAATATCCTGTTCCCTCTCAGAAAGCCTGAAATCCTTTCTGGCATTTCGGAGCGCACGTCCTGCATGGGTAAAACCATGCCATCTGTGATACTTATTTTTCTCATGCCAATCATACAGAAAATAGTCATGCAGCAGCGCGCCTCTCAGCAACTCCCGCCTGTGATAAGCTATATGAAGCTTTTCTGCCAAAAGGCAGCTAAAATAAGAAACCGCAATACAGTGAAGCAGCGTACTCGTATTTCCATGCTGTGTAAAATCTTCCATCTTCAACAGCGAAGACTCCTCTGCCATCTTTTGTAAAACAGCGGCAAACTTTTCCTCAAACGCTTCCCTGGCCGCCATTCTCTCTTCTATGCTTCTGAAAAATCTTTTCCCCACGATAGCCCTCCTGACTTCGCGGACAGCCGCCCTCCATATGTGCTCTGTCCATAACTATAGTTCCGGTATCAGCTTTCGGCTGCGGCCTCTTTGTCCAGGCCCACCTTTCCTTCTTCCTGATGAAAAATTTCCATAAACTGTTTGCCTGTAATCGTTTCCTTTTCTATCAGGAACGCCGCAATCTTATCCATTGTATCCTTATGCTCCTGCAGAAGCTTCTTCGCCTTTTCATATGACTCTTTTATAAGTTTCATGACTTCTTTATCTACTTCTGCTTCCGTCACTTCACTGCAGTTTAACACCAGGCGGTTATCTAAATATTCACCCGCCACTGATTCTAATCCTACCATTCCAAATTTCTCAGACATGCCAAAGCGTGTAATCATAGAACGGGCAATCTTTGTTGCTTTCTCTATATCGTTCGCGGCGCCTGTCGTCACAGAACCAAATACAATTTCCTCCGCTGCCCGGCCGGCCGTAAAAGTCACCAGCTCCGCACGAAGTTCTGCCTCTGTCTGAAGATGCTTTTCCTCCTCCGGAACATTCAGCACGTAGCCCAGCGTTCCCATCGTGCGGGGAACAATCGTAATCTTCTGTACCGGCTCCGCATCCTTCTGCAAAGCGCTTACCAGCGCATGGCCCACCTCATGATAAGAAACAATCTTCCTCTCCTCGGTACTCAAAATCTTGTTTTTCTTTTCCTTACCTACCAGCACCAGCTCCACAGCGTCAAACAAATCTTTCTGGCAAACCACTTCCCTGCCCTGCTTCACTGCCAGAATAGCCGCCTCATTCACCATGTTCGCCAAATCAGACCCCACTGCCCCCGATGTCGCCAGCGCAATCGCATCTAAATCTACTGTTTCATCCAGCTTCACATCCTTGCAATGTACCTTCAGCGTATCCACACGCCCTTTCAAATCCGGCTTCTCCACGATAATCCGCCTGTCAAAGCGTCCCGGACGCAAAAGAGCCGGGTCTAAAACCTCCGGGCGGTTTGTCGCTGCCAGAATCAAAAGCCCGGAACCGCTGTCAAAACCGTCCATCTCAGCCAGAAGCTGATTCAGCGTCTGCTCCCTCTCATCGTTCCCTCCGCCATAACGGCTGTCACGGCTCTTGCCAATGGCATCCACCTCATCAATAAAAATAATACACGGTGCATTCTTCTTTGCTTCCTCAAAAAGCTCACGTACACGGGAAGCGCCCACGCCCACGAACATTTCCACAAAATCAGAACCTGAAAGTGAGAAGAACGGCGCATGCGCTTCTCCCGCTACCGCTTTGGCCAGCAAAGTTTTTCCTGTACCCGGAGGTCCCACCAGCAGCGCGCCTTTGGGAAGCTTCGCCCCGATTTTTGAATAGCGTCCGGGATTTTCAAGGAAATCCACCACTTCCTGCAGGGATTCCTTTGCCTCATCCTGCCCGGCCACATCCTTAAAAGTCACGCCTGTTTCTTTCTGGGCATATACCCTGGCCTTATTCCGCCCTACGCCCATGACGCCGCCGCCCTTTGACATTTTCCTCATAAAGAACCAGAGCAGCAGCCATACAAAGATAAGAGGAACCAGAGTTGCCAAAATATTAAACAGCACCACGTTCGTTGTATCCGGAACCTTATATTCACAGGGAATCTCTGCCTCCAGAAGTTTCTGAGTCAGGTTTTCATCATCCATGCGCCCGGTCTTGTAGCTGAATTCAATCCCTCGGAACGGCTGTTCTTTCGGCACGATAGTAATTTCATTGTTTGTGACAGTTACTTTTTCAACCTTCCCCTCATCTACCATTTTCATGAATTGATTATACGTAATCCTCGTCTCCGTAGAATCTTTCAGCATTGTGTTAAAAAGATTGATTACAATCAATGCGACGAGAGATACAACCAGAAAAATAACAATATTCTGTCCATTTTTTGGTGTCTTGCCATTTTTAGGATCGTTCTGGGAGCCTCCCTGAGAGCCATTCCCATTTCCTGGCGTCTGATTATTATCCATTTCTACCTCCTAATTCTCATTCTCATCTATTATAAAGATACTTCCCATAGAAATCAATACAGAGTTTGTGAAAAAAACCTCACAAATCTAAATGTTTTCTAAAATACTGTCGAAAAGGGTTTTTACAACTCTCCTTTTTTATAGTATACTTTTATTAACGAAATACTGAACAGGAGAATGACCAATGAAAATAGGATTTGACAACGAGAAATACCTTACCATGCAGTCTGAACACATCCGCGAGCGTATTGGCCAGTTTGGGAACAAGCTGTACCTGGAGTTCGGCGGAAAACTTTTTGATGACTTCCACGCTTCCCGTGTATTGCCTGGCTTCGAACCGGACAGTAAGCTGCGGATGCTTATGCAGCTTTCCGAACAAGCCGAAATCGTCATTGTCATCAGTGCCGGAGATATTGAAAAAAATAAAATCCGCGGCGATTTGGGGATTACCTATGACACAGATGTATTGCGCCTGATTGATTCCTTTGAGGAAAAGGGGCTTTATGTGGGAAGTGTCGTCATCACCCAATATGCCGGGCAAAGCAGCGCAGACCTCTTCAAGAGCCGGCTTCAGAAGCTGGGATTCAAAGTATATACGCACTACGCTATCGAAGGATATCCTTCTAATATTCCGCTGATTGTCAGCGATAACGGCTACGGAAAAAATGAATACATCGAAACAGAACGGCCGCTGGTCGTCATCACTGCGCCAGGTCCCGGAAGCGGAAAAATGGCAACCTGCCTTTCCCAGCTTTACCATGAGCACAAACGGGGAATCCCTGCAGGATACGCTAAATTCGAAACTTTCCCTATCTGGAACATCCCGCTGAAACACCCGGTGAACCTTGCCTACGAGGCTGCTACCGCCGATTTGAACGATATCAATATGATTGACCCTTTCCACCTGGAAGCCTATGGAAAAGTGACGGTAAATTATAACCGCGACGTAGAAATCTTTCCCGTGCTCTCTGCCATTTTTGAGCGGATTTATGGGGAAAGCCCCTATAAATCCCCCACAGATATGGGGGTAAATATGGCCGGAAACTGTATCGTAGATGATGAGGCGTGCTGCGAAGCTTCCCGCCAGGAAATCGTACGCCGCTATTTCCAGGCGCTGAATGAACTGGCTGCCGGAACAAAGTCCGATTCTGAAGCCCTGAAAATCGAACTTATTATGAAGCAGGCACATGTAGCCGTTACGGACAGGCCGGTAGTTCCTGCCGCCCTAAAGCGCGCCGCCCTCACAGGTGCAACCGCCGCCGCCCTGGAACTTCCCGATGGAAAGATCATAACCGGAAAAACCTCCGACCTCCTGGGTCCCTGTTCCGCACTCCTTTTGAACGCCTTAAAAACACTGGCAGGCACTTCTGATGAGAGACATGTGATTTCTCCCGAAGCTATAGAGCCTATCCAGAGGCTGAAAACCGAATACCTCGGCAGCCATAACCCGCGTCTCCACACAGACGAAGTGCTTATCGCCCTTTCGATCAGCGCCGCCGCCGACCCAGACGCACAGAAAGCTCTGGAACAGCTGCCAAAGCTAAACGGCTGCCAAGCCCATGCCACATCGATGCTTTCAACCGTAGATATCAAACAGTTTAAACGCCTGGGCATACAGATGACGGCAGAACCCGTATACGAAAATAAACGTCTCTATCATTAAACCGGCACACAAAGAACGCCGCAGCGCTGTCTGGAAACGACATGCCTGCGGCTTTTATATTCTACAGGCCCATTTCAAATCTATGCGCTCATTCAAAAGACACGAAACACCTTTCTTCTTCATAAATCTGTAAATTATCAAATAATACCTGTTTATTCCACAATTCCCACACCATATTCGGATTATTGAAATGTCAATAGTTTTTTTGAGTTTTTTCCGCAAAAACCCCAATTTATGAGTTCTACACAAAACGAACGTTCCTTAAAAATACTATGTAAACCAGTTAAAAACATTAAAATTTTGTGGATAATGTGCATAACTCCGTGCATAACTCAAATATGCCCTATTTTCAAGCTTTTCCATTGTGGATAACTTTTGGAGAAGCGTTGACATAATTCTTCCTTCTTTTTGAAACCTGTCAAATTTTGTGCAATGTGCACACATGGAATTACCCCTCTGTTTTATTAACAAAATATTACTTCTGTTAACTCATTGTAACATCTAAAGTTTTCAAACACTTTTATCTAATATTTTTCTACCCACGTTTTCACCTTCTGCTAGTCAAAAACCCCGCTGCAAGCAACGGGGCATCAAACTTGAAGCGCCCCAAGGGGCGGGGTATTTGACCCTCGCGGCAGTCGCCAAATGCCTGCAAGCAGTCACTTGGCTCGTTGCTCGCGGGAATAAAAAAACGGGCTCGTCTCTTACGAGACGAGCCCTACCCCTATATTAATTAACGAATTAATCGATATAACTCCTTGCTGCGCACGGTGTACGATACCCAATGTCAGATACAATAATCCCTGTCCTGGAAGTGCTGGCATGCACAACCTGGCCATTTCCGATATACATGGTCACATGCCCAATTCCGTAATCACCGCTTCCACTGTAGAATAACAAATCTCCCGGCTGGATGTTGGAAAGGCTTACTGCCCTGCCTCCTACAGACTGTGCGCCTGCCGTACGCGGGATAGAAATCCCGAAGTTTGCCATAACTGATTGTGTAAACCCGGAACAGTCCGCCCCGTTTGTAAGGCTTGTGCCGCCGTACACATACGGACATCCGACAAACTGCAGTGCAAAGTTCACAATTGACTGCCTGGTGCCTGAAGTACTTGAGGAATCAGATGTTGAAGACTGTGTAGCCTGAGCTGCCGCATCTGCCTGAGCCTGCGCCGCTGCATCTGCCTCTGCCTGCGCTGTCTCAGCTTCCTGAATCGCTACATCTGCTGCCTGCTGCGCCTCATCTGTCCCTTGCTGCGCTGCATTCGCCTGTGCTTCTGCCGCTGCCTGTGCCGCTGCGTCCGCCGCTTCCTGTGCTGCCTGTGCCTGCGCCGCTGCTTCTGCTTCTGCCTGCGCTGCTGCTTCTGCTTCTGCCTGCGCTGCCGCCTCTGCTTCTGCCTGTGCCGCTGCATCTGCCGCCGCCTGCGCCGCTGCTTCTGCTTCTGCTTTTGCCGCCGCTTCTGCCTCTGCTGCTTTCTGCGCTTCTTCTGCCATTACTGCCGCGTAGGCTGCCTCATTTGCCTTATCTATCGTATTCTGTGCAAGCTCCTGCAAATCATAGTCAAATGCCTGTTCCGCCGCCAGCTGCTTAACCTCTGCTGCTGCCTGTGACGCCATGTAAGCCGCATAAGCCGCTTCATCCGCAGTAGCGCTGTTCATGGCTTCTACTGCCGCACTCAGCATTTCCTCCGCTTTATCGTGCGCTGCCTTAGCTGCATCTTCCCTGGCTTCTACTTTCTCAATGGACTCTGCTTCTACAAACTGAGTACTGCAATCCACATAATCCTTCGAAACATATCCTATTACATCTGAATCAACCGCAACCTTTACCCAGTCCCCTGCATCTTCCAGGATTTCAAGGCATTGGGAGTCGCCGACCATGCTGACTACCTTTGATTTTGCGCTCGCTTTCTTCCTGACCATCAAGGTCGTCGTATTTACGGTTGCCATCTCGGTTCCCACATTACCCGCAAGCTCTTTTGCCTGCTCTCCGGTAGCGAAAAACTCCGATTTTACATATCCGGTAACATCTCCTGACTTAATCAGATACCAGTCCCCCTCCTGACCAAGAATATCTGCAGCAGAATTGTTATAAAGCTGTCCAATGACCTGGCCTTCTTCTCCTGCGGCATCCCGAACATTTACATACTCGTCTACCTGAGCGATTGCCTTTACGTCATAACCGCTTGCCTTTACCTGTATGGTACCGCCCGCTGCCTCTTTCTTGTCCTTCTGCTCCTTAATTCTGGATTCCAGACCTGCCAGCGGTACAATGTTCCCGGACGCCATAGTCACAACACCGTTTCCTGCAAATGTCATTGCTCCTGCCAGACAGCATGCGGTTGCTTTCCATACTGCTTTTCTCATTTATACTCATCCTCCATATGTATTGCTTCATTTGTTACATATTTATTAACTTTTTACAGGGCTATCATAACAAATATTACGTTCCTTGTCAACACTTATAACACTTTTTTTACATCCGGAAATATTTCATGTCGTTAAATTGCAGTTTGTCGGGGAGGTTGCCGCTTACACCATACAGTTATGGAACCGATAGTTTCTGTGCTTACTCCGGACAGTCACGGAACCGATAGTCCTCATGTTTATGCCGGACGCCGGGAAGCCTGCCGCATATCCCACACGGACGGAGACAACGCTGCGGCAA